>ERZ772956.833-NODE-833-length-21953-cov-13.671112_pt1 | contig 21953 bp, 23 predicted proteins | sample MGYA00580683_ERZ772956 | MGnify/ENA primary metagenome ERZ772956 (study PRJEB29015, sample SAMEA2738077) | human oral metagenome | biome: human oral; feature: human-associated habitat; material: saliva | place: China | collected 2212 ... | reverse complement strand
ATGCCTTGTTTCCTACAATATTTGTAGTTGTCAAGGAACGTGTCGCACCCATGTCATAGCCGCTTCTGACGGCTTTTTTCTGCTCGTCAATTTTCATCTTGTCAAGGTCGGTGATTTTTCTTTTAATCGTCTTAATTGCCTCCGCCTGATCGATGCTTTTGATATGCAGGTTTACGACCATTCCCGTTTCCAAATCCAAAAGGTCGGATAAAATGCGGTCGTTTAATTCCGGCGCCAAGATTTCAAGAAAGCTCACCGCGCCAAGCTTACTACCCATGCGAAAGGTTCTTCCTTCTCCGAAGTAAAAAGAGGACGGTGCGATAAAATCCTTTGTCGATAATCCCGACGGAACAAGATAGTCCCAAGAGAAGAAAAAAGGCTCTCCCTCCGGGTGAAAGATGCCGTGCATGGTTTTCAGCCTTTCATAGCCGTTCATGGAATGGGCACTTACACCAAGCACCTTAAAATTGTTCAGCATATCCGTTTCAATACGATTAAGCCTTGCCTTTGCCGCGCTCATATTTTCCGCTTCCACGCTGAATGTTACGAATTTCAGTTTTACAAGACCGTTGTTTCCTTTGGAAAGCTGATCGGAAAGCATTGTCTGATACTCGCTTCTTATGGCGTCAAAGGCATCCTCTTTTGCCGGAATTTCGATTGCGTTCTTTGCTTCTCCGTGGCTTCCCTGATTGATAAAGGAAAGCTGCACATCCACAGAGGAATCAAAATAGTTTAGAAAATCGCACCAGTTTTCAAAGATAGCGGTTTTATCGTCTGCTCCTGCAAGCTGGTAATTGATATCGGAAAAGGAAATGCACTTGCTGTATCTGTTTTCTGTTACTCTGCATATCCCGTCCGGGTGCATGGAAAGGTAGGGGATGCTCTCCTGTGCGGAAGAAGCCTTTTTATCCGGCTTTGCCTTTCTAATAAGCTCCGCAATCTGTTTCTTCTCACTTCTTGTTAGCTTTCGTTTATTTTCTACGCTGTTTTTTTCCTTTGTTTTGTCCTTTAACAATATGAAATACCTCCTTTTCAAGTTTTCTCTGCTTTATTAACAGGGCATAATAGTTTCTCGTCCTGTATGGACGCTCTTTCTTTCTGATAAACTTTGTCTGCACGATGTGTTTCAGGATGACCTCAAGGGGCTGTCCGTGCTTTTCGTACATGGCAAATAGAAAAAAGGGAAGCATCACTAAAATCATGAAAAAAGCCGCAAGGCTTGTTCCTGTGCTTCCCTTTAGGAGAAAGAAAACGGGCAGCCCTGCGATTAAGGCTACCGTAAAGCAAATGATCTGCCTTTTTGTCAGGTTAAAGGCAACCTTTGTCTTAACCTTTGTTAAGTCCTTCGGTACGGGTACATACGCCATAAAAACCTCCTTTCCGCTAAAGCGTTATACTGCTTTTTACTTCATTTCCCCATATATCCCAGCCGGGACTTTCTTTCCTTGCAAAAAGTTCTATTTTAGGAAGATCTCCCATAAGGGCTGTGATTTTTTCTCTTACTATATCCGGCTTTTTGCTGTGCGCTTCAATGGGGCTTATGATAAGCTGATGAACATTTTTTGCCTGTCTTTTGGGATGACCTTTCGTTGCAAGCAGGCAGATTTCCGCGTTTCCTCTTGTCCAAAAGCCAAGCCCGTAAAACCATGTTTTCGCTTTTTTATTTGTTTTTAGCCATACAAAAGCAACCGTCTTGTACTGAAAGCCCCATGCTTTGATTAGCTGCAGGGCTTCTTTCAGCTGCGGGAAAGTCGCCCATAAAAAAAGTGCGCAGTCCTTTTCTGCGATTTTAGAAACAGGAAGTGCACAAAGCTTTTCTATGTTCATGGTTTTGTAGTGATTTTCCGCCGCACCTTGTACCTTGCTTAGTTCGTACTTCCACGGCGGATCGGCATAGATAATATTATATTTTTTACTGATTGTTCTGATCCCTCCTTTACATTAGGGCTAATGTGCCCCGAAAATTGATTTTGAAATGGCACTTGATTTTAAGAGCATAAAGCAAAGCAGCACGGTATATGCCGCAAGAGAAAATATCGCGGTATGCAGGTTATCCGATAGGGTCATGCCCTTTACCAAGACGGCATAGATTCCGACGCATACCATGATTAAAAATCCCTGAAAGCCAAGTGCGAATAAGCTTTTTAAGTAGTTGTTTCCGATCTGTCCCCATTCTCTGTTTGTCATAGTGGCAAAAGGAATCGGGGCAACGGAGCAGACTAAATAGATCTCTATTATTCTGCCGTAGATGACAACGGTAATAAAAATGGACATAATCTTCATGGAAAGGCTTATAAGTCCCGTTTCTATGGAAAGGAGCAGAAGCTCCGGTATCTCCATATCCTTTAATTTATCTCCCATAGAGCTTATGGTTGAAGAAATATCCATGCTGGTATCCGAGCTGATAACGCCGGCTGCACCTGATACCACATGCTGTGCTACATCAAATACCGCCATAGTAATATCAAAGGTATGGGTAACGATAAACACCGCTACCCACGCCTTGAAAAACCACTTAAAGAACATAAAGGTGTCCAGCTCGTGCAGGTTATTTTTATCAATAATCATGCTGATAAGCTCATAACAAAGAACATAGGTAATGACAAGCCCCGCAATGGGGACGATCACATTTTCCGACAAGGTTTTTATCATGGAAAATACGCTGCTGTTCCAGCCCTGCGGGGTCTTGCCTACCTCTGCCGCTATGGTTCCTACTTTTTCGTTGACATCGCCAAGCAGAGCTTCCAGATTTCCCTGAATGGATCCAATTAAAATTTCCTTGATCCATTCATTGATTGCATCAAGTATGCTCTGCACGTGTTACCTCCTTATCCGAACAGTCCGCGAAGAAGCGGAACAAGGGTTGTACCGATAAGGGCAACGCCTCCTCCTGCCATAAGCTGCTTGATGCCTTGACTTTTTGCGCCGGATAGTGATAGGTAATCCTTTGATTTTATCTCTGGATTTTCCCCCACTTCACACCGTGCATGCGACTTTCACCGCACACGGCGTTCCATCACAAGAAAGATTTTCACGTTTTAACTAAGACTTACACACTTCGTAACAAATTATTTTTTCTCTAAATTAGTGGCAATTCTGCCATTTTTCTAAGCTTACTACATTTCTCAATCTGCTTGTTTGTTAAGCCAAGCTCTTTTATATATTTTTGGATTGTATCTTCTTTTGTTGCATGGATGAGTATATGAACTGCCTCCGTAACAAGAATCAAGTTGCTGTAACTGTCTGTACCGCCTTGTTCAAGCGGTATCTTGTGATGGCAATGTATATCGTTTGGTGTAAGTTTTATTCCTGTTACTCCACATCTGCCATATTGAGCTGCAAAGAGCGAGATTCTGTTGTCTGCAAACTCTATACTCTTATCGAGCACAGGGTGCTTCATCAGCCAGACAAGTGTATCTACATCAATTTGTAGATTTTTATGAATGAAAGCTCTGCCCTTTACAGTGTATTTATTTACAACCTTTTTCTTGTGTTTTGCGTCCTTTGTCCTGATATATCCAACTGGAATTAACGGATGTCCATTAAGGAAGCGAAGCTGTTTACTTTTTCCATATTTTTCTTTGATAAATCCTTTGTTTAGTGTTCCACCGGTTTTAATATCCAGTCTGTTGTTCATCTGCTTTTTAATGTGAAAGCCTATTTTAGCAAAGTCCAAACTCACGTTTGTTGCTATTTGGTAATAATTATGCAAGCCTGAAACAGTGGCATTATACTTGGCTATTGCTTTGTACTGCTCCTTTTCATTTGCAGGTCTTTTTACATCAGCAACACATTTAGAGATATTTTCTTTTGCATTTTTCAGTGCCTTATCACTTATATGCGACTGTACAACAAACTTTTTGCCTTTTGGTTTAACCTTAAGCTTGAAGCCTAAGAACTCCGAATACCTTTGTTTTAGATTTGTTATTTTAGATTTTTCTTCACTCACATTTAGTTTTAATCTGTCTTGCAACCATTTTGTAACTGCCTGATAAGTTCTTTTTGCATCGTAGTAATTACGGCAAAATATCTTGAAATCATCAGCATACCTTACAATGTATATTTCTTTTAGCTTGCTTGTCCTTAAAGCTCTGTAGGTATGGCTTTTTATCTCTGTTCCTTGACTGTTCGTTCTCTGTTTATATGGATAATGCGTGGGCATTGTCAGCCATTGAGAAGAAACCCACCAATCTAATTCGTTCAAGACTACATTAGATAGTAGCGGTGATAATATACCGCCTTGTGGTGTTCCCTTTGTTGGTGTAATTACCTTTTTATCGGGCATAACAATATCTGCTTTCAACATTTCCTTAATGATACAAAGTAACTTTTTGTCTTGGATTCCTAAATTCCAAAGTTGCCTTATGAGCTTTGCATGATATACATTGTCGAAAAATCCTTGTATATCAATATCGACCACATAATGTAAGTGCTGTATCTGCATTAGTCTTGCACATTCTGCGATTGCATGTTCCGTACTCCTGTTAGGTCGAAACCCATAGGAGCTGTCATGAAACTTGGCTTCACATATCGGCTCCAATATTTGCAAGATACATTGTTGTACAATTCTGTCTACAATAGTCGGTATTCCTAAAGGTCTTATTTTCCCATTAGGCTTTAGTATCTCCACTCTCTTTACAGGACGTGGTTTATACCAATGAAACTGTTTTTGTATGAGAGAAATGTATTCTTCTTCATTTAGCCTTGATAGATGTTTTATTGTTCTGCCATCTACTCCGGCTGTATGACTGCCTTTGTTCCCTTTGATACTACGATAAGCAAGTTTTATATTTTCTCTTGAAGTTATCAGCTCCATTAAATTTGAAAATATTTTATTCTTACTACTATCTTCATATAAATCATCAAGGACTTTTTGCAAGTCATAGTATTCCGTATAACGGATTTTGCTTTGTTTCAGTGTTTGTTTCGAAGTGGACACAGTCACCATCTCCTTTCGGATTTGATTTTCTTTGTCATACTCGAAGCTGTGTTTGTCTTAATTTTAGTTCTTGTACTTTCCTGTGACTGGTGGCTATCCCTCCACGAACTTATTATTTTCGCTTCATAGGTACTGTGCCACCGCTTTCACCAAGATAAAGAACGGTTATATGCTGTTTTTACAGTCATTTTCCCATTCAACACTTCATTAGCATTAGACTGCTTCCGTGTTCTTGGTTTACCACGTTCCGACAATCTTATCTTTGAATACGTTTAGGTTCTTCCTCTAAGCCTGTGTTTAGCTTTCGCCATATCGCCTGTAACGATATATGGATTTTCATAACAACCATTCTTACTCATCCACAAACACCCCATCTTTGATGGGAATTGCCGTTAGGCAAATTCAAACGTTTAGACCTGTACATTCGGAAGTACGTCAGTGCTTTGGTATACACATTCTCACCATGCGTATTCGACACCCGGCATATAGGTAGCACCGTCCACCTCTGAACAGCTTTCGTGTCTGATATGAAATACCAGTCTTACGGCTACTCTCTGCCGACTTCACCGAGCTTTTGACAATGAAATAGTCTAATATTCATTGCCAATCGGAGTATCAGTGTAGGCATTTCAGGGCGTTACCCCGTCATTCTACCTATCAGATTGTCAGTTCTCCTAAGTTTTGAACTTTTAGTCCTTCGACTTAGTGCATAAGCTTTTCACTTATGAACGTGTCGCACGATTGTCATTACCATATCCTTCCATCAGGTTGATAACGCCCCATGCTCCAAGTCCTGCACCTACTGCCATAACCAAAATCTTTAATACATTAACTGCCTGTGTAAAAAATGCCATAAGTTATTCCTCCTCGTTTTCTTCTTTCTTTTCAATCTTGTTATATGACTTCACTACAAAGTTTTTGTAAGTCTTTCCCTCTTTTTCACGCTTCTTAAAGTAGCCGAAGATATGAATCAAATCGCCTTTCTCAAAGGCTTTTGCTATTTCTGTCTTTTCTCCATAAGCTGCACAGTTGATGTACTCCTTACCCTTACCGTACTTTTTTACAAGCGTAAAATTTGCAACTTCTACCGTTTCTCCGTCTTTTTCAAAGTTTGAGAAAGTAGGTTCCGCCACTAAGTTGGCGTTGATGTTAATCATTTCTTGTTTCATCTTTTTAAATTTCTCCTTTTCATTTCAATAAAAAAGCGACCAGAAGTATTACTTTTCCAATCGCTGATACTCTTACTATTTAGTTTTTTCTTAGTGGGACTTCTGATCCTTATCATCTTATCTCCTTTATTGTCTTTAACATATTTAAGGGAATTAGCATTTTGTCGTGTATATATTAGTGAAAGGTACTTGAAATACTAGTTCGCTAATTAGCGAGTTTCCCCTATTTATTGATCGCAATATAAATTGAAAATAGGCATGAAAAAAGACGATAGATTTTTTTCTTTTCTATCGTCTTACGCATTTAGTATTCAATTTTTCAGTTCAACAAACTAGGATTTATATTTTACTTACAAAATAGTATGAAAAACTATACGAATAAGTAGAATTAAAATTGCACCTACTACTCATACAGCAATTACTTTTTGAAAATTTCTTTTTTCTTGTTTAGCCGTATAATTATACCATTTCATAAACGGATACCTCCAAAATTCCAAATTTACTTAATCTAATAAATAGGGAGTTCAAGATGTACTAAATATCCAGTACTTCTACTATTTCTCCATTTTTTTCTTTAAACATAATTTTTTTGACTACTTCTTCTCCTAAATATTTTGTAAACTTAGTCAATTCTGTTGATACTTCAAATACTATATTATGTTTTATATCACTTAATTCAAAACTCGAATCATATCTTGTTTTATCTGACCAATAGTTCCAATTTATATCTGTCCTTTCATAATAAACATAGTTTCCTTTTGGAGTTACAAATACTCTTTTATTTATTAACTTCTTTTCATCTTCGGATTTAAATATTTCAGAATACAGCTTCATCCCTTTAAATACTTTGTAATTGCTAATTTTATCATTTGAAATATTTAATTTAATTTCTTCATACTTCATAGAAAACCTCCACAAATTCAAATTTATCTAGCTCTATTATATCAAATATACCCTCGACCATATAGTTATAACAGTAAATCTTACAATCTTGTAATTACCGTATTTCTATTAAGCTTAACCTTGCCTTTTCTCTTTATATATTCTTCAATATCAAACACATTCTTCTTGTCATAATCTTCTAAGAACTTATAGTTCTTATGCTTTGTGATGTCGAATTTATCTGAAAGAAAAGGTCTTACACCTCTAAGCTGAAAAATACATTTACCACCGTCCATTACAGTAATCTCATCTTGGCTCATCAGTTCCTTACCTGTCTTTTGATAATTAAGTCCGAAAGACTTTTGATTTGACCTTGTTTCCGATGTGTTATATAAATCTATCGTTTCTTTTCCCAGTGTTTCAGACAATTCTTTTAGCGTAGTTTTCTCCTTGCCACCAAGAAACAAGGTACTATCACAGTTACCTACGATTGTATCAGCGTTATCCTTATAGATTGCCTTTAGCTGAGATTGTGCTTGAAGTATGATACTTGCTGATATTTCTCTGGAACGGATTGTTGCAATTAACTTCTCAAACTTAGGTATTAAACCAATGTTTGCAAATTCATCAAGCAAGCATCTCACATGGACAGGTAATCGTCCGCCATATACATCATCTGCCTTATCACATAAGAGATTAAAAAGTTGTGAGTACATAATGGATACTACAAAGTTAAAGGTATCATCAGTATCAGAGATAATAACAAAGAGTGCCGTTTTTCTATCTCCGAGTGTATCAAGCTCAAGTTCATCTTCACTCATCAAGTCCCTAAGTTCCCTAATATCAAATGGAGCAAGCCTTGCACCACAGGATATAAGAATGGACTTAGCTGTTTTTCCCGCAGCAAGTTTATATTTTTTATATTGCTTCACTGCAAAGTGTGTAGGTTCTTTCTTTTCCAATGCTTCAAAGAGTCTGTCTATCGGATTCATATAGGTTTCATCATCTTCCCTTACTTCTGAAGCGTCTATCATATCAAGGAGAGTTGCAAAGTTCTTTTCTTCTCTTGGTGCTTCATAGAAGATATATCCTATAAGGGCTGTATAGTAGAGTTTCTCGGCTTTTACCCAAAAATCCTCACCTGCCTTTTCTCCCTCACCTTTGGTATTTGCAATGATAGTCTGAACAAGTTTTAATATATCTTTCTCAGAACGAATATAGGCAAATGGATTGTATTTCATGCTTTTTTTGAAGTTAATGGTATTTAAAATTTTTATCTCATATCCGTTATCTTCAAGCATTTTACCACACTCAAGAATGATCGTACCTTTTGGATCGGTTACACAATAGCTGCTGTGCATTTGCATAAGGTTGGGTTTTACAAAAAATCGAGTCTTGCCACTTCCTGATCCTCCTATGACAAGTACATTCTTATTTCTTGCATACTTTGGATTAGCAGGTCTACCGTTCATAGTTAATCGTTCTGTTTGAGTGAGCAAGATATTGTTTTGAAACTTTTCATCCATGTACGGCTCGATATCTTTTTTAGTTCCCCATCTTGCTGAACCATACTCTCTACCTTGTCTAAACTTCTTGGCGTTTTTACCTTTGGTATAGACAATAAATTTAATTAAGGCTGCTACTCCAACTCCTACCAGTATATCAATAAGATGTATGCTTGGGATAAAATTCATCGTATTAAGCTCAAGTATTCCTTGAAATATCCTGTCTATTACATCTCCGCCGGTATAGCTTCTCACATGATAGGAGAAAATATTCCCAATATAGAAAAATGCAAGATAGGGAATGTTTTGCTTTGCAAACTTTACCTTATCTTGCACCTTAAATAAGCCTTTAATGTCCTTTAATATCTTATCTATCACAAGTCTCTTCACCCCCAATCAAAAGTAATAGGTAGTTCCTGCCTTTTTGTGTTACAAAGGTCTGTATTCCAACCGCTTCACTGCCTTCTTTGCACCATTCCTTCACCTCAAAATATCCCTTGTTGTTCTTGGCATAGGGTAGAAGTCTACTTTTCTTATCCCGATAAATAAGGTTCTGATCTATCAAAAACTGAATAAATACCTTTTGTGGGATATGAAGCTCTTTTGCTGTGTTTCTAAAGTTGGTCAGCAGATTGTTATTCACCAGTTCATCAAAATACTTGGCTTTCGGCTCTAAATCTTCTATGATTTTTTCTTTTTCAGCAATCAGGTGATTGGCAAGGAGTACCGCATTTGCCAATATTTCTTCATTACTCATTTTTTCTTGATTTTTGATATATCCGCCATTCTTACGAATACTCGGCAATACCTCTGTGGTTACCCATCTTTTAAAGTCCTTTGCCTGTGGTAACTTGGAAGATAGGATAAGAGAGTAAAGACCGGACTCGTTGATTATCGTAAATGACTGTCTACCACCAAGGGTGTCGTGTTTCACGACTCCCTTATCTTCTTCCGCAATGTGTCTTACCAAAGCATCTCTCGTGTTTGAATATCCAAGCTTTTCAGCTACTTCTTTTCCGATAAAGAAAAACTCACCGTCTTTTTCCATTACAGTGAGTTTCCCAAATTCCATATTTTCAAATGTTATCAAGCTGCTCATAGGCTCTGCTCCTTTTGTTTATTCTTAACTTTATCCTTAGAAACAGTATTTTTTGCCATCTCTTTAAACTTCTCGATATTTTTACGAACGGACTCTTTCCGTTCCGTTTTTCTTTCTGATCTTGCAAGAGCATTTTTAAAGGCTTTCTCCATCATTTTCATATCTTTGGCTTGAAAAAATACGGCGTATTTGCCTGTTTCCTTATCTTTCATCACCGAAAACTTAACCCCGTATTTGTTCAATTCTTTTTTCAGTTCTTTCAGTTCCGCTTCTTCTACCGGTATTTCTTCAAGCTGTCCTTTTTTCGCCATATCTTTGAGCTTGACTTCATTTCCGTTTACTTTAACGAGTTTTTCAAGTCCTCCCAGTTTTTTTGCTTCTTTCATCAGTTTTTTCAGCAGGGCTAAAAGAAGTTTTCCGGTTACTTTGGCAGCCTTAATCTCAAGGCTTAGTGTCTTTCTTGCAATTTCTTCGTTAATCACATTCAATATCCTCCTCTCATATCATAGCTTACAAGGGCAGAGTAATGTGCATCTATCCCACTTGGTGCATTATATGCTGCTGTTAGGACAAATGCTCTGATATTCCTAATCTTGTATTCATTTTCCTTAATAACATCTGACAGATACTCCAAATGCTCTGATTTAAGTTTTCTAAATCTTTCTTTTACTATATGTGCAGGAAGCTTCGTTTGATTGATTGTAACAAACTCTCTATCATCAAGTATCATAATATCTGCCAGTATCTTTAATATCTCATCAAAGTCTTTAACTATAAATTTATTGCCCAACTCAAGATGTTCATAATAGCCTGTCTGTGTTCTTAACTCATCTAAGCAGTTCTGATATATATTTTTGTTTTCTATTTCCACCTCTCCGTCCATCCTTTTTCTTGGTTCTGAATACTCGGCATCTATGACGGAATGATGGGTGGAATTATATGATGAAATATCTGTAGTAATCTTTGATGAATTATTTGTAGTATTCTCTGGTAATGGTTGGGGCATATTGCCATTTTGCATTGGCAGATTTTGCTCTGTTGCATCGGTGCAATCTGCACTTGTGCATTGGTGGATTTTGCACTTTTCCATTGGTGCATTTTGCCCTAATGCATTAGGCATAGCTTTTTCTAAAGCTTGTAATTCTTCATTTTTCTTTTTGTTCTCAATTTCAACATAAAGTTCCTCCAGCTTTTCGGTATTTATGGTGTACCATTTTGTTTTATCTCTTGGATCTTTATTGTAGTTTCCTACGAGTAGAAAACCTGCCTTTTCCAACTTCGCAAAGGTTCTTTTTACAGTATCGAAACTCATATAGTCAAAATCTTTTTCCTGCCATGCTCTTATTGAGTTATATGTCCAATATCTTCCGTCATAGAAGTTATTGCCGGATTTCTTATTTATTTCTATCCAATAGTTTATTTGCTGTAAGATAAGAGCTTCATTTAAACCTATCTCTCTTGCCAATGTCTTATTTGCAACGATAGGTTGTTCATCAAATAAATACATACTCATCTAAAAGCTCTCCTTTCCATGATATTTTTCCACTAAAAAAGACGATAGTTTGTATCTATCGCCCTTGGTAACCATTTTTATGAAATTTTTTATATTGATTTTATGGCTTCATTGATTCCTTGTATAAAAGCTATAATTACAGTTCCTATCATCGGTATTCCGTAAGGACTTAGTAGAAATCCTATGATAAGTGCTTCTATTGCTGCTCTTGTGTTGTGTAGCATAAAGAATGAGCCTATGGCAACAAATACACAAATCAGCATGAGCAAGTACAGTATCGCTGTTCCTACACTAAGCAAGAATGTTAAAAATGCAGTAAGAATACTTAACAGCAAGCTGATTGGAAATAAAATTATTTTTATTATCCATCTCATTTATTCTCCACCGCCTTTGCTAATGGAATAACTGACATAATGGTTTGAAATATTCTTTTACATATCATAAAAGCCTCCTTTTCGATATTTTGTTTGATTTTAAAAATAGGGATACAGTGCTGAAAGCTCCTATTTATCAAGCTTTTTCCTCTGTATCCCTATTATATCTCAAGCCCATCATTCTCAAAAATAAACTTCCAGATTCTCACCGTTTCCATGTCCAAGATGATTCTCTATCTTCAAGCGTTAGGGGCTGCTCTTTCACGATTGAGCATTATGCGATAGAGCCGGTTGTATTCATAGCAATCTTCCCTATATATTTGTTTCTCAGCTCAATTTAATCAACAAATTGTCTACACTGAACCCTTTTTAATTTAACAGTTCAAACTCATTTTACAATCTGCCTTTTCTGGAAAATGAATTATGTTTATAGAAGTTCTTTTTCAATATCTCAGCAGTTAACGCATATAGAAACGAAACACCGAGTAGAGCCGACAACACTTTAGCAGGTAGAGCAATCAATCCCAGATATGAATTTATCGGGCTATACACGATAGCAAGCAGAACTGCGGCTATGCATACTATGGCAATCACCAATTTATTGCTCGGCTTACTGGATAAAACCGGCCTCGCCGTTCTAACTATGAGCATTACCACCATAGCGGAAATAATGGACTCCAACATCCAACCCGTCTGAAACAATGCTTCGTCAGCCTTGAAAATAAAAAGCAATAACGCAAAAGTTATGTAGTCGAATACCGAAGAAGTAATCCCGAATAAGATCATAAACTTCTTTATAAACTTCGTATCCCATTTAACGGGTCTCTTTAGCCAGACTTCATCAACTGAATCCGAAGCAATTTGGAGTGACGGAAAATCCGTCAGCAAATTTGTCAAGAGGATTTGCTTGGGCAATAGAGGTAAAAAATTCAGAAATAAGCTTGCCCCTGCCATCGAAAACATATTGCCGAAGTTTGCACTCGTAGCCACAAATATGTATTTTAAAGTGTTAATAAAAGTCCTTCTGCCTTCGTTTATGCCTGATATCAACACCTTTAAACTATTTTGTAACAGCACTATGGAAGCTGCATCTTTCGCTGTATCAGCAGCAGTGTTTACAGATATCCCGACATCCGCCTGCTTTATGGCAGGAGAATCATTTATACCATCTCCCATATATCCCACTATTTCACCGGCCTGCTTGTATGCCATAATTATTTTTTCTTTTTGATTAGGGCTTATTTCTGCAAAAATATCCACATCTAAAACTTTCTTGTTAAGCTGGCTCGGAGAATATGAATCCAATTCTTCTCCCAATAAAACCCTTTCGGGATCAAGTCCTATTTGACTGCCTATATTTTTAGCTATGAGACGGTTATCTCCTGTAATCATTTTTAGAGAAACTCCCAATCTGTTCATCTCAGCAACAACATCTTTTATATCATCTTTCAATGGGTCTATAAATAGTAATAGCCCCACAAAGACCATATCTTCAGCTTTTTGTTTTTGAATATCTGTCTCATCTTCTATGGATTTATATGCAAGTCCTAAAACTCTATAGCCCTTACTTGAATACTTCTCAAATAAATCCAGTATCCGCGTCTTAATCTCTTCGATGTTTCCACCGGTCTTATCCGCTCTTTCATAGGTTTTGCATGTATTAAGGACGCTTGTTAATGCCCCCTTTGTAACCATTATGTTTCTGCCCAAAAAGTCCGGCTCGGTTCTTACCAGAATGCTCAAAAGCTTACCTTCAAAAGAGTACGGTATCTCAAATAATTTTTCATAATTGGAAAAATCATCTGTATTCGCTTCTAAAATAGCCTGATCAATAGGATTTGCATATCCTTCCTGGAAATATGAATTTATCGCTGCCAACTTGCTTACAGTGTCCGAGATTTCACCGTCACAATCTAAAGCTGAATCCAGCTTCACCTTTCCTTGAGTTATAGTTCCCGTTTTGTCAGAACACATTACAGTCATCGAACCGAAGTTTTCAATAGCATTCAATTTTTTTACTATGACGCCTTGCTCCGACATTCTCTTGGCACCCTGTGATAAATTTACGCTTATAATCGCCGGTAGCATTTGAGGGGTTAAACCTACTGAAAGAGCCAGAGCGAACATAAAAGATTCTAAAAACGGTTTATTTAAAATTATGTTAAACAGGAATATGAGACCGATCAATAAAGTTGTAACATGGAGTATTAAATTGCCGAAATCTTTTATGCCTTTTTCAAAATCCGTGTCAGAGTCCTTTTCATTTAAAGATGCGGTAATTTTTCCAAACTCCGAATCTTTAGCCAGGTTTACTATTACCGCTTTTCCCGACCCGCCTATAACATGGGTTCCCATCCAAAGTGAATTCTTCCTATTGGAAAGTCCTGTATCGGCTGATAGTTTTTCCGGAGTTTTTTCAATGGGGAAGGTTTCACCGGTCAAACTCGATTCGTCCATGGAAAGAGAATTCTCTTCTATAAGCAGACAATCTGCGGGGATCATGTCTCCCGTTTTGACGTTTATGATATCTCCTACTGTCAGCATCGCATTATCTATTTCCTTAAACTTTCCATCTCTTAAAACCGATGATTTTACACTCACCGAAGATAGGAGTTTTTTTACTGCATTATCAGCCTTGCTTTCATGACTGTAACTCAAAAGTGCAGAGACCATAATAATGACTAAAATGATAATGCCGTCAGAATAATCCTTCAAAAATATGGATAGGACCGCCGCAAAAATCAATATCATGATTATAGGATTTTTAAATTGATTTATGAACATCCCCAGCTTTGAAGACGATTTCTTTTCTTCAAAAATATTCTGTCCATATTCATCCATTCTTTCTTCTGCTTCTCTACTTGATAATCCACCTTTGTCGGTATTAAGTTGTTTTAATATATCATCTACCTCGTAAGACCAGAATTCTTTCATAATCTCCTCCTCGTTATATTTAAAGTATATTGCTAAAATGGACATATTACAATAGGCTTTTACAAACAACCCTTATTAAACCTTTATAAAATCCGTCGGCTTCGACATGGATGATATGATCTGCATCAGATAAATGTCCAAGATGTGCGATGGCTCTGTGTAAGCATATACCAAAAGTTTGAATTTTCAAGCTTTAAAAGAAAGTATCCCTCCTATGCTCATATCCGTTTGAACGTTATGTTTTCCCCATATCTAAATCTTCGGATAAGAGCAAAGATATTTTTATGCTTTTTGATATTGATTTGATAAAATCAAAGTGCTAAAATTACAAAGTAAGCTAGTATCGTCTAACTTGCTTGATGTATGTATATTTTTACTAAGGTTAATCACAATTAGGGAGGAGAGATAATGAGTTATATCAAGAAAAAAGGCATTGCAATAGCATTGTCGCTGGTCTTGAGTATCGTATTTTGCGGAATTAACACCGTTTCTGCCACCAGCAGAACACAGGATGTATATAAGCCTTACGATGTTACGGTGAAATCCGGAAGCAGTGCATACGGATTTACCGACGGCGATAAGTGGAGCGCAGTGTATGAGAAGATTACGGGAAGTGCCGGAACAAAACAACAGAATATATGGTATTCACCAGACGGTTCACATTATTATTCAGTTGAAACGAGCAAGGCGTATAAGTCCGGTGTCGGATATGTCTATACGTTCAAGGCAAATGGTAAGGTTCTGTATGAAGGCGAAAACGGCAGGATGGATGTAGCTACGATTTCTAAGCTGTATGACGGTAAATTGACAAAAACCATCTATAGCGGAAAGGAAACCGTCAACGGCAAGGCTTTTGACGGGCCTGTAGAGGTTGAAGCAGGTGCAAATATTTCTTTTGAAAATTGCAAGTTCAATGCAGGATTGGAGACTTTCGGCGTTTCAAATGTTTCAAATGGTACTTTTACGGATTGTACCGCAGTTAATAAAGGAAATGGCTTAACATACATATCAGATACATATTTCGGTCATGTCGCAAGCTCATCCGGTCTTTACGGACAGACATCATCTGTGGTAGGAGTCAAGGTAAAGAGCAACCGCGTTTCTGATGCTGTAAAGGGCAAATCATATAGCGAATCGCTGAATTTCCCTGATTTCCCTTACACTTACTATCCAAGCACATTTGAACAGAAAGTCACAAAGCAGATGCATTACGATAAAATCAACATTGTAGGCGCTCTTCCTGACGGGCTATCTGCAGAAGATGCAAAGTATGATAAAAATGCACACAATACAGTTGTCAACATCAAAGGAATTCCTTCAAAAGCAGGTGCTGACCAGAAATTCAGCGTTCATTTTCAGGAAGGTATATCCAAGCTTGACATCACAGTGCCGATGTTGATAAATGTCAACACATATAACTTGGAGTATAAGGTGATAGGCGACTCTCCTGCAGGGTTCACTACTCCGGATAGAGTAACCGGCTTGGGGCATGATGATGTTGTTACTCTAAATGAGGCTCCGAAGAAAGTCGTTGCACAAAAGAATGGAGAAAACGGTGTATGGGAATTTATCGGATGGTCTACAGATAAGGACAATATCGATTCCAGCATAGTAACATCTGTAAAGATGACAAAAGATACGGTAGTGTACGGCAAGTGGAAGTTCACACCTATGAATAAACTATACGTGACCAAAAAGTGGGAAGGAAAGAAGCAGGACGAAGCGCATTTCATAGTTGAGAAAACGGTTAACGGCAGGGCTTCAATAATAAATCGAAAAGACGGTAACGGTAATTACATACCGCATAAGGTGGTTAACGGCAAGACAGAGGTCATCGAAGTTGAAAACGAAAATGATGCAAGCTATAGAATTATCGAAACTGACAGTACCGGCAAAATGGTGAAAAATAATGAAATTACTATCAATGGTACCAAATATGCCGTAAGTTACAAAGCGGAAAACGGCAGTAAGTTTGAGATGCTAAATAAAGAGGTTGTCGATCAGGGTGGTGCTCTACCGGACAAGCAGACACCGGATAAGCAAACACCGGATAAAAAAGTGCCGGACAAAAAAGCACCGAACAAACATACATCGAAAAAACAATTACCTAAAACAGGAGATGACAGCGCTATTTGGCAATATATGCTGTTCTTGGGCAGTGCTTCTGCAATTATTTGCTGCATTGTCAGAAGGCGAAAAATAGACTAAACTTAATAGAATACAAATGAGGGAACCGATATTCTATCGACCGGTTTCCTCTGTACAATAAAACTGACCCCTAAAAGTTAGCTTTCCTGTATAACTTTTGGGGGTCAGTTCATTTCTCATCTCTATACAGAATCTATAATTATATATTCTTCTTTTTCAAGCGTTAATATATAAAAGTATATGTGTGTAGAAATCTACACCTTTACTATTAGTTGTACAATTCAGTGTGATAAGTGAAAATGAGTATCGCTTATAAGCATTGAGTTTTCAATAAAGAATTAACTTGTAAAACTCAATTTCACAAGTTAATTTTAACATTCAGCTTTTCTAAAATTATTCTTCATATCTTCTCTGCCGACATCTCCATACATTTCCTGAAGATCAAGCATTATAAAATCAATTGTTTTATCAAATCATCTCCATAATTTTTTGACAGTAACTATTATTTCTTCTCTAAGCCTGCTCATTACACATACTTCCTTATGTCAAATCTCCCTAAGTTGCTCAAACATTATCTGTAAAATACTAACAATTCTCAAATTTTGCCCAATCATCAACCGATTCAATAACCGGTATCCAACTGTCTATTTCAAATGTCTCCTGCACATAAGGATCGTAATACCCGTCAACTATCATTACGCCGCTACATTTAACATGAGCCATGCTATCCTTTATTTCAAGCACTTCTACCTCATATGAAACCATCGGCTCAAATTCGTAAATATAAAACGTATCTTCTCTGTCAACACATTCTTCTACTGTCGCTACCTTGAATTTTTCTCCCACTAATTCCTCTACTGAATTTTTATCTGTATCTATCGGATTGATACAAATTACAGGCGATACTGTTTCGTCGCCAAAATCTTCCTCTGAAAAGCCAATATCCACTGACCATGACACAGGATCATCTTCGTCAAAGAACATCAGGCAACTCCGTCTGTTTGATAAATTGTCCTCAAATGAGTATTTTCCCCCTATTTTAAGCACTTTCTGCCTCCTATTACTGTTTTCCAATGATATAATTATTTGCCTTTCGTAAAATCATTTTCCTTTTGCAGTTTTTAAAATTCTTTTATGTAAAAGTCTCTGTTTTCCAATTTATTTAAATTAACAAAGATTGTTACAGCCATTTTTTGTTGCCCCTGCAGTCAATTCTGCCAATTCCAAATCTGACAAAGCAGAATTCGTATATAGTTTTTTCAACAAATTGTTGTCGAATTCCATAGAGTAGTATTCTGTAACGAATTCTCGAAATCTTTCATGCGTATCAAAAGCATATCCCAATAACCAGCGACCTCCGTCGTTTCCATCCTTTTGATTTTGATGGACTTCCCCATCATACCAGAGAAAGAAGGTTGTTTTCTCCCTTTCGCTCGCTGAAAAAAGATTCATCCATTTCTCGTCAATCCCTTCGTACATCCCGTCTATAATACTCTGATTCCATTCGTCAGCAGCAAATTGATTCAGACTGTTTTCGTGGGCAAAGCCTTTTACCAATACAATCGTTTCCGTAAAGACCACTGATAACGAATCCCCTGCTCCATTATCAACAACATAATTGAGATTTGTATCAATCTCCTTCTTTTGTACCAATCTCAAGCCCTCTTCCGACGAGCCGGTCAAAGCATTATCTAAAACATATAACGCTTCCAATCTTGTGTGCATATTATGCCAGTCCATATCCTTCATTCTTCATCCCACACATTCCTTTGTTGTATCGTCTTTGGGAAAATAACGTATGGGTAAATTGTATTTCCTGCAATTTTAATGTTAAACTCTCCCACATGCTGTGGAGTTGCTTTCTGTTTTGTTTATAATTATAAACAAAGGTTACAGGCTGAACAAGAGATATCTCCACTACTTCGACATGGAGCCACTCTATACCTCTTCCCAGCATCCTTTCTGTACGTCATATTTTGCAAACTCACCAGTATCCGTGAATTCAGATGCTGTCATTTCCACTTCAAAAATACAATCAAAGTCGTCTGAAGTTAAAAAATATAATGCACTGTCTGTCAGGAATGCTTCTCCAAAATCAGGATGTTCAAATATTTTCCCGTCACCGTTATTCCCTACCGGTTTATACCGATATTTCAACAAACGATTTTCCAGTTCCGATTGCTGCTTTGGTGTGAATTTTTCCAGATTTTCATCCTTTTCGAAGAAATCGAGTTGCGCCGACTGTCGTTCTCTCTGTTTTGTACCAACAGTGAACAAAGAAATTGTGTAACTCATTTACGATTTTCTCTCCTTGGAAATAGTTTATTTTTAGATTTTTTGACTCGTCTCAGTTCCAGCTCAGATAACTTATCATAAGGTTTAAATTCATATAATAACAGCGGGGGATAATATGAAAGCTACAATTCTTAGAAGTATAACTTATTCCATCGTTTCTTATATTCAACTAGTCTCTGATTATTATAGCATTTTTATCGTTATTTTTAAATCGCGAAAGCTTGAAATGGACAATTTTATGTTCTCTTTGAGAAAAGCAGTGTAAAGTCTTATGAAAAAGGTATATCCGTTGAGATTCCACCATGTATAAAATAAGCACAGAAAAAGCACATAGCTGAAAGATTTTACTCCTAAAGTCACGTGCTTTGCTTTTACACTATTCAATGATTCAGATAAACTATGAGTTGTTTGTTCAAGTATTTTTATAATCTATATTCCTCTAGCGATAATTACTTTTAACACACTTTTGTTTGAAGTTTCTTGTTTTATCTGTATTAATTTGTTTTTTCCTAATCTTTTATCTGCAGCCTTTAAAATATCCGTTAGTCTCCATTTATCATCTTCAAAAGTTTTACCAAACAATTCATTAACTGGGGTATCGATATACTCTCGAATCACGCAAGAGATATCTTGAACCTCTGTATAGTATGGATACAAATCTTCCACAGGCAAATCCCTGTTCAATAACCAACTTGAAGTACCCGTTGGACGTAGTTTCCGACTCCCTTCCCTTGGTATTAAATTACTCAAAAAGTCTTTTGGATAGTCAAATATTATTTCTTTGTTCAAAACAATCCAATATCTAGGAAGTGAAGTAGTTCCACGCTGACTCTTCATTCGATATGCATTACAATGTATCTGAAAATCAAGATTTGGATCTACCAATAAGTATAATTGTTTTTGAAGTTTACTCCACGGTTTCATTTTTTATCCCTCTACAAATTCTACCTTATCACTCTCTATTTCCACAAAAGCCTCCCACCAAAACGATGGAAGGCTTCATAGATAATTATATTAAATTCTCCTCTTCAAGAATACAATTTAGAGATCAATTTTGTCCTAGTTCACATCTGGCAGTAGCTCAGTGACTCAACTTTCATGCTACTGCGTTCGCTTTCGTTTACTAATCCTTGCGAAGTGGCTATCTATGACTCAGCCTTCGCATAGCCCGGCTTCGCTGGGTAGCCATATTATTCGAACTCAATATGTCCATCTCTATTGCCCCTCTTACAATTTTCTCTTTATGAGCCAATCTCTATTTTCTGAAATATTCAGGAATTTTGGCATAAACTTCTTTTGAGTAATCGAGCTGAGCTTGTTTTATATATGCACCCATTTCTTCAGAAAGTTTAATCCCACTATCTGATACAAATCCTTTACCATTTGCTCTGTCATTCATCTTAACCAGCAAATTGGCAAAAGCCTCATTACAACCGTCATCACAGTATTCAGGACCTCCAAATTCATCGTAGTAATAATCAGGTGCGGAAAGCCAATAAATCATTTGAGCTGTTTCAATAGCACAATTAGGATTGTTTACAATGTGCTCCAGCAAAAAAGTTCCGTCGTCATAATTATGGTTTTCTGCCATGAAATGCAACTCTTCGGACGATGAGATTTTCTGAATCTCGGCCATAATTTCATTGGCATAATTATCAAATCCTATTTTTCTTTGTTTCGAAAATTCTTTATACACAATCCCTTCTTCATCTTGCTCAATCTCTTCTGCAAATTCCTCTTCTGACATGTCAAGACAGTCGTCATTTCCGGCAACGCTAGCTTTGAATACCAAGTCTTCTAAAATCTGTTTCCTCTCATCTGTAATCATAATAATCTCCTCCTTAAATTGTAATTTGTCCATATATCAACTAAATTGTTTCTCGCAGCAAAGTAAGCTCTGGATCATAACTAAAACTAAATTTTCCGGTTTTATTTAACTCCGTCAGCTGTAATGCTATTGTTGAAGTATTCAACCGATTTATCGTGATCAAGAAGCTTATTAACACTTAGGTACTGTTCAATCTCATCAAGTAAAAAAGCACTTTGTTTTAGAGGTAAGTCTTCAAAAGCATTTGCGTAATGAATGCTTTTTATAGTCCGTTTTAGTTTTGTTTTCGGGTATTTTTCTTTGAGCATATTCCTTAACAAAATCACAAGATCATTAAATGTTTGGCTATCCAAATCATCCACTTCCACATTATCAATATATCGTCTGCCACCACGAGCATTGTCTTCACTTGAGGTCATAAATTGTGACCTCAAGTTTTCATATTCTTCTTCCGTTAATTGGAAACGAAAATATTCTGGGAATCTATTTAAATTTCTTTTTACTACTTGATTCAACACTTTAGTTTCAACATTATAAAGGTAAGCTAAATCCCTATCTGTCATTACTTGTCTACCTCTAAATGTATAAATCATATTCTGTATTTCTCTATTGTCAACAATGGCGAGATTTTTATTTTCTGCCATAAATACCTCCATCTTTTAGAACTTGAGGTTCCATTTTGTCACCTCAAATTTTGTTTATTGCTTTTGTTCTATAATCGAAACCATATCACCAAAATCAACATCTAATTTAGTTCCGATACGATGCAAAACATCCATACTAACAAACTCTCCTTTGCCCATTTTAGATATAGTTGCTGGTGACAAATCGCAATCCTTCGCTAAATCTTTTTTATTCATATTTTTATCTATTAAGACTTTCCACAATCCGTTATAACTGACTTTCATATTTTCACTCCTTAATTATAAGTTTATGAAGTTAGTTTATGTACATTATAACATTTTTATAATTGTTTTTAAATTGTGGGAGCTTGAAATGGATATTTTTATGTTATCTCTGAGAAAAGCAGTGTGAAGTTCTATAGAAAAGGTATAGCCGCTAAGATTACATCGGATATAAAATAAGCACAGAAAAAGCACATAGCTGAAAGATTTTAGAGTCTTAAAGTTATGTACTTTTATCTTTATTTTTTATGCAAATATGCATTCAAAGTTATTGTTCAACTTTTTTTGCATTATCCCCTTATTAACTATTAGTTTGAATTATTTTATTAATCTTAGCTACTGGTTTATCATACTTATCCTTT
>ERZ772956.831-NODE-831-length-22003-cov-2.631720_pt1 | contig 22003 bp, 28 predicted proteins | sample MGYA00580683_ERZ772956 | MGnify/ENA primary metagenome ERZ772956 (study PRJEB29015, sample SAMEA2738077) | human oral metagenome | biome: human oral; feature: human-associated habitat; material: saliva | place: China | collected 2212 ... | reverse complement strand
ACCTTTAGACAGCTAACTAGGATGGTGAATCAGGATCCCGGTTTAGCAGTTAAAATAGAAGCTCTTCGAACTGCAGATAATAAAGAAACAGGGGGTGACTCGGTCAATGAACCTAAACATTACAAGTTGGATGGACTTGATATAGAGTCGATAGATGTTATTAGAGCAGTGTTAGGAGAAGGTGGGTTCAAAGCATTTTGCAGAGGAAATGCTCTGAAATATTTAATCAGAGCCGACAACAAAGGTGGATTGGAAGATTTAGAAAAAGCAAGAGTATATCTGAACTGGGAAATTAATGGGAGGAACCCAAATGAATGCAAGACCAAAACACATGAGGAAAAGTAGAGTGCATAAATTCTTTGACGATCTACTTGGTGAAAAAAGAGTGAATGAGTATCTTGAACCGCCCGGATCGGACCCGGAAGAAGAGGAACGAGTCATGGCAGAAATCATCGCAAGATACGAAGATCCTATTAATGCAGAAATGGCAGGAGATTTTCCGCTTGATTAGGTCAAAAGATATAGCAGCTATGTATACGGAAGAGCAACGTAAGGGGATATGCAAGTGGTGCCGGAAACATAACTATGATAAATGCACCACTTGTGCACTCCCTGCAGTACCAGCATGGAAGGCTGAAGAGGTTAATAATATTACTGGAGAACTAGAAAATGCTTAATTTAATAATAACTTTCTTAATCACAGGTCTTATGGTTGGAATAGTAGCGCTATCAGTCACAGCAATGAAGAGGATGGATGTGGCAAATAAATTATTCATGATAGCAGATGTACTACTCCTTACAGGACTAACAATCCTATTAGTGTGTATATATGTGTATGCATAAATGGAAAAAATAAGATATGACGGCGGTAGGCAGAAGGTATACTCCTTTCAAAATCAGACATAAATATATAAGAGCACATACTACTTTTTACAGATGCTTGCCGCTTTCATATATAGAATTAAAGCTTCAAAACTTTCTTCCATATATATAAGGAAGAAATAATACGTTAAAATCATCCGGCATTAAGCCGGATTAAGAGTTCAAATGAGTATTAACAAGTCAGGCATTTAAGTAACTATGATAAGAACGAAAAAATATTACACTGGAGATTATCTCGAGTTAGAAATATATAATGTGTCTCCAAGGAAGAGAATTATAAAAAGAGCAGAAAAAAGACACGAGTCATCACCGGCACAGAAGAATCTAAATTCAAAAAGAAGTCAGAGATACTTTGTCAGAGTATGCAATCTTAATTTTAAAGAGGGAGACTTTAGCATAGATCTCACATATGACGATACTCACCTGCCATATGACAGAGAGCAGGTACTTAAGGACATAACTAACTATGTGGCAAGAGTCCGCAGGGAGATGAAAAAGAGATCCAGTGAGCCAGTGAAATATGTGTATGTAATCTCAAATCACAAGGGAGATGATACTGGCTCAAAAGCAAGACCTCATATCCACATGATATTTGGAAATGTGGATAGAGATGTCATAGAGGATAAGTGGAAGGCTGGATTTTCAAATTCTGACAAGCTCAAATTTGATGAATACGGAATCACAGGCAAAGCTCTATATATGGCCAGACAGGGTAAGAGTAAAAGATGCTGGGGTAGCTCCATAAATTTAGAAAAGCCTGATCCTATAGTTTCAGATAAAGCTATAACTAAATCCCAGATGGAGAGAATTATTAATGATCCATCAGATGGGCTATATATCTCTAAGCTTGTTAATAAAAACAACAAGACAAGATATACATTTACAGACTGTCTTGTTGAACATGATGGAAGGCAAATAGCTTTGTTCGGGCAAGACGAAGAAAACGGAGGTAATGGTTCCGGGTTCAGTTTGCTTATACGAATGCGAAAAACAGAAAATTGCAGAAGGTGATGAGTTGCTCTAGTGAGCAAGTTTATTTAAGTGGGATGAAATATGACAAAAAAAGAAATGGAAGAGCTTATATCGATTAAGCAAGAAATTAATGCAATAGAGATGTCTTTGTGTGCTCCTAAAAGCACATATACTTTTGCGTTCTACAAAGATTATAGGACAGGGTTTCCAATTCCCAAAATAGAGACAGGTTATGATGATGGCTCAATATGCAAGGATCAATTGATAAAAAGGCTTATAGCCACAAAGAAGAAGCTGCAAAAGAAAATAATTGATGCAGAGAAATTTATTGAGGTTCAAACAGATAGTGAACTTCGAACTATCCTGCGTAGTTATTACATAAACGGATTAAGCCAGGAAGAGATAGGGAAGCTTTTAGGATATAGTCAATCTGTTATTTCTAGAAAGATATCAATTTTTTGGCAAAAACATAAACTTGCATAAAAAGCATAAAAAAATCTGATAAAATGATAGTGTAGAAAGTGTCGAAGAGGCACAGGTTTTTCTCCCAAGCTATAAAGATTCGGAAAAGGTCGTCGCAAGACGTCCTTTTTCAATGTGTGGGTATAAAAATCACTAGAAAAGACGAATTTGAACAGCAGCTTCGTTGCATGCTGTTTTTTTGTGGATTTTAAACAGTGCAGGAAGAGCGATGCAAGCGAATGAAGAGAAGAAAAGGGCCGCAAAGGAACTTTATGAAAGCGGTGAAAACTTAATACTTATTGCCCAAAAACTAGAAATCAAAGAATCAACTTTGAGGTCATGGAAAAGACGCGGAAAATGGGAGCAAAGTGCAACGCCAAAAACGTTGCAAAAAATGCAGTCAAAAAAGGCTACTGAGAAGCAGCTGAAAAAGGAGCTCGGAGACGAGGCGGAAAAACTTGTCGAAAACAATTTTCTTACATCTAATCAAAAATTATTTTGTATATATTATGTGACCTGTTTTAATGCTACAAAAGCATACCAAAAAGCATATAAATGTAGCCGCAAAACAGCAGGGTCAAATGGATACAGAATGCTGAAAAATGCTGAAATCAAAAAGTGTATTAGGGAGCTAAAGGAAAACAGGCTTAATAAAGCTATGTTAAATCCATCCGATATCTTCCAGAAATACATAGATATTGCTTTCTCAGATATAACAGATTTCGTTGAGTTTGGAAGTGAGAAATCCGAAGATGGGATTCGTTATGACTATATGAGATTCAAGAGTGATGCAAAAGTAGACGGAACTCTGATATCTGAAATATCTATGGGGCAGACAAAGAAAATTAAACTTGAGGATAGGCAAAAGGCTCTAGCCTGGCTAGCGGATCATATGGACTTAGCCACAGAAGAGCAAAAGGCTCAAGTTGAATATATTAAGTCAAAGACAGCTGCAGTTAATAAGGCTTTAACTGGAGAAGGGGCAGAGATTGAAGATGTTGATGACCTAGAGGAAGAGATATATGGCAGCACCGAAGAGTAAAGAACCCGTTAAGAGAAAGAGTATTCCTTACAGGTTTGGAGATAAGCACAAGGCATATATGAGACGATCCAGGGACTGCACATACAATGTTGCGGAGGGGTCTATCCGTGCTGGCAAGACAACGGATAATATATTTGCTTTTGCTCATGAGCTGAAGAGGACAAAGGACAAGCTACACCTAGCTAGTGGTTCAACACTGGGAAATGCAAAACTTAATATCGGAGATGCAAACGGATTCGGACTTGAGCACATATTCAGAGGGCAATGTCACTGGGGAAAGTTCAAGGGTAATGAGGCTCTGTATATACAAGGACCGTCTACCAACAGGAAGTTAAGGGTAGTTATATTTGCAGGTGGCGGTAAGGCTGACTCATATAAAAAAGTTCGTGGTAACTCATATGGTATGTGGATAGCGACAGAGATAAATCTACATCATGACTCCATGATAAAAGAGTGTATCAACCGTACAGCGGCTGCAAAGATGCGTAAATTCTTTTGGGATTTAAACCCCGACAATCCATATGCATCGATATACAAGGATTACATAGACAAGTACGCTGAGAAAGCAGCTGCAGGTGAGTTTCCTAGTGGATATAATTACGAGCATTTCACTTTGTTTGATAACGTAACGATTAGCAAGCAGAGGCAGCAAGAACTGATGGCAGACTATGATACTGAAACAATATGGTACAGGAGAGACATACTCGGAGAGAGATGTGCTGCAGAGGGTGTCATATATAAAAGTTTTGCTGATAATCCAAGTAAACACATTCGGATATTCAAGGACTATAGCGAAAAGCAGGAATGGTTAAGAACCATACACTTTATCTCAATAGGGATAGACTTTGGAGGAAACAGATCTCTAACAACATTCGTAGCTTCCGCAGTCCACTACAGATTCCAGGAAATCGATGTAGTAAAAGACGCAAATATCGAAGGGAAAAAGGGGGATATAGATCCTGACAAGCTTAATAAGAGTTTCTTGATATTTTACAAGGAGCTGAAGAGGGATTTTCCCGGAATTCCTATACTCTACATATTCGCCGATAACGAAGCACAATATCTGATAAACGGACTTGCCAAAGCGTGCAGGGCAGCAGGTATCACGGCAAGCATAGGTGACAGTGCAAAGAAGAAGATTACGGATCGTGTATACTGCGGTAATACTTTGCTAGCTAGTGGAAGGATGAAGGTTTTACCGGAATGCAAGCTTCTGATAGCAGGTTTGAAATCAGCGATATGGGACCCGAAAGAAGCTGAAAAGGGAAAGGATGTTCGCCTGGATAATTTCAGTAGTGACATAGATATATTAGACGCATGGGAATATTCATGGGAGCGATTCATGAAGAAGCTGCTTCCTGAATCCAAAAGGAGTAACTGATGAATATAAATACCGTTATTGATCACTTAAATAAAAAATACGACATAAATCTTGATAGTAGCTATTACCAAAATATAGCAATGTGGAGAGATTGGTGGATGGGCTATTATGCTCCGTTCCATACCTTTGCAGAGGTAGGGTTAGATGGCAAAAAGAAAGAGCGCAAGCTCTATACGTTAAAGATGGCGAAGCAGGTGTGCGAAGACTGGGCATCAGGACTACTAAATGACGAGCTACATATTGCCATCGATGATGAAGCATCCGAGACATACATACTCGGAGAAAAAGATGACGCTGAAGAGGGGAAAGAGGATAAGAAGTCTAAGAAGAATATATTTAAGGGCGTACTTAGAAACAATGCCTTCCGCCAGCAAGGTAATCGACTGATAGAAAAGAGCTTTGCATTCGGTACAGGTGCATTCGTGTTAAGAGCCGAAAATATAAAGCTCGGTAGGAACAATAAGATAATCCCAAGTCCTAACACAGACATTAGGATCGAATACCTATCTGCAGACCACATAATCCCTCTGTCTGTACATGCAGGTAAAATAACAGAGGTTGTATTTGCATCTGAGGTGCTGCAGTTAGGTGTGAAGATGATATATCTTGAAACTCACAGACTGATAGACGGACAGTATGTAATTACAAACGAATACTTCAAAGCTGAAGAGGGGAGCCTGATAAAACAAGAGCTCCCGGAAGGAATACTTGAAGAAATGACAACAGGGGGAAACGTTCCTCTGTTTTCTATCGTTATGCCAAATATCGAGAACAACATATCTCCAGGCTCTCCACTGGGAATTTCCGTATTTGCAAATGCGTTAGATAACCTTGAAGGAGTAGACCTTGCATACAACAATTTCAACAAGGACTTCAAGCTTGGAGGTAAAAAGGTATTCATGAATAGTCGTATTGTTCGTAGAAATGAAAGAGGAGAGACCATTACTCCTGATGATGTAGCACAGCAGCTATTTGTGGAAACAGGTGATGACCTGATAGATGATGATGGTACAAAGAAGTTTATTCAAGAACACAATCCAACTCTCAGAGTATCAGAGAACGTAGAGGGGGTTCAGGCTCAACTAGATTTACTATCATTCAAGTGTGGACTGGGAACAAAGTTCTATCATTTCAACAGTGGCACAGGGGTTGTACAGGTAACCGCTACAGAATATCTCGGTGGACGTCAAGATTTGACTAGAAATACAGGCAAACACTCTCTTATTGTCAAAGATGCACTTGAATCACTTATCAGGTCAATCCTATGGGTTAAGAAGGAGCTTGGAGGTGGCGATGTAGATCCTGAAACAAAGATTGAAATAGACCTCGGAGACAGCTTTATTTCTGATAGTGCATCTGAAAGAGCTCAAGATATGCAGGATGTAAGAGAAGGCATTATGAATAAATGGGAGTATAGAGCTAAGTGGTATGGAGAAAGTGATGACACAGCAAAAGCTAATATTCCTGAAAGTAATTATGAAGAGGATCCATTTGGGTTTAATCAAAAATAAAGCAGCCGATAGTTAAGGAGGATGTATGCTTACACCGGAATTCTTACATGAAGCACCAGAAGGATTGCTTGAACTATATAGAGAAACAGAGGAAGCAATATTGGCCGACATGGCAAGGCGTATATCCACATATGATTTTTATATTCCTGCTGCACAGTGGCAGAAGAGGAAACTCGAAGCTATGGGTATGTTTGAGGCAGAGATAAACAGGAGGCTGTCTCAGCTCACAGGCAGAAGTATTCAAGAAATCAAGGAGCTTATGAAAGAAGCAGGGATGGAGACCATAGCCAATGATGACCGTATCCATTCGCTGGCAGGGAAAAAATGCCCACCGCTCGAAGCAAGTCCATCTCTGATAGCTGTAATGAATTCTGGATATAGACGAACAGCAAAAGTGTTTCGTAATCTCACAAGAAGTACTGCAGCTAATGCATCAAAACAGTTTAGCAAGATACTTGACCAAGCATATATGCAAGTAATATCTGGAGCCTTTGATACAGAAACAGCCATCAGGAATACAATCAAAGCATTAGCTGAAAAAGGGATTGAGTCAGTAAGGTATCCTTCGGGGCGTGTGGATAATATAGAAGTGGCAGCTAGAAGAGCTATTGTGACCGGTATTAATCAGACGGCTGGAGATATGCAGCTTGCAAGAGCAGAAGATGTGGATAGCGAATATGTGGAAACTACAGCACATGCCGGAGCACGTCCGGAACATGAGGTGTGGCAAGGCAAGGTGTTTAAACTACATGGTAAGGAACCGGGATACCCTAACTTCTATGAAGCTACAGGGTACGGAACAGGACCAGGGTTATGCGGATATAATTGCAGGCACAATTTCCATCCGTTCTATCCTGGATTATCAACTCCTACTTATAGCGATGAGATGTTGGCCGAATATGTAGCTAAGGATTACTTATACAATGGCAAGAAGTATACAGAGTATGAAGTATCTCAGATGCAGAGGTATTACGAAAGAGCTCGGAGGAGATGGAAACGAGAATGCCTAATGCAAGAAGCTGCAGGACTTGATACAACAGAATCCAGTGTAAAGATGCGATCATATATGGAAAAATTGAAGAACCTGGAAGATCAGACAGGCATGCCATCACAGCATGACCGTATGATAGTAGCAGGTTTTGGAAAAGGTGAAGCCGGTAAATCTCAATGGGAAGCGAGGAAATATTACCAGTGGTTTCGTAAAGCTTATTCGCTTGAAGGTCAAGGGATGAGAAAAACACTTGCAAGCTATTACGACATGAAGTACAATAACCCTCCTGAGTACAAGCTATTCAAAAAATATGTGTTATCTGTTGAAAGAGGAGAAGTCTCACCACTGCTGGGGTTATCCACATACAGAGAAAAGGCGCATCTGATTGATGAACAGCTTGTAGGGCTGAGAACCCCGCAGGGTGTTGAAATTAAAGATTATTCATCTCATTTTGTCGGCAGAATGATTGGACACTCGGCACCTAACAAAAAGTACAATAGAACAGGTGTAAGCATTGAGGAATTAAAACGTTGCATAACACATGGGGAAGAAAGAACTTCCGGACATGAAGATACTATAATGCTGGTAGGTTCAGGATGCCAGGTTACATATAATCCTAAAACCGGTGTTCTTGTGTAAACTAACAGAAAGGATAGAGAGGTATGATTGTTGTAGAAATAAGCGGTGAAGAACAAAAGTTTTTAAAACCATATGTAGAAGAATGGCCGGAGCTGGCAACAATTAAATTGGAACGTACTGATATTAGGAAATACCTTAATGCTCTTGATGATATGATTTTGCGCTATGGTTTTGATAAAAAAATGGAATTCTATAATGAGATTGGGGAAGATGCACAGTTGATATATGATCGAGTTTTAGATGCATGTGATAATTATGATGATAGAGAAAGTGGAGGGGAATAATGAATACGCTTGAAACAGCATACAAGATTCTGAAAAATTTAGAATCTGCAGAAGATGTTGAATACATGGGCACACTTATTAGTCCTGAACACTTAAATGTATCGGATGAAGAGTGGCTTATGGTTATGAAAAATCTTCTTGAAGAAGGGTATATTCGGGGAGTTGATATAAGCAAGAAGGTACTCGGGGAGACAAAAGTTAATATTGAAGAGGCTAGAATTACATTGAAAGGGGCACAATACCTTCATGAAAACAGTGCAATGCAGAAATTCATGAGGATAGCAACCAATGTGATAACAATAGGTTCAAGTATTAAGTAATAATTAGATTTTTAAAGCAGGCCAATTGGTCTGCTTTTTGCATGCAAAGAAAAGGAGTGACAATGGAATCTTTAGAATTAAAAGACAAGGTAAATATACTTGGAACAGAATATAGCATCAAAGGGCAAAAGGAAAAAGAAACTCCCAAGCTCAAACATGCAGACGGCATATGTGAATTTTATTCAAAGGAGATTGTAATTGATGACTTTGAACCGACTTCGGAAACAGTTGCCAATCCCAATTTATATAAAAAGAAGGTGTTAAGACACGAGATTGTACATGCCTTTTTATATGAATCTGGACTTGATGTAAGTTCAGAATGGGCAAGAAATGAAGAGATAGTTGACTGGATAGCACTTCAAGCTCTCAAGCTGCAAAAAGCATTTGAAGAGGCAGGGTGCTTATAACATCAGATAAATTGCAGAGGGTGCGCACCTCTGTTTTTTATATTCGCCCAGTCAAGGCGTAAAACTGACGGAATTTATTACTCGCCTGCTCATCGGCGTAAAATGTGAGCCGCATCGGCGTCGCCTGCCGTAAAAGATGGCGTAGCGGATAAAAGAATGGAGGACACAATGAAAAGAGAAGAGATCGAGAAAGTTTTGAAGGAAGCTGGAGTATCTGATGAAAAGCTGAAAGATACCGTCGAAAACATCCTGGCAGAAAATGGCAAAGATATTAAAGCAGCACAGGACAAGACAGCACAGGACAAACAGAAAGAACTTGATATTGCTGATCAGACTATCAAGGGTCTGAAGGAAAAGGTCGATAAGTTCGATGGGGTCGATGTTGACAAGCTGCGCAATGATGCCAAGGAATGGCAGGATAAGTATGATGCTGATATCGCAGCAGAGAAAAAGAAGACTAGCGACCTACAAAAGGAATACGCTTTAAAGGATGCACTAAGAGGGCAGGGTGCACTGGATCCTGATTACATCATGTATAAGCATGGTGGTATCGATAAGTTTGCCTTTGATAGCCAGGGCAACCCTATAGGTCTATCTGACATCCTAAAGCCAATGATGGAAGCATCACCGGCATTGTTTAAAAAGGATGATGGCGACGATGGTGCAGCTGGCGGAGCAGGAGGGTTCTCGAGTGGTGGAAATCACGGAGGCGGAGCAGAGCCTGATCTCGACAAACTATCAGATGAAGAGTATTACAAAAGACTCGAAGAAAAAGAAAGGAAGTAAGAATTATGCCAAACAATTTTCTTGAAGTAAAAAATATCGCAAGACAGACATTACCTAGACTAATGAACAACCTCGTATTCCCTAACCTAGTGCACAGAGATTTCTCTAATGATTTTGTTCCAGGACTTGGAACCAAGATTCAGGTTAAGAAGCCTGTAAAACTCATTGCAGAGGAATTCAATGAGTCACAGGGAGTTAAGCCACAGGGAATCAATGAGGAATCTGTAGAGGTTAAGCTAGATAAGCTAGCTACAGTAGATGTGGAGTTTAGCGCAATACAGAGAGCTACTAACGTAGATGACCTAAACAGACTCTTTCTTGAACCAGCAGCAGTCGCTCTGGCAGAGAAGATTAACAATGATGGACTAGATCTATATAAGTTCATTCCTACGGCTGTGGGAAAGGCAGGTACGACACCATCTGAACTAACGGATCTTGCAAATGTAAGAAAGCAGCTTAATAAGCAGCTCGTGCCAGTTGCTGGAAGAATTGGAGTGTGGGACACCGAAGCTGATGCTGCATTCTCCACTGTACCAGCAATCGTTAATGCTGAGAAGTCCGGCTCTACAAATGCCCTCAAAGAGGGTTCAATTGGTAGAGTAATGGGACTTGATAACTACATGTCCCAGGCTGTGAGAAAGCATACTTCAGGTACGCTTAAGGTGACTGGGGATAAAATCACCGTTAAATCTCAGGTTGAAGATTCCGATGAAGTTGTTCTTAAAGGAACAGGCATGACAGGAACCCTTGTCAAAGGAGATATCATCACTATTGTGGGCAATCAGTATTTAGTCACAGAAGATACAACAGCTTCTGGAGATGAAATCCACGTTAGTGTAACACCAAAAATCACAGCAAATGCAGACGTGCAGGCAGTGCTACTCAAGAGCCACACTGCAAACCTTGCATTTAACCCTATGGCTTTTGCGTATGTAACAAGACCACTTCAGGCACCAGCAGGAGTAGAGAGCTATGTAACTAGCCACAACGGCATCTCTCTTCGTGTAGTAAGAGGCTACAACATGGAGAAGAAGAAGGAAATGCTATCAATGGATGTACTCTACGGTTACACAGCAATTTACCCTGAACTTGCAACAAGAGTGCTTGGATAAGCAAGGAGGTCTTAATGGTTGAATATAAGTTTTACACGGACGAATTCTGCGGCAAGGCAATATCCGAGGAAGACTGGCGGGGGCGTGAAGCTTTCGCCAGTGCTTATATTCGAAAGCACTTCGTAGGATTTAGTGTTGAAGCAGATGATTATAAGCATGGTATATGTGCTGTTGCAGAGGCAAAGCAGACTGTGGATCAAGGCGTCTTGGAAAGCCAGACTGTAGGGTCATGGTCAAAACACTACAGTGTGAATAGTGTATCTGATAAAGATAGACTCATTAATGCAGCCATGCTTTATCTATCCGAATATCGGAAGGGAGTTGAGTGGGCGTGAACATGTTCACACAGACTGTAACGATTTATCACAAGGTGGAAGATAATAAGTGGTTGACTAGAGTGGTGAATGATGTGCATGTAGAGAAGATTGAGGGAGAAACAATCAGAAAGCACGGTGTTGAATCCTCATCTAAACTGATTGCATATATACCACTTACATCTATCAATGATGTAGTCATAGAAAAAGGTGACATCATATACGACGGAATTTCACCTGTGACAGCCGTAAATAAGGCAAACGATATCTTATATCACAAGAACGCATTTCTTGTCACGTCGGCTGAAAATTTTGATTTTGGCGATGGGCAGAAGCATATAGAGGTGGTGGCAAGATGACGAACAAAATAGAGACACCACGAGGTTGCATTGTTGTAACCAAGGATGGCACTGCGGAGCTAAAGTGGAATCCAGGATTTGGAAATCAATGGGGCAAAAGCTTTGATAAGGCTCAAAAGTTTATTGACCATGAAGTAATTAGGTTATGCAGTCCGATGGTTCCATTTCGCTCAGGTATGCTAGATAAGTCCGGAATACTAGGAACTGTACCAGGTGAAGGTGAAGTAGCGTACAACGCACCATATGCTAGATATCACTACTACGGCAAGCTGATGGTTGGAAGAGCACCGAAGAAGCTTACAAACCGTAATATGCAGTATCACGGAGCGCCTCGGAGAGGACCAAAATGGTTTGAGCGTATGAAGAGGCAGCATCTTCATAGCATATTATCCGGAGCTGCTGCAATAACGAGGGGATAAAACTAATGAGTATTATTAAAAGTATACAAGATTATTTAGCCAAGTATGATGGAATGCAGCTTATAAATATGTCAGAGATGGAAACGGACTATACACCGGGAAAGAGAGGTGTGAAAGGTGGAACTTCCGCACTTGCACCAACGGGAAATTCTAGAACAAGGACGGATGTTCTTGGGAATAAGACCTATGAAAATTCATATATCTTTTTCGCAAAGGATTTGGCCGTAGATAATTCTGCAAGAGAAGATATGTATGACTTTTTGGAGTCTCTTTCAGAATGGATCGAAACAAAGATTGATGAAGGAATCCTCCCTGAATTACCAGGTAAGTATGAAGCGATCAATCTAGTACCATCGAATCATATGCTGTATGACATCGAGGAAAGCGGTGCAGGTGTATATCAAGTAGAGTTAATACTAACAATCAAGAAGAGAAAATAGGAGGACAGTATGAGCAATGTAATTAAAAGAGAACTATGGCAGACGTTTTTAGGAATCCCAGATGCAGGGGGGACTAACTTCGACTATGAGGCAATCGGAGAAGATAACGATACATTGACTGAAGAGCTCAATGCCAATGTCAGCAAGACCAAAAATGTTCTTGGTAAGAACAGTACGGCAGTAGACGGTTATTCTCCAAGCATGTCCGTTTCACCTTATAAGGCGGATAAGGGAACAAAGACCTTTGCATTTCTAAAAGGAATTGCTGATGGTCTCAAGACACATGGTGACTGTGAGACACACGTAATAGATGTAGACCTATTTGCTGAACCGGAATCATCTGAATATCCGGCAATCAAGAAGGGGGTAATCGTAGAGGTTAAGTCTCTTGGAGGCAACACGGATGCTTTCCAGATTCCTTACGAGCTACACTATACAAACGTGAATGAGAAGGGTAAATTCAATCCTACTACAAAGAAATTCACAAAGACTCTATAAGGATAAGAAAGGATAATAGGTCATGGCTGGTACAAATTTGAATTTTGATACCGGGACAATCACCCTGTATGTGCAGGGTGATCCATCCCGGAAGTTTTCGTTTAATCCTACAGATCAGAAAGTACTTAAAGGATTTTTGAGACTGGTTGATGAAGCGGAAGAAAAGATGAAAGATTTTTCAAAGAGGGCAGAAGGTATTGAGGAGTCAGGGAATATTACCGAAGCTGAATTTACATCTCAAACTGCAGACCTTATGGATGATATAGATAGTTGGTTCAAAGGTGCTTTTGATAGTATTTTTGGTGAAGGACAGGCTCAAATTGTTTTTGGAGATACATCCTCAGTTGCTATTAATAGTGATGGGGAATATATCATGATAGCAATGCTCATGGCCTTGTATCCTATTTTTGAGAAGGAAATCCAAACTAGATCCGATAGAATCGACAAGGTTTGTTCTGAAATAGTAGAGGATTTACCTACAGATGAAAAGGAGCTGCCTAGAGAAGAAGTAATTGATACTACTGAAGAGGCAGAAGAAGAGAATGCTGACTCTACCGAATAGCATTAAGCTAGGAGAAAAGGAATATTCTATCAGGAGTGATTATAGAGCTGGTATCCGTTTAATGCAGATGTTTGAAGATCCTGAGCTGACAGATAGTGAAAAGCTTTTCATAGCAATGAAGGTAATTTTCAAAAATGCAGTAATTCCAGGAGTTTACTTACAGGAAGCACTAGAAAAAACAGTATGGTTCCTAAATGGTGGAGAGCTGAATCAAACATCTTCCTCCGGCAGTCAAAGAAGATTATATTCATGGAATCAGGATTTGAGATTCATAATAGCGGCAGTAGATAAAACCGTTGGTTTTTCCATTCGTGGAAAAGCCTTTTTTCATTGGTGGGATTTTCTGTCTGCCTTTTCCGAAGTAGGAGAATCGAGCTTTTCGACCATAGTGTCACAGAGATTACTGAAGCAAAAAGGTAAGCAAACAGAGAGTGATATTGATTGGTGGGCAGAAAATGCAGATATTGCGGAACTCAAGATTCAAAGGCCGAAAGAGGAACAGGACGTTGTAGATAGGTTCAATAAGTTACTTAAAGAAGGGAATGGTTAGTTATGGCTCAGGAATATGCAGGATATCTGATGTTCAATACAAAGCTTGACTCGGGAGGCTTTAATAAGGGAGCTAAAAAGATAGGTGGCATGGGAGGTAAACTCACAGACCAGCTTGTAAAATATGCAAAACGCGGAGCTATAGCAATGGGGACTGCCATCACAGCAGCTATGGTATCCGGAGTTAAATACAATGCGCAGATGGAACAATACTATCAGTCATTTAAGACCATGCTGGGTAACACGAAGGAAGCTACAAAGCATATGCAAATGCTTAAAAAGTTTGCTGCAGAGACGCCATTTGAAATGACGGATCTAGCGAATGCATCTCAAACGCTATTGGCATTTGGAGAGAATGTAAATCTGATAGAAGGTGATCTCAAAATGCTTGGAGATATATCCCTTGGTAACAAGGAGAAGTTCTCGGCATTGGCTCTTGTATTTGGTCAGGTTAAATCACAGGGGCGTCTGATGGGACAAGACTTACTACAGATGATTAATGCAGGGTTTAACCCTCTTACTATCATATCTAAGAAGACCGGAAAGAGCATGGCGCAGTTAAAGGATGAAATGGCAAAAGGTCAAATTACCTTTGAGATGGTAGCAGATGCTATGAAAACAGCAACATCTGCAGGTGGTCAGTTTAATGATGCCATGAAAACACAGTCGAAAACTGCAATCGGTCTTTGGTCAACGTTAAAAGATAATGTCCATGCGAAGCTTGGCGAAGCAATGGAGAGCGTGAGCAACGTAATTAAGTCGTCGCTTCTTCCTAACGCTATCAGATTTGTTGAAAAATTCAATGTAAAAAAGACTGTAGCTGGAGTAAGAACACTTATTGATGTTCTCAAGATAGTATCTCCTCTTATTGCAGGTTTATATGTAGCACCAAGAGTAACTTCTGGTGCTGGTGCACTAGCTGGTCTTTGGAGTAGAGGGCTGCTAGAAGCAAAGAAATACAAAATTGAGATGGCAGCTATTGCACGTTTAAGCTTAAAAGGTACCAAGGCGGAAATATCCGGTGTTGGTGTAGTGGTTGGATTATTAACTCAGAAACTTACACTTGCAGAAGCAAAGACTCTTGCTTTGGGCAGAGCGCAAGCTGTAATGGCAGGAATCAATCCTTATGTAGCAATAGTAGTTGGTGTGCTGGCATTTGTAACAGCAGTGGAACTGGCAAAGAAGACGATGCAGGCACACGCTTTGGAAGCAGACAAGGATTACAGCGCAGTTCTAAAACTTTCCAAGGCTAACGAGGAAGCAGAGAAGGCATATAACAGTCAGAGAAGAGCAGCAGCAAATGATATGGTTCAAAAAGGTGCAGAAATAGAAAATGCTATTAATCTCAAGAGAGAGCTTGACGGTATCGTGGATGCATCCGGGCGTGTCAAAAAAGGCTATGAAGGCAGAGCCGCTGCCATTGTATCAATATTGCAATCTCAAGGTGCTGAAATCAGCATGCAGAATGGTGTAATTCAGAACTATGGTGAGCTTAGCAGGGCTATAGATAATTATCTGGTTAAGAAAAGAGCTCAAATTGTGCTTGATGCATATGAGGAATCGTATAAGACCGCACAGAGAAATATTCGTAAATCGACAGAGGCATACAGTAAAGCCAGCAGAGAACTTGATAATCACACTAAATCTCAAGCTGAAATTAATAGGATGTCTGCAAGACAGGTAAGTGAGTATGAAGAGAAACAGGCAAAGCTCATAAAGGCCAAAAGCAAGGCAGCAGTTCAGGTTAATAAACTTAATAAGGATATTACTAGATACGAACAAGCACTTGCTGAGTTTGAAAAAGGCAACTACTCCAAGATTAATGCAGTACTTGATGGTCATGCTCAAGCGATGGCTGATATCAACAAAAAGAACAAGAAGCAGCTCCGCAAGCAGAGACAAGATACAGCTGCAGAACTTAAGGCATTGAATATGCTTTATAAGAAGACTGGATCCGATAACGTAAAAGCTACTGCAGAGGCTAAGCAGAAAGAGCTTGCTGCTATAGATTCTAAGCTAGGAGAACAGACTGCGAGAGTCAAAGGCAATCGAGGGAAAATGAAAGCTGCAACAAAGGATATGATGGGCGGCGTACAAGAGGGAATTAAGGAGTCAGATATATCTATTGATGATCAACTTGATAAATTATCAGAGTCTCCTAAAAATTATGCTGGTGGAATTAAAGCTGCAATGAATAGTTTAGTATCTGCAGCAAACAAAGCTGCAGGAGGAACAAACCTTAAAGGTGCATTTGCTCCTAGATTATCTCAGCTATCTAGCTCACCTCATGGATGGAGAGGTACAATTTCATCTGCTATGTCATCCCTCATGAATGCAGCGCGATCAAGTGCAGGTAGTGTTTCATTTTATGGTGTTGGATACAACGCAGGAACCGGCATTAAATCCGGAATACTTGCAGCAAAAGCACAGGTTATCGCTGCGGGTATAGCAATAGCGAATGCAGTTGTTGATAACATGAAACGAGCGATAGAGTCGCGGTCTCCATCAAGGAAAACGGCAAGGCTTGTAGGAGCACCGATTGCTCAAGGTGTGGGAGTCGGTATGATACGTGAATCAAAAGCACTGTATAAGAAGGCTAGACAAGTTGCTAATAATACAGTGGCTGCCATGAAGGTTGATCCAGTCACCATAGGACTTGAAGTTAAAAAGCGAATTAGTATTCCGAATGCTGCTAAAGGAACAACGCTTCCAGTGCAAGTAGGAACCACAATTATGATGCAGTCGAAGGAACGAGGACTACTTGATAAGCTAATAGAGAAGGTTGAACAGATAAGCGCTAGGCCTATCAAACAAGAGGTTAATTTCCATGAGCGAGTTTACACACCTGCAGATGCTCGCGATAAGTTAGCCGAGCTAACTCGTTTGGGATTGGAGGTGGATGCGTAAATGATATTTCTGAAGTTTATCAGAGATGATGGAGCCATCATGAATATAGGGGATGGAGCTGAAGACTACGAACTTCTCAGTAAGACCGGTACAAGCAATGTAGAAGTTGAGCACTTTTATGATGCGAAAGGCAGTGGGTATGGAGACTGGCATTCAGGAGAACGAGTCAAGGGAAGAACTCTGAAGTATAAGATTACGAGTCATACAGGTATAGCAGCTTCACGAAGATTTATGGAGTTCTTTTTCAACGTACTTCATAAATTTAGGGTGGAATCGTACTTTAATGGCCGAGAGGTTTACCTAGATGCTGAGCTTCTGACGCCTAAGCATACGGAAGATTTATATTCTCATGAAGAGGTTGAGATTACGTTCTATGCATCTGATCCGTATTGGAAATCGCTTGATGATACTGTAAGAAACTTTTATACACAATCGGCACTCTGGCATTATCCATATGCATTTGTTAAACCGAATCAGAACCTTCCAGCAAATGCATATACTGTATTTGAGAGAATTAATGTAAACAAAACGGTATATGTATATAACGATGGAGACGCGCCGGCATTATTTACAATCACAATTCACGGCGCAGTTGATAATCCGGAAGTGAAAATCAATGATGCGCTTATCAAATACAATGGGACAGTCGGTTCCGGAGAATCTCTATACATAGATTCTGAAAACGGAATCTATCAGTTAGATGGTAAGAATGTTCTAAAGGATATGATCGTTCTTGGTGAACCTATGTTAAAGACAGGTGATAATACATTGGTCAGCAACAAGGAAATGTTTGGTACTGTCAATTACCACAAGCTGTATAACGGAGATATGTAATTATGAAGGTATTTGCATTTGACGAACATATGAACCGCATAGGAGAACTGAAATATATACAGCTTCTATGGGATAGAAAATGTAATGAGCCTGGGGGCTTTACCCTATACCAACAATCTAAACATTATATCGAAGCCGCATACATAATGGCAGAAGGTCGTAGAGAGATAGGCATCGTTTACAAGCCTGCATATAAAGCTAATCCAAATGGCAGATATGTTACAACAGAAGGCAAGTTTGCAGAGGATATGACCAATGATGCTACAACAGAGCACGGTAAAACGATTGTTGCTACAAAGCGTATGAATGATCAATTCATGGAATATCTTAGAAAGAAAGGCATCAAAGAATCATTTGAAAGTGAGACTATGAAGCCAAGAGACGAGGTTGTGACAAGATGCTTGGATGTTGGCGGAGAAATGTACCGAATCCTGGCACTTGATCAAGAAACATTTCAGGTGCAGTGGAATGACGGTTGGGAAATTAAATTTATAAAGCCGCGTGAGACTGGAATAAGATTTTCAAAAGGTATCGGCAATGCAAAAGAGATCATATATTCCCAGGACATGTCTGTCTACAAGCATAAATGCACAGGGTATGTAGAAATCCCAGACGACATTGTCAAGGAAGGCTATAGCGGAACTACCTTGATAGGCGGCAAACATTACGAAACTGATTCATTTACAAGTACGTTACAGGTCGAAGAACGATTCAGGCAGAAAGAGATGTCGATGGATTTTTCCATGCCGGAAGGACTTGAGATTACAGCAGCTAATAAAGCTAAGATTAAAGCTCAAATTATACAGATGTGCCAACTTGAGCTTTTAAATCATTATGTAGTAAGAGAAATAGAAGTTACTCCGCTGCAGATAGCAGGCTGTCGATATCTGATAGATTATGACCTTGGAGACATTGTACTTGTAGAAATCCCGGAAATAGGAATCACATATGAAGCTCAGATTATAGAGGTGCACGAGGTTTGGGAAAAGAATATACAGACCTATACTATAACACTAGGGCATAAGAGAATTAAACGTTAAAGAGAAGAAATGAAGAGGTGAGATATGAGAGCATTTCCTTATCAATCAATTTATGATCAGTCGGCAAATCCGCCTTGGGATCGCCTAACCGGAGCGAGTGATCATAGAATTGAGGCACTTGCTAATTGGACGGATGGAGTATATCCGGATGGTGGATGGGAAACTACTCCGGGAGTAGGTATGTCGGTTGTAGTCAGCCCTGGCATGGGTAGAATCAGGGGTATATTTTGTTATGATGATGATCCGCACTCTGGAGGATTATCGACAGAAGGTAGAACGCTTATCGTCCAAGCTGCAGATGAGAGCTTGGACAGAATAGATAGAGTAGTTGTGCGTCACAATGATGCTTTAAATATAAGGGCGACAGATTGGTACATACTCAAAGGTACACCGTCGGCGAGTCCGACTCCACCAGAACTGACAAGAAATAGTAGTACATATGAGCTATGTGTAGCTGAAATCTTTATAGCACGAGGAACAAGTGCTATATCTGCACAAAGGATTACCGATACTCGAATGGATTATAAGCTGTGTGGAATAACAACAACCAGGGTGATGGATTTAGCAATCGATGAGATTAAGAAACTCCTCACTTCTGCTATTGATGAAACCACGGCCGGTAATATACGAAACAGTATGGCGAAAATGGTCGTCGTTAAAACCGATGTTCGAATATATAGCACATCTGCAGTATCTGATAATACGTATACGAAGTATCCATTCAGAATAGATATACCTATCAGTATGTGTACAGAAGAACATGTTCCAGACATTTATCTGAACCCTGAAACAGAAAATCTGTTTTATGAAATATGTGAATCAAGAGTAGGTGCTGTAAGGGTATATGTGTCTAAGAATGATTTTGGGTCGGTTACAATTCCAGTAATTCGTCTAACAAAAGAATCCGATGTTTAAAAAAGGAGGTAACGCAGTAATGGCAATGGGTAGAGTGCATGGGGGGGGTAGAAGCCTTCAAATGAAAGTTGCGAAAAAGAATATGAAAATTGCTACGAATGGTGGAGTAGCAATGCGTACAGTTACTAAAGCAGAACTTGGTATTACGGAGAGTGCAAAAGTATTGTTAGCACAGGTACATCCACTACATAAAGCGGGAGCAGATGATATTTGGACTGCTGCATTTTATGGTTATTCATGGGATAACAATAGTGGTAAATTGGAGATAGTTGTTAACGGAAGATTAACAGGTCTTCAGGAGCAGATTTTTGAAATAAATGTATTATATCAAGAGTAGGAGGCACACATGATAGGTAAAGTGCATGGAAATAGGACTTCATTAAAACAGGAACGTATTGAATTAGGAAACGTTTGGACGGCACCTCGAGATGGAACTCTTGTATGCGGTGGGAGAGCAAGATACGATACGGCGTATTTGTTTATTAACTACAAGATAGATAATGTGTACGTCGGAATGCTTACTATTGAGAAACAAGATCATTATGGTACTGTTATGTGTCCTGTACTAGCTGGGCACACCTATGAGATGCGTCGCCAGCATTGGTTGTCGCAAGGTGATATATTTGTTTATGAGGAGTAATTAGCTTAGTCGGGGTAAACCCGGCTTTTTAATTTGAAGAAAGGAGGACGAGTCTTTATGAAAGATCCAGAAATGCTAGGAAACCTAGTGATTGGTTTAGGGATATTAATCGCTCTGATTACATCTCTTAACAATTATGTTAGTAAACCTGTGAACGAACTTAATCGTACTATTGCTGCGTTAGATTCACAGCTTAAGAGCATGGATGAGGATATTCACGATGTTGAAGAGGCTGTCAGAGAGCAGGAATTGCATGACCGCGAATCACATTCACGAATGTGGTCTAAGCATAACGAACATGATAGTCGTCTTAACGACCATGAAAAACGCATTGGCTCACTTGAAAACAGGAAGGAGAAATAAAGAAATGAAAATCAATTGGAAACAGAGATTTAGAAACAAAACGTGGCTACTGACATTTATTGCGGCAGATGCAGCATTAATCTATCAACTTCTTAAGGTGTTTGGTATAACACCACATGTGGAACAGGAGCAACTAATGGAACTCGCAACAATGCTTGTTGGCATACTAACGTTGCTGGGTATTGTCATCGATCCGACGACCCCAGGCACAAAAGACAGTGATTTAGCACTAAGCTATGGCAAACATGATCTTGAAGAAATAGATAGTATGGGCAGAGGTTGGGATAGTTCTAGTAAGGAGGTCAACGATGAGCAACAGCAGTCTAGTAAATAAACGTATAATCACTTCCCATTCAAGCAGTAGAATGGGAAGCAAAATAACTACTATCATAATCCATCATATGGCAGGAAATTTGAGCATTGAACAGTGCGGCCAAGTATTCAGGACAAGGCAAGCAAGCACCCACTATGGCATTGGTTCTGATGGAAGAATTGGCCAGTATGTAGACGAGGCATATAGAGCTTGGTCTGTAGCCAACAAATGGGGAGATGCAAAGGCGGTTACAATGGAGCTGGCAAACGATGGTGGAGCATCTACCAATTGGCATGTATCAGATAGAGCGATTGAGGCTTGTATAAATCTGTGTGTGGATATTTGTAGAAGGAACGGAATAACCAAGCTAGTCTTTACCGGAAACCTTAATGGCAATCTGCAGATGCACAGATACTACATGGCAACTGCGTGCCCTGGACCTTATTTGGCATCTAAGTTCTCATACATAGCAAATGAGGTTAATAAGAGACTGGGCGCCAGTGGATATGTAGCACCGTCACAGAGCTACATCACGAGCGATGGCAAGCTGGTTGTGGATGGGCTGTTTGGATATCAGTCGGTGCTTAAAATGCAAAAGTGGCTTGGTGGACAGTATAGAGACGGTGTACTGAGTGGCCAACTTAGGAGTTGTGCTAGATACATCATGAACATGAAATATGGTGTACAGTGGGGTTCGGGAGGTTCATATACTGTCCGATTGTTACAGAGGAGACTAGGAGTTGCTGCTGATGGGTATATCGGACATGATACCATTTGTGCACTTCAGAGGTATCTTAATGGACAAGGATACCGCTTAACTGTTGATGGTTACGCAGGGAATAACACGTGTTCAGCATTCCAGAAATTCCTAAATAGTGTGGTCTAAATGACTAGCTTATTTATCGATGTGAGTGTCATATTTGCTGATACACACTATAATTTGTGCTTAGATACACTAGGTTTTTTAAGGTTGTGATATAGTCAATGAAAAGTTGTGAGGGCAGAGATGCCCTCTTTCTTTGTTTTTGAAGAAGATTATTTTAAAAAATACCACACTTTAT
>ERZ772956.808-NODE-808-length-22351-cov-9.220039_pt1 | contig 22351 bp, 24 predicted proteins | sample MGYA00580683_ERZ772956 | MGnify/ENA primary metagenome ERZ772956 (study PRJEB29015, sample SAMEA2738077) | human oral metagenome | biome: human oral; feature: human-associated habitat; material: saliva | place: China | collected 2212 ... | reverse complement strand
TGGTGGTGGGTGGCGTAATCGGCGATGCTGCCCCTTCGTTTCGCACATTGGTAGGTAGGCTGTGCTTGAATTGCGGTTCAGAACGAATTATAAAGTGGGACAGACATACTTGTCCGCAATGTAAGGGCAATATGGAAGATATGGACAGCTGTGAATTTTGGTCGTAGTCGCAGTGTTAAAATATATGTATAAATGTTTAGCGCAAAAACTTGAGCAGAACAATTGAAATAGAATCGTGAAACAATAAAAAGGCAATTAAATTCCAAAGAAAATTCTTTCAGATTTTAAAACCTATGCTCTTGCAAAGCAAAACAATAGGTTTTACACGGCAAAAGAGCCGCTTTTGCAAGGCGAAACCTACGCTTTTACAAGGCATTTTTAGTTCTATATACTACCTATTTTGTTTCTTTTGCGAACAAACGTCTAATATTTATTGCACAAAGTATCTATATAAAGTTGTAATTATTTAATAGATAGGAGGTTGTGCTTGCACACGAATGCTGCGATTATTTGCAGATAAATATCCTATCGTTCCTAAAAACCGCCTTCCTGCCATTGTTTCACGCTGGAATTTTAACACTATTGTGTCTTTACCTCTAATTAATTAAAGTTTTATAACGAATGAACAAAGAGGAGAAAGTATTTAATAATGATGTTCAATTGTTGTTTATTTGGCAAGGATAGTGTTGTAGAACGCTTCGTATTGCTTAGCCACCTTTATGTGATCGTGGTGCTTGCGAATGTAGTCGATGCTTTCTTGTTGAAGTTGTGGTATGCGTTCGGGGTGGAGTGCTAATAGCTTTATTTGTTCGTAACAACTTTCGTAAGTTGGCTGAACGTTGATGATAGGGCGTAGTTGTGTTTCGTTTAGTATCTCGTAGTTCTCGGGTTCGCCACCTCCAATACAAATAATCCCCCTGCTCATGGCTTCCAATGGGTTCATCGAGGGAGTGTAGCTATAAAGCTGGTCGAGTATGGCATCAGAACCTTCCATTAGTTTTACGTATTCGTCGAATGGAATTCCTTCGGCTATCCGCAATTCCAACAGTTCGGGATATTCTGCTTTTACGGCCTTGGCAGCTCTGAGCATAATGTCTGTTCCTTTATATTCTGAACGGTTCTTGCTTATTCCTATGAATAGTTTCAGTGCTCCGTCTTTCCTTTCTGCTTGCGTTTTTTTTCCTTCGGTGACGATGGGAAAGGGAATGAATGTTGTTTTGTCGGGAAAGAAGGGCTGGTAGCAAACCTGGTATTCGTATAGTCCTGCCACAATGCCGTCGCAATCGTTGGCAATTGTTTTGTTCAGTTGTTCTTTGTCTGTGCCTACCCAATCGCGTTGCTCTATAATGGCATCTTTGTTTGTTCTTAGTGTCTTGCCGATATTGAAGTCGCTGTATCGTAAAGGCATGGTGGTGCTATTGACGTGTACCCAATAGTAGTCCATACCGAAAGCACCCATTATTATTTTCTTATTGTGGCGACGCAGGTAGTTGTATATGTACTGAATGCGTTTCGCTTTCAGGTCTATGAAGACGGGATTGATAATTTGCACGATGTCGTAGCCGCGCAATTTGTGCAGATTGGCGAATAGATGCAACGTAAGACGAAGCCCTGCAAGCCGTCCTGACGGTCGGGCAAGGTCGATGTCGCGGGGGTATGCCTTCCAGTAATCGCCGTTTGAAGCCACAACGACCTTGTGTCCTAAACGCTCCAAACCCGCTTTCAAGGTGTTGTGCACATTACTGTATTCTCCAATCAACAGTATTTTCATTTCGCTATGATACTACTAATTCAGACGTGGCAGCGTGTGGATAAGGATTTTTCGCCCCGCTTTCGAGTTTATCATTATAGAGAACAGCTTGTACTTTCGTGTGTAATTCTTCTTTGGCAGTGGGAAAAGTCCACGCTTTTCGAGCCGTAGCAGAACGTGGTTAAGATACTGTTCGTCGCGTGTCAGGATTATGATGTTGTAAATATAGTCCATCGTCAGCTGTGCCACACGGCGCAACATAGCCACTCTGTCTTTGGTAGGCATAAGGTCGGCTTTGTCTTGCAAGCTCTTTATCACCTGTTCGGTGTCTTGCAGACGATTTAGTTTCCAGCGTTTGTCCTTGTTGTGTGTTATCGATTCCTTGCGCTTGCGGTAGAAGTAGGCTTGCACTTTGGTGTTGTAAACCTTGTCGGCACGAATAATAAGCTGCGGTGTAAATTCTTCGTCTTCGTGTAGAATCCCCTTTGTGAAACGCAAGTTTACCAATAGATTCTTCTTGAAAATATATCCGCACGCCGATGCCCGCAAGTTGTTGTTGTGCATATATTCTGTACCAGAAAGTTCCTCGTTATTGGCAAGTTGTGTGCTTGAAACTTCTTTGGTAGCAAAGTCGAAAAGAACGATGTCGGCATCTTTAAACCTTATAAAGTCCAAACACTTATCGTAGTTGCTCGATATAAGGAAGTCATCAGCATCTACAAACTGAAGGTATTGCCCATTTGCCATTGCAATTCCAGTGTTTCTGGCGTGGCTAAGTCCTTGGTTGGGCTGCCGAATGTATATCATCTGGTCGGCAACATCTGTCAATAAGTTGAGTGGCGACACATCTGAACCATCATCAATGACGATTATCTCACGCTCTTCTCTGTTAAGTGTGAGCATAAGAATGCTATCGATACATTTCTTTAGCATATCGATAGGTTCGTTGTAATAGGTGATGATAAAGCTGATTAGTGGCTGGGCTTTATCGCTTTGTGGAAGAGGGTGTTGAGTTTGCATAAGCATTTTATTCCTAAAAGATGAAGTAATGTTAGTTTTAAGTTGCCATAGAACGGACGAATCGGCAGCAATGGCACAGCCTTGGTTGCTTCGTAAACGTCCAACTGAATGTTCAGAACGTGTGTGTAATAGGTTGCGTCTATCTCGTTGTTGCTATTTATATAAGCCAAATGCGCTTCTAACAGACTCGTTAGGTCTTGTCCGTTGGCATTGGCGGTAATTCCAGCGTCGTTCCAGCAGTAATAGTATGTTCCCAAACTGGTGGTTGCGATGGTTTTCGCTGCATTTATTAATTCCGGAAGAGTATGCGCATCTTCAAAATTCTTTCCTTTTGGAAATTCAATATTTTCAAATAGTTCACGTCGATAGATCTTATTCCATGCGTAAGCATGACGATATGCTTGTCCTTTCAACCAATATTCTCGCTTATTATGATAGACACAATCTTTTAAGATTAATGAGTGTTGTGCTGTTGATCCATACTTTTCAATAACCGAAAATTCAAGAATATCGTATTCAGGGTGGGTATTTAACAACTCCATAATACCTTTATATGTGTCTTGTGCTATAAAATCGTCGGAGTCAATAAATGTGATGTATCTTCTAGTTGCAGCCTTTATACCTGTATTCCTGGCTGCTGAAAGTCCTTGATTGCTTTGATGTATAACACTTATTCTATTATCTGTCAAGGCAATCTCGTCTACCATTATTGCAGAATTATCTTTAGAACCATCATCAACCAAAATCATTTCAAAGTTTTGAAATGATTGTTTGAGGACGCTTTCGACACATCGATGAAGCGTTTTCTCAACATTGTAAACAGGTATGATAACACTTAATTCCATAAAATTCCTTGTTGCAAAAATAATAAAAACTTTTAAATTACGTTTAAATATTGATGAAAAAAACAGACAGTTACAGCCATATTCTGCGATATACTGGACTCTTTGGTGGAGTTCAGGGACTGAATATATTGGTCGGTATTGTACGAAATAAGTTGGTTGCAATGATTTTAGGTCCTGATGGAATGGGACTTATTTCTCTGTTTAACTCAACTTTAAAGTTGATGAGCGACTCAACTAACTTTGGAATATCTATCAGTGCGGTTAAGAGTATATCAGAAAACTTTGAAAAAAACGAAGAAGAAAAGTTGGCGGAAACTATAAAGTTAGTACGTTCCTGGAGTTTATTGGCTGGATTGTTAGGAATGTTTTTTTGCATTGTCTTAAGTCCGCTATTAAGTAGGTTTACTTTTTCTTGGGACGGACACAGATTACACTTTATTTTTTTATCTCCTATTGTGGCTTTAATGGCCTTGTTTGGAGGAGAACTTGCAATATTAAAAGGACTCCGAGAATTACGAAAACTAGCAATAATTTCTATTTTCAATGTATTAGGAGCTTTGATTTCTTCGGTGCCGTTGTACTATTTCTTTCGCGAAAAAGCCATTGTTCCATCATTGGTAATCATGGCACTAATTCAGTTTATACTCACAATATCCTATTCGTATCATATTTATCCTTTGCGATTAATGAATCGTTGGAAACCTATGCGTAAAGGAATTGGAATGATACGACTTGGAATAGCGTTTGTTATTGCTGGTATTTTGGGATCTGGTGCAGACTTTCTGATTCGTAGTTATATAAATAATGTGTCAAGCATTGATACCGTAGGTTTATTTAATGCTGGTTATATGATGACAATGACCTATGTTGGTATGGTATTCGCGGCAATGGAAACAGATTTTTTTCCTCGCCTTTCGAGTGCTAACCAATATCAATTTACTTTTAACCAGACTGTGAATAGACAGATAGAAGTTATGTTATTGTTGGTTTCTCCGTTATTAGTGCTTTTTGCTTTATTTCTTCCGATATTGCTACCTATATTATATACAGGAAAATTCATGCCCGCGTTGGGTATGATGCAAGCCATAATGCTTGCAATGTATTTTAGAGCTGTGAAGTTGCCTGTGCAATATATACCTCTGGCAAAAGGTGATTCTATTTCTTATTTGTTTTTAGAGAGCGTTTACGACATAGTTTTAGTGGTTGCGGTAATATTGAACTTCGATCGTCTTGGTTTGCTTGGAGCAGGGTGGGCAATAACTATTGCTGGTTTCTTAGATGCAGTATTGGTTTTTATTTATTCACGTTGGAAATATGGCTATAAAGTTTCTTCAAGCGTATTTCTCTATTCTGCTATACAGATACCTATAGGATTTTTAACCTATATTGTAACGTTGCAGTCTAGTCAGTTGATTTACTGGGGTGTAGGATTACTATTGGCAATGATAAGTGCTGCTACATCGATTAGTATTTTGAAAACGAAAACCAATCTATGGAATAAACTCACCTCAAAAGTATTAAAATATTTGAATAGACATGGTGAAGATTAGTATCTTAGTAGCTGTATATAATGCAGAGCAGTATTTACGCCAATGTTTGAATTCATTAGTTTCTCAAACTTTTCAAGATATAGAGATAATATGTGTTGATGATGCTTCTACCGATTCATCGCTAAGTATTCTTAACGAGTATGCTGCAAAAGACGAAAGGATAAAAGTAGTACACTTGTCCCAAAATGGAGGAATAGCCAAGGCACGAAATGCAGGATTACGTATTTCTACTGGTGAGTATATTGCATTTGTTGATAGCGACGACTGGCTGTCGGAAGATGCTTGCGAAAAGGTTTTTGATGTCTTCAAACATTATTTATCAACCGATACGGTGCTTTTTTATGTAAAAAGCATTTATGGCGATAAGGAAGTAGATTTCACGATGCCTCCTTTTACCACCTTAGACGGTTTTACGGCATTCCGTGAAAGCCTGACTTGGAATATCCACGGCATTTATGTTATTAAGCGAGAATTGCATCTTCGTTTCTCTTACGACGAGTCTGCCATTGCGTACAGCGATGAAAACGTAACACGTTTGCATTATTTGAAGTCGCGGGAAATACGCACTTGCGAGGGCATCTATTATTATAGGCAGCATTTAGGTTCGGTAACACATAAGGTAAGCTTGCGTCGCTTCGACTATTTGTTGGCAAATAAAAGTATGAAACAGCAACTGGAAACCTTGAAAGTTCCAGACAAGATACTTGATATATACGAAGAAGTACGTTGGCGGAATGTGATAGGTCTTTATATGTTCTACTTTCTGCATCGCAAAGACCTTGATAAGCCTTCTCGGAAACAAGGCTTGGAGATAATAAAAAGCAGTTGGCAAAGCATTGAACAAAACCGTCTGCCACGGTGGTTGATACGAAAGTTTGGTTATGTGCCTCTTCAAAAGTCGTGGTTTGCTTTTCGTTTGCAGGAGGAATTCTATTTCTTTTTGCGTGCATTGATTGGTAGAAACAAAGAGCAATTGTAGATTTTAAGCTCTTGTTAATGGTTGTATTATCAGTGCAAATTATCTGTTTGTCTTTATTGTAAGCCTGCAACAGAATAATAGAAGCTTTAGTGAGAATACTTATTTTATGAGCAAAAATAACATGGTAGGCTTGTAAATATTTTTCGCAAGAATAACTATTGCTTAACTCATTTGTTATCAATGTGTTACAAAACCTATTGTTTTGCGTTCTAAAAGCGTAGGTTTTGCACGGTAAAAGAGCCTCTTTTGGTCGGCAAAATAGCCGCTTTCGCAACGCCAAAACGAAATTGCTGCTTTTTAACAAAATTATCTTTACAAAAACAAAGCTGTTTTTATCATTTTCCTAAAGCACGAATAAGGAAAGCAACCACTTCTGTAAATATCAACTATTGAGTGATTGCGATATTAGCAAGGCAAAGCTACATGAACGTAGCATTGCTGTAATTGACTTTCTTTTTATAATCTGTCGGTAAGTATGAGTATGAAATGGGAAATATTTTCGTAGTAGGCAAGGAGGGAAACAACCACTTATTCTTCTTTAAAATGAAAAGATTTTTTGAAATTAATTCATTATTTGTGCTTTCTGAAAAATAATTCGATAAATCTCTTTGTATTATAGAAAATTTTATTAACTTTGTGCCAAATTTAAATACTACGATTTATACAAACAAGGCGAAGTAATAATGGCTAAGGTCAAAACAATTGGTATTTTAACTTCGGGCGGCGACGCTCCGGGTATGAATGCTGCCGTTAGAGCTGTTACTCGTACTGGAATTTACAATGGGTTTTCTATAAAAGGAATCTACCGTGGATATGATGGGTTGCTTACTGGAGATATAAAGACATTTACAACAGAAAATGTAAGTGGCATTATTGATGAAGGTGGAACAATCTTAAAGACGGCTCGGTCAAAAGCCTTTATGACCAAAGAAGGCAAGGAGAAAGCCTATGAGAATATTGTAAAGGAAGGAATTGACGCACTTGTAGTAATCGGAGGAAACGGTTCTTTGACAGGAGCAATGAACTTTGCTCAAGAATATGACCTTTGTTGTATAGGTTTGCCGGGCACAATAGATAACGACCTCTATGGAACGGATAGCACCATAGGTTACGATACAACCTTAAACACAATAATGGAGTGTGTGGACAGAATACGCGATACGGCACAAAGCCACGAGCGCATCTTCTTTGTGGAAGTAATGGGGCGTGATGCTGGTTTCTTGGCACAAAACTCGGCAATAGCAAGTGGTGCTGAGGCTGCAATCATTCCTGAAGACTCAACCGATGTAGACCAGTTGGCTCGATTTATGGAGCGCGGTATTCGGAAGTCAAAGAAAAGCTGTATCGTCGTGGTTTCAGAAAGTCCCAAATGCGGTGCTATGTATTATGCTGACCGTGTAAAGAAAGAGTTTCCAAACTTCGATGTTCGTGTTTCGATACTTGGACACTTGCAAAGAGGCGGACGACCATCGGCACGCGACAGAATACTTGCAAGCAGAACAGGCTATGGCGCAATAGAAGCCATAATGCAAGGACAGCGGAATATAATGGTAGGAGTTCGCAACAATGAGGTGGTGTATGTGCCGCTTTCAGAAGCTATTCGTTCCGATAAGCCTTTCGACAAGAAACTTATTAAAATCTTGGACGTGCTTAGTATATAGGAATATTTCGCAATAAATATTATTAACAGAGAATTAAAGCAAAAAAAAATAATAAAAACAAAGCGTATGTCACAGATAAATGGACGTATTTCCCAAATTATTGGACCAGTAATTGACGTCTACTTTGATGTTAAGGGAGAAGATCCCGAAAAGGTGCTCCCGAAGATTTACGATGCTCTTCGTGTAAAGAGACCTAATGGAGAAGACCTGATTATTGAGGTGCAACAGCACATCGGCGAGGATACGGTGCGGTGTGTCGCTATGGACAATACCGAAGGTTTGCAGCGCGGCTTGGATGTTGAAACAACAGGAAGTCCTATTGTTATGCCAGCAGGTGAGCAAATCAAGGGCCGTATGATGAATGTGATAGGCAAGCCTATCGACGGTATGGAAGCTCTTAATATGGTAGGAGCATATCCAATTCACCGCGATGCACCAAAATTTGATGAATTGTCTACACAGAAGGAAATGTTAGCAACTGGTATCAAGGTTATCGACTTGCTTGAACCTTATATGAAAGGTGGTAAGATCGGACTTTTTGGTGGTGCTGGTGTAGGCAAGACCGTGCTAATTATGGAACTTATCAACAATATTGCAAAAGGCCATAATGGCTATTCTGTATTTGCAGGCGTGGGAGAACGTACTCGTGAAGGAAACGATTTGATACGAGATATGCTTGAGTCTGGCGTTATACGTTATGGTGAAAAATTCCGTAAGGCAATGGACGAAGGTAAATGGGACCTTTCGCTTATTGATAAAGAAGAACTTAAGAGGTCACAAGCTACACTTGTTTATGGACAGATGAATGAACCTCCTGGTGCTCGTGCATCAGTAGCACTTTCTGGTCTTACTGTAGCTGAGGAATTCCGTGATCATGGAGGCAAGGATGGCGAAGCTACTGATATCATGTTCTTTATTGATAATATTTTCCGTTTTACACAGGCTGGTTCTGAAGTGTCAGCACTCTTGGGACGTATGCCATCTGCGGTAGGTTATCAGCCTACACTTGCAAGTGAAATGGGTGCAATGCAAGAACGTATTACTTCTACTAAAAAAGGTTCTATTACATCAGTTCAGGCTGTTTATGTACCTGCAGATGACTTGACCGACCCTGCTCCAGCTACAACCTTTACTCACTTGGACGCAACAACAGAGTTGAGCCGTAAGATTACCGAACTTGGTATTTATCCAGCCGTAGACCCATTGGGAAGTACTTCACGTATTCTCGACCCATTGGTTGTTGGTAAGGAACATTATGAATGCGCACAACGTGTAAAGCAGTTGTTGCAACATTATAACGAATTGCAAGATATTATTGCCATCTTGGGTATGGACGAGTTGTCTGACGAAGATAAATTGGTGGTAAACCGTGCACGTCGTGTACAACGCTTCTTGTCTCAACCATTTACTGTGGCAGAACAGTTTACTGGCATTCCTGGTGTGATGGTACCAATTGAAGATACTATTAGGGGATTTAACGCTATCTTGAATGGTGAGGTTGATGATCTCCCAGAACAGGCTTTCCTTAACGTTGGTACTATAGAAGACGCAAAGGAAAAGGCCAAGAAACTACTTGCAGCTGCTCAGGGCTAATTATGTAACAAATAAATAAGGTTGCGAATGTTAGTTCTAACAATTGTATCACCAGAAAAAATCCTATTTAAAGGAGTGGTGGAAAATGTACTTGTACCAGGTGAAGTGGGAGAATTTGAAATTCTGAAAAACCACGCACCTATTATTTCTACATTAGTAGAAGGACGAGTTGTTTATACCATTGATTCTGAAAAAAAGACGATAATGGTGAAAGGTGGTTTTGTGGAAGTAAAAAGAAATGAGGTAAGTCTCTGTGTTGAATTATAACTCAGAGTAAGACTTATAGCTTAACAACATCTTTGAAACTGTGAACATTGCTAAAGTAGAAAGGGATTATCATAAGATTAACCTATGGATAGTTTCATCACTAACTTTGTTAGGACTACTTATCTCTCAGGTCTTATTGAAATCAAACATGGAAACACCTTTGATTGTTAGCTCATTATTCTTCCTTGTTACTGGTATTTTGTACGGAAAAGCATGGAAGTATTTTGCAACTAATTCTCCAAAGGTGTTAGGACGATTCTATTTAGCAGGTTCAATGTTGAGAATGTTTCTAGCGGTCATTGTAATTCTGATAGGATCACTTAGTTATCGTGGAGACAAAGAGAACATACTTACCTATGTGGTTGTTTTTGTAGCTTACTACATTATAGCTATGTTTTTTGATTGCTTATATTTCTTCCGCATTGAGAAAAATAATAAAATAAATAATAAGACGATATGAAATTTATCAAACAAGTACTTCTCTTGTTACTCCTATTTACAGCACTTGTACCGACAGTTGCACGTGATATGTCGAAGAAAGGTGATGTAGATGTTAAAGAGATATTGTGGGGACATATCAAAGATTCTTATGAATGGCATATTACGGATTTGGGTTCGGAAGGAAATTTCCACCCAGTTGTAATACATCTTCCTATTATCGTGAAATCTTCTACAGGTTGGCATGTGTTCAGTAGCGAAGAGTTTTCTGAAGAACGAGATGCTAATGGCGATAGACCTGGTCCTTATAATCTTTTTATAAAGAGCGAGGAAGATAAGGCCAATCCAAACTTAATAGTGGAGAAGATTGGCAATAGGGAAGTACGACCTATTGATATTTCTCTAACAAAGGTTGCTTGTACCGTTTTTATAGATGGTATATTGCTTCTGTTGGTAATTTTAATACCAGCACGTTGGTGTCGTAAACATAAAGCTAATGATTCTGCACCAAAGGGCTTTACTGGTTTAATGCACATGTTTATTATGAATATTCATGATGATGTGATTAAACCTTGTTTGGGAGAAGACACTCCAAAATATGCTCCTTGGTTGCTAACATGTTTCTTCTTTATATTCTTTGCAAATCTTATGGGATTAGTTCCATTTCCTCCTGGAGGTGGTAACTTGACTGGTAATATAACTTGTACTTTCTTCTTAGGAATGTGCACATTCATAATTACCAATTTTACAGGAACAAAAGAATATTGGAAAGAAATATTTTGGCCAGATGTACCTGTTTGGATGAAATTTCCAATACCTTTGATGCCAATTATAGAACTTTTTGGTATCTTCACAAAACCATTAGCTTTGATTATCCGACTTTTTGCAAATATGTTTGCTGGTCATGCTATTGCTTTATGTTTCTGTGCAATCATCTTCATTATGTTTAGTATAGCTGAGAACGCCTTCGTGAATTGGAGCGCAGGTACTAGTATGTCAATAGTTGGAGTTTTATTAAGTATCTTTATGATGTTGCTTGAGCTTTTGGTGAGCTATATTCAGGCTTTAGTGTTTACGATGTTGAGTGCAGTGTTTATCGCGCAAGCCCATGTAAAAGAACATGAAGCGTAATGTAAATTGAAATAGTAAGAAAATAAAATAAAATTAATAACAAATTAAACTTTTAAGATTATGTTATCATTATTATTAGCAGATGTTGCTATCGCAAAATTAGGTGCTGCCATTGGTGCTGGTATAGTTGCTATTGGTGCAGGTGTAGGTATTGGTCGTATTGGTAGCCAAGCTATGGATGCTATGGCACGCCAGCCTGAGAAAATTGGTGACCTCCGTTCATCAATGATTATTGCAGCAGCGTTGATTGAAGGTGTTGCCTTCTTGGCTGTGATTGTATCGATCCTCGCAATTGTAATGTAATTATGGGGTGTTGCGCAAAGTGCGCTTAATAACCCCTAAATAGAATTTAGAAAGAACAAAACCAGCGTATGGATTTATTAATTCCCAATAGTGGACTTCTTTTTTGGATGACTCTTGTCTTCCTTATTGTAGCTTTCATCGTAATAAAGTTTGGTTTCCCAACTATTATTAACATGGTGAATGAACGTAAGGAATATATTGACGAGAGTCTTCGTAAAGCACATGTAGCTAATGAAAAGTTGTCTAATATTCAGAAAGAATGTGAATCCGTCATGCAGCAAGCACGTGAGCAGCAGGCGCTTCTATTGAAGGAAGCAACTGCTACGCGTGATGCAATAGTTGGAAAGGCACAAGAAAAAGCACACGAAGAAAGTGCACGTATCATTGCAGAAGCAAAATCAGAAATTGCTGTTGAAAAGCAGAATGCCTTTAATGATATTCGTGGGCAAGTTGCTGAACTTAGTGTAAAAGTTGCAGAGAAAATTCTTCTCGACCAACTTTCTAACGATGAAAAGCAGATGGAATTGATAGGAAAATTGCTGGATAATGTTTCTTCTCCTGTAAGCAACGATAAGTAAATAAATAAATTATGGATATAGGTGTAATATCTGTTCGCTATGCGCGAGCGCTTCTTAAAGGGGCAACAGTGCAGCAGCAAGAAGATAAAATCTATTTGGAAATGCAAACGTTACTTGGAAGCTATTCTAAGTTGCCACAATTGCGTTTTACTATAGATAATCCTATGCTATCTAAAGATAAGAAGCAAGAAATTTTGGAGATTGCGTCTGGCGATAACGTTAGTACTCTTTTAAAATCTTTTATTGATCTTGTCTTAAAAGAAGGGCGTGAAGGAATCCTACTTTTTATTGCGAACTCTTACATCACGCTATATAGGAAGCAGAAGAAAATTATTCAGGGAAAGCTTACAACAGCTGTTCCTGTTACACCCGTTATCGAGGAAAAAATGAAAGACTTGGTACGTGCTAATGCTGATGGTACCGTAGAATTCAATACAATCGTAAATCCCGATATCATAGGTGGATTCATTCTTGAATATGATACATACAGAATGGACGCAAGTGTGAAGACGAAACTCAATGCAGTCCTCACTCAGTTAAAGAAATAAAAGAAAATTAAACATGTCAGATAAAATAAAGCCAAGCGAAGTTTCTGAAGTTCTTTTAAAAGCACTTCAAGGCGTTAATGCGGAGGAAAAATTTGACGAAGTAGGCACTGTCCTAACTATCAGTGATGGTGTGGCTCGTATTTATGGACTTCGCAATGCTGAAGCAAATGAACTTTTAGAGTTCGAAAATGGCACAATGGCGATTGTCATGAATTTGGAGGAAGACAATGTTGGTTGTATTCTTCTTGGTCCAACCGCAGGCATCAAAGAAGGACAGAGTGTGAAGCGCACACATCGTATTGCTTCTATTCGTGTCAATGATAACTTCTTAGGACGTGTCGTTAATCCTCTTGGTCAAGCAATTGATGGTAAAGGAGAAATAGATTTATCAGATGCTTTTGAAATGCCATTGGACCGCAAAGCCCCTGGTGTAATCTATCGTCAGCCAGTAAAAGAGCCACTACAAACAGGTCTTAAAGGTGTCGATTCAATGATTCCTATCGGACGTGGTCAGCGTGAACTTATCATTGGCGACCGTCAGACGGGTAAGACCGCTATTGCTGTTGATACGATTATTAATCAGAAAGACTTTTACGAGAAAGGGAAACCCGTATATTGTATTTATGTTGCAATTGGTCAGAAGGCATCTACAGTTGCTAACCTTGTACAAACATTGCGTGATCATGGTGCATTGCCTTATACTATTATTGTAAGTGCAACTGCAGCAGATCCTGCTGCCATGCAATATTATGCACCATTTGCTGGAGCAGCTATTGGTGAATACTTCCGTGATCGTGGATATTCTGCTCTTGTTGTTTATGACGATTTGTCAAAGCAGGCAGTTGCGTATCGTGAAGTATCTTTGATTCTTCGCCGTCCTTCTGGTCGTGAAGCATATCCTGGTGATGTGTTCTACCTTCACTCACGTTTGTTAGAGCGTGCAGCTCGTATTAATGATCAGCAGGAGATTGCAGAACAAATGAATGACCTTCCTGAATGTATGAAAGGACATGTTAAGGGTGGTGGCTCTTTAACAGCTCTTCCTATTATTGAAACACAAGCAGGTGATGTATCTGCTTATATTCCAACTAATGTTATCTCAATTACTGATGGTCAGATATATTTGGAGAGCGACTTGTTTAACCAAGGCTTCCGACCAGCTATTAACGTAGGTATCTCAGTATCTCGTGTCGGTGGTTCTGCACAGGTAAAGAGTATGAAGAAAGTTGCAGGTACATTAAAGATTGATATGGCTCAGTATCGTGAGTTAGAGGCATTCTCAAAGTTCTCTTCTGATATGGACAAAGTTACAGCAATGACTTTGGATCGTGGTAGAAAGAATAACCAGTTGCTTATACAACCACAATACTCTCCAATGCCTGTTGGAGAACAAATTGCAATTCTCTATTGTGGTGTTCATGGTTTGATGTCTGCAGTTCCTGTTGAGAATATTCGTGAATGTCAAGATCAGTTCCTTGAGAGTATGCGCAATACACACAAGGATACTATTGATAAGCTTGCCTCAGGTCAACTTTTAGATGATGATATTAATGTTATCAAAGAAGTTATGTCTAATGTAACTGCACAATATAAATAAGAAGATAAGAGATGCCATCTTTAAAGGAAATCAAGATTCGAATTGCCAGTGTCAATAGTACTCGTAAGATTACGAGTGCTATGAAGATGGTTGCTTCGAGTAAACTTCACCATGCTCAGGTAGCGATTGAGAATATGCTTCCATATGAGAGTATGCTTGAACATATTCTTAAAGCATTTTTAGTGTCTACACCTGATACTAATACTCCATACGATGTGGAAAGATCTGTTAAGCGAATAGCTTTACTCGTCTTTGCTTCAAATAGTTCTTTGTGCGGAGGTTTCAATGCAAATATTCTAAAGATGCTCCAAAATACAGTTAACGAATATATGGCTCAAGGAGTATCTAAAGATAACATCATTGTTTATCCAATTGGGCGAAAAGTTGCGGAGAAGGTGGCTAAGATGGGGCTTAAAAGCGCAGGATCTTTCTTGGAGTTGGCTGATAAGCCAAGTTCTGAAGAATGCCGACGCATTGCCATTGAGATAGAAAAGCTGTGGCTTGATGAAAAAGTTGATAAAGTTGAAATGATATACCATCATTTCAAGAGTGCAGGAAGTCAAATCCTTACTCGCAAAACTTATCTTCCAATAGACTTAGAAACAGAGCTAAATTCTGACAATGAGCGTGACTTAACTTTAAATATTGCAACTAAAAAGGCTCAAGAATATTTGAAGTTACATGGGAAGGATAGACAATCACAAGAAAATGATGAAGTAAGGCCATTGAATGATGACTTTATTGTAGAACCAGATCTTAAGACTGTATTAACTTCCTTAGTACCAAAGTTACTCTATCTAATGGTTTATACAGCTTTATTAGATAGCAACGCATCAGAACATGCTGCTCGTATGGTGGCAATGCAGACCGCTACTGATAATGCAGATGAATTGCTTCGCGGTTTAAAGCTGCAGTATAACAAGTCTCGTCAAGCAGCCATTACTTCTGAATTGTTAGATATAGTAGGAGGTTCGGTTAATAACTAATCCTATCATCAAATAGAAACTAAAGTCCCTTGTCATTCTTTTGACAAGGGATTTTTTTATGATAATGGTTTTATTTGTTAAAAAGTTAATAAATGTTTTATAATGGGATATTATTTGGAATTCTTATTTTAAAAACGTATATTTGCTATGTGTTTTTATGGATTTAGAGGTTTTCTAAATCTTTTTCTCGAGGTTGGTAGCTTCCTGCACCAACCTCTTTTTTATGCTTAGTGATTTTTTCTTTATTTATTGACATGATGAAGGATTATTCTCAATTCAAATTTACACTAAAAAGGTAATTATGAGTTAGAAGAATTATAATTACAAATAAAAAAAATATAATTATAAATTTGGAAAACGTAATTACATTTTCCTTTCTGTTATAATTAAATCGAATCCACCTATAACCTTTTTATTAATTATCATATATTGAGTCTGATATATGCCTATAAAATGATTCTTACGAACTTCTCTAGGTGAAATAGTATCAGATAAAATGCATTCTAGGATTTTAATTATTTTTGTGCGTTCTTCTCATCAGTTTTTTTGCGATTTAAATAAACTTTCATATCTTTGTATGAGATTATCCTAAACATAATAAAAAACAGAATATAATGAAATCACTTTATTATTTATCAATATTATTTTTTGTATGCTTGTTATCCATAAGTTGTACAAAGAATATTTATGAATACTATGGAGTAGATCCTGCAACCGAAGATTCGAATGGAAAAGATAAAACAGATAGTCACAATTCAGAAACTGAACAGATAAATAAGGTCCAAACAGTATCATCTTTCATAGCAAACGACTTTGGAAGTGCAATAGTCTGGGTAGAAGGGTTTATTGTTGGAAGTTGCACAAATAATATAAAGAATGCTGTTTGGGAATATCCTTTTTCGTATGATAATGCAATTTTAATGGCTGATGAACCAGGAGAAACTGATACAGATAAGGTTATTGCAATTCAGTTAAGGACGAAAGAACTTAAAGAAATTATTGGTTTGGAAACTAATCCTGATAATTATAATAAGCGTATTAGGTTTTTAGGTTTGAAGCGAAAATATCTTGGAATTTGGGGAATAAAAAGTCCAATTCAGGACTATGAGTGGGTAGAATAACTCATCTTTTATGCCGTATGTATAGTTTTCTGGTTAATAATTTGTCTGAAAAGATAAAAATAATTATATTTGCAAGCGAATAAACAATAAACAAAAATAAAAGATACAAGCCTATAGGAACACCATTACTTAAATACAAATCATTTTAGATAATGAAAAAACTTAGTGAAATGACGGACGAGGAACTTGCCTTGTCGTACATTAATGGTGACAATAGAGCTTTTGATTTGCTTTTGTCGCATAATCAGTCTAAGCTCTTTTCCTATATACTGTTTGTTGTTAGGAATCGTGATGTTGCTGATGATATTTTTCAAGAAACTTTTGTGAAGATAATTACAAAGTTGCAAGAAGGACGCTATAAACCTAGTGGTAAGTTTTCGGCGTGGGCGATGCGTATTGCTCATAATGTAATAATGGATTGGTATCGAGCGCAAAAATCTGATAAGATTATTGAGCCAACAAAGGAAAACGACCTTTCGAATATAGGTGGTGCAGATATTCAGATTGGCAACATTGAGAATCAGTTTGTTAATATGCAAACATTAGCGGACATTAAAAAGATGATGAAGCATCTTCCTCCATCTCAGCGCGAAGTTGTGTTTATGCGTTTTTATCAAGAAATGTCTTTCAAAGAAATTGCCAAGACTACAGGTGTTAGTATTAACACGAGCCTTGGCAGAATGCGTTATGCCATTTTAAATCTCAGAAGAATGGTACGCGAAAATGATGTTCTTTTGCAATTAGCGTGATAATTCTTTAAGACTTCTAATGGTTTCAATAGGATTGGAAGATTTAAATACATAACTTCCACTCACTAACATTTCAGCTCCAGCTTTAACAAGGCGTGGAGCTGTTTCGTCTTGAACACCTCCATCTACTTCTATAATAGCATGGCTTCCTGTTTCGTCAATTAGTTTGCGTAAACGTTCTACCTTTTTAATGGCATTTTCTATGAAAACTTGACCGCCAAATCCAGGGTTTACACTCATAATTAGCACCAAATCAACCTCTACGATAATATCTTCGAGAACTGAAACAGGCGTTGCCGGATTGATAACAACACCAGCTTTCATTCCTGCTTGCTTTATCTGTTGAATAGTTCTATGTAGATGAGGACATGTTTCATAGTGTACACTCATTATAGCTGCCCCTGCGTCAGCAGTTTGTTGGATGTAGTTTTCTGGGTGGACAATCATATAATGAACGTCCATTGGTTTTTTGCAGGCTTTTCCCACAGCTTTTAGTACTGGGAATCCAAAAGAAATGTTAGGAACAAAAACACCATCCATAATATCCATGTGGATATAATCTGCTTCGCTATTATTTATCATTTCGATATCTTTGTCTAATTGCAAGAAATCGGCTGATAGTAGGGATGGTGATACTAAAGTTTTCATTTTAATTAAGACAATACGTTTCTAACTTGCCATTTACTTTTATAACCTTGTAAGTATAAGCAATTTGGCGAATAATGTTCAATGTTTTCTCCGAAGGAGACATCTCTTCTTGTGTAAAAAAATCTATCATAGGCAGTGTTATTTTTAATACATACTTTTATCTATCAAACGTAATCTTCATCTTATTATTATGTTTTTCTCTAATCTTTTCATTAACTTTGTATTATGAAAGATATTTTGGAGGCAATTGTAGCCAATAAGCAGAAAGAATTGGAGCAATGGAAACAATATGTTCCATTGAAACAGTTGTATGGTATTATCGAATACGAAGGAGCAATGACTCGTGAAGTTCCTTCATTAAAAGCTGAGCTAAGCAATTCCTCTAAGCTAGGTGTAATAGCAGAATTCGTTCGCAAAACTCCTGCTTTAGGCTGGATAAATAAAGATGCAAAGATTAGAAAAATAGGTGTTGATTATGCACAATATGGAGCTTCTTCTATAAGTATCCCAACCGATTTTACATATTATGGTGGCTACGATGAGTTTGTCCAAGAAGTACGAGCAGTAGGTGTAACCTTGCCTTTGCTATATAAGAACTATATAATTGATGAGTATCAGCTGTTTCAAGCTAAACATGCAGGTGCTTCTGCAGTTGTTTTGACGGCTGTATTGCTTGAAATAGGGCATTGCCATTCTTTGATTTCACTTGCCCATCAGTTAGGAATGGAAGTAGCTTTGGAATTGCATACAGCTGAAGAATTAGATTATCTCGCTTGTGCTGCAGATATGGTAATCGTGAATAATCGCAAGGCTTGTAGCTTTGAAATGGATATAAATCGTTCGTTAGAGTTGGTGAAAGAAATACCAGCAGATACGATTAAAATAAGTGAGGGCGGCATTGATACTTCCGAAAAAGCTAAACAGTTAGCTACAGCAGGTTATCGTGGTGTTATTATTGGCGAACTTTTCATGCAGACAGGAAATCCAGGTCTTGCACTTGATGAATTTATAAAGAACTTAAAGGAATAGGTTTGACGATATGATTATAAAGGTTTGTGGCACTCGTGATGCCGAGAATATTCACGCTTTAGCAGAATTTGGAGTAGATTGGATAGGTTTGGACTTTCGTTCAGATAGTCCTAATTATGTGCGACAAATATCTTCTCGTGCAGGAATTATTCCCGATTATGGCAGTCGTGAAGCTGCTATGGGCAAGGCAAGTACGCATAATGATGTTGCTAAGGGACAAGTATCAAAGTATGTTGGCATATTTGCTGATGATATGCCACAGAATATTGTAACACGAGTAGTGAATTTTAATCTTGATATTGTGCAGTTAGAAGGCGAGGAGAGTAGCATAATGATAAACAATCTTCGTTCGACAATCGACCCTGATATTCATACAGGAATAAAGATTATGAAGACTTTGCACATTCATACAGTAGAAGACTTAATGCAAAGTAGAGAATATGCAGGTACAGTTGATTATTTCTTGTTCAGAATAGATACTGCTAAGTTTGATTTAGATACTATAAAAGCCTATGCTGGTGAAACACCTTTTATTATTGGAGGTATTACTTTGGCGCAATTAGAAGTAGTTAAGGGTTTCCAACATGCTATGTTTGTAGGCGTTGATTTGGGCGAATGTACAGATGTTAAATCTGCAATACAAGCATTAACCTAATGATAGCTGTGTAAGGCGATACTATGGAGAAGGAGAAGTGTGTAATCGTTGATAATTACGATTCGTTTACTTACAATCTGGTTCATCTTTTACGTGAATTGGGAGCTGAAGTTACGGTGAAGCAAAATGATAAATTTGCTTTGGAAGAGTTGGAGGAATACGATAAGATTGTGTTAAGTCCTGGTCCTGGTGTACCTTCTGAAGCTGGTTTATTGCTCGACGTTATTCGTCGCTATGGTAAGAAAAAGCCTATGTTAGGTGTATGTTTGGGACATCAAGCTATTGCTGAAGCTTTCGGTGGTAAGATAGAAAAGTTGTTGAATGTATTCCACGGGGTAGAAACTTTGATAAATGTAGATACGACTACAAAGTTATTTAAGGGCTTACCTGCACATCTTTCGGTAGGCAGATACCATAGTTGGGTGGTTTCAAAGGATAGTTTTCCTTCTGAGTTGGAAGTAATTGCCGAAACTGCTGATGGCTTGATAATGGCTTTGCAGCATAAGGAATACGATTTGTGTGGTATTCAGTTTCACCCAGAAAGTGTGTTGACGCCAATGGGTAAATCCATTGTAGGAAACTGGTTAGCTATCTAAAAAATCATTATAGTTGCTATGGAAAATAAGCAAACTAAATATGTTGATACGATAATAGACGATAAGAACGACTGGTATGCTATTCGTTTATACACGACAAGGCAAGAAGAAGTTGCGCAGTTCTTTACTGAAAATGGAATAGAAACTTTTATTCCAAAGCAATATGTAGCCGAAGAGGACAAGCAGGGTAGGGTGCATCAGAAGTTGAAACCTGTTGTGCGCAATCTTATTTTTGTGAAGAAATTAGTGGAAGATGCTGATTTTAAGAAGTTGGTAAATACATCAAACCTTAAGATGAGCGTACTAACAAAGGCTGATGATAACAGCAAATATAGTTTGATTCCGCACGATCAGATGTATGAATTCCGTTTAATGTGTAACCCTGACATTCATATTCGCAAATTTATTTCTTCAGAAGAAGCACGTTTGAAGGTTGGCGATGCAGTGCATGTGAAGTTTGGTCCACTAAAAGGAATGACTGGAAGATTGGTTCGTTCCAGCAAGAAGTATTATTTACTAAAAGAAATCCCAGGTATTGGTGTTATGCTGAAAGTATCGCGTTGGTGCTGTGTGCCAACAGAATAGCAGAAATGTCCTAATCATGAAAAACGAGTGTGCGCCAAGATGTTAGTAGTTGGCCACACTCTTTGTCCTTATATCATATCCACTTATATTTTACACCTTTAGTAATAGGTGTATAACACTTATTTTCTTAAGTGTATAACACCCACATTTGCAGGTGTTTAGCACCAACGTTTGCAGGTGTATATACACCTACAAAAACAGATGTTATACACCTACGAGCATAGGTACATAACATCTGTGATTAGCGATGTATAATACTATTGATTATACCTCTTCTATTCTTTTAAAATTCGCTAGTAAAGTGGAATTTAATTTCCTCAAAGTCTTGTTGTGCCATACTGAGCACATAACCAGAATCGGCAAGGAATACATCTCGCCCTTCAATGTCTTTAGCCATATACTGGTACTTGCGCTTCTTGAAGCTTTCGAGCGCAGCAGGGTCTTCTGCTTCAATCCAACATGCTTTATGCAGATGTACTGGTTCCCAACGACATTTGGCATTGTATTCATGTTCCAAACGGTATTGAATAACTTCAAACTGAAGCTGACCTACTGTTCCAACTATGCGGCGGTTGTTAAACTGATTGACAAATAACTGTGCAACACCTTCGTTCATAAGCTGTTCCAATCCCTTTTGGAATTGCTTAGCCTTCATCGGATCATCATTTTCTATATACTTGAATAGCTCAGGCGAGAAACTTGGCAATCCACGGAAGTGCAAATCTTCTCCTTCCGTTAGAGTATCACCAATCTTAAACACACCTCCTGTATCTGGTAAACCAACAATATCGCCAGGATAGGCTTCATCTACTGTGCTTTTGCGCTGTGCCATAAACTGCGTTGGCGAAGAAAAACGAAGAGTCTTACCATTCCTAATATGGAGATAAGGCTGGTTACGTTCAAATCTTCCCGAACATACCTTACAGAACGCAATACAACTACGATGATTAGGGTCGATATTAGCCGTAATCTTAAAGATAAAACCACTGAATTTCTTTTCAGTCGGTTCTACCATTCTTTCCTCCGCCATTGTAGGTTTCGGACTTGGGGCTATGCGAACAAAACAATTTAAAAGTTCCTGAACACCAAAGTTGTTTAAAGCAGAACCAAAGAAAACAGGAGCAACTTCGGCAGAGCGATATGTTTCAACATCAAACTCTGGATAAACTCCATCAACAAGTTCAAGGTCATTGCGCAAGTGTTCTGCAAAATCATCACCTATACGAGTAGCCAGCTCTTCGTCGTCCAACTTAACCTCTATAGTTTCTGTAACACGTTGCTTGTTAGGTGTGAAAAGGTTTAAGTTCTGCTCGAAAATATTATACACTCCTTTAAAACGTTGACCTTGACCAATTGGCCACGAAAGAGGACGAACACTAATCTGTAGTTCCTCTTCCAATTCGTCAAGCAATTCGAACGGGTCGCGACCTTCGCGGTCCATCTTATTGATGAAAATGATAACAGGCGTATTACGCATGCGACACACTTCCATTAGCTTTCTTGTCTGAGTTTCAACACCTTTCGCTGAGTCCACAACAATAATAGCTGAATCAACAGCAGTTAAAGTGCGATAAGTATCTTCCGCAAAGTCTTGGTGGCCAGGGGTATCTAAGATATTCACCTTATACCCTTCATAATCAAACTCCATCACCGAAGTGGAAACTGATATACCACGTTGTTTCTCAATATCCATCCAGTCAGACGTTGCAGTCTTCTTTATCT
>ERZ772956.805-NODE-805-length-22366-cov-9.252252_pt1 | contig 22366 bp, 25 predicted proteins | sample MGYA00580683_ERZ772956 | MGnify/ENA primary metagenome ERZ772956 (study PRJEB29015, sample SAMEA2738077) | human oral metagenome | biome: human oral; feature: human-associated habitat; material: saliva | place: China | collected 2212 ... | reverse complement strand
AGAGATTTTTTTAATCAACTAGGATAACAACTATTTTTACTACTTTTCCATGATTCTAGGGAGCTACTCTATGAAATTTTTTGATAAAAATTACTCACAAGCAATACCTACTTGTATCAAATGTTTAAGAAAAAAGTATAATTTAAAGCAAAGTGACCCCAAAAACTTAGACTTTTTGGGGTCACTTCATAATGAGGACTTCATCATCCACTGTAATCGTAGAAATTTTCTTTGCGAATTAAATATAACAGTTACACAATCCATTCAATTGTCTGATTCATCTTTTTAGTCTTCTTCTCTTCTATAATCTACTGAAATAAAAACCATTAAAATAGCCTGTATCGCCAATGCTAAATAAAAAATTTCTGTATTTCTGTTAAAGATGATTGCAATTGTTGTACAAATCAAATATACCAGTATATAGGCTTTTACAATTTCCTTTGTTAATTGCACTTCAACTTTGTTATACCGCGTTGTTCCATATAAACATAAATAAAAAACCGTAATTCCAATTAGAATCATTGAGACTCCTATATTTAATAACTGCCCCTCATAATACATCTCAACTCCAGCAGTTATAATGTTGATAGCAATTAAAATAGCAATATGTAAAAACACTAACGGTGCTGCTGCAACTTCTTGATGATGATTCATTCGAATTGCCGTTTGATAAACATAAGCTACGAATAAAAATCCAACCATTACAAATGTAACGATTGACAAAAGGAAATGTTCTGACAATGGATACGTTTTAATAATCGCAATAACCAGTTCTCCCACTGTTAAAATTGTAATTAATTGCATTCGTTCCACTAAATGAGGAAAATTCATATATGGATATTCCATTTTCTTGACCATAAAATTGGGATAAATATAACAAACACTATATGCAATAAAATAGATATAACCCACTAATGAATCAGGTGAAAAGAAAGCAATGACTGTAGAAACGACTACAATCACAATTGCTATTACAATTCCTTTCATTTGAATGATCATATCACTCGTACACTGATGATACTTTTGAATATGTAATTGATACTGTAAAAAAATAATTCCCATCGTAATAATCATCAAAATATTATAGTAAATATGAACTGGAATCGAAAACATATTAAACGAAATAATCCCCGTTTCAACATTTTTACTAAATAATGAAACCATATTTCCTAACACAAGCATGGCAGCGATGATTGTAAAAACGTCATTTGCATCTCGTTTACTATAACGGTTTAAATATGAATTTTCCAATAGCCAAATATGCCAAATAGACAAAGTAGAAACGACAAAACTTAAAATCCTTTCAAAACTTACGATATGCTCTGGAGTGGAATGTAAAATCCCAACAACTCCACTTGTCGCAAGAATAAACACTAAATCAAAAAACAATTCATAGTTCGAAACTTTTTTCCCTTTCATACAACACCTCTTTTAATCCTCATCCTTAATATCAATATCTTCCGGAATCGGTTCATCTAAGTATTTTTGATATTCTTCAATCATTTTTTGACGTTGCTTAATAAAAAAGTCAAATTGAGAGCGATTAATGAGGACTTCATCATCGACTGTAATCGTAGAAATTTGTTTTTCACGAATTAAATATAATACATACGCAATATCTACTTCTAAATATTCCGCAATCCCTTCAATTGTCTGATACATCTTTTTTCTCCATAAATAAAAGTAACAGTTCTTTTCCAAACTGTTACCTTCTCTTCTATCCTAATTTTTCTACTAAGCTTTTCGCAAAAGCTTCGATATTTTTCACATCTTCTTCTTCCGCATTTAAATCTACTAATACATTTTCTGCACCTTTTGTTGCACCAGTCTTAGCAAATTGTTCATCAAAATCTAATACTGATTGACAGAATTTATCATAGAAAGTATCCCCTGATCCTAAAGCACCATAAATTTTTCCTGATAAATCTTCTTCTTCTAATTCTTCATAAAAATCAACGATTTCATCTGGTAAATCACCATCTGTACCATAAGTGTAAGTTGCGACTACACAAATATCATAGTCATGAAATTCATCTGCAGTAGCAGAAGTACATTCTTTAATATCTACTTCTACTCCTTGTTCTTCTAATGATTCTGCTAAAATATCTGCAATTTCTTCTGTGTTCCCTGTTAAACTAGCATATACAATTAATGCTGTTGCCATTTACTTCACTCTCTTTCGTTTCAATTGTTTTTATTATACCAAAAGAATGCCAATAGAGATAGTAAAAACAAAGGATTTATTTATTCATTTTCACAATATTTTTCATTCTAAAACTATTAAAATAACTTTCGCTTTGTATTTTTTAAAATTTTTGATATACTCTTTTAATAACTTTTAAAGAATTGAGGGAATAAAATGAATGCTACTCAACGTTTAAAACAAGCTGAAAAAGGTGCAATTCTAAGCATTATCACTTACATCATTCTTTCAAGTAGCAAATTACTATTTGGAAAATTATTTTTTTCTCAAGCCCTATTTTCAGACGGATTAAATAACTTAACAGATGTTTTATCTTCACTTCTAGTATTTGCTGGTTTAAAAATTTCTCAAAAACCTGCAGATAAAAATCATCCTTATGGACATTGGAAATTTGAAACTCTTGCAAGTCTCATTACTTCTTTTATTATGTGTATTATCGGCATAGAAGTTATTAGAAATGCTTCGCATACTATCATGAATCCAAATCCAGAACTTCCATCACTCATTACTGCTATAGTAGGATTTATTTCTGGTATAATGATGTATGGAGTTTATCGTTTTAACGATTCACTAGCTAAAAAAATAAATTCCATTGGTCTAAAAGCTGCAGCAAAGGATAATTACAGTGATGCTTTAACAAGTATTTCTACTTCCATTGCCATTTTTGCAGCAAGTTTAGGAATCTCATGGTTAGATGGGGTAATGGCTTTTATTGTTGGCATTATGATTTTAAAAACTGCTTATGATGTTTTCAGCGAAAGTACTTTCCAATTAACTGATGGATTTGAACCAGAAGAAATGAAAGAATATAAACCTCTCATACTTTCCCACCCAGAAGTTAAAAGTATTGAAGAATTAAAAGCTAGACGATATGGTTCTAATATTTATTTAGATTTAACGGTTTGTATGGATCCTAATTTAACAGTTTGGAGAAGTCATGAAATAACAGAAGAAATCGAAATAGAACTTGCTGACAACTTCGGAATCAATTTTATCGATATTCATGTTGAACCTTATAAAAAAGCTAGAAATTAGGCATTTCCCTAATTTCTAGCTTTTTTTGTACTTTCTCCTAATTTTACATGAACTGGAATCGTTGTTTTCATCTCGCAAGGAATGTTTCGAATTAATTTTTCTAAAACTTTCATCGAGACTCTTCCAGCTTCTTTAAATTGATATTCTACGGTTGTTAATGTTGGATTCATAAATTGGCCAATTTCATATCCACCAAATCCTGCAATTGCAACTTCATCAGGTATTTTTCTACCACATTGTTGAGCAGCTTTCATTAAAGCTACTGCAAGATTATCTGTAGCTGCAATGACTAAGGAATGACTTTGATTTTTAAATATCTCCATCCCAATATTTAAAGCTTTTTGTGTAGAAAAATCTCCTTCAAGCTGTTCAATTCTTTCAAATTGATGAGCTTCTGCTCCTGAAAAAATTCCTTTTTTTCGAACAACTCCAACTGCATAATCTCGTTTCGAAACGCCCACATAAGTTAATTCATGGTAACCTAATTCTGCAAGTTTTTTGACTAATTCAAATCCAGCTTGATAATCATCATGAACCACACTATTAATTTCATTATGTTCTTGCCCTACAATCACAACTGGAACAGGGCAATTTTTAATGGCTTTAATATGTTCTGAAGTAATTTCTGTAGCAATTAAAATAATACCAGCTACCTTATTTCTAGCAAAACCTTCGATAGCTTTAATTTCTCTTTGACTATCTTGTCTGGCATTATTCATAATTAATTCATAGTTTAATTCTTCAACAACTTCATCAATTCCCATCAAAGTAAGTGCAGTTGCCGCCGAATCAACTCTTGGTACAATCACACCAATCATAGAACTAAATTTCGCTTTCAAACTTCGAGCAAATGGGCTTGGCGTATAATTTTCTTCTTTAATAACTTTTTCAATTTTTTGCGCTGTTTCTAAACTAATCGAACCGCCATTTAAATATCTTGAAACGGTACTTTTCGTTACACCAGCTTTTTTTGCAATATCTTGAATAGTCGCCAATCACTCCACCTACCTTTATAGTGTTGTAAAATCAATATTAAATGCTTGTTTTACATCTTCTGTTACATCACTAATTGGAGTTTTTGAAATGAATTTCCCTTTAAAACTATATCGATGTGAAGCTTGTAAATCATCACATGTAATTAAAGTAATTTCTGTTTTCCCTGGTACATCATAAATGACTTCTACTTGATAAGCTTCTACTAGATCGATACTTGTAGTTTCATATTCATAAACATATTCCATATCTGTTAAATAGATTTTATCTCCAATTTTTAATTTAACTAATGGTGAGAATAATAATTTTTCATCTGAAAAATAGTGATGACTCGCTAATGCATAATTACCTTCCCCCATTTTTTGAGTTGGTTTCATTGTTCCAGCTCCCGCTAATAATACAGGGTTAGAAATCCCCTTATAAATTGGTAAATTTAAATTCACACTTGGAACAGCAATTGCACCTAAAGTTAAAAATTTAGAAGTATCCATTTTAGCTTTTACAACAGCTTGTAAATCTAGTGGTTCAACCGTTGAAAAATCAAATTCTGCTTCTTGAGTTTCATTTTCTTTCACTTCGGCTGCTGTTACCTTACTTAATTGTTGGGTATGCTCTTGTTGGAATTGTGCTAGCATATACGAACGAATTGGTCCAGCAGCAAATAATAATCCTGCGATTATAAATAAAAGTCCTGCAACCCACAATCTCCAATTTGAAATTTTTTTCTTACTATTTTTTTTCGTCATAATATTCTCCTTTAAATTTTTGTACTTACTAAAATCCAATATCCTTTATCCCACTGAATTCTTTCACAATTTCCAAATACTTCTTCCATTTTCTTTTGAGCACTTGGAGCTCCTTGTTTCTTTTGAATGACAATAACTAATTGTCCATTTTCAGATAAATAATCATATGCTTTTTCTAAAATGGTATGAACAACTGTTTTTCCAGCACGAATAGGTGGATTACTAATAATAATTTCATATTGAGATTTCTTTACAGCATCATACAAATTACTTTCATATATATCTACATTTTTTATGCCATTTTTTTGCGCATTTTCCCTTGCTAATAACAACGCTCGTTCATTGACATCAATCATTTCAATGGATAGTTCAGGGTATGCTTTTCCATAAGCAAGTCCCATCGTACCATAACCACAGCCAATATCCAATAAACTTGCTTTTTGAAACTTCTCAGGAACATCATAAGACTCTACCAATAATTCACTACCAAAATCAACAGTATGTTTTGAGAAAACTCCATTATCACTTGTAAAAGAAAGAGTATTTCCTTTTAGGTGATAAGTCCAATGCTTTTGTTGACTTTTACTATCTGGATTTTTTGTATAATAATGATTTACCATAAATTCTCCTTTTTCCTCTATAATAATTAACTATACTATTTCTTTTCAAAACTTCCAACACTTATGATTAAAATTTAACCATTCTCTAACGATTTTTAATACCAAAAAACCCGTTGCTATTTCTAACAACGGGAAAAGGTTAGGAGGGTTTACTAATAAAAAATGTTGGGAGTTCATTTTTTATTTGGGAGAAGTAAACCTTAGGTGTTTTATTGGGTATGGCTGTATCATAAAGGTAAAATATGATTTTTTTGTGAAATTTTAGTGTTTTTTTTGTGAATTTTAACTTTTTTTATATTTTCACATCACTATATTCGTCATATTTTTTAAATAAATTAACGACATATGAACATGTTGGATGGATTTTCTTCTGATTTTCCCTAGCATAATTCGCTAATTTATCGACTAGTAATTTTCCAATTCCTTGCCCTCTATAAGCTGGATCTACAAAAGTATGATCTGCAATCAATACATCTTTTTCAACTTGAAATGTAATTTCAGCATCCATTTCACCTACTGCATTATAATGTCTAAACGCATTTTCTTCTTTTACTAATTCCATTAAACTCACTCCTTACATAAAATCCTAAACTTCTACTTTTCTGATTTTTTTTGTAATCTCTTTACAATATCAAGTATACTCTGTTTTTGATAAAATTCCACTTGATTTTGAATTTGTTCTTCTTGTAAGTCGGAAAATACACTACAAATATGGTTAGCTACCAGACATACTTCATCTAGAGAAGATTGATACTGTTTCTTTAATCGTTGATCTTCTCCAACAAGAATAAACAAATCTCCTAATGAAATATCTTTTGGATCTACTTGAATCTTATATCCTCCATTAGCTCCATTTACAACATCTACATATCCTTTAGAAGAAGCCAAACTCATCACTTTTCGTACAATAACAGGATTGCTACTTGCATTATGTGCTAATTGTTGGCTAGAGAATCTTCTATCATGATGCACAGATAAATACGTTAAACAATGGATGATAACTATAAAGTCGTTTCCCATTTCAATTCCTCTATTTGATTAATCCAAATACATCATTTAATGCTTCTGCCATTGTTGGGTGAGTGAAGATTTGGTCACGTAAAGCTGTGTAAGGTAATTTTGCTTTAATAGCAGTTGCAATGATATTAATCACTTCATGAGACTCTTCAGCAAATAATGTTGCCCCAACAATTTCATTTGTTTGTTCATGTACTAATACTTTATAAAATCCTACTTGGTTGCCTAAAATTTTTGCTTTTGGAACAGCAGCCATTGGTAATTTAGCAACTTTCACAGGAATTCCTGCTGCTTGTGCTGCTTTTTCATTTAAACCAACACTTGACAATGTAGGACTAATAAATGTTGAAGTAGGAATTAATGAACGTTCTTTAGTTGAATATTCTTTATTTCCTGCTAAGAAGTTTTTCACGATTCTGAAGTCATCTAATGAGATAAATGTGAATTGTGGTCCGCCATTTACATCTCCTAATGCAAAGATATGTGGTTTATTTGTTTGTAAAAATTCATTTACTTTAATAGCGCCTCGTTCAGATAATTCAACACCAGCTTTTTCTAAATCTAAGCCTTGAATATTTGGTTTTCTACCTGTTGCTACTAAAACTGCATCTGCTTCAAGTACTTTTTCTTCATCATTTTTAGCATAGTAAACTGTTGCTTTGTTACCTTCTGTTTCAACTTTTTTAACAGAAATTCCTAATTCAAAAGTAACGCCCATTTCTTCTAAACGTTCTTTAACTGCAGCAGAAACATCATCATCCTCACGAGGAATAAATGCATCAAATACATCTACTACTGTTACTTTAGAGCCAAATTGTGCATATGTTGCTGCAAATTCTAATCCGATAAATCCACTACCAACAATAACAACTGATTCTGGGAATTCTTCTAAATCCATAATTGTTTCATTTGTATGAATTGGTCCTCCAACTTTTAATCCTTCAATTGGTGGGATGAATGGAGTACCACCTGTATTAATAAAGATTCTTTCTCCTACAAATTCTTCTACACCATTAGCTGTATCAACGGCAACAGTATGTTCATCTACAAAACGACCAAAACCATCAACAATTGTTACATTTGGAGCAGAATTAACCTTTTGATAGTTTGCTTGATTTAAAGCAGCGATTAAAGCTTTTTTCTCTTGAATTGATTTTTGATAATAACTTGCTGCATCTTCTTGACTATATTTTTTACGAGCTGCTGCAGTAGCAATTTTCTTAGTTGGAATACATCCAACATTGATACATGTTCCACCATACATTACAGGAGATTTTTCAATTAAAACTGTTTCTTCTCCTTGTGTTCCTAAGTAAGCAGCAATTGTTTTACCTGCTTTACCAAACCCGATAATAATATTTTTTACATTTTTTGACATATGAATCACCTTTCTTTAAATGTAATATTTTTGATTACAGTTCATATCATATACCTCTTTTTTGATTTTGTAAATAGTTTTGCTTAAAAAAATAAAAGTCTGATAAAACAGACTTTTATTTTCTACTCTACAGTACGTGGTTTATAAAATGTTCGATTGTCTAATCCAAAAATTCGCTCACTAAATTGTCCTGGTTCTGTCTTTTGTAAAGCTGAAGTAATCATCGTGACACTAGCATCCATTAAGTCCACATGATGTAAAATTTCTGCTTCTAATAATAATGGACGAACTGGAGAACCATATTCTAATTTGCCATGATGTGCTAATACTAAATGTTTTAATAAGACTACATCTTCATGACTTTGATCAATATCTAATTCTTCACAGGCTTTTGTGATTTCTTCATCCATTAACACAATATGACCCATTAATTTACCTTTTAGAGTATATTCAGTCCCAATAGCTCCTGATAATTCAATAATCTTACCAATATCATGTAATAGAACACCAGATAATAATAATGAACGATTGACTTCTGGATATTGTTCTGCAATTGCTTTTGCTAAACGTAACATCGATAAAGTATGATAACTTAATCCTCCTGCAAACGCATGATGGTGACGTTTAGCTGCAGGATATTCAAAGAAATCGTGTTGATATTTCCCTAAAATTTTATGCACTATTCTTCGCATTGTTGGATTAATAATTTCAAACAGAATAGAATTTAACTCTTCTTCCATTTCTTCTCTTTTCATTGGAGCATGTTCTAAGAAATCTGAAACTTCACTTGGTTCACCAAATTCTGGTCTTGAAAGACGTAACCCAGTTATTTTAATTTGAGGCATTCCATTAAAAATTTCTCTTTTTCCAACTAAATGAACAATACTTCCTGATGAAAAACGTTCTATCTCTTCAGGTGTCGCTGACCAATATTTGCCATCCATTTGTCCTGACTTATCTTGGAATGTAAAAGCTAAGAATGGTTTCCCATTTTTTGCTAATCTCACATCAGCAGTTTTAATTAATAAAAATAACTCTAAAGATTCATCTACTGCATAATCATATAATTTTTTTACCATCTATTCCTCTTCTTTCTATCTTTGTAGCCTAATTAGGCTAGCACGTGTTTCAGCAATCGTAAAAGGTTCATCATCTAATGAAAAATAGATTACTTGTACTTTACTTGAAAGCTCTTTAATTAATTGTAACATAATCTTTTTACGTTCACTATCAAAATTCACAAAACCATCATCGATTAATATAGGCAATGCTATTTTTGAAGAAAGATTTCCAATAAATGCTAAACGAATACTTACTAATAATTGATCTAATGTACCTCTAGACAATTCACTTGCAAATAACCATTTTTCATTATTTTGTTTAACAGCTATTTTCATATTTTCCATTTGTATTCCTTGATATCTGCCTTGAGTTAATCGATTAAAATAATGACCCGCTACCTTTATCACTTCATTTGTTTGAGAAGGTAACTGTTTTTGTAAACTTTCTAAAATCCATTTTGAAGCATATAAATAACTTGCCCATTCTACTAATTGTTCTTCTACTTCTGCCTTCCATAATTCAAATTGAATCAGTTGTTCATGATAAGTTCCATCTGTTGCTAGTTGTTGAAGTTGTTGTACTTTTTGTGCTTGTTCTTCTATTAAGGATTGATTTTTTTGAAGAAGACTTAATAATGAGTGATGTGAACTCTCCATTCTTTGTTCTAATTCTTCTTTACTTCTTATTGCTTCTAACTCTTCTAAATAATCCTTCAATTGTTGCTTTATCTGAGTATATTCTTGAATCAGTAGTCGATTCCTTTCATAGGCATCATCTTTTTGATAAAATTCTTCAGCATTTTGAACATTAGCTTTCTTAAATATCAAATTTTTTTGATTTTCTAATATTTGTTTATCACTATATAGCTGTTGGATTTGTTCTTGTAATTTTAACCCTTCATTCATTTGAAGAAGTTCTTTCTGATAAGAATTTTGAACTTCTTGAATTATTCTCTTTAACAGTTTCCATTCTAATTCAATAGTATTTGGAATAGCTTCTTTCTTTACTTCAAAAACCCACTGCCAGTTCATCTGTAGTTGAGCTAATTCTTTTTCAATTTTTTGAAGTATTCCTTCTTTTATTTGTCTCTGTTCTATAAAATATCGAAGAGATTTTAAAACATCCCCTTGGCAAAGTTGTTCAACTGTAATACTTGAATCAGCATATCCATATTTATTTTTCCAAGTAAATAAATCCTGAGAAATTTTTTCAAGTTTTTCTTTATTATTTTTTCTTTGTAAAGCACACTTCCCTAATTCATTAGTGATTTCTTCTAATCTTGCTGAAAAATACTCCTGATACTGACTTGTATGAACAGATTTCTTTTCATACAGCCAACTAGATAAACCAATTACCATTCCAATTACCATTCCAATAGCTTTAAACACTTGATTTGAGAATAGTAAAATTGATGTAAGACTAGTCACTACTCCACTAAAAATCAGAAGTCCAGTCATATTCAATCGATGATGCTTAGAATTTTGATTTCTAGAATGGTTATTGATTTTTTCTTGTTCCTCTTTTAGTCGAATTATTTTAGTATCTAATTCTACTTCTTCAAATTTTAATTTTTTTTGCTGGTACATCTTTTCTTTTAATTGTTCAATTTCATATTCTGGGATTTTCAAAGGAATATGATTTTGATGAATATTCCATATTTCTTCTTCTTTAAAAATATTTTGTTGTAATTCATTTAATTCTATTTGAAATTTTTTTCTAAGCAATAATTTTTCATCTATTTCATCTTCCATCAAAGAAATATTCAGTAACTGAGACCATCTTGGATCCTCTTTGAGTATCTGTTCATTTTGATGTTTTTCCTTCCATAAATGATACCCCTGTTGTAATTCATGAATTTGTTGTTCATTCCATTCATAATCTAAATAATTTCTTTCTAATTCATATTTCCATTCTGGATTCCAATTTTTTTCCTGATTGAAATTAATTTTATGACTTAGTTGTTTCCATCTTTCATAGCTACTCCATTGAGATTGTAATAATTGAAGTTTTCTTTCTTCTTCCTGATTTTTTTGGATTATTAACGTATGCTTTTGAATTTCTTGCTTCATCTCTTCAGATTTTTGAAGTGTCTCTTCATATACATCATTATTTTTTGCTAATTCTTCTATTTTAACCATTTGTAAATCTAATTGCTGTAATTGCTGGTTGATCACTCTTTTAACAGCTTTAGGAGTAAAGATTGCATCTGCTTGTTTTTGTAATTTTGTTGATAATTTCATCCATTCTTCACTACCGGTTAAGCTGACACTATAGAGAAATTGATCCATTTCCTCCATTGAAGAAAATTGAAATTGGTCTAATTGTTCTTTATTAAATCCAAAAACTTGTGCATATTGTTTTTCATCAATTTGAAAAAGCAATTGTTTCCATCTTTCTTCGGATAAACTATTTCCTGAAGTCGTTTCACATTTAAAACACTGCTTGCCATTTTTGATATATCTTTCTATGAAAAGGGAGCCTTCAAATGTTTCTTCTAACCAAATTCGCCCTCCCATAATTCCCCCATTTTGAGGTTCATAAGGGTATTTGCCAGAAACTTTCTTTGGAAAGCCAAATAAAACATGTTGAATAAAGGAACGTAAAGTTGATTTCCCCGATTCATTTTTTCCTTGAAATATTTGCAATTGATGATGAAAATCCATTCGTACTTTTGACCATTTTCCATACCCAAAAATTTCAATTCTACTAATGTACATTTTCATCACCTACTTCCATATTCGTTTCAATTAAAACTTTGGCTCTTTGAATTATTTTATGTTGAAATGCTTCACTATTCATTTTTTTTGAAAAATATTTTGCCAACTGAGTATGTTGCATAGCAATATTTTGAATATCTTGCATTCGATTTTGATGACTTTCCTCGTCCTCCAATAATTCAATGCTCAGTTGATTATTTCTTTTTAACTTTTTAAATTCAACATCAATTTCTATCAAATATAATTTTTCGTATTTAGTTGAAATTTCCCTTTGTAAAATTTCTTCTATTAATTTTAACCATGACTGATTAAAGCCTCTATCTACTATTAAATTAAATTTTAATAAATAAATTTTATCTACATTCCATTTTTGGATTAAAATTTCTCGATATAGCTGTGATACAATTTGTTCTATAGAACAAAATTCCTCTATTAAAAATTCTATTTCTACCCATTCAATTGGATTACAAGAAATAAATTGTCTGTTTATCGGTAAATTTTTAGTAAGAGTAATTAGATAAAAACCTTTTTCACCCATCTCTTTAAAGTTTCTTCCTTGAATTGTTCCAGAGTATGCAATTCTTCCATTAGAATCTAAATCCATTGCTCGATGAATATGTCCTAATGCCCAATAATCATAATGAAGCTTTTCTAAATCACTAATTTTAAAGGGAGCATATGCTGCAGATGAATCAGATGTTGTACGTGTTTGACCATGATACATCCCAATATGAAAATCCACTAAAGAATTTCTCATTGGAAAATGCATTGCCATTGACTCTGTTATCCATCTTGTATCATAACTAAATCCACTAATAGCAATACTTTCACCGGAAGAAGTTTTCAAGATTTCTGTTGAAACCTCTTCTTTAAAGACTTTTACCCAGTCATTATTCCAATCTTCAGTAAATCCTCCATAATCATGATTACCATGAATCAAATAAGTATAAATACCTGCTTGAGCTAATCTTTGAAATTGATCTTTTAAAAAGATTTTTTCTTGAATATGCTGATAATTAGAATCAAAAATATCTCCTGAAATTAGCACAAAATCAACATGATATTCAATGGCAGTATCAATCAACGTTAAAAAGGCTTTTTTTGTAGCTTCTATTGCTTGAAATGCAATCGTACTATTTTTTTGTTGAAGTCCAGTGAAAGGACTTCCTAAATGTATATCGGCACAATGAATAAAGCGAATCATAAAAACTCCTTATCTGTAAAAAAATAAAACGATCTATTCACTTCTAGTCCATTATGAAATTTATTCATTTGGCTAAAAATCAATAAGACCGTTTCGATCAATATTATTATTGATATAATTCTTGTAATGAAGTCGTTAAAATGCGGTTAATATCTTGCATTACCGTATTTAAACGTTGCTCTGCTTGCATTAATGTTTGAATAGTTTCATTCGAACTTGCTTTTTGATATAACTCATTTGCATAAGTCGAATCTTCTTCAGTCAATTCTTCACCATTCACTTGTTTTTGTAAGAATTTCGCATTCATATCACGGAACTCTTCAAATAAAGCTTTTGCTTCTTCAGATTGTTGTACTGCTTCAAAAGCTTCTTTCACTGCAGTAAACTCTTCTGATTGACGAAGTTCACGTTCTAATTGATTCGCTGTATCGTATAAATTGCTCATCATTATACCTCCTTCTTTTCTTTTATTATAGCATAACTTTTATATTTTCTTCTACTTTTTTCGTACATATGTTCGTACACAAAAAGCCGGCTTGATAGCCGGCTTCATTTTAACGATAATGATATGAATTTCCTTGATTTCTACGAGCTGCTCGTAATGAAATCTTTTCATGAGAAATTCCTGATTGTACCCATAATGCTAAATTTTTTAATGGAATATACAATAAGTAATACAATACAATATTTAATATTAAACTAGCACCTAATCGTTGAACTAAAAATTGCTGTACTGTAAGATGCTGAATACCAATAATGCTATAAATAATATAAACACCTGTTTCAGTAATAGTTAATAAAAATATCAATGCTAACCCTAATGTAAAAGGATTAATACTAATCCTCCCTCTAATATGTCCAATTACTCGAACAATGATAGCAAAAATTGCCACATAAACTCCTAATATACCTGAATAGTAACTATCGTACATAAAACCAACTAATATCGCAAACCAAAACATAATTGAATGATCAATGATAAAAGTAAATAATACTAAGGTAATAACAACAATTCTTGGAACTAAGGTAAATCCCGATTCTGTTAAAAATGCTGAAAAGTGGTTCATCATTACTCCATCGATTAAAAAAGAAATAATCATCAATATCGGTAACCAATAAATACGTTTTGAAGTATGCATTATTCAGCCCTACTTTCACTAGTACGTTTCACTACTGTTACATATCGAACATCATTTGTATCAGCAGCCGGTTTAATACGAACTTCTTTGTAAAGTCCAAAACGATCCATCGCTACTTCTTCAACTGTACCAATATATAATGAGCTTGGAGATACGCCTCCTAAACCGGATGTAACAACTTTATCTCCAACTTTAATTTCTTGAGTTGCTTGAATTTGACTCATAATTAAAATATTTTTTTCATAATCATATCCGGTTAATGTTCCATAAATCGATTCTTTTTCTCCTTGAATCATTGCCGCTACACGAACCAATGTATTATCATTATTTGATAATAAAGCTACTCTAGCACTTGTAGGATTCACATCTAATACTTTACCAACTAATCCGTTATCACTCATAACAGACATTTGAGGAGTTAAACCATCATTTGAACCTTTATTAATCGTTACAATATCTCTCCAAGTATCTGGATTTCTTGCAATGACTGTTGCATTAATTAAAGTATAGTCATTTAAAGTATCTTGTAACTTTAAAGCTTCCTTCATTTTTTCATTATCTTTTTTTAAGTCATTTAATTGGACTTCTAATTCATAGATTGTTTCAACTTTTTGTTTTAACGTCTGATTTTCTTGATAAGTATTTGTTAAATTAGAAATACTTTCCATAAAATCATTGACACTATTGGCAGGATACGCAAGCATTCGACCCAAAATATTCGTCACATCATTGACACCTTGCGAAACAATATTACTACCAACAGTGAGTGAAAATGTAATCAGTAATAAAGTTACAATCCCACCTAAAACCCAACCAATTAATTTCTTATTCGAAAATATTGGATTCACTATTCAGTCTCCTTTTCATTATTTTTTCATTAATAATGGATTTCCTAAAATTTTTCCAGTTCCTAAAGCAACACAATCCAAAGGATCATTTGCCACAAAAGCAGGAACTTGCGTGTAATCAGAAATAACTTCTGCTAGATTTCTTAACAATGCACCACCACCGGTTAAGACGATACCATGATCAATCACATCAGATGCAATTTCTGGTGGCGTTTGTTCAAGAACATCTCGTACGGCATCAATAATTTGTGTAATAATTTCACTCATTGCTTCTGCAATTTCTACAGCTTCTACTTCAATAATTCTTGGTAAACCAGAAACCATATCACGTCCACGAACTTGCATACTCCCATATGCAGAAGTTTTTTCTACCGAAGCAGAGCCTAATTGGATTTTTAAATCTTCAGCAGTTCTTTCACCAATTAATAAATTATATTTTTTACGAACATGTAATACAATGGCTTCATTTAATTCATCGCCACCGATACGAATAGATTGACTATTTACAATTCCACCCAATGAAATTGTTGCTACATCGGTCGTTCCACCACCAATATCAACAATCATACTACCAGTTGGATCTTGTACAGGTAATCCTGCTCCAACAGCTGCTGCAAATGGTTCTTCAACAACATAAGCTTCTTTAGCACCTGCATATTTTGTAGCATCTAATACTGCTCTTTTTTCAACATCTGTAATTCCGCTGGGTACACAAATCATTACCACCGGTTTAAAGAAAGAACGACCGACAATTGATTGTACAAAATATTTTAACATAGCTGTTGTTGTATTATAATCTGCAATTACACCATCTTTCATTGGTCTAACTGCTACAATATTTTCTGGTGTTCGTCCAATCATATCAAATGCATTTTGACCGACAGCAATAATTTCTTCAGTAACTATATTTTTTGCGACAACTGATGGTTCACGTGTCACAATACCTTCATTTTCAAGATAAACAATCGTATTGGCAGTTCCTAAATCAATACCAATATTTTGTGCTCTTAAATTTAATGCAACCACGAACGGTCCTCCTTTTCGTGTCCTATACGACAACTTATATACCTTGTATAGTATATCATACAATAAGCTAATAATAAATATTTGTCATATTGTTATAAATAAAGAAAATTGAATTACATTTATCATTTAAATGAAGTATCATTATGAATCGATTCATAAAAGAGTTTAAATTTTTTATGGCAACGATGAAAGGCACTTTTTATAGCTGAAACAGATTTATTGGATTTTTCTGCTATTTGTTCAAATGTATATCCTCTTGTATAGAAGTAAAACACTCCTTTTTCAAAAGAAGATAAGGACTGCCAATACTTAGACATTTCTTCTTTTAATAAAAATTCTTCCTCTACACAAACATGACACTTCAAATTTGAAATATCATTTTTACAAATAGCTTTTTCTGGAATAACCCTTTCTCGATGCTCACGTCGAATTAATTGTATAGCATAGTTTTTTAATGAACGTTTGTAATAGGCTAAAAAGGATTTTCCTTTATTAAAATTAAATTTTTTTGCTGTATAGAAGAGTAAAAAACTAGCTTCCTGAATAAAATCTTCCAACTCTACACAATAATAAAAATGGCGATAATACATCACTTGCATTAATGGTTTTATTTTATTCTCTAATAAAATAAAAGCTTCTTCATCTTTACCATTTTGAATTCTCATTACTAATTTTTCAATGCTACACATATTTATCCCCCCTATTTTTATTCATCTTCATTATAAATCAAATAACATAAAACTAAAGATTAATTCATATTTTCTTTAGAAATTTCGCTGTGAAACTCTTATAGATATTAATTCATTAAGAATTAATCCGAATTATACAATTTCATTTATTGTTTTCTTTTCTTAGGATTTCATATGCATTGTTAATTAAAATAATTATTACAAAACTATTGAAACTTATAATTTTTTACTACTCATTTGTTGATATTCTAAAAAATGTAACTTTATAAAATTTAAGATTTTATTAAATTTTATAAATCATCTCTCAATCTATTTAATTTCACAAACTTTATATCTCTAAATCTATTTATTAAAGAAAATAAACATACAAAGAGGATAAATAACTTAATTTTACTTTAACTAACGAACCAGAGTTATTTCATTTCGGAAAAAATGCGTATTTTATATAAATTTTATACAGTCTCCTCTAAAAGGTTTTTAATCAAAAAACTGACTAAAGAAATTAACTATTTCTCTAGTCAGTTTTCAAAATATTTTTTGGTTAACTATTCAATTACCTCATAAATTTCTTCTTTATTCCAACGAACTTTAGGAGTAATCTCTTGATCACGATATCCAAAACTTGCCATTACAGACACACCAAATTCATCCGTATTTAAGAATCCTTTTTCTTTTAAATATGCTTCTACTTTTTCTCTATTAAATCCTTCAATCGGTAAAGAATCAATTCCCAGAAGTGTTGCTGCAGACATCATATTTGCCATTTGAATATATGTTTGTTTACTAGCCCAGTCAAATAGTGTTCTTTCATCATTTAATTCTGCATCTATTTCATGGAAACTCTTTACACGTTGAGCAAATCTTGAAGTAGGATCATACTCACGATTTTTTACTTCTTTCATCAACTTTGCAACATATGGGCTATCATAAGTAACTCCTTTACGAGCAAGGAAAATGACAAAATGACTCGCAGCTTCTAAACTATTTATTCCACCCCAAGTCATCTCTTTCAAATCTTCTCTCATTTCTTCATTTTTTAATAAAAGTATTTTCCAAGGTTCAAACCCAAGAGATGATGGAGCTAAACGTCCTACTTCCACTAATGCATCCCAATCTTCGTCTGAAATTCGACGATTGGGGTCATATTTCTTTACTGCAAAACGTTTGTGTTGTAATTCAATAACTTCATTTCTATTCATGTTAATCCTCCTTTAACTTCTATGAATAAAACTCTACCACACGATATTAGCACTTACAATAAAATTTAACTTCTATTCCTTCATTAGCCATACATGCTGTAAAAAACTAATATCTTTATAAGGTAACAAATCACATACAGCAAGCTCCATTTCAGTCATCTTCTCTAACCATTTGTCTTTAGTTTTTACTTCATTCATTTGTAAACTATAGAAAGTACGAATCGCTTGATACTTCTCCAATTTCATTTTTGACATTCCTAATAATTCATCAATGGTATATGTTGTGCCAGATTTAAAAGATACACTTTTAAATTCATTTCCTTTTAATAAATCTAATGCTTGATCTACATCATTAGAAAATACCACTGCTTGCATAATTTTACCAACCTGATTATGTTTAATAATAGATAACTTCCCATCTCTTTTTAATACTCGTTTAAATTCAGAAAGATATTTTTCTCGATTATTTTCTTCAATATACTCCAGTACATTGTGACACAAAACGATATCAAAAGATTCCGATTCAAATTTTTCAACTTGCTCTAAGCTACCTAAAATTTTCTCATAAGTATGATTGGAATAAGCAAACAACATTTCTTCCTGTGGTTCAATCGCTACCACTTCATTATTTTCGTCTAAAAATTGGCTTACTAAACCAAATCCGGAACCAAAATCTAAAATTTTCTTATTTTTTACATGCTCTAATTGAGCAAAAGTAATTCCATATTGAATCTTCCCCCAAGGTTGCTCTAACATTTGTTTATATTGTTGAATATCCACTATAAATTACCCTCCTTTTTAGAATCAACTCTTTTATAAAACTTTGGAATCACTCGCTCAAAATCATCAAACCAACCTAACACTAATGTTGCCCTTTCAAGCATTAGTGGCAACTGATTATTTCCATAATTTACTGCCCAAGCAATAGACCCTACAACATCACAAGACATATAATAGGCCATTAATTTCCAAAATTTTTCAGGAATTTTCTCTTCATCAAAATAGCCATTAATCAATCCTGTAGCAAACTCCTCTGATAATTGAGCATTCCAAATCATGCGATTAAACTCTTCAATAGGATCTCCAATTTCTAAAGAGCCCAAATCAATTATAATAAGTTCTTTTGTTTCCAAGTCAATCATCATATTTCCAACATGAAAATCACCATGACATAGCGAAATAGGTCTTTCATGTAATAAATACTGATGCGCCTGTATATAATTAATAAATTTTTCAATTTTTGTAAATTCTTGATTTAACTTTTTAAAAGATTCTATCTTTCTCATTGATTTCTGTAAATAAAACCCATACCAGTTCAATGAATATTTTTCAATGGAAATCGAATGAATCTTCTTTAAAAATAAACCTGCTTGAATTCCATATTGATACAGTTCTTTATCCGTTAATTGACTCACATATTCTCGAAAATCAACACCATCAATCCATGCATATAAACTAAGAATTGAATTATTTTCAAACTTTATTTCTATTAAATTTGGAAATTTCATTTCTTTTTCTAAGTCTGAAATATATTTCAATTCTAAATCCTTTTTCTTAGCAAAAGATAGAGGAGAAATTTTTAAAAAGTAATTCTTATCAGCTTTAACTTTGTACTTAATTTCTTCAGAATATCCTTTTGAAATTAAGTCCTTTGGATATTTTTCAAGTTGATCTAGTATTGTCATTGTTTACCTCTTTAAATTCATATTTATAGAAAATCTTACCCACTTTTGCACATCAAATTTTTCTATATAAAAAACTAGAAATGCGATTTTACCAACATTTCTAGTTTAAACATAGTGCCGGATTGTGGAGTTTGGTACTTAGAAAAATAAATTCACAGAAAATCTATAACACCAATGATTCACGAAGTTATCTTCAGTTAATAAATAGCAGTCATTCCTGTTTTTAACAACATTTTAGGAATGACTCTTTTTGATTCGATTTCTTATTTCGTTGCCTAACTTTGTAAGCTTTTTTCTGCAGTTTAAAATAGTTTTTAAAATCTACTATTGCTCTTTTTTTGATTGCTTCAAAGCCTCTTCCTCAGTAACTTCATAATTAATCGGATTGCACTACACCATTTTATACTCCTCACATGTTTCTTATTACTAGTTTATTAATTTTCAGTTGGAAAGTCTCCTATATTTATATCATTGCAAACTCTATCTTTTTCCAAAGGTGGGAACCAACTTTTTAGCTCATAATATTTATTCATATAGCAATCAAAGAGAAAATCAACATCAATAGAAGCATAGGTATAGTTTTTAGTATTGGCCAATCTACTAAAATAATTCATTTCTTTATATAGGTTGCTCATTCTTCTTTCGGCAACTTCTTTGAATTTCATTTCTTTTTTACTAATTTGACAATTAAAAAACTCTGTTGGAAATTCAAATTCTGAAATTAATTCTTCAGATAATTTTTCAGGATTTTGAAATATTTCTTGTATCTCAGCACCCTTCTGAAGATACGCACTAAACAAATATTCAATCCATTCGTCTTTGTACTCATAATTGTGACTCGATAAATTAGCAATAAGATCTGTGGTCCATAGTACACGTGACATTCTTTGCGAGCTTAATTTCTTCCACCGTTCTCTACGTTCATTATTCATACTTGTCTCCTAGTTATTAAATAAGATTTAATTCTATTGTATATTAAAAACCTTAATAAATAAAGAAAAAATATTCCAAACGCATCTTAAACGGGTTTTTTTTATTTACTTCTTGACTTAAGCCTTATATTAGGTTATAATAATATCATAAACCAATCTGAAAAGGTTAATTATTCTAAAAAAGAGGTGATTACCATGGATCCAGAAGAACAAGAAGCATTAGAATATCTATACGATGAGATACTATGTAACGAAACAGATGATGAAATTGAAGTTTGGGATGGCTTTGATGACTAATTCTAGAAGGAGGGAAATCCCCTCCTCTTCCTTATAGTGAAAAAATAAAAATATTGTAGAGGTATATATATGAATATTAAAATACTTGAATGGAATATAAATCAACGTTCTCATTATAGAGGTAGAGGTATTGAACTAGTTAGCGATGAGATTAGAAGAGTAAATGCAGATTTAGTCTGCCTTACCGAATATGTCAAAGGAGAACAACACTCGACATTTTGTGATGAAATGCATGAATTAGGTTACAGTACATTCTTAGCTCCTACTACAGGAGATAAAAAAGAGTTAAAAAATGAAATCCTCCTAGCAGTAAAAACTAATTTCTTAAACAATTCTACTCAAAAAATAACAGGTACAGATGAAGCTTTTTCATTTACTAAAAAAGAAGTATTACCACCTAATTTTCTCCACTTACAAATAGATTTCAACGATGAACCACTCCATATTATTGGTTGCAGAATTCAGACTAGAAAAGACTACAACATAGAAGATGCCAAAGAGAGAATGGACCAGATTCATCTTATAGTAGAATATATTAAAAAACTATATGGAGGAATAGTTGTTACAGGAGACTTCAATAATTTTTTCTATTCAGAAACATCAACGGTATATTCATGGAGCCATGATAAAACCTATCTGCAGAACTACTACTCATACCCTCTTCTAATCAAAGCTATGAACGAAGTAGCTCTTACTGCTTATACACCAAAAGGTTATTCATGGAAAAACGAAAAGGAAATACAGTTTCGATTAGATCACTTATTTACAAATCTGAAAGTTAATCAGAAAGAATACAGCTGTGAATTTACCGAGAATCCTAAATATAGAGTAGCAAATAGCTACCCAGACCATGCCATGCTTATTGTACATATAGAAAAAAACGATATTAAAGCTTTTTAACACCAAAATATCAGGAGAATGTCTATGGAAACAATTATTTTTACAAATGAAATAATGAATGGTGTGCTGGTTGATATTAGTTCAACGCACGCAACGGCAAACCGAATTAATCTACCAAAAGACAGTTATTGGTTTTCAGTTCTTTACGAATCTTGTAATAAAGATGGATTCGATTTTGGTTTTGACAAGGATCTTATCATTATCTTTGCGCCAAGTATTAGAAATGACACAAATAACGAAGTACTCTTATCATCTACTATGCTCCCATATGAGACCGGTGATTTTGTAATGATTTTTTCCATTTTAGAAAAACAAGATGACATCATTATCGTACAAAACCTATCGTTAAAAGATTACATAAGAATCAAAAAAGAGCTTAGGATAAGGAAAAACATAGAGTATTTGCCAATAATTTGGGAAAAAGGTTAAACTCAAAGGTTGCCAATTAAAAAACAAAGAGACAAAGATTTAACTGGCTTCACGTGAAAAAATACGTGAACAAGAACGCTTAGATTGGAGAAATTAAATCGTCAAAAGGTAAAAGATTACTTTGAAGAAATCCCTCCCTTTTGTAAAGACTCATCCAAACATTTTTTATCTAAATAACTATAAAATTAAGGTTTTTATTGTGAAACTCTTAGACAAAAAGTATTCTGTATAAAAAATAACTATTAGT
>ERZ772956.801-NODE-801-length-22452-cov-6.513819_pt1 | contig 22452 bp, 12 predicted proteins | sample MGYA00580683_ERZ772956 | MGnify/ENA primary metagenome ERZ772956 (study PRJEB29015, sample SAMEA2738077) | human oral metagenome | biome: human oral; feature: human-associated habitat; material: saliva | place: China | collected 2212 ... | reverse complement strand
CGCCCACCTCTACGACCTGCCCGAAGAAGTGGAGGACACCCTGGACGCCGCCGGCCTCGCCTCCGCCCTCCAGGCCCACCCCGACGTCCTAGACCTCGTGCACGCCGCCGAGAACTCCACGTCGCTGGCCGACCTCGCCCGGGGCCTCCTGGGCCCCGTCCCCGAGTCGGGTCTGGCCCGGCGGGTCCTCTCCGCGATCCTGGCGGCCCTGTCCGTCGTGCGCGCCGGACTCGACGGCAAACCCGACCGCAGCGCCGTCAACGTGGAGGTCACCCTGTGGATCCGGGAGGTCACCCGCGTCGACCGGGCCCTGAGCTCCCTGCCCTCCTTCCGCTGGGCCGACGCCGCCTCCGAGCAGACACAGGTTGAGGAGCCCGCGCGCCCCGCCCTGTACTGCCGCTCCTGCGGGCGCTCCGGCTGGGGCATCGTCCTGGCCCCCACCGGCCAGAAGGAGAAGGACGACCAGACCCACGTGCGCCGCGACCGCAAGACCGGCGACCCCCGCTTCCGGGCCCTCCTGCACGCCCCCGGGGAGGACGCCGACTACCGCACCCGCACCGAGGCCGGCGAGATCAACCTGGAGGCCCGCCACCCCGGGCTGCGCTGGTACTCCATCAACAGCCGCGAGATCCTCACCCGCCGCCCGGACCAGGAGAGCACCGAGGCCAAGGAGGGCCTCGTCCTGCCGGTCCTCATGCTCACCGGGGACGAGCGCAGCATCACCGAGGACTCCACCAACGACGTCTGCCCCTCCTGCGGCGCCAAGGACTCCATCCGCTTCCTCGGCTCGGCCGTCGCCACCCTCCTGTCGGTGTCCCTGACCACCCTGTTCGGCGACGACGCCCTCGACAACACCGAGAAACGCGCCCTCATCTTCACCGACTCCGTGCAGGACGCCGCCCACCGCGCCGGCTACGTCAACCAGCGCTCCCACACGATGAGCCTGCGCTCGGCCCTGCGCGGGGCGCTGCGAGCAGAGATGCCCATCGAGGAGTGGGCCGAGGCCGCCCTCGACGACGCCCAGGCCAGCGCCTTCGACCGCTACCGGCTGGTCCCCGCGGCCCTGTCCGAGCACCAGCGCTTCAAGCCCTACTGGGACCCGAAGGCCCCCGCCTCCAAGCGCAGCCGGGCCAAGCCGCACGTGCGCCGTCGGCTCCTGTTCGACATCGCCCTGGAGGTGGGGCTCCAGTCCACCTACGGGCGCACCCTGGAGGCCACCGGCTCGGTCACCGTCCACGTCAGCGCCGGGCGCGCCAACGCCCTGGTGGCCCTGGCCCGTCAGGCCCTCGGGACCGACCAGCAGGGCGTCCTCGACGGCTTCAAGGACACCAGCGACGCGGACCTGCTCGCCTGGGTGCGCGGCACCCTGGAGCACATGCGCCGCGAGGGCGCCATCGACCACGAGTGGCTCTCGCGCTACAAGCGCGACGACGGCAAGCGCCTGTGGATCTGGTACAAACGCGACCGCGATCAGGGCCAGCCGGCCTTCCCCACCGGGCGCGCTGCCCCGGCCTTCCCCCAGGTCGGCGGCGGCCTCGACACCCGCAAGTCGGCCTTCACGCCGGTGGGCTCCTCGAAGTCCTGGTACGCCACCTGGGCCCGCAAGTGCCTGGGGGTCGTGCCCACCCACGCCTCCCGCCTGGCCTGCGCGCTCCTGGCCCACCTGGCCGAGGCCGGGATCCTCAGCGTCACCACCACCGACTCCGGAGGCACCGTCTACGGGCTGCCGGCCGGCCGCGTCGTCGTCTCCCCGCTGCGCGAGACCACGCGCGAGGCCCTCCTCCTGGTGTGCGACACCTGCCGCACCCAGCTGCCCGCCGCCACCGCCACCGTCGACCAGCTCGACGGCGCCCCCTGCCTGGCCGCCGCCTGCCCCGGCCACCTGAGGGCCCAGCCGCACCCGGCCGAGAGCTTCTACCGCAGCATGTACGCCGGGGCCCACGTGCGCCGGGTCGACTCCCACGAGCACACCTCCCTGCTCGACGCCAAGGAGCGCGCCGACGTCGAGACCGGGTTCAAGCGCCCCACGCAGGTGCCCGGGGACCCCAACGTCCTCGTGGCCACCCCCACCCTGGAGATGGGTATCGACATCGGGGACCTGTCCACCGTCATGCTCGGTTCCCTGCCGGCCACCGTCGCCTCCTATGTGCAGCGGGTGGGTCGCGCGGGCCGCCGCAGCGGCTCGGCGCTCGCCCTGGCCTACGTGCCCGGCAGGCGCAGCCAGCTCCCGATCCTCGACGCCCCGGATCGGCTCCTCAACGGCTCCGTCGCACCGCCGTCGACCTACCTGGGGGCCGAGGAGATCCTGCGCCGCCAGTTCCTGGCCTCCGTCATCGACACCCTCGCCCGCGAGAACCACCCGGCCATCCCCTCCGGCGGTCACGGCGGCGGCACCGCGAAGACCGCCCTGGGGGCCACCGGCGAGGGCTCGCTCATCACCACACTGTGCGAGCGGATCGAGCGCGACGGCGCCCTGCTGGTGCAGGCCTTCACCGACGCCTTCCAGGAGCGCACGCCGGCGCTCGACCGCCTGAGCGCCTGGGTGACCCAGGACGCCGGCGCTGGGCCCCGCGAGATGCTCCAGCGGGCCGCGGCCGAGCACCGCGCCGAGTCCGAGCAGCTCCACCGCCAGGAGCGCCAGATCCGTGAGGCCCTGCCCGAGCTCAAGGTCGCCGCCGAGCGCCCCAACGCCACCGAGGAGGACACGCGAGCCCATAGCGCCGCCGAAGGAGCCCGGAAGGCGGCCGAGTCCCGGATCTTCGACCTGGATCGTGAGCACTGGGTCTCGGCCCTGGAGCGCCACGGCATCCTGCCCAACTACACCCTCATCGACGACTCCGTGCGCCTGTCCGCCCGCGTCTCCTGGCGCGACCCGGACAAGGAGGAGTTCCACTCCGAGCCCTGCGACGTCGACAGGGCCTCCGTCCACGCCCTGCACGAGTTCGCCCCCGGCGCCACCTTCTACACCCGCGGCCTGGAGATGGAGATCGAGGGCATTGACGCCTCCGACCTGAGCAACCAGGCCCAGTGGTGGTTCTGCTGCAAGGCCTGCGGCTACATCGACGTGCGCGAGCCGCAGGAGACCCGGCCCGCCGCGCCCACGGAGTGCCCCAGGTGCCGTGACACCGACATTGCCGAGGTCGGACGCGCCCGGCGGGTCCTGCGCCTGAGCCGGGTCTTCGCCGACGTCTCCCAGGACGACGCCCGCATCGGGGACTCCAGCGACGAGCGGCTCCGCACCCACTTCGAGGTCCTGCCCCTGGCCGACTTCGACCCCACCCGCGCGGTGCGCCAGTGGAACGTGGAGGCCTCCGGGTTCGGGGTGACCCGCTACCGCGGCATGAACCTGCGCTGGCTCAACACCGGGCGGCCCCTGGCCGGCCAGAGCGTCGACCGGGTCTCCGGCAACGCCCTCTCCTCGCGGGACTTCCGCCTGTGCGAGGCCTGCGGCAAGCTCGACACGGACACGCGGGCCTCCTCCGCCCGCGAGCACCGGCCCTGGTGCCGCTACCGCAGCGACTCCGCCGAGCACGTGATCGCCGTCGACCTCATGCGCGAGCTGAGCACTGAGGCACTCGCCTTCGTCCTGCCGCTGGGTTTCGCCACCGACCGGGTGGGGGTGGACTCGCTGGCCTCCGCGATCCTCCTGGGACTGGAGATCACCACCGGCGGCTCCCCCGACCACCTGGGCATCGCCTCCGTCCCCCACCCCGTGGCCGGCGGCGCCCCCGGCGAGACCCGTCCCGCCCTCCTGCTGCACGACACCGTGCCCGGGGGCACCGGTTACCTCACCGACCATGACGACTCCAGCCGGCTCTGGAACCTCCTCATCCGCACCGGCCAGCACCTGGAGAGCTGCCCGTGCCGCGCCGAGGGCAAGGACATGTGCCCGGACTGCCTGCGGCCCCACGCCGTCTCCGCCGAAGTCACCCGCGCCGCGGCTTTGCACGCCATCGGCCAGCTCCTGGGACGGGAGGACAACAGCGCCCAGGACACCGAGGGCATGTTCGCCGAGCTCGACCCGGAGGTCCCCCAGTGGACGGTCACCGACGAGGCCGTGCGCGCCGGCACCGGGGAGAGCCCCCTGGAGGTGCGCTTCCGCGCCGCACTCGCCGAGCTCCTGAGCAAGCAGATGGCCGTGCGCACCACCAGCGACCCCTCGGGCGCACCCGCGTTGGAGATCGACGGGGGCCGCTGGCGGATCCGCCCCCAGCTCGACGCCCGCGGCACCCGCCCCGACTTCACCTGCCTGCGCCCCGGCGGCCGCAGTCCCATCGCCATCTTCACCGACGGCCGCAGCTACCACGCCAGTCGTGAGCACAACCGCCTCGCCGACGACGCCGACAAACGTGCACGCCTGCGCGCCGCCGGCTACCGGGTCATCTCCGTAGGCGTTGAGGACCTGGACGGGCCGTGGAACCCGGCCTGGCTGAATGAGGCCATCGTCGCCCAGCTCAAGAACGGTTCCCTGGGGGCCGCGCGTGCCGGCGGCGTCACCGACCCGGCCATCGACGCCTGGCGCGGCGGGCCAATGGCGCTGCTGGAGACGATGCTCAGCGATGACAACGAGGACCCCGAGGCCAGTCCGACCACCGCCGCCCTGGCGGCTCTGGCCGACTCCGCCTGGGGACCGCTCATCGTCGGCGCCGCCAGCCACCTGCCCCTGGGACAGAACGCGTCCCTGCGGTACTCCTCCACCCAGGGCGCCGAGGCAGACCCACTGTGGGAGGCGCTGCGTGTGCTGCGGCCTGAGGCCGAGCTGCCCGAGCCGGCTGGTGCTGCTGATGCCGCAGGCACTCCCACGGCGTCGAAGCACTCCGGTTCGGTCTTCGCCATCCCCCACCTTGCCCTGGCGGTCCAGCTCACCGGTGCCTCCACCACGGGGATGGCCCTCGTGCTTGACGACTCCGATGAGGCTTTGGGGAGTCCCGAGCACCCGGAGGCCTGGCTGGCCTGGCTGCGGCTCAGCAACGTGCTCGCCCTGGCTCAGGTGCCCGTGGACATCACCACGACCAGCCGGGCCCTGGCCGAGCTGCGCGCCCGCACCCAGGCCGAGGTCGCTGTGGCCGACGTCGCCGGCAGCCCGGCCACCTTGAGCGATCTCGGCTGGGACGACGTCGACCAGGACCTCACCCCCGAGCCTGTCCTCGCCCTTCTGCCCCACCTGGCCGCGGCCGGCCTCCCCCACGAGGGCGACGGCGTCGAGGTCGGCGGCATCATGACGGACCTGTCCTGGGCCGCACCCAAGGTTGCTGTCCTCGCCGAGCCACAGGACGGCGACGAGGAGGCCCTGACGGCGGCCGGCTGGCGCGTCATTGTCACCGGCGACGATCCGGCCCGCACCGCCACCGATATCTGCGCGCTCATCCCCGAGCTCCTGGAAGGACACTGACATGGCCACGATCCTGTTGCCCAGCAGCAAGACGAAGGACGCCACCGCCAAGGACCCCTCCCTCAGGGCGAAGATCGGGCCGTTCATCAGCAAGCTGTCCACCATGTCCACGAGCTCGGGGCTGCACCTGGAGCCCATTCGTGGATCGCGGGACCGGCGTGTGCGTACCGCGCGCGTCACCGACTTCTACCGGGCCGTCCTATTCGAGCTCACCGCCGACGGCGAGGTCGTCTACGTCATTCACGGCATCTGGCCACATGACGAGGCCATCAAGATTGCCGAATCCGTCACCGTCCACGTCAACCCCCGCAATGGCATCACCGAGGTCGTCAACGTCGGGGACCTCATCGGCCTGGATCCCCGTGCCGTCGAGGAGGCGCGGCGCACAGCCCAGGCCGAGCTCGCCGCCGCCCAGCGCGAGGCCGACGAGATCGCCCGCGAGACGGCCCGCATCCAGGCCGCCAACGCCGAGGCGCGCCGTCTCAACGAGGAAGCCGTCAGAGGAGCCGACGCCGGTTCCGCGCCCACCCAGGCAGCTGGCACCGAGCCGGTCGCAGCGGGGGGCCAGCGGGGCGAAGGCGGAGCGGTTGCCGGAATGGCCGTCGGGGCCGCCGCTGTGCCGGGCGCCGTCGTCGTTCCCAGCCGGGACCAGGCACCGGTGTGGCCCGACGGACTCACCGTGGAGATGCTGCACGACGAGCTCGGTATTGACGTCCGGCTCGGCGCAGCGGCACTGGCGGCGCAGCGCGAGTCCCAGCTCCTCGACCTGGCTTCCACCGCCCGGGTCGCCTGGCAGGGCGAGGCGCTGCTCAACCTGGCCACGGGGGCGACGATCGAGGAGATCCGTGAGGACTTCGGGCTGCGGCCCTCGCGTGACGTGTCCGCAGAGCCCACCGACGCCGACCTCATCGCTGGTCTGCGCACTCGCGCGGCGCGCTCGACCTTCACCTGGTTGGAAAGTGACGAGGACCTGCGCCGCGCCATCGAGGGGCTCAGCTTCGCCGAGTGGCAGCTCTTCCTGCACCCCCAGCAGCGGGCCCTCGTGGAGCGGCGCGCGAACGGTCCCATGCGTGTCTCGGGCGGCGCCGGAACCGGGAAGACCGTCATTGCCGTGCACCGCGCCGTCGAGCTGGCCAAGCGGGATAAGGCTGGCGGACTGGAGCCGCGGATCCTGCTGACGACCTACACGCGCAACCTCGCCGACGACCTGCGCCGCCAGGTTGCCCAGCTTGAGCCACGGCTGCCCTTCACCGAGAAGCTGAGCGAGCCCGGAGTCATGGTCAGCGGCCTGGACCGGGTGGCGCGCATGATCCTCCAGCAGGCCGGGGCCAAGATCTCCCCCATCGCCCAGGAGGTCATCGGCCAGCCGCGCGGGCGAGTACTCACCTACCCCCGGGAGAATGTGTGGCAGGAGGTCCTCACCCTCATGGGCGATGAGCTGCCCGAGGGGCTGCGCTCCGCCGACTTCCTGGAGTCCGAGTACGAGCTGATCGTGCTACCCCAGCGCGTGACGACTCTCAAGCAGTACCTGCGCGTGCGCCGACCAGGGCGAGGCGTGGCCCTGGACCGGTCCAAGCGGGCCGGCGTGTGGAAGGCGATGGAGCGCTACCGGGACCGCAGCGCCGACCTGGGCGTGACCTCTTTTGACGAACAGCTTGCCCTGGCCGCCGCCTGGCTCGACCAGGAGGCAACCCTAGGCACACCCCGGCCTTTCCGACACGTGCTCGTCGATGAGGCGCAGGACCTCACGCCCGCTCACCTGCAGCTGCTGCGGGCGCTGGTGGAACCTGGCCCGGATGACCTGTTCCTGGCTGAGGACTCCCACCAGCGGATCTACGGCAAGAAGATCACGCTGAGCCACTACGGGATCCAGGTGCGCGGGAGGTCGCGGCGGCTGACGCGCAACTACCGCACCACCCGTCAGAACCTCGATGTCGCCTTCGGGATCCTCGATCCCGGCACCTATGAGGACATGGAGGGACAGGCCGAGGAGCACCACTACGTCTCACCGCGCTCCGGGCCCGAGCCACTGCTGCTGCACGCCACCGACCGCGCCGATGAGCTGGGCAAGGCCGCTGAGCTGCTGCGGGTATGGCTGGAGCAGGACCGGGACAGTGAGGACAGCGCCCCGGAGAGCATCGCCGTCCTCGTGCGTGACCGCTACCAGCGCGACGCCGTCGTCAATGGTCTGGCGCAGCACGGGATAGAGGTGCGCGCCGTGGACCGGGAGGCGGCCGGTCGGGGCATGCCCGTGGTCATGACGATGCACCGCGCCAAGGGTCTGGAGTTCCGCAAGGTCCTGCTCTTCGACGTCTCGAGGAACGCAATCCCCCGGTCACTGCGGGACCAGCAGTACTCCGAGGCGGACCGCGACGACGCCCTCCTGCGGGAGCGCTCACTGCTGTACGTGGCCGCGACCCGAGCTCGGGACCAGCTCGCCATCTCCTGGAGTGGTGAGGCCAGCCCCCTCATCACCGCCCTCACACCGTAGGCACCGTGCGTCCTCGCGGTTCGGCCGGCCAAGCCACCCGCACGTCCGTCAGGCCCACCGCATACGCCCCAGGCGAAGCGCTGCCACCCGCTCGCCCCATATCCTCCCCCGCCCCCTTCCAGGGGCCTTCGAGGCCGCTACGCCGGGTACCCCAGCCTCTCAGGAGGGGTTTCAGGCTGATCTTGGGCAAAACCCACAGAATCGCTGAGCGAATCCCCAAAATTAACCGAGTAACCCCTGAGAGTTACGTGGGCCTGACGTCCTGCATGTGGGGTGTGCGTCACCACGACTCTCATTCGGTGTCCGAATGGTGTTCGCGCGCATTGACGTTGTACGGTTGGCCCACGACATATTTGACCAGGAAGAGCGCGCCCACGTGCGCGCCGTGACACGTTGGAGGGGGTCGAGCCTATGGGGCGCGGCCGTCAGAAGGCCAAGGCAACCAAGGTTGCCCGTAAGCTCAAGTACTTCAGCCCGGAGACCGATTACAAGGCTCTGGAGCGGGAGCTCGTCTCAGCGTCCTCGGGATCCGAGCCTGACGACGAGATCGACTACGAGGAGCTGGCCGCCAAGTATGCCGTCGACGACGACGACTGGGACGAGGGCGGCAAGTAGCCCCACCCAGTGAGGGCCGGAGGAATGCACCTGCCGGCCCTTCCTCGCGCCTACGAGCGCGCACGTCGAGGCCGTCAGGAGGCCATCCGTGTCACTCTCGGCGACTTTTCACTCCCCACCCGAACCACCTGTGTCGCATCGACCCAGGTCAGGACGGTGCTGCCCCGGCCCGATACCTCAGAACCGGCCCGGCGAGGTGTGAATAGTCGCCATCCGTGACACCTCGCGGCGGCTCAGGCGGTGTAAGTACCGTGGATATCGACCGCTCCCCCGTCGACGCCCTTCGTGCCGGAGACGACCCGACCCTGGGCCTCATACTTCCCGGCGTCGTGCACCTCGCCCAGCACCCAGGCGGGGATGTCCGAGCCCTCGGCGACCCGCAGGACGGCGTCGACCACACCAGGCTCAACAACGGCGATCATTCCCACGCCCAGGTTGAGGGTGCCCTCGAGGTCCTCCCACGGCACCGAGCCGAGCTCGCGCACGGTGGAGAAGACCGGCGGCACCGTCCAGGAGGAGCGGTCGACGTCGGCGATGAGCCCGGCCGGCAGGACCCGGGCGACGTTGGCGGCCAGCCCCCCACCGGTGATGTGGGACAGGGCGTGGATCGGCCCCGGGGCGGCCGGCGAGGAGAGGGTCTCCAGCATGGCCAGGCACACCCGGGTGTACAGGCGCGTGGGCTCGAGCAGCTCCTGGCCCAGGGTGCGGCCGAACTCGGGGACCTCGCGCTCCAGGCCCCAGCCGGCGTGCTCGATGACGCGGCGCACCAGGGAGTAGCCGTTGGAGTGCAGCCCGGAGGCGCCCAGGGCGACCAGGACGTCGCCGGCGCGCACCTTCTCGGCACCGAGCATACGGTCGGCCTCGACGACGCCGGTGGCGGCCCCGGCGACGTCGTACTCGTCGGGGGCCATGAGGCCGGGGTGCTCGGCGGTCTCCCCGCCCAGCAGCGGGGTGCCGATGGCGGCGCAGGCCTGGGCGATGCCGCGCACGATGTCGGCGATCCGCTCGGGGACGACGTGCCCGCAGGCGATGTAGTCGGTCATGAGCAGGGGGCGGGCCCCGACCACGACGATGTCGTCGACGACCATGCCCACCAGGTCCTGGCCGATGGTGTCGTGGATGTCGAGGGCCTGGGCGATGGCGACCTTGGTGCCCACCCCGTCGGTGGAGGTGGCCAGCAGGGGGCGGCGGTAGTCGCGCAGGGTGGAGACGTCCACGAGCCCGGCGAAGCCCCCGACGCCGCCGACGACGGCCGGGGTCATGGTGGAGGCCACGGCGTCCTTCATGAGCGCGACGGCCCGGTCCCCGGCGGCGGTGTCCACGCCGGCGTCGGCGTAGGTGATGGCGGGGGCGGGCTGCTCAGGCTGCTGGGTCATGTGGGGGCTCCTTGTGGACTCGGGTCGAAGGTGCGGTGGCGGGCGGAAAGGGGCGAGGGCGCAGCGGGTGGCCGGTGCGCATCGCCGACGACGGACCGGGGAACTCCGGCGGACCGGGCCAGCCGGCCGGGGCGCGGCGGGTACCGGCTCCCGGGTTAGGTCGTCGACCCCAGGGGGCTGCCGGAGGCCAGGTCCGGGCGGGTGATGCTGCCCGGCGGCACGGTGCGGCCGGCGTCGTCGGCCTGATCGCGGCGCCGACCACGGTAGGCCGTGGGAACGCGGCGCACCGGGATGGCGGCGCCCGTCAGGCTGCGCACGGGCGGCGGGATCGGGTAGTCGCCGGTGAAGCAGGCCAGGCACAGCTCGTCGGCCTTCTGGCCGCTGGCGGCCACCATGCCCTCGACGGACAGGAAGCCCAGGGAGTCGGCGCCGATGGACTGACCGATCTCCTCCACGCTCATGCCGGTGGCGATGAGCTCGGCGCGGGTGGCGAAGTCGATGCCGTAGAAGCAGGGCCACATGACCGGCGGGGAGGAGATGCGCACGTGGACCTCGGCGGCGCCGGCCTCGCGCAGCATCCGCACCAGGGCCCGCTGGGTGTTGCCGCGCACGATGGAGTCGTCGACGACGACGAGGCGCTTGCCCTCGATGACCTCGCGCAGGGGGTTGAGCTTGAGGCGGATGCCGAGCTGGCGCAGGGTCTGGGTGGGCTGGATGAAGGTGCGCCCCACGTAGGCGTTCTTCACCAGGCCCTGCCCGTAGGGGATGCCGGAGGCCTGGGCGTAGCCGATGGCGGCCGGGGTGCCCGACTCCGGCGTGGCGATGACGAGGTCGGCTTCCACCGGGTGCTCGCGGGCCAGGGCCGCGCCCATCTCGTTGCGTGAGGTGATGACGCTGCGCCCGGCGATGCGGGTGTCGGGGCGGGCCAGGTAGACGTACTCGAAGACGCAGCCGGCCCGGCGGGCGGTGGCGAAGCGCGAGGAGCGCACGCCGTCCTCGTCGATCTCGATGAGCTCGCCGGGCTCGATCTCGCGCACGAAGGCGGCGCCGATGATGTCCAGGGCGGCGGTCTCGGAGGCTACGGCCCACCCGTTGCCCAGGCGCCCCAGCACCAGGGGGCGCACTCCGTGGGGGTCGCGGGCGGCATAGAGGGTGCGCTCGTCCATGAAGACCAGGGAGAAGGCACCGCGCAGCATGGGCAGGACTCGGCGGGCGGCCTGGGAGACGGTCAGGGGGGCGGGCCGGAGGGCCTCGGCCGCAGGGACGTCGAGGTAGAGGTCGGAGTCGACGTCGTGGGAACCGCCCCAGCCCGAGATGCGGCCGCGCTCGCAGACGAGATTCATGAGCGCGGCGATGACGGCCGTGTCCGTCGAGGAGCCGCGGCCGAGCTCACCGGTCAGGTCCTCGCCGCTGGTGGCCCGCACGGCCGCCATGAGCTCACGGGTGTTGGTGAGGTTGCCGTTGTGGGTCAGGGCCAGGGTGGAGCCGGCGACCGGCCCGAGCATGGGCTGGGCGTTCTCCCAGGTGGTGGCGCCGGTGGTGGCGTAGCGGACGTGCCCGACGGCGAGGTGCCCGGCCAACGAGGTCAGACAGCGGTCGTCGAAGACCTGGGAGACCAGGCCGAGGTCCTTGTAGACCAGGATGTTGGAGCCGTCGGTGGTGGCGATGCCGGCGGCCTCCTGGCCACGGTGCTGGAGGGCGTAGAGGCCGAAGTAGGTCAGCCGGGAGACCTCCTCGCCGGGCGCCCACACACCGAAGACGCCGCACTCCTCGGCGACGGCGGGCTCCAGCTCGGCCCGGCGGTCGGTCGAGTCGGGGACCGGACTGGTGGTCTGGGTGGTGGCACCGGAACTCACCGGTCCAGTCTGTCACCCTCGCGCGGACAGGTCAGGCGCACATCCCGCTGCGGCCGATCGCGATACGGCGCAGTTCGCCACAATCGCCGAGTCCCAGCGGCGCCCGGCAGCGCGCGGGCGACACGGAGCGTCGCCCGGGTGGGAGGATCGATCCTCCCACCCGGGCGTCGAGCAGTTCCCGTGCGGTGCACGAGCGGGCGGCGTCAGGCGGCGGCGACCGCCTCGGAAGCGGGCGTCCTGCTCACGGCCATCCGCTTGAGCCCCACGACGCCGGCGCAGGCCACGACCATGCCCACCAGAATGGAGACGACGAACCACAGGAAGTTGTCCATGGCGAAGAACACGAAGATGCCTCCGTGCGGAGCCTTGGACCCGGCGTGCAGGGCCATGGACATCGCCCCGGTCACCGCGCCGCCGACCATGCACGGCGGGATGATGCGCAGCGGGTCCGCGGCGGCGAAGGGGATGGCGCCCTCGGAGATGAAGGAGGCGCCCAGCAGCCATGCGGCTCGGCCGTTGTCGCGCTCGACGTCGGTGAACAGCTTCGGGCGGATCGTGGTGGCCAGCGCCAGGGCGAGCGGCGGGACCATGCCCGCGGCCATGACCGCGGCCATGACCTCGTACGAGGCGTTCGTGGCCTGATCCAGGCCCGCGGTGGCGAACAGGTAGGCGGCCTTGTTGACCGGTCCGCCCAGGTCGAAGCACATCATGAGACCGACGATGATCCCCAGGAACAGACCCGAGCCGTTGGTGGCCATGGAATTCAGGGAATTGGTGAGCCAGCTCATGAGAGCGGCCAGCGGCTTGCCCAGCAGCATGTACATGATGGAGCCGGTCACAAGGGTCGTCAGCAGCGGGATGATGACCACGGGCATGAGGCTGCGCAGCCAGCGCGGCGCGCTGAGACCGGCCAGCCAGGCCGCGAGGAAGCCGGAGAGGATACCTCCGATCAGGCCGCCGATGAAGCCCGAGTTCGTCGCGACGGCCACCATGCCCATGATGAAGCCGGGCGCGATGCCCGGACGTCCAGCCAGGCCGAAGGAGATGTAGCCGGCCAGCGCCGGGACGAGCAGATCCATGCCTGTGCGACCCAGCAGGAACAGCACGGCGCCGACGTAGGCCGCGAGCGGGGATCCGAACAGGGCGTGGTCGGCGGCGTAGTTCGCGTTGGACAGATCAGGCAGGTTCCACAGGCTGGTCGCGAGGATGTTCTTATCGGGATCGGAATTGCCGACCACGATGTTCTTGGCGGTATCGGTGATGTCGTAGCCGCCGAACAGGAAGCCGAGAGCGATGAGCAGACCGCCCGCAGCGACGAAGGGGATCATGTAGGACACGCCGGTCATGACCGAGCGCTGAATGCGGCGGGCCCAGTGGACCTCCTCCGCGCCGGCCTCGGTCTCGTCCCCGCCGCCGGCGGGAACCTTGGGGGCCTTGGGGTCGGAGGCGGCGGCGAGAGCGCGATCGACGAGCGAGCCCGCGTCGTTGACGGCGGCCTTGACGCCGACGTCGATGACGGGTTTACCGGCGAAGCGATCGCGATTCTTCACCGGCAGATCGTGAGCGAAGACGACGGCGTCGGCGCGTTCGATGAGATCGGGGTCGAGCCAGTCGATCCTGCCCGAGCCCTGCCCCTCGACGCGCACTGTGACGCCGCGCTCCCGGCCCGCCCGCTCCAGGGCCTCGGCGGCCATGAACGTGTGCGCGATACCGGTGGGGCACGAGGAGACGCCGACGATCACCTTCCCGCCCTCCGAAGACTCGGGGGTCGTGCGCCCGGAGGCCGGCCCGGCAGTCGCCGACGCGGACTCGGACGGCCCGCCGCCCGTGGTATCGGGCTGGACCTGCTCGGTGACGATGCGGGCGATGTCCTCCGGAGTCGTGGCGGCGCGCAGGGTGTCGGTGAACTCGCTCTTCATCAGGCCACGGGCGAGCTTGGCCAGCAGCTTGAGGTGGACGTCGTCGGCGCCGGAGGGCGCTGCGATCATGAAGACCAGGTCCGCCAGGCCGCCGTCGGCCGCGCCGAAATCGACGGGCTGGGCCAGCCTGGCGAAACCGAGGGAGGGCGCCAGCACGTGGGGACTGCGGCAGTGCGGAATGGCGACGCCTCCGGGGATCCCGGTCGATGCGGTCTCCTCCCGGGCGATGGCGTCACCGGCCAGGCCCTCGGCTGTGTCGGCGCGTCCCGCGGAGGCGATGACCTGCGCCAGGTAGTCAATGACCGCCTTCTTGTCGTCCCCGGGAAGGGCGTCGAGTCGCACGAGCTCGGGGACGATCAGCGGTGTGGACGCCCCGGAGGGCGCTGCGGTTGGGGACATGATGCTTCCTCACTGTGTCCGATGAATAGTCCGATGAATAGTCCGATGGATGGGCGGCGGGGTCCGACGGTCGGAGGCCGCCGACCCGGCGCATGGCGGGCCGCGGTGAGCACGAGGCTCGTGCCGGGCGGACGCAGCGGTTCAGGCGAGCCGGGTGATGACGGCGGCCCGGGCGGGCAGGTCGCCGGGGGTGGGCAGGGTCGTACCGGGCAAGGACGCCGCCGCCGACCCGTAGGCCATGGCGCTCGCCAGACGACCCGCCGGTCCTTCGCCGCGTACGTCGGCCAGCACATAACCGGCGACCGAGGAGTCGCCCGCCCCCACCGTGGAAACGACGGGAACGTCGGGCGCCGTGGCGTGCCAGCTGCCATCCCCGGTCGCCAGCACCGCCCCGGCGGGGCCGAGCGTGGCCAGGACGGCGCCGACACCGCGGTCGACCAGAACCCCGGCGGCGTCGATGACAGGCTCCAGCTCACCGCGACGAGCGCCCTCCTCCAGGGTCATGGCGCGCCCGGCGGGCAGCCCCACGAGTTGGCCGAGCTCCTCGCCGTTGGGCTTGATGAGGTCGGGGGCGACGTCCGGCAGGGCGGCGGCGAGCGCCGCCAGGGGCGCGTCCGAGGTGTCGACGGCGACCTGCAGGCCGGGCGCGGCCCCGCGCAGGACTCGCACGAGATCGACGTACCAGTCGGTGGGGGCGCCCGGCGGCAGGGAGCCGGAGAGGACGGCCCAGCGCCGGGCCCCCGCGTCCTTGGACGGGCGCGCGGTCGCGGCGGCCTCGAGAAGCGCCGCCCTGACGGCATCGACCTCCTGGTCCTCAAGCCCGGCGCCGGGCTCATTGAGCTTGGTGGTGGTCCCGTCGGGCTCGGTGACCGCGGTGTTGATACGAGCGGGCGAGCTCACGGTCACGGCGCGCGTGCTCAGGCCGGGGACGGCCACCGCGTCCAGGGCGCGCAGAAGCGGGTCATGGACGGCGGCGGGCAGCACCGTGGTGACCGTCTCCCCCGCCGCGACGAGAACCCGGGCGACGTTGACCCCCTTGCCGCCGGGCTCGATGGTGACGGTGCTCAAGCGATTGACGCCGCCGCGCACGAGAGCGCCCGGCAGGGTGACGGTGCGGTCCAGGGACGGATTGGGAGTGAGGGTGACGATCATGGCGTGACGACCTCGGTTTCTGCAGTGGCGAGCAGGGATGCGATCGGGGCCGGCAGCGGCGAGTCGGTGACCAGGAGGTCGACGTCGTCGAGGTCGGCGAAGGAGATGAGGTGCTCCTGGCCGATCTTGGCGGCGTCGGTGAGCACGGCGACGTGTCCGGCGGCGTGGATCATGGAGCGCTTGACGGCGGCTTCGTCCGGGTCGGGCGTGGACAGCCCGTGCTCGGCGGTCAGGCCGTTGGTGCCCATGACGGCGACGTCGACGCGGATGGATGCGAGCGTCGCCAGAGCCTCGGGTCCGACGGCGGCCTGGGTGAGACCGCGGACCTGGCCCCCCAGAATGCGCACGGTCAGATCGTCTCGCCCGGCCAGGTGCGCTGCGGTGAGGACCGAATCGGTCAGGACCGTCAGGTCGAGCCCGCGAGGCAGGTGCCTGGCGAGAGCGCCGACGGTAGTGCCCGCGTCGAGCAGAAGGGTTGAGCCCCGGCGCAGGGGCAGACGGGGCAGCGCCGCCAGCGCGATGGCCCGCTTGGCGGCGGAGCCGACGAGCTCGCGTTCGGCGACGTCGGTCTCCGGCGTGGCGCGGACCGTGGCCGCAACGGCGCCGCCGTGCACTTTGCGCAGGGCGCCGCGGCGGTCGAGAGCGGTCAGGTCTCGTCGGACGGTCTCGACGGTGACCTCGAAGTCGACGGCGAGGTCGGAGACGGTGACGCGACCGTCTCGGGCGACGGCGTCGACGATCGCCTGCTGGCGCTCCTCGGCATTCATGCGCGTCCTCCTCGACCTCGCTCGACTCCGCTGTCCGTACGGGCACCGGAATGCCCGTACGGGCATTACCGTACGCCCGATCGGGCATGGAGGGGAAGCGGCTCGCGGACCCGTCCGACGGATCGGTCGGCCGCGGCCGGTCGCGGCCCGGGCGGCCGACGAGGCGCAGACCGGGGATCAGACGCGCAGCAGGGGCAGGTACGCGGACAGGTCGCAGCGCTCCCCGGAGGCGTGCAGCGCACCGTCGTTCACGGCGTCGGCCCAGGCCAGTCGTCCGGTGACGAGCCGCAGCCAGGTGTCGGCATCGGTCTCGACCACCGACGGCGGAGTACCACGCCGGTGGACAGCGCCGGACACCGCCTGGGTGACGCCGTACGGCGGCACGCGCACCTCGACGGCGCGGCCGGGCGCGCAGGCGGTCAGCTCCTCCAGCGCGAATCGAACGGCGGTGGCCAGCGCACGCCGCTCGAGCGCCGGTCCGCCGGCGGCCCACCGGCGGACCGCCCGAGCTCCTGCGGCGGGATCGATCCGACGTCTGGCTGGCACGAGGCGAGAGTACGCCATCGCGGTCCTGCGGACGGAGCGCGGCCGCCGGCAGGATGCGAAGAGCATGCGCAGCTCACCGCGTCAGTCGCCGGGGTCATCGAAGCGGTCATCGTCATCAAGGCCCCCGTCGGTCCTGCGGCGGCGGATGAGGAGGATGACGCCTCCGGCGACGAGTACCACGGCCAGGACGCCGACGCCGATCGACGCCCCGGTGCGGGCCAGATCCCGACCGCGATCCGGCCGGGCGTCCGTCGTCGGGGCGACAATGACGTCCTCCCCGCGCTCAGAGGCGATGGGGGCCGTGCTCGCACCGGCGGACGGGGCGGCTGCGGGGGCGTCCATGCCGGTCGTGCCGTCCGTGGTCAGCTCGTAGTCGTAGCTGTCGACCACGGTGCCCCCGGCGTCGAGTAGATCGATGGAGGCCAGGAAGCAGGTTCGAGGCCGGCCGCTGTCGGTGAACGTGCAGCTCCGGGTAGCGGCGTCCTGGCCGAAGACGACCTCCAGGGTCGCCCGGCCGGTCTCGGGCAGGTCCGCGACGGTGGTGGTGTCCACCGCGACCGGATCGGAGGTCACCGTGGCCCCGGCGGTGTTCTGGTAGGAGTAGCGCACCCGTGCGACGCCCCCGGGCTTCTCGGAGTCGTTGGAGTAGGTCAGCCCGGTCAGACGCAGAGTCACCGCGCGCGGGTTCGTCGTGGAGACCGTGTCGCCCAGACCGATCTGATGCTTGACGTAGGAGGCGCTCGCCGGCCGGTCCGCGAAACTGTTGAGGTAGTCGGCGGTCGCGTCGCGGTCGAGTGTGCCGGTGCTGATCGACGGAACCTGGGACAGAGCGGTGTAGCCGTCCCCGCCGGTGATGAGGAAGGAGTTGGAGGCCACGAGGACGGAATCGTCATCGGCCACGGCGGTGCCGTCGACGACGACCGAGCCGATGACCCGGCTGCGCGCGTCGGCGATGCGGTTCGCGGCCCCGTCCGCGGTGGTGGTGCCGGCCGAGATCTCGGCCTGAATGGCGTACAGCTCGTCGGCGGCGTCCTGGTCGATGAGGACCGAGACGTTGGAGGAGGTGCCCAGGGACAGGACGGAGCGGGCGGCGCCGGGCTGCCACTGCTGGGCGAGGACGGCTTTGAGCTGGGCGCCGGTGATGGTGGCGTAGCCCATCTCATTGCCGAAGGGCTGGACGGAGCGCGACTCTCCCTCGGTGACGATGCCGTCATCCGCCTCGCCCCCGGCGGCGTTCCTGGCGTAGAGGTAGTCGGCGCGCACGCCTCCGGCGTTCATCAGGCCGATGACGTGCTCGGCGTCGCCCCGGGGCACGTTCCCCGACGCCCAAGAGGCGAAGGAGTCGGCGATGAGGTTGGAGGCGGTGGACTCGGTGCCGCGGTTGGTCCCGGGCGTGGTGCCGTCGGACGAACCGCGCAGGAAGTCCGAGCCAATCGCGGCGGCCCTCTCATTGCCGACCTCGGCGGCCCTGGTGGAGGCGTTCGAGACGATCGACTCGACGCCGTAGGCATCGGTGGTGCAGTCAGAGGTCCTCAGATCCTTGTTGTCGGCGCTGACCACGGAGACGGCCCTGGTCGCGGGGTCGTAGGACAGCGAGAGCTCGGCGAGCCTCCAGCCGTAGTGGTCGGCCTGGAGGACGGCGATGTCCTGCCCGTCGGTCGACTTCACGACGGCCGACCCGCCGTCGGCCGGATAGGGCACGTGGGTGTGCCCGCCCAGGACGGCATCGACGTCGCCGGTCAAATGGGGGGCCAGCTCGGCGGCATCGGCATGGGCGAGTACGACGACGACGTCGGCGGCCCCGGAGTTCTTGAGTGCGGCGGCTTTGGCGTTGGCGGTGGCGGCGGCCGGTGCGAGGGTCAGCGCGTTCGCCGTCGCCGGGGCGAGGAGCGTGGGCAGCTCGTCGGTCATGATGCCGACGAAGCCGATCTTGACTCCGTCGACCTCCTTGACGAAGGCGCCGCCGCCGTCGCCCTCGGCGTCCAGAGGGGCCGAGCCGGTGACGTTGGCCGACAGGTACGGAAAGTCCGCGGCGGGCAGAATGCGGCCCGTGAAATCGTCCAGGCCGCCGTCGAACTCGTGGTTGCCCACGGCGGAGACGTCGGTGCCCACGGCGTTGAGAACGTCCAGGGTGGGCTGGTCATCGAGCAGGGCCGAGGTGAAGGCGGAGGCGCCGACGTTGTCCCCCGAGGAGACGAGAAGGGAATTCGGGTCCGACTGACGCGCTCTGGAGACCTCGCAGGCCAGGGTCACGGCGCCGGGGTCGGTGACGGCCCCGGTGCCGGGGTCGGTCGTCGTCTCTATATGGCCGTGCAGATCGGTGATGCCGAGAACATTGATGGTTCTCGTGCCGTCCTCGGTTCCGACCGCAGCCGCGGCGGGGGTGGCGGGAGCGAGGGCAGGGACAGGGACGAACGCACCGAAGGCCAAGGCCGCGAGCGCGGCGACCGCCTTCACGCCGGGACGGAGTCGCATGGGTGGTCCTCATCGGGAGGGAACGGGAAGTAGAAAGCAAGTTTAGTGCGTCACGGAGCCGTATTCCATGCACGATTCGTTGCGGTTCGATGCTCGGCGCGCCCCGCGTCCGCCGCTCGCACGGCGGCGGACGGCGCGAAACGACGCCCGGCCCGCCCCGCTCAGGAGCCGACCGGACGCCGGTCGTCGGAGGCGTCCGAGCGTCGGGGTCAGACGATGCCGTGGGCGATCATGACGTCCGCGACGCGGGTGAAACCGGCGACGTTGGCGCCCAGCACGTAGTCGCCGGGGCGGCCGTACTCGTCGGCGGCGGTCACGCAGGAGTCGTGGATGTCGGACATGATGGCGGCGAGCTTGGACTCCGCGGTGTCGAAGTCCCAGCGCGTCCGGCCGGCGTTCTGCTCCATCTCCAGGGCGGAGGTCGCCACGCCGCCGGCGTTGGAGGCCTTGCCGGGGGCGTAGAGGATGCCCGCGGACTGGAAGGCCGCGACGGCCTCGGGGGTGGAGGGCATGTTGGCGCCCTCGGCGACGACGGCGCAGCCCCCGCGCAGCAGGGTGGCGGCGGCGGCGCCGTCGAGCTCATTCTGGGTGGCGCAGGGCAGGGCGACGTCGACCGGCACGTCCCAGACGGAGCCGTCGACGACCAGGCGGGCGCCGGGCCTGCGATCGACGTAGTCCTTGACGCGGCCGCGCTCGACCTCCTTGACCTGCTTGAGCAGGTCGAGGTCGACTCCGGCCTCGTCGACGACGTAGCCGGAGGAGTCGGAGAAGGTGATCGGGGCGGCGCCCAGCTGCTGGGCCTTCTCAATGGCGTAGATGGCGACGTTGCCGGCTCCGGAGACCGCGACCCTCTTGCCCTCCAGGCTCTGCCCCTTGGTGGCGAGCATGGACTGGGCGAACAGGACGGTGCCGTACCCGGTGGCCTCGGTGCGCACGAGCGAGCCGCCCCAGGTCAGGCCCTTGCCGGTCAGGACGCCGGCGTCGTAGGCGTTGCGCAGGCGCTTGTACTGGCCGAACAGGTAGCCGATCTCGCGGCCGCCCACGCCGATGTCGCCGGCGGGGACGTCGGTGGACGGGCCGATGTGCCGGGCCAGCTCGGTCATGAAGGATTGGCAGAAGCGCATGACCTCGGCGTCGGACCTCCCGTGCGGGTCGAAGTCGCTCCCGCCCTTGCCGCCGCCGATGCCCTGGGCGGTCAGAGCGTTCTTGAAGATCTGCTCGAAGCCGAGGAACTTGATGATGCCGGCGTTGACGCTCGGGTGGAAGCGCAGACCGCCCTTGTAGGGTCCCAGAGCCGAGTTGAACTCGATCCTGAAGCCGCGCTGGACGTGGACCTCACCCGCGTCATCGACCCACGGGACGCGGAAGATGATCTGGCGCTCCGGCTCGACGAGGCGCTCGAGGAGCGCTCCCTCGGCGTAGGAGGGGTGCTTGGTGATGACAGGCTCCAGGGACTCCAGAACCTCGCGGACCGCCTGGTGGAACTCGGCCTCGCCGCGGTTGCGGTCGACGACCTGCTCGTAGACCTTCTCGACAACGCCCTGCATGGGAACTCCTTCACTCCATATCGTGCGAGGCGCACGGTCGCATCTGCGAGGCGCGCGTCCCCCTCACCGGGCAACCCTGTCACTGCACCGGAAACTGAGACGAAACATCTCATCCTCTGACGGCTCATCGTCACCCGCCGCCGGCCGCGCCGGCCCCGCGAACGGCCCCGAACGCATCACCCGACCAACGTTCTCGCCCCGCGAGACGAGGCCGTCTCCGCCGACCCGCCGGCCTAGCGTCAGCGGCATGTCCGACGACCTCGGCCCGGCCTCGCTCCCGCACTACACCCATGGGCACGCAGCCGCCGTGCTGGCCGCCCATGCCCGCCGCACCGCGGCGGACTACGCCCCCCGCCTTCTGCCCGTCCTGCGCCCGGGCCTCGACCTGCTCGACGTCGGCTGCGGGCCGGCGACCATCACCGCCGACCTGGCCGAGGCGGTCCTCCCCGGGCGGGTGGTCGCGCTCGACGGCGCGCCCGCCGCTCTCGACGCGGCGCGGGCGACCCTGCGGGAACGGGGCCTGGACGACCGCGTCGAACTGGTCGGCGCGGATGCGCAGGCCCTCCCCTTCGCCGACGGCTCCTTCGACGTCGTCCACGCCCACCAGGTCCTCCAGCACGTCGCCGATCCCGTGGGGGCCCTGCGCGAGATGCGCCGGGTGACCCGCCCGGGCGGAGTCGTGGCGGCTCGGGACGCCGTCTACTCCGCGATGGCGTGGTTCCCCCGACCTCCCGCGCTGGAGGACTGGCGCCGGGTCTACACCGCCACGGCACGCGCCAACGGGGGCGAGCCGGATGCCGGCGCCCGACTGCTCTCCTGGTGCCGCACGGCCGGCCTGACGGAGGCGGCCCCCTCCGCCTCGACGTGGTGCTACGCGACGCCCGAGCTGCGCTCATGGTGGGGCGGGACCTGGGCGGAGCGCGTCCTGACCTCCTTCGGCCCGCAGGCGGTGGACGCCGGCCTGGCCACGAGCGCCGATCTGACGCAGATGGCCCGCGCATGGCGACGGTGGGCCGAGGCCGACGACGGCTGGTTCGTCGTCGTCCACGGCGAGGTCCTGGCCCGCCGGTAGCGGCCGCGACGAGTCAGCGGGTCCGGCGTCCCTCCAGCCGTCGCAGCCGTCACGTTTATGGCAGCTGCGACAATGCGGCGTAGTGGGCGTCGTCGACCGGGTCGAACCACTCGTTGGAGGCGCCCTCCCCGGGGATCGCGAGCGCGATGTGGGAGAACCAGGAGTCGGCCTTCGCGCCGTGCCAGTGCTTAACGCCGGCGCGAGTGTAGACGACCGAGCCGGGCTCGAGCGAGACGGCGTCCCGGCCCTCCTCCTGATACCAGCCCGAGCCCGCCGTGCAGATGAGCACCTGCCCCCCGCCGGAGGAGGCGTGGTGGATGTGCCAGTTGTTGCGGCACCCCGGCGCGAAGGTGACGTTGTGCACCCCGACGACGCACCCGGGATCGGCGACCAGATTGTTCAGGAAGCTCTCCCCGGTGAAGTACTGGGCGAAAGCGGTATTGGGCTCGCCCCTGCCGAAGATGTTCTCGGCCGCGAAGACGGACTCGTCGGTGGTGGATGTCATGGCTGCTCCTGAAGTGAATTCCTGAATCGGGCGATCGGTGGGTGAGCCGGGGCCGGCGGCAGCGAGCCGACGCAAAGTCGGCCGGCGCCGGCGGGCCCCTCTCAGACTAGAGACGGTCCCCTCGTGCGAGCCAGGCCCCCCGGACCCCGTACCGCCTCCCTCCGCGGGGCCGCACCTGACGAAGAGGTGTCTGAGTCCTTCCGCCTCCCGCGGGGCCGCACCCGCGTCCGGCGCCGCCGGCGGGTGCGCTCAACCGTGCAGCCGACGCCAGATCCTGCGCGCGGCCTCGGCGCCGGCGCGCGCGGCGTCGGCCGTCACGTCGGCCAGCTCCTGGCTGTCC
>ERZ772956.799-NODE-799-length-22469-cov-6.552244_pt1 | contig 22469 bp, 23 predicted proteins | sample MGYA00580683_ERZ772956 | MGnify/ENA primary metagenome ERZ772956 (study PRJEB29015, sample SAMEA2738077) | human oral metagenome | biome: human oral; feature: human-associated habitat; material: saliva | place: China | collected 2212 ... | reverse complement strand
CTGGTGCCATGATTGGGATTTTGGAGCGCTTGATTATGGGACTTTCTCTTATTTTTGGGCAGTTTACTGCCATTGGGTTAGTTTTTACAGCTAAGTCTATTGCCCGCTATAATAAGATCTCAGAAAGCCAGTCCTTTGCCGAATACTACCTGATCGGTTCACTTTTTAGCATGATCAGCGTTTTACTGACTTATGGCTTGCTTTATTGGTAATAAAAACGAGACTGGGATAGGATTCCCGGTCTTTACTCTAATTCTCGTTTGATACAAGGTAAGGAGAAGTCACATGGCAAAATCCCTAGAAGATATGTCTTTAGAAGAATTATGGCAGTTGTTCCCGATTTTCTTAGAGGAGCACAATAAGAACTGGGCAACTTGGTATGTGGAGGAAAGCAAAAGAATACAAAGTTTTTTGCCAGCAAATCAGTTATTAAAAATGCATCATATTGGTTCCACATCTGTTGATGGAATCTGGGCTAAGCCGATTATTGATATTCTTTTAGAAATTCCTCGAAGTGAAGATATGGAGAGCATCAAGAGAGAATTGCTAGAGCATGGCTACCTGCTTATGTCAGAGTCAGAAGGCCGCATGTCTTTTAACAAGGGCTACACACTGCAAGGTTTTGCTGAACGAATTTTTCACTTGCATCTGCGCTACCATGGAGACAATGATGAACTCTATTTCCGAGACTATCTGAAAGATCATTCAGCTGTCGCTAAAGACTACGAGCAGTTAAAATTAATCTTATGGAAAAAGTATGAGTACAATCGTGATGCTTACACAGAAGCTAAAACTGATTTCATCAGACGGTACACGCAAAAAGCTAAAAAGCTTTATAAGAGAAGGTATGACGATAAGATTGAATAGCATGATGGTTCTCGATGCGATGATAGTCTATTCAAGTTAATACGAATAAAAACGATCTAGATACGATTTAATTAATATAAAATTCTCATTAATTCTTTTTAAATAGAATACTTTTTTCTTTAGTTGTTTAATGTCATAATACTAATCTATACAAGATAGGAGGTGGAAAATGATAAAACGGTCTATCATAGCACTATCATCTTTTCTGTTCATTGCTCTTGTTAGCTTATTTCTAATCTACAATCGGCAAACCAAAGATTTAAATAGTAGAGACTATATTCAGTCAAGCACACCTACCTTGTTTTTCCATGGTTATGGATCGAGTGCCAATGCTGAAAAGCATATGACAGAAGCAGCCCGACAAGCTGGAGTCACTCAAACAATCATCACAGCTACAGTTGATCGTCACGCTCAAGTAACTCTTAAAGGAGATATTCCGAAAGATGCTGTTAATCCAATTGTCATGGTTGAGTTCGAGGACAATCGGAATGCCAACTATGCTCAGGATGGAGAGTATGCAGCAGCAGTTGTTAGAGAGTTGCAAGCAAGATATGGTTTTAAAAAGATGAATTTTGTTGCACATTCTATGGGAAATATGTCTATTTTATTTTACCTATTGGAGCATGCTCAAAATGAAGAACTTCCAAAGTTACAAAAGCAGGTAAATATCGCCAATCATGTCAATGGTTTGGAGGGTATGGATTTGCCGGCTAATTTGACCATTCTAGATTCCCAAATGGGGCAACCTAGCGCCATGAGTGATAGATATCAAAAACTTCTGGGCTTGCGCGAAATTTATCCGCAAGATCAAGTGGATGTTCTCAATATCTATGGAGATTTTAAAAATCAATCAGATGGTTCCGTCTTAAACGTTTCTTCTCGCAGTCTCAAGTATCTTGTAATCGACAATGCCAAGTCCTATCAGGAAAAACGAGTGACTGGCCCTCTGGCTCAGCATAGCCAGCTGCATGAAAATCCAGAAGTCGATAGATTATTGATTGATTTTCTTTGGGGCAAATGATTTTAAGAAAGCAAGCTATTCTTTGTCTATAAGAAAACTTTAAGCATTTTATACTATTTTGTTCTATGGAAAGTTTTCCTTTCCTAATTTAATGTGACAGCGCAATCCGCTGATTATAATCGAAACCTCTCTAAAACCTTATTGTTTAGAGATAGATTGAGGAGTTAAATGAAATTTAAGAAAACATTACTAACGGCAGGAGCTTTTCTAGCTACTCTCTTTACTGTTTCTACAGCAATGGCTGACACAAACGTTCAAAAAGTCATTGACGAAACCTATGTTCAGCCTGAGTATGTCTTGGGCTATTCCTTGGATGACAGCCAAAAAGAGCAAACACTTCAGCTCTTAGGCTACAATGCATCGAGTGATTCTAAACCTCTGAAAACAATGACACCTGATGTCTATTCAAAGATTATGAATGTGGCAAATGATCCTAGTTTGCAACTGTATTCTTCTGTTAAGATTAAGAAGTTGGGCAACAAGAAGCCGCTTCAAGTTAAGATTGTTACGCCACAAAATATCACCAAGGTTACAGAAGATATGTATCGCAATGCGGCAGTCACTTTGGGCGTACAGCATGCAGAAATCACAGTAGCAGCACCTATCCCTGTAACTGGAGAAAGCGCCCTGGCTGGTATCTATTACTCGCTGGAGGAAAATGGAGCTAGCGTTCCCCAGGAAAATAAAGATCTGGCTCAGGAAGAATTATCCGCACTTTCAAATATCAATGCTGAGAACCAGGGCAAGGAAGGTTACGATGCTGATAAATTGAATGTGGCCCTGACAGATATTAAAACAGCTGTTGCCAATGCTAAAAAGAATAACGGCAACTTGACAGAAGCTGATGTCCGTAAAATTGTTGAAGAAACATTGAAAAACTATGGTCTCAGCAGTTCCGTCACAGCTGACCAAATCAATCTGATTATTAACTTTGCTGTCAATCTTTCAAATAGCGGAGTCATCACAAATTCTGATTTCACAAAGACGCTCACCGACTTGAAAAACAGTATTGTTTCAAAGGCTGGTGACACATTCAATAATATCAACCTTAACTTTGATGCAAACGGACTTCTTGAAGATGGCGGAAATTTCTTTAGCAATATCTGGAATGCAATCGTCAATTTCTTTAAGGGCCTGCTAGGTCAATAAGACTATCTTCAAAAAAGTAACTAAAAAACCAGCTAGATTCTAGCTGGTTTTTGCGTATTTCTTATTCCCACTCGATAATTATAAAGATGTTCCGTGTGGTTGATTTACTAATAAGTAATACATAGTCTAGCAGGGAACTTGGCAGGGAATTTTAAAAGAGGACAAGTGCTTCATGAATCAAAAATTAATAGCGATAGATTATCTATCTAAGCATGTTGAAGAGAACATTGAATTTGACAATATCAGTTACGAGAGCAATGTTTTTGACTATATAGAATTAGATGAAGAACTACTTCCTAGTGAGTATCAAAAAGTCTTTGAAGGAAACATAGTCAAAGTAGATATCTACATGTATGATACAGTATATATTTACTTCATAAGTTTACTAGATTCTCCTCAAATAGGAAGTTTACTGGGAGTGGCAAAGGAACGCCAGTTGTTAGAATATAAATTTCTTAAAGAAAGGTAAGTAAGATGTTTGGTTTAATCTTAGTTTTAGAAGTAGTAGCTTTAGTAGCTAAATCTGTTTCGAATGAGTTAAAGAGAAAAAAGTAATCTGTCTAAAATAGGTGTATTTATAATTGACTATGACAAGTAGGATGAGTTATTTATTTGCGTTGTAAAAAATACATGACAAAAAAAGGGGCAAGCGATGAAAATAGGATACATTAGAGCATCAACTAAAGATCAAAACCTAGCTAGGCAGATTGAAATGATGAAACAAGAGGGCGTTAATAAGGTATTCAGTGAAAAAGTAAGCGGTAAAGATATGAACCGTAAAGAACTGAAAGCTCTATTAAAGTTTGCAAGGGAAGGAGATGAAATTATAGTATCTTCTCTCGATAGATTAGGTAGAGACTATCAAGATATAAAAGAGATTGTGAGGCAATTACAACAAAGGTGCATCAAGCTAACTATAATTGATGCGCCTTTTTTAAATTTTAATACAGGAAACAATACACTGGACACTGCTATGTTTGATATGTTTCTATCATTGTTAGGTTATATAGCGCAAAATGAACGTGAAAAAATCTTAGAAAGACAGCGCCAAGGTATCAAGTTAGCTAAACAGCGTGGTGTTTATAAAGGGCGTCCTATACAGTATCATGAACACGCTAAAAATGCTAAAGACAGATTAATCTATCACAATGTTAAACGAATGCTTGAAGAACATCTTCCAGTTACACAAATTGCCAAGGAAAACGGGATCTCTAGACAGACGGTATATATTATTCGAAAAAGGCTTGAATGACGGAATGCTTCCGAATTGTGAAGTCCAGACTAGTTTTCTGATTTTGTCTAGGTCATTTGACAGTTGATTTGTCCTGAAAAGGATAGTTAAATTTATTGTAGAGGAGAATATTAATAATGGCGTTAGAACAAACACAACCTAGTGATTGGAATAAGATTTATATGGAGTTAGCTACATTGATTGGAAAAGAAAATGCTATGCTTTTGTACACCCATTATAGAGGAGCATATATTAATTTCCCCATGAGGTTATTATCAAAGGAGGGATTACAGAGAATAGTGTGTGCAGAATTTAACGGAAATAATTCAGGAGAAATCGCAAAAAAATATGGCTATTCAGTTAGACATATTAATAGAGTTGCACAAGAAAAAAATCACATTAAATAAGTTAAGGAGATTAATAAATGTATTGTAGAACATGCGGAAAAGAAGTAAATCAAAATGCAGAATTTTGTTTAAACTGTGGAGTAAATCCACAGAGCGGCAATGCTCACTGTCACAACTGTGGAGTAAATACAAATCCAGAACAAGTTGTTTGTTTAGCATGCGGAGTCAATCTTGAACAAAGGAATGTATCAAATGGATACAACAGTGCAGAAAGCTCTAAAGCCTTCTGTAAAAGTTGTGGAAGTAAAGTTAATGAGAAAGCTGAGATATGTATGACTTGTGGTATTAATCCATTAAATGGTCATAATTATTGTCAAAATTGTGGAGCTCCAACCAAAGCTGAGCAAGAAATTTGTACTTCATGTGGTGTAAGAGTTAGCGGTGTGAGAATTAATAGTAGAGCAAGAGGTAGAGAATCATTTGGCTCTACTATGGGAAGTTTCTCATATGGATCATACTCCGAATACTATCAAAATGAATTTTCTGCTATAGAAAGAAGTAATGAAGAATATCAAGGAAAGTTTAATTGGTTGGCATTTTTGTTCACACCAATTTGGTTACTTACAAAAGGTATGTGGCAACTAGTGTTAATAGTTTCTGTCATTTATTTCTTTCCCCTTGTTGGAGTCCTGGTTGCTCTAGTTTTCTGTTTCTTAATTGGACGTAAGGCGAACTATCTGTACTATAGAAAAGAGAAATATGGAGAGCAATTACCGAAAGATTGGAGTATATTCTTCGATTTTATTAATCAGAAATAGTAGAACACAATTCTAACAATAAAAAGACATAGTACTCTTTTGAAAGGGTGCTGTGTCTTTTTTATTTACTGTTAAAAATATAGGAGAGCACTGAATTGAAACATATAGAGAAAGTTAAAGAGATATTGCAACACTTAGCCTACCCTATTGATTACTCACAGATAGTCAGCGAAAGTTATGAATTACTTGTATCTGAATTAGATAGAAGTTTATTACCTGTCGATTACGATAAATTTTTGAAAGTTGACATAGTGAGAGTGTATTATTATGTTTATAACGAAGAAATTGTATATATAATTACTGACGTTAAAAATGATATACCGATTATAACTGGATTATTAGTTGATAATAAATTACAAGTATATATTATAGATTAGGAGAAGTAAGTATGTTTTGGCAAAAAATCGTACTAGATATTATTATATTGGTAGCAACCTCATACCTTAATGAATTTCAGCAAGATAGAAATGATAAAAAGAAGGCATATAATGGCAAAAAAACATTCAAGCGTTAACATCAAAATAGAAATTGTGGAGTCAAGTAATAAACAACATCGATACGTTCTTAGCAAACAATGGAATGATAAACCTATGGTTACAGTCCTAACTTTATATCCTAGTTCTAGTAATTTGGTAGGGGATGATATGACCATGCTGTTGATTACAAAAAATGTCTATAAGTTAGGATATGGTGGATTCTATAGTGTTAACCTATTTTCTAAATACAATATTGATAAGAAAAACTATTTGAAAGCAACTAATGTTGATAATGATTACCATATAGTAGAATGTGTGAAAAATTCTAGTGAGGTAATATTTGCTTGCGGTTCGTTACCTTTTAAAAATAAACAAGTAGCTAAAAGATTGTATAAAATTAATCAAATATTAGAAGATAATCAACTAAATCAAAAGATAAGATATTTGACGGACAGGCACCAAGAAATAAATTTCCATCCATTAGCTAGTAAGGTAAGAAAAAGTTGGATTTTAAGATGCTAAACTATTTTTCTTAATCAAAATTTTGTTATAATTATAATATAACTAATTACAATTTTTAAGAGGTATCTAAACGATGAATATAACATTTCAAGATATTATAGATAATCTTTTTTATGTACATAAGAGTTTCAATGAACAGACGAATACGAGAAGAGTAGTTATTGATAACAATAATTCTGATAATAAAATTACTGCTATTCGAAACCGCCTTCTTTCTAGTGTTGTAATTTTATCTTTTTCACGGGAATTTACGACTCATTACGAAGAAGTGCTAGACTGGTTTGATTTTTATAAGAATCAGGGAAAAAAACAGATTACACCTAAACATGTAAATAAATTCGCAAAATTTAAAGTACGTATTAGTAGGAAGGAAGTTCCTGATAGATGTATCGGATACCTCGTCTACATGTTATCTTCATTTTTTCACTTGAATGATTTATTGGATGATTTTTATTATATTTTTGGTCGTAAGCTGATCTATGAAAAAGAACAATTTAGTGAACAAACATGGGAAAGTATCATAAAAGATGATTTTCTATTTTCTATGCTTCTTTTTGGGTTAGATAATTTAATTGATATACAACAAAAATCGAAATCGTCAAAGGATTATTTTGACAACTTAATAAAGGCCTATCATAAATATCAAGATTATTATTTAGAGACAATAACTGAGTCAGAACTTCCTGTTAAAGATAAGTTTAAGAAAGAACTAAGTGCAGAGCTTGTTATTGAACAACAAATAGTATTAAATGATAATCGTTTTTTTGATTATATTAAAGATATGGGCTCCGAAGAAATTCAAAGGACTAAGCGAATAATATTGAGCTTATTTGCATTAACAGTCTCACCAGAGTTAGTGAATGAAAAACATAACGATTCAATTCTCAGAAATCAAATAAGAAATGATGACATTTCTATTGATCGGGCTCTAAAATACCTCTTTACTTCATCAAGAGGTTTAGAAGAGTATCAAAATTTCGAACTAGAAAACAAGCACTATCACTATATTAATCCTTCAATCCTATTGTCTTTAAAAGACGTGGTATCTGATAGAGTTTTATCTCCGTTCCCACTTCCCTTTTCTCCTGAATAGCTCCTTATCATAAACCACCGAAAATGTCAACCCCAATCGTTAGCGAGTGGGGGTTACTTTTTGTTTAATACACCTTATAATAATGCCATAGTCAATGAGTAACTAATAAGACTAGCGAACCATGGTCTTTTCTGTACTAAGGTACGGTCTCGTATTTTTTAGTTCACAGTCTTATGGTTAATCTTTTTGGCTATAATCTTTTGCAAAAGAAATAATACAAGAAAATTATGAGGGGTATTACTATGAGTAATAACTATATAAATAACTTAGTGTCTCAAATGTCTCGAAACAAGATTTCTACTGAAACTATTGTTTCTGAGGTAGGTCAAACACTAGCTGTTTTAAAGGATTATGGGATTCAGAAAATCAATTTACGCTCCTTAGGGAAACAAGCAACTAAAAACTTAGTGTCTCAAATTGAGTGTCTTGATGTAGCTACCCATGTGTCTAACAATGCTGAATATGCCTACTATACCACATTTAACAGGATTAGCAATGATTGTGAATTAGGCAAGCATGCGATAAAAGATAGCGACGTCTCTGCCTACCGCTTTATGCTAATAGATATTGACCCTGAGCGTCCAAGTGGGACTTGTGCTACAGAAGCAGAAAAACAATCTGCAGTTTCGTTGGCTGATGACATACTAGACTGGTTCATTACCTATGAGATATTAAACAAAGACAGAGTAATTATTGCTGATTCAGGAAATGGTATCCATTTCCTAGTACCTTTAGACTTTCTGCCAGCCAATACAACAAAAGGTAAAATCAAAGAAATCTTAGGCTTGCTAGATAAGAAATTTTCCAATCAGCAGGCTAAAATTGATGTCACAGTTTTCAATCCAAGTCGAATAACTCGATTATATGGTACATTGAACTGTAAAGGAGTAAATACTCCTGAGCGACCATACCGTCAAAGCAGACTTCTATATGTACCAATTGAGAAAGTAACTGGTTTGACAGAAGAAAATCTAAACTCACTCATTACGCAGTTACAGACAGCAATTGTAAATTATGCAGATGAATCTGTCAAGCAAAAAAACGAAGTGAGTGATGTGAATCCGTATATCCTAGCAAAAGGAGAAGAATGGCTAAAACATTATAATTTAGAGTTTCATTCATATAAAGAAGATGAACATGGCACTAAATTATATCCATTCAAAACTTGCCCAATGAAAGAGCATTCAAATACTGATAGTGGAGCATGTTTCACCATAACCAAATATGGAAGATGTAGGTTTAAGTGTCTCCATGCTAGTTGCTCAAGTAAAACTATTAATGATTTCATATCTAAATATCCATGCCCCGAGGAATTCTTATTAAAAGAATCTTCGACAAGTAGGAAAGAGATACCAACACTAGAGGATCTAATAAATGGGAAGAAATACAACTTTGGAGATTACGAAGTTAGTAAATCTGGTATATATAAATTATCTGATAAAAAGAATGAAATCATATCATCCACTCCATTCTTTATTTCTAATAGCTTCTTCAATATTGACACAAACCACTTTCAATATGAATTACAGTATCTCAATCAAGATAGGAAGGGTACTCAGAAAATATCAGCTAGTATTCTATCACCTTATAAAATATCTGATTTGACAAAATATGGAATTATGTTGGCATCGGCGCCACAAAAAATAATTGAATATTTGAATTATCAGATAAAAACAGTCCCTATTCAGAATATACATTCATATGTAGGGTGGAAAACAAACGATTCAGACACATTAACTTTCAGGTTGGATAGAAATTACGGAGATACAGAAGTAAGTATACTAGTAGATAACTCTCTCTTTAATTTGTCGTCACGAGGAACATTTGAAGAATGGAGACAAATGGTCCTTGATAATGTACTTGATAGCAATATGGAGATTGCATTATGTGTGGGTTTCAGTTCAATCGTACTAGGATACCTAGCAATCACTGATAAACCTGATATTGGAAGTTTAATAGTCAATTTCTACGGGCAATCAACGAGCGGGAAGACAACAGCTCTGCATCTAATTAATAGTATTTACTCTAGTCCAGTAAATAACATGTATTCATTCAGTGCTACTCAGAATGCTTTACTTGCCATTTTGAATGAAAACAGAGGAGTAGTGACTACAATTGACGAGTTATCAGCTTCAAGAAGTACAGATCTATCGGAACTATTGTATCAAATTGGACAAGGTCGAAGTCGTTTACGGCTGAGTTCCTCTTCTACGCTATCTGAACAGCTACGGTTCAATACTGTAATCGCTACAACCTCGGAGGTGCCTATGGCAAGCTACCTTAATTCAAATCAGGGATTGCATATGAGATATATAGAACTTTCTTCTGAGGAAGCTTGGACAAAAAATGGAGCCATTGCTGATAATATCAAACTAAGGTGTTCTCAACACTATGGAGTGGCCAGTGATGCATTCATGGAAAAAATTTTTAAACATGAACAGGGAACTGGATACATAAAAAAAGTGTATCAAATAGCCTATACTGAACTACTAGAGAAACTTCCAGAAAGTAACTTTAAGACACGAATATGCACACTATATGCCGTTATTTATAGTTCTGCAATTCTGGTTAAGGAACTGCTAGACATAGATATCGACAAAAAGAGAGTTTGCGAGTTTTTAGTAAAGACAGAGATAGAAACCTTAGATAAAAGAGGTGAAATCCCTTCTGATTTATATGATAAGATAGTGGATTATACTTTATCTCACGCTGGACTATTTAACATCAAGGATGGATACTCGACAGGAGGAAAGAAAATAGGAATGATTAAAGCTCAGAAAGGAATGTATAGAGTCTATTTCTTCAGAGAGGAGTTCGTCAAAATGTTAAAAAAAGAATTCTCTATTTCTAATGTTGAAAAAGCTATCCAACTGTTAATAAGTCAGAATAAATGGATAGCGGATAAGAGGCGAAATGTAAAATATGTAACCTATGAAAATCATAAAATCGCAATGTATTGCTTAGAGTTACCAATGCACTGGAGAAATTTTGCAATGGAGGCAGAGATAATAAAGGGGTATTAATAATGGAGACAATAGATTACACTGCGCTCATTAAATTGGGGTATAAACAGCATACAGCCAAAAATATCATTAGACAAGCTAAATGCTGGCTCGTTGAAAATGGATATGAATTTTATCTAAATAAACGTTGCGGTATTGTTCCAGCCTACGCTGTAGAAAAAATAATAGGAATTAAAATAGAGAGGTGAGTTATAATGAGTAAGACAAAATATCCTTGTGTATTCAAAAATGATAAAACCGGGTTCTACTACTACAGTGTTGAATTAGGCGTAGATAGGATAACTGGAAAACGAATTCAGAAAAAATCTTCTAAATCGAAAAAGGGGAATCCGTTTCGTACAGCCAAAGAAGCTTACGAGGAAGTTACCAAAATCAAATTAGAATATCATAAAGTGAAAAATTACAGCGATTATGATATAACCTATGAACGATTTATGGAAGAACACTATTTGCCAATGTATGAGAAAAGTGTTGAAAGAGGGACATGGATTTCTAAACAGCCTGCATTAAAATTGCTAGTTCAGAGGTTTGGAAAAATTAGGCTACGGGACATCACGCTAACAGACTGCGAGAAATTTAGAGTCTATCTCTTGACTCATGATCAATATTCTCAAAACTACTCTTCCATGATTTATGGAGCATTTAGAAAAACTTTGGATTATGCAGTCAAGATACAATACCTTGAAGTGAATGTATCCAAACAAACGGATGCAATTTCTAAAGGAAGAGTAACTGTAGCTTATTGGACTAAGGAAGAATTTGAAAAGGTACTGACAAGCTTCTATATTGATGACCTCTATGAACACATGTCTTTTATTGCAGTTTGGTTATACTACATGACTGGAATAAGAGTTTCTGAAGGGTTAGCACTAAAGTGGACGGATGTAGACTTAGAAAATAAAAAGTTGCGGATACACGGTACTTTGGAGAGAAGAGGAAGAGCAGAATATGAAGTAAAGAACTATACGAAGACCATAAGTAGTCAACGTATTATCTCTTTAGATGATACAACTGTCCAACTGTTGACGAAATGGAAACAGAGACAGGAAAAACAGCACATAGCTCCTTTCATCCTCAGTTATTCAAAAACACCGCTACACCGTTCAACAATTAATAGAATTATCAAACGCCATGCCGATATTAGTGGTGTCCACTCAATACAGGCAAAGGGGCTAAGGCATAGTCATGCAAGCTATCTCATTAATGAGCATAACATTGATGTCCTAGTGATTTCTAGAAGATTGGGACACTCAAGTCCTGAGATAACGCTAAAACATTACGCTCACCTATGGTCTAGAAATGACGAAAGTGTAGCACAGGCTATAGAGGATGACATTACTATTAAGCATAGTATAGAAAGTAAGGTGAAATTTAAAGGAAATCAAAGTGTAAAGAAAAAATAAACAAATAACCCCCAACGCATAAAGGTTAGCGTTGGGGGTTAAAAGCAGGGAGAGAGGCAGGGAATAAGTTAACTAAAAGTTGCGATAAGTAGTGTAACTTATTGATAAATCCTTATAAAATCAATTGAAAAAAGGTTAGGACAGAGGTATACTTACTCCCACTCAACAGTTGCAGGTGGTTTGCTGGTAATATCGTAGACGATACGGTTAACGTGGTCAACTTCATTGACGATACGGACAGAGATCTTTTGCAGAACATCCCAAGGAATCTTGGCAAAGTCAGCTGTCATACCATCGATAGAAGTGATAGCACGAATGGCAATTGTGTAGTCGTAAGTCCGACCGTCGCCCATAACACCTACTGAACGAACGCCAGTGTTGACAGTGAAGTATTGCCAGATATCGCGGTCAAGACCAGCTTTGGCGATTTCTTCGCGGAGAATAGCGTCTGATTCACGGACAGTTTCCAATTTTTCCTCAGTGATTTCACCCATGACACGAATTGCAAGTCCTGGTCCTGGGAATGGCTGACGCCAAACAATTTCATCAGGCATACCAAGTTCTGTACCCAAAGCGCGCACTTCATCCTTGTAAAGTGTATTTAGAGGTTCAATCAGCTCAAACTGCATATCTTCTGGCAGACCGCCAACATTATGGTGAGACTTGATCGTTTGAGCAGTGTCAGTACCAGACTCGATAACGTCAGTATAAAGTGTGCCTTGAGCCAAGAATTTCACATCTTTCAGTTTGCTGGCTTCGTCGTCAAAGACATAGACAAACTCGTTTCCGATGATTTTACGTTTTTGCTCAGGATCAGATACGCCAGCAAGTTTGTCAAGGAAACGCTTAGCTGCGTCTGCTTTAACGATATTCAAACCAAATTTTCCACCCAGCATTTCCATAACTTGATCAGCTTCGCCTTTACGCAAAAGACCGTGATCTACAAAGATACAGATCAATTGATTGCCGATAGCTTTCTGCAAGAGGACACCTACGACAGAAGAGTCAACACCACCTGATAGGCCGAGTAGGACGCGCTTGTCACCGACTGTTTCACGGATTTTTTGAATCTGCATATCGATGAAGTTATCCATAGACCAGTCGCCCTTAGCACCACAGATATTGAGAGCGAAATTGCGCAAAATATCGTAACCGTACTCAGAATGACGAACCTCAGGGTGGAACTGGATTCCGTAGATTTTCTTGTCAGGATTTTCAATAGATGCAAAAGGACAGTCTGCAGATGTACCAGTACGAACAAAGTCTGCAGGAATCTCTGTCACCGCATCACCGTGGCTCATCAGGACAAGCTGCTCATCTGGTGTGCCTTCAAAAAGAGGAGAAGTAGCACGTGTCAGTTTGGATTGACCATATTCACGATTGCCGGCATCACCTGCTGGCAATACTTTCCCGCCTAATTTATGAGTCAAAAGCTGCATACCATAGCAAATCCCTAAAATTGGAATCCCCAACTCAAAGATCTCTGGGTCAATATCAAATGAACCTTCTTCATAAACTGAGTTAGGTCCACCTGAAAGGATAATCCCAACAGGACGGATAGCACGGACTTCATCCGCTGTGATCTTGTGGCTCTTAAGTTCAGAAAATACACCAATTTCACGGATGCGACGTGAGATCAGCTGGTTGTACTGGCTGCCGTAATCAAGCACGATGATTTTTTCAACATCTTGCAATTCAGTTGTAGTTGTCATCTTTTCCCTTTCTTAAAAGAAGTAATCTTTTCCCCTCATTCTATCACAAAAATCGAATTTTTCCAAGGTAATAGGACCAGCTGTAAGTAAAAACAACTGAAAAGTGAAAGCATTTTTGTTTAAAAAATGATAATAAAATAGGATTTCTCTACATTGATTGATATTTAGTTTGACTTTTAAACTAATTGATAATACAATAAATGTATAAAAAGCTGCTTAAAATCAGAAAAGAGGGCCATGGATGTTACCTGCTTATGTGAAAATACATGATCAAATAAAAAAAGATATTGACGAAGGGGTTTGGGAGATTGGCGAGCGATTGCCAAGCGAACGTGATCTTGCTGAAACTTTCGAGGTCAGCAGAATGACCCTGCGCCAAGCGATCACTCTCTTGGTTGAAGAAGGAGTTCTTGAGCGACGAGTCGGCAGCGGGACTTATGTCGCAAGTACACGCGTTCAGGAAAAGATGCGTGGAACGACTAGTTTTACAGAAATTATGAAGTCTCAAGGAAAAATACCATCCAGCCAGCTGATTTCCTACCGTCGGACGCTGCCTAGCGAGCGAGAAGTCGAAAAGCTGGGCATCCATAAGACAGAGAACATCATCCGCATGGAACGGGTTCGCTACGCTGACGATATCCCCGTTGTCTATGAAGTTGCCTCAATTCCAGAGAAATTTATAAAAAATTTCAAAAAAGAAGAAGTGACCAGCCATTTCTTTCAAACCCTGCAAGAGCACGGCTATAAAATTGGCAAGTCCCAACAGACCATTTACGCCCGTTTGGCCAAGGAGAAAATCGCTAAATACTTGGGAATTCCCCGTGGTCATGCTATTTTAGGATTGACACAAGTTTCTTATTTTGATGATGGAACAGCCTTTGAGTACGTAAAAAGCCAGTATGTCGGCGAACGCTTTGAATTTTATTTAGAAAACACATGATTACATAGCTTAAATTATGTTGCACAAAAACTGTCATTCGGCAGTTTTTTTATAATTCTTCATTTTCAAACCTACCGAAAGAGTGGAGTTTAAAGGGATTATTTGGTATAATATTCTTTATGGAAATTGAAAAAACAAATCGAATGAATGCTCTGTTTGAGTTTTACGCGGCTTTGCTGACCGACAAGCAGATGAACTATATTGAGCTCTATTATGCGGATGACTACAGCCTTGCTGAGATTGCCGAGGAGTTTAATGTGAGCCGCCAAGCTGTCTATGACAATATCAAGCGGACGGAGAAAATTCTGGAAGACTACGAAATGAAACTGCACATGTACTCTGACTATATCGTCCGAAGTCAGATTTTCGATCAGATTATGGAGAAATACCCTGATGATCCCTATTTGCAGGAGCAGCTTGCGGTTTTGTCCAGCATTGATAACCGAGAATAAAACGGATAGAAAACAGTCTATTTCCATCATTTGATAATTAAGAGGAGAAACATTTATGGCTTTTGAAAATTTAACTGAACGCTTACAGAACGTCTTTAAAAACCTACGCAGAAAGGGCAAAATTTCTGAGAGTGATATTCAGGAAGCGACCAAGGAGATCCGCCTTGCTCTCTTGGAGGCTGACGTTGCCCTGCCTGTTGTTAAAGACTTTATTAAAAAGATTCGTGAACGAGCTATTGGACACGAAGTTATTGACACGCTCAATCCAGCTCAACAAATCATCAAAATCGTAGATGAAGAGCTAACAGCCATTCTGGGTTCTGATACTGCCGAGATTATCAAGTCACCAAAAATTCCGACTATTATCATGATGGTTGGTTTGCAAGGGGCTGGTAAAACGACCTTTGCGGGTAAATTGGCCAATAAACTCAAGAAAGAAGAAAATGCTCGTCCTTTGATGATTGCGGCGGACATTTACCGTCCAGCGGCTATTGATCAGCTGAAAACACTAGGGCAACAGATTGATGTGCCAGTCTTTGCCTTGGGGACAGAAATTCCAGCAGTAGAGATTGTCCGTCAAGGTTTGGAGCAAGCCAAGGCTAATCACAACGACTATGTCCTGATTGATACGGCTGGTCGCCTACAAATTGACGAAAAGCTCATGCAGGAGCTGGCTGATGTCAAGGCTTTAGCACAGCCAAATGAAATTCTGCTGGTTGTCGATGCCATGATTGGTCAGGAAGCAGCAAATGTAGCCCGTGAATTTAACAATCAGCTGGAAGTAACCGGGGTTATTCTGACCAAAATTGATGGGGATACTCGTGGTGGTGCGGCACTGTCCGTCCGTCATATTACCGGCAAACCAATCAAGTTTACTGGTACCGGTGAAAAGATCACCGATATCGAGACCTTCCACCCAGACCGTATGTCTGGTCGTATCCTCGGTATGGGGGATATGCTGACCCTGATTGAAAAGGCCGCTCAAGAGTACGATGAGAAAAAGTCTCTTGAAATGGCTGAAAAAATGCGGGAAAACACCTTTGATTTCAACGATTTCATCGACCAGCTGGACCAAGTGCAGAACATGGGGCCTATGGAAGAATTGCTCAAGATGCTGCCAGGTATGGCCAATAATCCTGCTCTAAAAAACATCAAAGTAGATGAAAAAGAAATTGCTCGTAAGCGTGCCATCGTATCTTCTATGACGCCAGCTGAGCGGGAAAATCCAGATCTGCTCAACCCGAGTCGTCGCCGTCGGATTGCGGCTGGTTCTGGTAATAGCTTTGTCGAAGTCAATAAGTTTATCAAAGACTTTAACCAAGCTAAACAGATGATGCAGGGCGTCCTATCTGGAGATATGAATAAAATGATGAAACAGATGGGGCTCAATCCTAACAATCTGCCTAAAAATATGCCGGGTGGCATGCCGGATATGTCAGATTTAGAAGGCATGATGGGCCAAGGCGGTATGCCTGATTTATCTGCTTTAGGCGGAGCAGGTATGCCAGATATGAGTCAACTTTTTGGCGGTGGCCTCAAAGGAAAAGCTGGAGAATTCCTCATGCGCCGCAGCATGAATAAAATGGCCAAGCAAATGAAGAAAAACAAGAAAAAACGGAAGTAATTGCAAATAAGTTACATAATTTATTTTATGTAGCTTATTTTGTACACTTAGGAAAAAAGAAATGAAAAAGTTTATTAAGTATCTAATTCGGCTTTATAACGACATACAAGCGAAGCTCACTTCCCACCCCATCAGCCATCTGCCCTTTAGCAAAGTTGATATTCAGCCAATTATCATGATTCCGGGCAGTTCAGCAACAGAGAATCGTTTTAACAAAATGGTTAGAAAGCTCAATCACGGCCAGCATCCTCACCATAGTCTCATTCGTATCAAAGTCTGGAATGACGGCCACATGACTTATCGTGGGCATTTGAAGCGAAAGGACAGAATCCCCATTTTTGTGGTTGGTTTTCAGAATAATTGCGATGGTTACAAAAATATCAAGAAGCAGGCTGCTATGTTCAACGCTGCCATAACTGTTTTACGAGAGAAATATGCTTTTACCAGCTTTAAAGGGTTGGGGCATTCTAATGGAGGTCTAATTTATACAGTATTCCTACAGCAATACCTAGCAGACCATTCTGGGTTGGGGGTGGAAAAGCTCCTGACTATTGGTAGTCCTTACAATCTGAATAAGAAAAATCTCAATCATCGAGTCCCAATGCTAGACGACTTTGTAGCCAACCAAGGAAAACTGCCTAAGAAGCTGAAGCATTTATCGATTTTAGGAATATTTTTCCGAGATGGCGATGGCATCGTTCATAGAAGCAGTGTAGAAGCTGGGAGCCTGATTTACAAAGGCAAAATTGCTTCATACAGAGAGGCTATCGTCACAGGCAATGCCGCCCATCATTCATCTCTGCCGCAAAATGATCAAGTCATTGATTTAATTAGGGAGTTTTTATTCTAATAATTATATTACATAATTTTATTTCGGTAAAAAAATTTAGAAAGACAATAAAACAATGAAAGTAACAGACATTCTTCATAGGTATTATGGTGACTTTGGTATTATGGTGACTTTGATCTGATAAATGAAAGATGGAATGAAAACTATGAAAGCATTTTGATTAAGCCAAAGGATGATCAAGAATATAAAAGATGTCGTTTGGCAAAGAAAACACCTAAAAAAGAAGGCTACTTTACAGTCTTTTGGAAAAAAGACCAAGACAACAAGAATATTCCTTATACCGATGAGGACTTGGGTGATGAACTGCTGATTGTCGTGATAGACGGCTGTCATTGCGGTTTATTTATCATTCCCAAAGAGGTGGCTATCAGTAAAAAAATTCTTTCTACAAAGGATTGTAAAGGAAAGATGGCCATGCGGTTTTATCCGTCCTGGTGCAGCAATTTAAATAAAGCAGCTCGGGCAACACAAAAATGGCAACTGGATTATTTTCAAAAAATCGAATTAGAAGAATAAATTTTAGGTAAAACAAGACAGAGTTTAGTTTCTCAATACTGTCTTGTTTTTATTATCTGTTTTGTAGTAAAGTTAGGTTGCTTACCTCCCTCTAATATCTTTCCGAAAAACTATAATTTTCTTGAAAAATATATCTAGATATGCTATACTTCTTTTATAGAAAATTATGAGGAAGATGGAATGAAACGCGAGATTTTATTGGAACGAATTGATAAGCTGAAGCAAATCATGCCCTGGTACGTTCTAGAATACTATCAGTCCAAGCTGGCGGTACCTTATAGTTTTACGACCTTGTATGAATATCTTAAAGAATACGATCGATTTTTTCGCTGGGTTTTAGACTCTGGTATATCTGACGCTTCAGAAATTGCTGAGATTCCTCTCTCAGTCTTGGAAAATATGACTAAGAAAGATATGGAATCCTTCATTCTTTATCTGCGAGAGCGGCCGCTTCTCAATGCCAACACGACACAAAACGGTGTTTCTCAGACAACTATCAACCGAACTCTGTCAGCTTTGTCCAGCCTCTACAAATATTTGACTGAGGAAGTTGAAAACGAGCAGGGTGAGCCCTACTTCTATCGAAATGTGATGAAAAAGGTTGCTACCAAGAAGAAAAAGGAAACTCTGGCCGCTCGTGCAGAGAATATTAAGCAGAAGCTCTTTTTAGGGGATGAGACAGAAGAATTCCTCCAGTATATTGATACAGAGTACCCTAAGAAGCTCTCTAATCGCGCCCTGTCCTCTTTTAACAAGAACAAGGAACGAGATCTAGCCATCATTGCCTTGCTGCTAGCCTCTGGTGTTCGTCTGTCTGAAGCCGTCAATCTGGACCTAAAAGACATCAATCTCAAAATGATGGTCATTGAAGTAACTAGAAAAGGCGGGAAAAGGGACTCTGTCAATGTCGCTGCTTTTGCCAAGCCCTATTTAGAGGAATATCTGAGCATTCGAAGCAAGCGCTACAAGGCCGAAAAGACGGATACAGCCTTCTTTTTGACTGAATACCGCGGCGCTCCGAACCGAATCGATGCTTCCAGTGTCGAAAAAATGGTGGCCAAGTATTCTGAGGACTTCAAGGTGCGGGTGACTCCCCACAAACTCCGCCATACACTTGCTACACGTTTGTATGATGCAACCAAATCTCAAGTTCTCGTCAGTCACCAGCTGGGGCATGCTAGTACACAAGTCACCGACCTTTACACCCACATTGTCAATGATGAGCAAAAGAATGCTCTAGATAAGCTTTGATTTACATAATTAAAATTATGACATAAACAGAAAATACTCTACGATTTTTAATCATAGAGTATTTTTACTTAGATAGTATTTAACCGAATCACTTCATCAGCTTTTTCCCAAATCGCTGGATTATGCGTCGCAAGAATCATCAAGCGGTCTGGCTTTTTCAATGATAAAAGCAAGTTCATAATTTCTTGTGAAGTTTCTGGATCAAGTGCTGCAGTCAGTTCATCTGCCAAAATCAAAGGAGGATCCTTGAGGATGACTTTGGCCAAGGCGACACGTTGCGCTTCTCCGCCTGATAATTCATAGATCTTTTGATCGAGTGTGAGATAATCCAATCCGACCTTTTCTAAGACTTCTTCTTCTCGCTGCTTCTTCTCTTGTTTAGTCCATTTTTGACCAATCAATCCAAGTTCTAAATTGGCAGCTACGGTCTCGTTTTCAAGAAGACCAAAGTTTTGAAAGAGATAGCCTAATTCATTTTTGAAAAAATGATGAGATTTGATTTGCTTAAGCTCTTGCCCTCGGTAGCTGATGCTTCCCTTATCATAAGGTTCCAGCTTAGCCAGAATATTGAGTAAGGTTGTTTTGCCACAACCGCTATTTCCGATTAGGGCATAGACTTTTCCTGATGCAAATTGCAGATTGATATCCTGAAAGACAGTCCGTTCTCCAAATGATTTTGACAGGTGTTCTATTTTTATCATATTAGGCTCCTTTCAGAATAATGGGCAAGAAATGCTCCTCTTTATGCGAGCGGTAAAGGAGAATCAGCCATGCATTAATCGTAAATAATAAAAACGTGACGAGAGCAATCCACCATTCCTGTGTGAGAAAGAAAATCAGGACACTACCTAATAGCAGCATGGTAATCTCTGATACGAGCATACTTTTGTGAATTTTCAAAAAGTCCATGCCCGCAATTTTCTTCAGAAAGATCGGTCTTCTAAACTCTTCAAAATAGAGGAAATTCATGGTGTTAAAGAGTAGAATGGAAGTAGCTATTGCAAAGATTCCTCCTGCAATGGTAATGAGATTCTCTAATTGAATGGATTGGGTCATCTGCTGGTATACAGACGCCGCATAGTCATATTGACTAACATTTTTTTCAAGCCCATTCCCAACTACTAGTTTCTTGCTTTTTTCCAGACCATCAAAGTAGAGATAAGAATTAAGATGAGAAAAATAAGGATTATCGTAGCCACCAAAGCTTCTAGGTAGAACAACAACCAAAATCGGGTCTGTCAAGAATTGCTGATAGATCATCGGTGTATTATTATAGATAAATCGTTTTTGGTTGTTAGGAAGATAGGTCACCCGTGCTTTCATAGGCAACTGACTCTTTCCTTGTTCATCACTAGGAGTCAGATAATCTTCATAGCGTTTTTTCAACTCCTCTTCTTGCCCTTTCAACTTTTCAGGAAGCAAGAGTCCAAATTCTCCAGCTTGCAAGTGATTCAAGCGCTCTTTTTCCTCAGGGGAAACTAAGATCCTTTGGATATCAAGGTAATTTGGTGTTACATACAGGGTGTTGGCAAGAGGATCGTAATCTGTGATCGAAAGCTCTCTCCCTGTTCTATGATCGTTCATGAAGCCTTTTGAATTAAATGCGGCAAGCTGATGATGGACCAAAAGTCCACCTTTTTCAATGCCAGACTCGATCAGTTTAGACCATTTAGCTATTTGTTCAATTTGCATTTCTTTGTTTGTCGTTTGTAAAACATTTTCCCGATTCAAACTAATTTGTATCCAATTTGTCTCTTTAGACCAAGCCAAACTTCCCTCTTGATAAGTCTGCCAGATAGAGCCATAGATGCTGACACGATGAATTGAGAGACCAATGACAGTGATTGCAAGAAATTGACATGTAAAGAGAAAAACTAAAATCCTTTTTACTGGAATTTTCCCTTTTAAAAGGCTAACCAAGTGCACCGTCTGGATGCTGAAAGCAAAGATAAAGGACAGGAGAGCTGATACGATGAGTAAGAGCATATTGTAAATGATACTACTCGAAATGATGAAGGAATAGGCAAAGGGGGTTAATTGTAAGCAATAAATCAAAATGCTTCCTAAGGCACTGGCTCCAATACATCCTAAAAGCAGCTCTCTGCTGTCTTCCATGAGAGACCGTCCAAAGAGTTGGTACCGTCTCATCCCTGCAATGTAACGAATCCCTGCCCTCCTCAATTCAAGTGTTTTTTGAATAATGGCCAATGCACTAAAGCTAAGAATAAAAATAACCAAGGCTAAGGATTGGGAACCGGATCCAAAAAACGCCATAAAATTCTGCAAGTGATTAGGCTTATTCATGAAAGTATTTGAGAAAGCAAGTTCGTGTAGTTTTTGATCCAACTTTTCAAGTGGTAACTTCCCTGAGAGTATATAGTAATTGGTAAGTAAGCTTTTCTTAGAAGCGACTTCTTTATCTGCTTTTTTGATGCCCTTTGGAAGCTCTCCCTCTCCGTAGATATCATAGGAGAACTTGATCTGACCTTGCGAATCCGTTTGTTGAATCTGGCGAGCGATTACACTATTGCTTTCCCTTGCTAACTGGTCTAAATTGGCCGAAAGCTCCTCATAGGTGACAGTTCTTTCTTGCTTAAGAACTCCTACCACAGGGAGACTTCGGTAGATAAGCGTATTTGGCGAAATGAAGGCAATCCAAAGAAGAAAGCTGGTGACAAAAAGATTAGAAAAGATAATAAAGACTCGTTTCATAAGATCACACTTTCTAAAGAGAAGTTGAAGAGAGATACTTCAAGTTTTCAAACAACTTTATCCATCTATATAATACCATAAAAGTAATATATTAGAAACTATTTATAGGTAAAACTGAGTTCAAAAAAGAGATCCGCAAAAGCGAATCTCTCATCTTTTTATCCTACTACCACTTCAGCGATTTCTTCACGGCTGATACCAGCAAAGTAGCGTGTAATATCAATGGTCTCTAGAGCTTTAAGGACATCTTCGCGTTCGTATTTCACTCCACGAAGGACATCTTCTACAGCTGCAACATCTTCTATACCAAAGAAGTCACCATAAATCTTGATGTCTTGGATTTTTGATTCGACGACATTGGCAAAAACTTCTACTTTACCACTAGTGAATTTTGTTCCACGACGGACGTTAAATTCAGGTGATTTACCGTAGTTCCAGTCCCAAGTACCAAACTTAGTATCC
>ERZ772956.795-NODE-795-length-22501-cov-11.131827_pt1 | contig 22501 bp, 22 predicted proteins | sample MGYA00580683_ERZ772956 | MGnify/ENA primary metagenome ERZ772956 (study PRJEB29015, sample SAMEA2738077) | human oral metagenome | biome: human oral; feature: human-associated habitat; material: saliva | place: China | collected 2212 ... | reverse complement strand
AACTGAATAAGCTCCTTGATATGGGAGAAGTGGAAGAAAAGAGAAATGATAATCCGCTTGTAGAAGATGTAAAAAGGGCAATCGTTGATTTCTGCAACAGAGAGTACGAAGAAAATCATAGCCATGATGAATTTAATACCTTGTATCCTGATTTGAAGCATATCGGCATCGCCTATACCAATACACCCGATGAAAGGCATGGTATTCAGTATGAGCTTGATTTAGAGGAGAAAACTTGGACGCAGTACATTGATGATACTCCTATCAAAACGGAGAGCTTTGATTACGAGAATAAAGGAGAAAATGAAGCTCTAAGGAATATGAAAAATGAAATAGAAATGTCCTCTTTTAGCGATTTAGTTTATGTTGATTCCGAAGATTTAAGAGTAGCAACTGGACTTGATATTGATGATGAAGGAAACTTCTATGATCCACTTTCTAAAGACTTAGATAATGATGGTATTCCAGATAGATATGACAATGACTTTAGGGATAGCGACTATTTTGAGTCAACCTACGATGTGGAGGACAATCTTCATAGTAAAGAAGAAATCGCACAAAAATCAGAGGATAAGCCATCTATTTTAAGGCAGATAAGAGCCTATCAGGAAGAAAGTAAAACGGAAGAAAAACAAACTACAAAAGAACAGGAATTTTTAAGATAAGGGGAGGGCAACTTTCCTTTTGCCATGAAAGGAGATAAAAACATGGATTACAAAACAATGAGAAATCAAATAGAAGATATGGTAAATGATAACCACAAGGACTTTGTAAAGGCGATTATAAGCATGGAAAAAGGTATCAATGATGAAAGTGCTTTGGACAAGCTATATGACGCTTATATGGACAATGACACCGTTAATTTGCTACATGAGGAATTTGACTATATGATTGAGTATTTAAGGGAACAGGGGCAGATAAAAGACCTGCCTTATGTTAAGGAAGAAAAGGATAATCTTATCAATGTTGTAGGAAATATTGTCGGAGAGGTAGATATAGTAGAAAGGGAAAATAAGAACGGAGAAGCCTTTAAGGTGGCGAACTTCTCCGTAGTATCCAAAGACGATGAGGGGAATAAGGTATATCATAATTGCTCGGCTTATGGAGAAAAGAGTGATATTCCAAAGGAGTTTAAGCAGGGAGATTTTGTTAAGCTATTTGGACAAATCAGAACATCCATTGATGATAACGGCAAGGAGCATAGCAATATCAGAATACTTTCTTCAAAGCTGTTAAAGGCAAGAAAGCAGATGAAAGGACAGGAGGAAAAGAAAGAATCCGTACTTGGAGCTATCAAAAAATATCAGGCTGAAGATAAGGAAAATCCAAAAGAAAAGAAAGAAGCAAGCAAAGAAGCTGAGAGATAAATATATGGTCGGTGTGGTCTTAGGGCTGCACCGGATCTTTTTTTATTTGCAAGAGTTCGATTAAAGAGAATATATTTATGAAAAAAGTATATTTTACGGTATAATATACTAAATATAGTTTTCTTGAACGGAGGATAAGAATGAGGGTTTTTAGTTATAAAAGATTGTTCAAAAAACTCATTGATTTAGATATGACAAATAATGAATTGATGGAAAAGGCAAAAGTGAGTAAAAGTACATTTTACAAAATGAAGAATGGACAGAATGTAACTACGGATGTTTTGCTTAGAATTTGTAATGCATTGGATTGTGATATTGAGGAAATAGTAGAGTGCATTAAGTTCGATTCTTAATATAACTTGGAATAATTTAATGAACTGGAGGAATTTATGATTAGTTATATTGAAAGAACATACTTTAATGATTTGTTAAATAGAGGTGGGTATGTTTTAGATTTTTCTACATTTAGATTTGATGAATTCACATTGCATAGTGTAGGAATAGCTTTGTGTGAGACATATAATTTATCGAAGGGTAAGTCATTAAACGAATTTATAAATGAAGGAGATAATGATAAGGTAGTAAAATTATTGGATGATTTACTGGAATACTATGAAGTGCGATATTCCTTAGAAATAGAATCAGATGATAGAGCTTATAACGGAAGCACATACAAATCTCTTTATGATAAGTGTAAGGAAATTATTGAAAGAGAAAAACAACATTCTAAGAAATTTTCTAAAGTATCAGAAGAGTTAAAGAAAAAAATTTCTAGTAAATATATGAATCAGCAAATAGATTTGATGGTAGCAATGTGTAATGAAAATCCGACAGAAGCAATAGGAAAGTCAAAAGAATTACTAGAAAGTTGTTGTAAAACAATCATTGAAAGCAATGGTGAAATTATAAAAGATTCAATAAATATGGGACAACTTGTAAAACAAACTCTAAGTTCATTGAATATTCCCAATAAAGGCGTGGCGATGGATTCAGAAGAAGAAAAAATTGTGAAACAAATTACAGGTAGTCTTAATGGTTTAAGTAGTGGAATAATTGAATTAAGAAATCATTATGGAAGTGGACATGGTCGTTCTGCAAAATTTAATGGATTAACAAAACGACATGCAGAATTATCTGTTGGGGCAAGTATAACTCTTGTTCGCTATTTATGGGATACATTTTTATTAATAAATGAAAATAAATGAGAATGATAAAATTAAATGGAGGTACTAAAAATGGTAGATTTTAAGAAAAAAATTGCTTTAAAAAGTAAGTCAAAAATTACCAATCCTATTGATTTGTATAATACGCTTGATAGAAAGAGTATTGCAGGTCCTTTGAGACCTGTTCAAGAATATGCTTTGGATGAGTGGTATAACAATAGAAAAGATGAAAGAGATCTTATTGTAAAGCTACATACTGGAGAAGGAAAAACTTTAATTGGTTTGTTAATGCTACAATCAGCACTTAATTTAGGAGAAGGACCTTGTGTATATGTTTGTCCAAATATTTATCTAGTTAAACAAGTTTGTGATGAAGCAGAGAAGTTCGGGATCCCATTTTGTGTTATAGATAGGAATAACACTATTCCGAATGAATTTTTATCAGGTGAAAAAATACTAATAACTCATGCACATAAAATATTTAATGGGAAATCAATTTTTGGAATAGGTAATAACTGTACAAAAGCAGGAACAATTGTTTTGGACGATTCTCATGCTTGTATAGATGTATTAAAGAATTCGTTTACTGTAACTATAAGCAGGGAAAACAATGAAACCATTTATAATAAGATACTAACGTTATTTTCAGATGATTTAATAGAACAGGGAGAAGGAAGTTATTTAGATATTAAAGCAGGAGAATATGACACTTTTATGATGGTTCCTTATTGGGCGTGGAATAGCAAAAGGATGGAACTGTTATCTATCCTATCTGAATATTCTTCAATAGACGAAATTCAATTTGTGTGGCCATTGATGAAAGATAAAATAATAGAATATTCATGCTTTGTATCAGGAAACAAAATTGAAATTTCACCGTATAGTGTTAATGTTGAGCAATTTGGAACATTTTCAAGAGCTAATAGAAGGATTTTAATGTCTGCAACTACTCAAGAAGATATTTTCTTTGTCAAAGGATTAAATTTTTCAAGTGATGCAGTAACTAATCCAATCGTATATCCCAAATTACGATGGTCTGGTGAAAAGATGATATTGATGCCATCGTTAATAGATGAGACCTGTGATAGAGATTTAGTTGCAACTAAATTTGCATCGATGAATACTAAGAAATTTGGAATTGTTGCTATTGTTCCAAATACAAAAAGAGCTACTTATTACAACAAATTAGGCTCAAAATTTCCTAATAATAACGAAGAATTATTTTCTGTGATTGACGATTTAAGAAAAAGTAAATTTGGAGAAACTGTTGTAATAAATAATAGATATGATGGCATTGATTTGCCAGATGAAAGCTGTAGAGTTTTAATAATGGATTCTATGCCATTTCTAAATAACTATTCCGATAGATATGAAGAAAAATGTTGTCCTAATAGCGAAATTATAAATAAAAAAATAGCACAAAAGATTGAACAGGGAATAGGCAGAGCTGTTCGTGGAGAAAAAGACTATTGTGCTATCCTTGTGATAGGTTCTGATATAGAGAAATTTATGAGAGGAGTCTTAACAAGGAAGTATTTTTCATCTCAGACTCAAAAACAAATAGAAATTGGTTTTGAGGTTGCTAAAATGGCAAAGGAAGATATTAGAGAAGATGACCAACCTATGAAGCAGATTGTTTCACTAATAAATCAAATTTTAAAAAGGGATGAAGGTTGGAAAGAATATTACACGAGTGAAATGAACGAAATAGTTCAAGAGAATGTAGAAAATAGAATTTACAAAAGATATGCAGAAGAAAATGAATTAGAAAAATTATTTTCTCAAGGAGAATATGAACTTGCGGTAGAAAGGACACAAAAGTTTATAGATAATTTCATTAGTGATGATCTAGAAAAAGGGTGGTATTTGGAGCAGATGGCAAGATATGCTTATATGTATTCAACAGAAAAATCTGAAACATTTCAAAGATCTGCATTTAGAAAAAATCCTCAGTTATTAAAACCAAAAGATGGGATTGCATATTCTAAAATCTCTTTTTTGGATGAAAATAGAATGATTAATTTCAAAAGAAATATTAGTAAATATGATAGTTTTGAGGAATTTAATCTTTATATAAATGAAGTAATAGAAAATCTTTCTTTTGGTATTGCTGCTGAAAAATTTGAATCTGCGTTAAAAAAATTAGGTGAAATTTTAGGTTATGTTAGCCAACGACCTGACAAAGAAATCAGAAAGGGACCAGATAATTTGTGGTGTGTTTCATACAAAAAATATGTATTTTTTGAGTGTAAGAGTGAAGTAGATGAAAATCGAAATGCCATAAATAAGTCTGAAGCTGGGCAATTTAATAATCATTGTGGTTGGTTTAAAGATGAATATGGAGAATTTGTTGATGTTTTACGTATAATGATTATTCCGACCAAAAGATTAGCACATGATGCAGATTTTAATGAAAAAGTTTTTGTGATGAGAAAAAATGGGTTGAAAAAACTAAAGGATAATTTGAAAAAATTTGTAAATGAAATTAAAATATACGAGTTGGATTCGTTATCGGATGAAAGAATTCAAAATTACTTCAATACGTACAAATTAAATGTTGAAGATTTTGAAGAAAATTATATTGAAGATATATACCATTTATAATAGTGTAGTTGGAATAGTAGAGATGGAGGAGAAAACTATCTCTCCATCTCCTTGCCCATATAAATTCCATAGTTCTTTCGTATTTGATAAAGTTCGTCCATAGTAGATTTTGAGGAAGAATAGTCTTGCATAAGGGTATTCTTTTTTTCTTGTAATTTATCAAGTTTATCTAAAATATCTTTTGAATTTGGGAGCTTGGAATAGGATTTTTTTAGTTCTGAAAGGGCATTTTCATATAGGGTAATCTGAGCTTTGTACTCTTCAAAAAATGCCTTATCAGACGGATTAGCCTTATATTCTTTGCAGTATTGCCTATATTTTTTAACGGTATGAACTTGCTCCATAGTAGCAGAAAACTCCTGCATTTCCTTATCAATAGTCTTTATTTTATCCTGTAAATCTTGCCTTTCATAGGCTGCTTTTTGGATGTATTCATCAAGCTGCTTAACGGATTTAATACCTTGTTCTCTAAGGAAGATGACAGATTCAGCCATTGTATTTAAGTTATGTTTTGTAGCCCAATATTCATAGCCTTTACTCTCTTTCACTTTGGCATTGGGATTCATATTGATGACATTTCCGATTCGTTTTTTGACAGATGGAGTTATAATTGATTGATTTTCTGTAATACGCTCTTTTAATCTTTCTTCGGTATAGTCCTCACCAATAGTCTTAGCCCTTGTAAATCTCGTCTTATCTTTTGGCTTAAAGGCTATATGTTTTCCATGCTTTATTTCATAGCCAAGCTCCGCCATTTTTTTTAGAAATTCTTCCCAATCCTTAGACTGTTTTATTAGACAATCAATGTCAAATTGAAGTTTGCTTTTCCAAGAAGTGCCACGCTTTGCCTGTTCATTTTCATACCATGACTTACCATTTGTTTTGTACTTTTTTTTATAGTTCTCGTAGAACTCGTCAATCACAGATAGGTTGTTTTCTTTGCATAGCTTATCGCTTTGATACCTGATTTGGTGGTAGCTTTTTTTGTTGGATTGGTAGCATTTACCCGTTACCATATTTACATTATTGAAGATGATATGGTTATGGATATGACCTTTATCGATGTGGGTAGATAAGACATATTCGTACTCATCCTTTAATATCTTTTTACACAGTTCAAGACCGATTTGATGTGCCATTTCCGGACTTGCTTCTCCCGGTAAAAAGGATTGTATAAGATGTCTTGCAAGAACAGTACCATTTGTTCCTGCATCATTTCGTGTTCTTAAAAACTGGGTATGAGCAGTTTCCTGATGGCATTTATGAGTGCTTACTAAGATTTGCTTATCTGTTTTTTCTCCATTAACAATATATGAAATGGCAAGATTAAGGGTTGATTTTATAGGATGTATTTTCGTAATAGCCATAAAGTTTAATCACCTCCTGAAGTTTTGTTAAGAAGCAGGGAATGTATTTGCCACAACTCTTTTGAAAAATATTCTATCCGCTTTTTCATATCATTTATATCGTCCTTATAGATTATGCCGGTAGAATTTACACGCTTTGCAATTTGATTGATGTTATTGGTAGCGTTGGAAAGTAAACCCTGTAAATCTCTAAACGGTTCTAAATCCACTTGATATATTTCCTTTTCTAAAACGCACTTGCGTATGAAATGGCTCATATTTCTGCACTTGGCAAGTTTTCTTTTCTCCTCAAAAATAAACTTTTCTTCTTTGGTTAATTTAATTTCAAGTCTTTCATTTCGTATTCTATTTGCCATAGGTATTTCCTCCTTTAGGTGTATTTCGGGGTCTTAGGGTTCTCCCTAACAAGCTAAAAATTGATAAAAAAAGAAGCAGATCCCAAAGGGCTGCTTCATCAATTTTTCCGTAAGTGTCCGTACACTTACTGTGCTTGCTCTTATACTATCAATATAAGAGCAGCATTAAGCACATATTTAATTTGACAATTTATTATAACATTAATTTTTCGTTTTTTCTATAGTTAGTTTGGTTAATAAATAATAACTTTTTTAGTTTCAAATTTTAAATTTTAATCTTTATCATTGTTTGTATAAGCTCTGTTAAAATGTGATGCTATTTGAAATGAAAGAAAAAAGACAATTTTCGATATTAGGAATAGTACACAAACAGCAATGAAAGTACTTAAAAATACTAGGACATTTTTAGTAATCAATACTTTAGATAGTTTATTGGGTAAAAATTTTACATTATTCTAATCAAATCAACTTAAAATATTTGACATTTGTATACAGTTATGGTAAACTAAAATTAACCATAATGATAGAGGGGGAAAAATGAACAATAGAATTGAAGAATATAGAAAACCTTTAGGGTTATCTCAGCATAGATTAGGAAAAAGAATTGGGATATCAAGAGTGAGTATAAACAAAATAGAAACAGGGAAGGTAGTGCCAAGTTTAAAGGTTGCGAACGATATAGCAAATGCGTTGAGTGTTTGTATGTATCAAATATTTGATTTAGATGGAACTGGTAGTTATGAATGTCCAAACTGTCAGTGTAGCTGATAAGGTAAGACCTTGTTTGCTGACTTAAATAAATAAAGGAGGTGGAAAATTATGAATTACAGTAATCCTCAAAGGTATAAAAATGGAGATAGAATTGAACTACAAGAGAGTTCAACTTTTGTAGTCGAAAGTGAAGTAATGAATAAAAAAACATGAAAAGAGAGGAGACTAAGATGACAAAACTATGTAAAAAAATGAAGAAAAAAATGTTAGTATTGATGGCTGCATTATTGATAATGGCATCTGTACCAGGGATTGTGCATGCAACTTCAAAAACTGTTTACTATAAAGGCTATCGAGTATATTGGGATTATGGTCGCACATGGGGTGTGTATAGCTATTCAGAGGTGCAAACACACAGATTTGATCATTCAGCAACTGCTAATGCTACCTTTTCTGGTTGGAAAAGACCAGGCGTTTTGGCACGTGCTTCTCAATATGTAGGATTTGGCACAGCAAGAGCATATTGGGATTGTAGATAATCATTTTAAAGTTAAATGATTGATGGTATGAGGTTAATATTTTTGCATGTTGAAAATTTTGTAAACAATTTTGTGTAGGTGGTGGTATCTGCATAAAAAAAGAGGACCTATATTAAATTGAATTGATGTATAATGGTTTAAGTAGGTCCTCTATTGTTTTGTATTGATGTAAAATAAAAAAATTACTTGAAAATAATATAGATTTTGAAATTATGAATCACTTAAAATCTATCATATGATGTGGAATTATTAACGGATTTCATGGCATAATTGGGAGAAGTTTATGAAAGGTATTTTTAACAACAAGTTACTAAAATATTTAGTTTGTGTTATGGTAATAGTACAAGGATTTTTGTTTTCTTTGGTTGTCACATTTTATATGGATTTAAATTATTTCCATGAGTTAAATAGCCAACCTGTTTCCAGTTTGTACATTAAATTAAAAACCATTCCAGAGGGAAAAGCTGACGAAACATTTAGATTTTTAAAAGCATATTCTGTAGAAAAAGGGATATTTTACATTAGGAAAGATCATCTACTTGATAGAGAAGGTAATCTGAATGGGATTATATTTGGTATAGATGGAGATTTGTCAAAAAATAAAGATAAATTAAATTTTGAATTTTTAGGACAAAGTATCATTAATGGTGATAAATTAAAAAAACTACTGGATAGTAAAGAGAATGATGCTACACTGGGAATTCAGGAGACTTCATTAAAAAAAATTGACACAATTCCAAGGTTTAGATATGGTAAAAATATTGTATTTAAAAAATTAGAAAGTGTTGTAAAAGAAACCAAAACTATCAACGGTGAATATAGAATTGTTGGCTTAGAAAAGTCACAGCAAGCAGATTTTTTGAAAAGATTAAGTAAGGTTAGTGGTGTTGATAGTAAAGTTTTTTTTGATGGAAAATCTGGTTATAATATAGATGATTCATTTAAAGAAATGACAGTAGTAGGAATATTTATTATTCATAGTATGGTTTTACTGGCATTAATGGTAGTAATAACCATTCGATCTTTACCAAATTTAGGGAAGTTTATGTTGCAAGGTTGGTCTAGATATGCTTTTGCGGTTAAGCTCTATCAGCCGATGCTATATACCGGTTTTATTTCAACGATTTTATTTATATTGTATGGGATGTTTTTGACGAATGTGACATTTAATTCCATAACATTTTATAGTGTAATGTTAGGATTGGGTTTGTTGAATTTTATAATAATCTTACTTATACTATCTGTATCTTCAGTTTTCATATTTTTAGTTAGTCCTATTGCGGCTATTAGAGAAAGATTCCCGAAAAGAGTGTATATGTTGACGGCTTTAGCAGTGTATATTGTATTTAATCTAATGTTAATAGGAGTAAGTAGTTATATTGATGGACCATATAGAGAGATTGAAAAAAATATAGATATTTCAAATAAATGGAGTCAAGTTTCTGAATATAAGATTTTAAGAAAAGTTAGTATAGGAGAGGATCAGGCTAGCTTTAACCGTCAATCAAAAGAGTTATTTAAAGATTTTTATAATTGGTATAAATCCATTTCAGAAGATAAGGATGTTAGTATAGTAAACACTTCATATATTTCAAAAGATTTATTAAATTCTTACAAGAATGATAAAGTATATGAGCATGTTCCAAATGAGGCTTTTTGGGTTTTTACCGTTTCACCAAATTACTTAAAAAAAATGGGGATAAATGTAGATAAGAGTGTTGTTGAAAAAGCTAAATCGGGAACAAGAGTATATCTGATACCGGAAGATAAAACAGATGAGGAGAGTAGACTACTTAGAGAAATGCTCAAGGAAAATGATACACGCAGCATAAGACAAGATGATATAAGTACTATATTTAATAAAAAACAGGAGTTTAATTTTATAAAATATAATTCAGAAAAAGGTATGTTTTCATGGAATACAAAATCATTGAATAATCTTATGATAAAAAAGCCAATTATATTGATAAGCACACCGAACAATATGACTTTTAGAGAGTCTGAAGGTTTGATTGCAATAGGACTTGAAGATTCATATGTTAAACTTGAAGGAAAGGCTTTGGAAAAATATGCAAATTCGGAATATTTGTCTAAATTTAATTTAGATGATAATGAGATTGAGTTTGCATCTGTTAAGTCATTTGTTGATGGAATTCAAAAAACTTTATGGACAACTGTACAATTGTTTTTTGGATTGATGGCAGCAATAACTTTTATAGTTGTGGTGTTATTAATTACAATTATATTAATTTTCCAAAATTCATATAGAGAGAAAATATTTATAAAAAAATTCTTGGGTTATAGTAACTTTAACATATATAAACTTCCGATTTTCATTATTTCTTTAGTAGTAGCTTTTGATATGATATCAGTAATACTTTTGAAATCAAAAATAGGTGTAGTTTACATTTTCTTGGTGAGTATACTGCAATTAATTTTATTTTATAAAGTTGTTAGTAGTAATCAAATGAAAAAATTAAGTGTTTTCTTAAAATCATAGGAGGTAATTCTAAATGAATATTCTAGAATTAAAAAATGTTAACAAAAGTTACGATGGAAGAAAGATTATAGATAATTTGACGATATCCATTCCAGAAAATTCTTTAGTTGCAATAACGGGAAAATCAGGTTCCGGTAAAAGTACTATTTTGAATATGATAGGACTTTTAGAGAGTATAGATAGTGGAAGTATAAAAATTAATGGGAATAGCATTCCTAATATCAATAGCTCAAAGGCAACTATGCTTAGACGAAACACTATAAACTACTTATTTCAATCCTATGCATTGATTAGTGATATCACAGTATTGGATAATTTAATGGTTGCCATGGAGTTTTTAGATTTATCAAAAAAAGAAAAAAATGATAAAATTGATAAAGTTTTGAAAGATTTAGATATATTTATTTTAAAGAATAAGAAGGTTAATACATTATCTGGGGGAGAGCAACAAAGAGTTGCTCTTGCGAGATGTATTTTAAAACCGGGGAATTTGATTTTAGCAGATGAACCTACTGGGTCGCTTGATCCCAAGATGGCAGAGATAGTTTTTGAATTAATAAAATATCTAAGAGACAAATACAATAAAACGGTTATAATAGTTACTCATGATATTTCATTAGCCAATAAAGCAGATTTTATCGTGGATTTAAGCGAAATGAAAAAATAAACCAAATTTTAGCAAGAATTATAAAAGTAAAAATAGAAAATTAAGGAGGTAATACTATCCATAAAAATGGAAAATGAAAGGAGAATACTGTGGTGAAAGAAAAGTTGTATTATGAAATAGTGCATTTACATCAGCTTTTTTTCGACATGTATTATTGAAAATAAAAAATTAAGTATTTTAAAAATACTAATAAATTTTGCCAATTTTAGAGGACTTCTTGTGCATAAGTGCAGGAGTCCTCCTTTTTTTGCTTGAAAATAAACAGGCAGAAAAAGAATGGAGGAAACTTTATGGCAAAAGAATATTACCTTTATGTCAATGGACAAAAGGTTAAAATCAGCGAGCAGATATATAAAGTCTACTGGCGTGAAAAAGAACATGAAAAATATTTGGAGCAGGTGGACAGGAAAAATCACTTACTCCTTTTTTCTTCACTGGATCATGATGGACACTTTGAGGAAAATATTGTTGATGAAGGCATTGATGTGGAAAAGATTGTGGAAACACAGATGATGATTGAAGCGGTCAGGAACGCCATATCAAGGCTTAATGCAGAAGAAAAGGACATCATAGAGCGTTTGTATTTCAACGACGAAACAGTCCGCTCAGTAGCAAAGTTAAAGAGTATCACACATCCGGCTTTGATTAAGAAAAGAAATAAAATCTTAGAAAAGCTGAAAAAATTTATCGAAGAAATTTAGAATTTCGGTAACCAAAGGGGTCAAATTTTCCTTATATAAAGTGAAGGGGAGTTTGACCTCTTTTACTTTCTTTTATAAGAGATAGGTTGCTATGGCAAATTGGAAAATAGAAAGAAAAATCCCTTTCAAATATTTTGTTCTTTGACAACTGAATAGACCAAGGTAGGACTTTATCTGCTTGTGGAGAATTATGACTTACGCCAAGACCTTTCTGCTAAAAAATATTTTGGTTCAATGAATACTGAGAAAATCAAGGAAACAAGGAAGCGAGCGACAAATAAGATTACATAAAAAACAGATGTGGCAGTCTGTTCGTTGATACAGGCAGTGATAATGATACTTCAACAGTTTATGCCGGCTCGTCTTGAATAAGGGGCGGAGGTGAGATTCCTATGTTGTCAGCCAAGACACCTACCAATGTCATAAAACTTAAAAAAGAAAACAACAGGGAAAGGAGTTTTCTAATGAATGTAGAAGAATTAGCAAGATATAAAAACATGTCAGCGGAAGAGATAGACAGGAAAATTGTCCCTGATATCGAAGATATAAAAGATAAGAAAAATGCAGAGCCGCTTTCCATGTACTTTATGAAAGTCGGAAATGTCATTGTTAAATGTAGCTATGCAGAGAATGGAAGAAGTTTGGAGGATTGTTTTCTGTCATATCTAAAAAAGAAAGCAATGCTGCTTGATTAAAAATATGATAAAAGGGGCAGACTTTTTTACAAATCTATGGTATAATACTAACCAAATAGGGATACAACTTCATAAGAGCTGAAAGACTCCAAGTTATCATATTTCTCCTTAAAAAAGAATATGAAAGTTTGGAGGTTTTGTTATGTCTAAAAATAATTTAGATACAGATGTTCTCAAAGTTGCCATGTATCTCAGATTATCACAAGATGATGAAAAATATGATAAAGGCTTTAAGGTGGAAAGCAACAGCATTTCCAACCAAAGACTTCAGATTAATGACTTCATTGATAAAAATGAGGATATGGAGCTGATAGAAGAATATGTCGATGACGGATATTCAGGTATAAACTTTGAAAGACCGGCATTTAAGAAAATGATGGAAGATGTCATCACAGGGAGAATTAACTGCATTGTTGTAAAAGACTTATCCAGATTTGGCAGAGATTATATTGATAGCGGAAGATACCTGCAAAGAGTATTTCCCTCTCTTGATATAAGATTTATTGCCCTAAATGATAATTATGACAGCTATACAGCCAGTGAAACGGAAAAGAACTTGGTCATTCCGTTTAAAAGCTTCATCAATGACAATTATTGTAGGGATACTTCCGCAAAGGTCAGAAGTGTCTGCAAGGTAAAGAGAAAACAGGGACAGTTTATATCAAACTATGCTCCTTACGGCTATGAAAAAGATAAGGAAGATAAGCACAAAATAGTAATTGATAAAGAAGCGGAATATGTGGTGCGTAAAATCTTTTCAATGAAGCTTGAGGGGTACAGCTCCTACTCTATTGCCAAACACTTAAACGATAATGGAATCCCATCACCGATGGAGCATAAAAAGGCAAAGGGAATAAGGTATAAGACAGGCTTCAGCACAAAGGCGGTTGCCAAATGGGATACGCCGGCAGTTAATCGTATTTTAACCAATGAAATCTATATCGGAACACTGCAACAGGGAAAACGGGAAAAGATAAACTATAAGCTGGATAAGGTGGTTTCCAAGGATAGAAGCGATTGGATTGAAATCGAGGACAATCATGAAGCTATTATTGATATTTATGACTTTGAAATTGCCCAAAAACTTTTGAAATGTGATATAAAGGCAAAAAATGTCGGAGAGAAGGCGGATTTGTTTTCAGGTCTTTTATTTTGCAAGGACTGTAATGCTCAGATGACAAAGAAAGTCGATAAGAGAGGGAAAACTCCCACTATTTACTATATCTGCTCCCAGTACAACAAAGGAAAAGAGTGCAGCAGGCATTCAATCAAACAGGAAGAATTAAAGCTAAGCGTACTTGAGATGATTTGCCATTATATCAACTCTCTTGGGAAGTATGAAAGCATTTCAGAAGAGATAAGAGAAATGGAAGTATCTTATGAGCTTTTTCAGAAAATAGATAAAAGACAGGAGTATACCAAGAAAAGCAAGGCAAAGTTTGAACTTTTAAAATCGGCTCTGTATCAGGACTTAAAAGAAGGAATCATTTCTGAAGAAGAATTTTACGGTATGAGAGAGTTTTATACAAACCGTATCGTAGAAAGCGAACTGATTTTAGAAAAGCAGAATAAAGAAATTTCAAGACTCTATCAAAAGAGTTTGGGAAACAAAAACTTCCTGTCAGATATTAAAAAGTACAGGAATATAAGCACCTTAGAAAGAGGGCTTCTTGTAAGACTTGTCGATAAAATCTATGTTTTGGAAGAAAAAAGGATAGAAATCCATTTTAACTATGATGAAACTACAGATATACTGGATAAGTTAAGCGACTACACAAAGCAATCCTCCGAGCTGATGAAGGAGGTGGTGTAGATGGCAAGGACAGCGAACAGGCGGGCAAAAGCGGAAGAAGCTCTGTTAAGCAAAGAAAGCGGAAACAGTTTTCAAACAGCGATTTACACAAGAATATCAAGAGATAAAAAAGAAAAGCCGAGTGATTCCATTGAAAATCAAATTGCTCTTTGTGAAAGTTATATAAAGAAAAATGATGGTCATAATTTGGTTGGAATATATAAAGACATCGCAAAGACAGGGACAGAATTTGAAAGACCTGACTTTGAAAAACTTGTGGGAGAAGTAAGGACGGGAAAAGTCAACTGCATTATTGTAAAAGACCTATCCCGCTTTGGAAGAAATTATACGGAGCTTGGAAACTTCATTGAAAAGATATTTCCGTTTCTTGGAGTAAGATTTATTGCGGTTAATGACAATCTGGATACCTTTCACATGGAAGATCCCAATAAATCTCTTGAGGTAATCTTGAAGAATATTGTAAATGAAACTTATGCAAAAGACATTTCAAAGAAAGTATCAAGCTCTCATCAGATGAGGATCAAACAAGGCGGATTCATCTGTGGTGCGGCTCCTTATGGCTATACAGCAAGAAAAGATGAAGATGGAGTAAGACGGTTATATGTTGATGAAAATACAGCTTCCATCGTAAAAGAAATTTTTGATGCGTATTTGAAGGGATTTAGTACACTTGATATTTCAAAGTTACTGTTTGAAAAGAAAGTATATATAGCAACTGATTATAGGAAGTTTGGAAAAGCTAAAGCTGATGAAAATGAGCTTATAAGAGCTTGGATTCCGACAACAATATTACAAGTGCTTAAAAATCGTGTATATACAGGAACACTCATTCAAGGCAGAAATCAAAAGCATTTATTTGAAGGGAAAAAGAGAGAAAGGCTTGACGAAGAACATTGGACAATAACAGAAGATGCCCATGAAGCAATTATCTCGCTTGATACATTTGAAAAGGTACAGGAGAAAATTTCCTCAAAATCTAATTCCATTAAAAATAGCAGAAAAGAAAATAAGAATGCTAAGGATGATACAGTATTTAGAGGAAAACTATATTGTGGAATTTGTAAGAGAAAAATGAGCGTACACATGCAAAAAAGCGGTAATAAAACTGTATTTTATTTTAGCTGTAATCGGTTCAGAGAATTTACAACAGAAAAATGCGGAACATCTATTACAGAGGCTACTCTTGAAAAAACTGTTAAAGCAGCCTTTGAAGCTATTCTTTTAAGTAACAGTAAAAGTTATAAGGCTTATCTGAATGCTTATGACAATCTTAAAATAGAGATGGATAAGAAAAAGGAAAAAGAAATAACTGAAATTGAAAGAAAAATTTTAGGCTTTAGCAGACTTCAAAGTGAGTATTATGAAAAATATGTTTTGGGCAAGTGGAGTAAAGAAGATTTTGAAAGGGAAAAAGGACTTCTGGGTAAAAAGAAAGCAGAACTCGAAATCCTAAAAGAAAGACAAGTTGCTATCTTTGAAAAAGAAGTATTTGAACTTGAAGAAAGGCATAAGTACCTTACAGCACTTTTTAAAGGTAAAACAAAGAAATGGGATAAAGACTTTGTAGATAGCATCATTGATAAGATCTTTATAGGGAAAGATAACACAATAGAAATCAAATTTAATTTTGAAGAAACTCCTGTGATTACTGAAAAACTCGGTAGAAAGACAAGGAGGAGCTGATATGAATACAGTAGATTTTTATTTAAGACTTTCCTTAGAAGATGACGATTTAAAAGACGAAAGTAACAGCATTACTTCCCAAAGAGAAATCTTAAAGAACTATATCAGTTCAAGAGAAGAATTTACTGGAGTGAAGATAAGAGAACATATTGATGATGGCTATACCGGAACAAATTTTAATCGTCCTGCATTTCAAAAGATGATAGGTCTTATGAAGAAAAATGAGATAAGAACTATTCTTGTAAAGGATTTATCACGATTTGCAAGAGATTATATTGAATCCGGAGCATATATTGAGCAGATATTCCCTTTTATGCAGGTTCGTTTCATCTCTGTGAATGACAATTATGACAGTAATAACAATGAGAATGGAATCAGCAGTTTAGAAATTCCTTTTAAGAATCTTGTCTACGACTACTATTCCAAGGACATTTCACAAAAAATCAGTTCATCAGTAAGAGTAAGACAGGATAGAGGGTATTATTTCGGTTCAAAAGCACCGTATGGGTATGTAAAAGATGAAAAAGACCATCATCAGCTACTTGTCGATGATAGAGTGAGAAACATCATTGAAGAAGTCTTTGAAAGATACCTGAGTGGAGAAAGTATGCTTTCCATTTCTAAAGATTTTAATCATAGAGGTGTTCTGACGCCGGCAAAACATATAGGGCTTAAAAGAGGAAGTGGAGTATGGACAGGACAGATTATTAGATATGTTTTAACACAAAGAGTTTATACAGGAGCTGTTGTTGGTGGAAAGACAAGGGTACAGGAAGTTGGTTCTGATAATAGAAAATGGGTTGATAGCAAAGACTGGATAATTAGAGAAGATATGCACGAAGCTATTATCTCTAAAGAAGATTTTGGTAAGGTTCAGGATATGCTAAACAGCAATGCAAAACTAATCAGTAGAGAGCGGAAGCATTTTCATATTCTTCAAGACAAAGTCTATTGTGGTAAGTGCTATCATAAAATGACTTATACAGTTAATTATGGAAAAACAGATGGATATTGCTGTCCCTATCGGTACAAAGCAAAAGACTGTGGCTGCATGAAAGGGAAGATAAAAGCAGAAACACTGGAAGATATTGTTTCAGAAGAGATTAAACTTTATACAGAGAGCTTTCTTGAAAAAGAACAGACAAGAAAGATTGAGCATAAAGTTATGGAAAGCATTTGTGAAAGCCTGCTTTACAGGAAGAAAAGACTGGAAGCGGAAAAGCAAAAGATTCAGGTTTCCAAAATGCAGCTTTATGAAAGGCATAAACAGGACGAAATAGATAAGGAAGCATATTTATCAAAGAAAGAAGATTTAAGCAAAAAACTTAAAAATACAGAACAGGAAATAGCCATCATTACGGACAAGATAAAAGAAAATACATCTTCAGGACATAACCTTAATGTTGATAAGCTAAGAGAAGCGGTTACAAAAGGAGAGCTTGTTTTAGACTGGATCAACGAAGTCATAGACAGGATTTATGTTTATGGTAAAGACAAGGTGGAGATTATTTGGAAATTTGAGAAAGGGAATGGAAAAGATGGATAAAAAAGACGAAATTATGCTTGTAAGTCATGAATCCCTTGTAAAAAAGATTTATATTATTAGGGGACAAAAGGTTATGCTTGACTTTGAATTAGCCGAAATCTATGGATATGAAACAAAGCGATTTAATGAGCAGGTTAAAAGAAATATTGAGAAATTTGATGAAGACTTTATGTTTCAATTAACGGATGAGGAAGTATCTGAACTTTCAAGGTCGCAAAATGCGACCTTGAACAAGAGTGCAGGAAGAGGTAGTAATATTAAGTACAATCCTCATGCTTTTACCGAGCAGGGAATCTATATGCTGATGACAGTTCTCAAAGGAGAGCTTGCAGTCAAGCAGAGTAAAGCCTTGATTCGCACTTTCAAGCAAATGAAAGACTACATCGTAGAAAATCAAGGGTTGATTGGGAAAAGAGAGTTTTTGCAGCTTTCGATGCAGATTACAAGTAATGTCGTGGAAATGCAGGATTTAAGACGAGATTTAAGAGATGTGGAAGATCAGGTAGCAGAAGTGGTGGATACCTTAAATAATGTGGTGCATAAATCGGAGCTGTCGGAGCTGATTCTTGACCTTAGCAATCCACAGCTCAAATATGGATTTTTACTCTTGAACGGACAGCCGATCGAAGCAAATCTTGCTTATAAAGACATTTATAGCATAGCGAAAAAGAGTATCTATATCGTCGATAACTATATCGGAGTGAAAACTTTGGTCTTGCTAAAAGATGTTCCTTCATCGGTAGAAGTCATTATATTCAGCGATAACATCGGCAAAGGACTTCATACCCTTGAATATCAGGATTTCTGCCAAGAATACCCATTTAGAAAGATAACATTCCAAAAATCCAGTGGAGAGTTTCATGACAGATACATCATTATCGACTGGAATACCGAACATCAACGAATCTATCATTGTGGAGCGTCTTCCAAAGATGCAGGGCAAAGAATCACAAGCATAACGGAAGTGGTCGATCAGATGATTTATACCGACCTCATCAATAATCTCTTGAAAAATCCGGTGTTGCAGTTAAAATAGAAGTGGAAAATGGATTGGAAATTTGAAAAAAATATGTATCCAATACTTGACACAAGGGTGGAAATTAAAGTAGACCTTATTGTAGAAAGGAGTTTATATGGGTTTAACCATAGAGAAACAAAAAATCGATAGAGAGCGATTTTTTGCAATAGGATATTGTCCGGAAATAGATCGCTATTTACTTTGCGTTCATATTTCGTGGGTTGCAGGTTATGATCGATATTATGTCATAGATCAAGAGGATATAGCACTTTATGAAGACTCTCAAGAAGAATTTTATCAAAAATATGCGAAAGAAATCAGTGCTTACAGGACAAACAAATTGATTGGAGCAGGAGCATTGAGGGATTATGATTTCAGGCATTTACCTGATGAGATATTGAGGAATTTGAACAAATATCCGCCATTTGAAGGATATTGTTATAAAGATGAAATACTCTATGCCAATATAAAGATAGATGATAGTTTTTTTACTGTTCCACCGATATATGATGAAAAGTAAATAGGAGGCGAACATTATGCCATTAAAAATTGTAAGAAATGATATTACAAAAATGAGCGTTGATGCCATCGTCAACGCCGCAAACACTTCCCTCTTGGGCGGTGGTGGTGTAGATGGTTGTATTCATCGTGCTGCCGGTCCGGAGCTGCTTGAAGAATGTAAGGCACTTCGTGGCTGTGAAACGGGAAGTGCAAAAATCACAAAGGGACATCGTCTTCCTTGCAAATACGTTATTCATGCAGTTGGTCCACGGTGGAAAGACGGAAGACATCAGGAAAAGGAGCTCTTAGAATCCTGCTACCGGATATCGCTGAATCTGGCAAAGAAATATGGCTGTGAATCAATCGCGTTTCCACTGATTTCTTCCGGCATTTACGGATATCCCAAAGATCAGGCGCTGAAAGTTGCAGTGGATACCATCGGTGCCTTTCTGTTAGAAAACGAGATGATGGTTTACATCGTAATCTTTGACCGTCAGGCATATCAGATCGGTGAAAAGTTATTTGCGGATATAACTGCTTACATAGATGATCGCTATGTGGAAGAACGCATCGATCACCAAACGGAGAGAGCCCGCGTAGCGGAAGCAGCTGAAGCTGATTACTTTGGAAAAGTTCAGGTATCAATGCCTAAGGAGACAATGAGCAAATCTGTCATGAGCAAGTCCCTGGAAGAAGCATTGAGTCACATTGATGAGAGCTTTTCGGAAATGTTGATGCGGAAGATAGACGAATGTGGCATGACGGACTCACAGTGTTACAAAAAAGCTAACATCGATCGCAAACTCTTCTCCAAGATTCGATCAAATAAATGCTACAAGCCATCTAAGCCGACAGTGCTGGCATTTGCGCTGGCTCTGGAATTGTCCATTGAGGAAATGCGAGACATGCTTGACAAAGCAGGCTTTACATTATCTCATTCGAGCAAATTTGATATCATTGTGGAATATTTTGTTGAACACGGCAATCACAATGTTTATGAGATAAATGAAGCGCTGTTTGCATTTGACCAGAGTTTGATTGGAGCTTGATGAAAATTAAATGTCGCTTTCAGTGCGACCGCTCTCCGAGAAAAAAGGATATACTATAGCTGTAAGGTACAAAATCGAGCAGCTATATTTTTTTAGGGGGGAGAGAAAACATATGAGAAAAGATTTAACAGAGATAATTTTTATTCTTGATCGCAGTGGTTCCATGAGTGGACTTGAGCGTGATACAATCGGCGGATTCAATTCCATGATTCAGCAGCAGAAAAGAACAAAGGGAGATGCGTTGATATCTACTGTGGTGTTTGACAATGTGAGTGAGGTGCTTCATGACCGCATAAGTGTAAAAGATATTCGGCCGATGACTATAAGGGATTACACAGTTCGCGGATGTACGGCGCTGATGGATGCTATCGGCAGTGCCGTTGATCACATTGGAAATGTCCATAAATACGCGAGATCGGATGATGTTCCGGAACACACAATGTTCGTTATTACAACGGATGGAATGGAAAATGCCAGTTGTCGTTATAGTAGAGAGCGTGTGAAACAGATGATTCAGAGACAGAGAGTAAAGTACGGTTGGGAGTTCATATTTCTCGGTGCCAACATTGATGCTGTGGGAACCGCAAGTCAGCTGGGAATTGATCAAAATCAGGCGGTCAGCTATCGATGTGACAGCGAAGGAATTACGATGAACTATAAGGTAATCAGTGATGCAATCAATGCCGTTCGTGGCGGAGTTTCTCTAGGTAAAGACTGGAAAAGAATCATTGACGAGGATTACAAAAAACGCAATGGTCGTAGGCGCAAGTGAAAGTATGATGAGCAGTTTGAAAACATCTCAAGCTTCATATTCCATATATGATACAATAAATTGGGCAATAGAGAATGAGATTATTAAAGTGAAGATTATCAAGGACATTATTAGTGAATAAGTCGGTTAAAGTGAAAGGTTTCTCAGGATGGGAAACAGTATAATAGATATACAAAAAATGCCAATTTATTAAACTAAGAATTACATACCGATAATTATATGTGATGAAAAAGCAAAAATAGAATATGCTGTACATTTATTATCTATAAAATACAAAAATAATGAGAATGTTATATTTGAGTTTACCGGTATGATATAATATAGAAGTAAGGGTGTGGATTCAGAGGAAAATGCTGGATTAGCCGACATAAGAGACCTTATTATCAAAGCAGACGTCAGGCGAGTTTGATATTTCTGACATCAACATTTAGTGATTTAAATTATTGTTTGGAGAACATAAGATGAGAGTTGAAATATTTCCCCTTGAGAAAATACAAATTGACGACAAGGAAATTATATTGGGAATGAATTCAGAACAGGTACAAGAACTGATTGGTATACCGGATAGAATCTTCGAGCAATACGGCTCAAAATCTTATAGGCATTATTATTTTAATAGCGAATTGGGATTGGATTTTGATGAAAATGGTTTCCTTGAGTTCATTGAGTTTCTCGCCGGGAAGGATGGCTCCCTTAAACCATATCTTTATGGGATATCAGCGTTCGAGATAGATGCTGACCAATTGATTGAAATGGTAACTGAACAAGACGATGAGATCGATGACAGTGAGGCAAATTGTTGCTATTCTTTTTTTAATGTAAGTATAGGTCTTTGGCGTAAAAATGATAAAAACAAGCGCTGGGATACAATTGGCATTGGAACGAAGGATTATTATAGGTATGATGTGATATAGATTGATAAATTACATGTGATAAATAGTATTCAGATGCTTCAATTCTTGGGATATGCATCCGGCGTATCGGCGAAGCATGGAACTGATAGTTTAGCTGAAATATTGGAGTGAATACACAAGATATAAGGAGGGATTGATATGATAGCAAAAGCGGGAGATGTGTACTGCGTCTATAATAAATACTTAAAGAAATATACCGCATGTCAAATAACAAAGATAGAAGAAGATGATAAGGAGTCCAAGGCGGTAATTCTTTCGTTGGATTGGATGGGAGATCAGCCTCTGAAAGAGGAGGAATTATCTTCCATAAAACCGCTTTATAAGGACTTTATGTACTGGAACCGAGGGATACATCTATCGAATGTCGATGTGAATGTACCGACAAACTATACTTTCGTTGGAAATGTTACTCCCTTAACGGATGAGAGTACAAATTCATATGCAACATGGGGAAACGGTTATGAGGTCTACAGACAGCTTAAATGGCAGGAAATACCGAAAGAACAGAGAGATGCATTTAAGGAAGCGGATAAGA
>ERZ772956.793-NODE-793-length-22557-cov-22.244334_pt1 | contig 22557 bp, 37 predicted proteins | sample MGYA00580683_ERZ772956 | MGnify/ENA primary metagenome ERZ772956 (study PRJEB29015, sample SAMEA2738077) | human oral metagenome | biome: human oral; feature: human-associated habitat; material: saliva | place: China | collected 2212 ... | reverse complement strand
ACCCTCAAAATCAGTTTGAGAGTTATTAAGCACGAGTAAATTTACCTGTTTTAAGGTTCTTGTAAAGAACTACATAGCCACGTTTTTTACTGTATGGGCAATTTTCTTTAGCGTCTTTTTTATCTTTATAAATGGTTGACCATGGACTCATATATTGAGAAATATTTTCCTCAGAAGTAGTTGCCAAACCTTGTTTAATCAAATCTTCAACTTCTTGCTCAGTGTAGATAGCATAGTGACTTTTTCCAGCTTGTAAGTTTCTGTCATATTTCCATACTTGAATCATTGTTATTTTTCCTCATTTCTTATTTGTAATATCATTGTACAATAATATTTTTAATTTGTCAACAGAAAAATAAAACTTTTTTAAAATTTTTTATAAAAAGAAAAAACTGCCTTAATAAGCAGTTTATTTTTCTTTTTGAGTTTTGTTATTCATCTTTGATAGAGTAGGAAATCCACCAAGAATGTACTCTTTTGCCTTCTTCTCAACTGAAGCAATATATTCTTGTTTTAAGTGTCCGATTAGAGCTTCTTCTAATCGTGGATTTGTTTCTACTAGATGAAGCAAAACTTTTGCCTTCTTAGCTACAATTTCTTTTTGTTCTTCTTGGGAATATTCATTCCAATCTTTTTCTAACTCAAAAATGCCTTTGAGCATTTCATATCCTTTTCTTTCCATTTTAAGTAAGAAGCCCTACAATCTTGTAAACCAATTTGAATATGAGTTCAATAAAGAGATTATAGAACTTGCGCTCGAGCATGGATTGTTCAAGGTTTTTGAGGTGGGTTTTTCTACTTTTGAAGTGAATCATGCTTTGATTATTCTAAAAAGAAACAATCATCTTTTAACTAAAGCTGAGCAAAGTAAATTGATGAAAGATTGTGATGAAGTTGCCAATTGGATTAGAAAGAATATAACAACTGTTGCAGAAAATGAAACACTTACACATGATAGTTATCATAAATTAAGTTCTCTATATTCTACTTTAAAAAGATTAAAAACTAAAGATTGAGGTTAATAAATGAAATTTAGTGATGTTAAAAATAGAACTTGTCTATATTTATTAGGCGGTATTGCTGGATTAGAAGGCTCAGTACTTAATATTATTACAACAAAAGATGATAAATTGTTTTTTGAGTTCTGTAATGATTATGATGAGCTGGGCTTGGACGAGGACACAATGTACGCTTTCCCAATCGAAGCTTATTTACCAATCTATATCTTGCAAGAAACAACTATGAAAGAGATTGAAAATATACTAAGCGAAGCTTCATTAAGTAATAATGATAATAGAGGGCCGTTTTTAAATGAAATTATGCAATTAGAGAGTAATCCTATCTATTTAGAAAAAGAACTTGATGGTAATGATGCTGAATATCTTGAAACAAGTTGGAATGATAAAAATATTCAGTCACGAATGGAGCATTGGGTTAAAGCATGGCCGAGATTAAATTTGCTAGATGGACTTAATTGGAATTTTGACTATAAACCAAAAGATAAAACAATTTTACAATTAGTCTTAGAAGATATGGCTCGAACAGAAGATTAAAGAATAAGGAGATTAAAACTTTGAAAACAGCAGAAAATGAAATTATCTTATCAAATGGAAAAGCTTTTCGCTATAACCCACACATTTTCAATAAAGATTCTGTTTTATCTTGGTCTATTCGTAAGGGTGAATGGCTAGTTACAGAAGAAGTTATCCTTGCCTTAATTAGCTTATTTAACATAACAGAAATTAACTTTGCTGGAAAGAGTAAAATTATTGTAAAAGACTATATGGATTATTATATAGAAATTGACTTTACAGAAACAAAAATAACTTCAATTCGAGTTATAAAATTTTTAAGCTGTAATACTAAAGGTTTTGAACTTGTTCCATACAAAACAAGCAGGGGTTATTTATCTTTAGATAATATTCCAGTTTCTTTTAAAGAAAAAATCACTATTCCATTATCTGATATAGGGTTTAATTTCAAAACAGAAGTTTCTAAAATTTTAGATAAGTTTAATTATTTTAAATTTGAATAAATGTAATCTCTCCTTAGACAATAAGGGGCTTGGAGCTCATATTGTTACACCCGAAGTTGAAGAAGATTGCTGGTAATTCCACTAGTTCTTAACAAACCTCGATATTCTAACAGAATATTAAAATCATCGAGGTAAATTTTATGATGTCAAGAATTGAAATCAAAGAACAAGCAAGAGCTTTGATTAAAAGAAATCAGGTTTGGAAAGCAATAGGAATACCATATCTTATATTATCAGTTATAGTTTTTCTAACAGTATTTCTAATGCCTGAAAATTATCATTTTCCAGTATATTCATTTGGATTTATAATGGCTTTTTATGCTTTGGCTGCTCAAATATACTTATATAAAGTTGTAAAAAATGAAATAGAAATTGCTGAAGGCTTTACAAATCAAGTTAAAGACATTTTTAACTGTCTAACTAGAGAAAATATATATACATTCCTTGTATCAGATGTTCTAGTATTTTGTTGGGCATTGATTCCACTTGCTGGGCCATTTATTGCTTTAGTTAAAGGCTATTCTTATTCTTTAGCTGTATTCCACTCTAATGATTATAAAGAAAATACTCCTATGGAAAATATAACAAAGAGTAGAATTGACATGGATGGCAACAAAATGACATTATTCATTCAGCAATTAAGTTTCTTTGGTTGGGAATTTTTATCTGTTTTCACTATGGGAATTTTATCAATATGGTTACAACCTTATATTATAGCTTCAGAAGTTATATTTATGAACGAAATAACTAAAAATAAAAAATAAAAGAAAGAGCTTCTAAATGAAGTTCTTTTTTATTTTTTAATTATCTATTGCTTTTTTCTCAAATTATTATATAATTAAATTATATAAAGAAAGGGGTAATAAAATGAATATTACAGTTTTATACCACAACGAAAAATGGAAACAGGTTAATCAAAAGTGTATAAATGTGATTTGATTTTTATAGACTCGTTAAAACGAAATTTAACTCCTCATAATGGCACACCTGCAAGTGCCTCTACACTCTCATTATATAAATTGAGTGCTACTTTTATAATGTGATAAGAATTGGTCGCTTCATCATTTCTTTTGTTTTTCTTATGTTTTTATAAGCTTTGTCTGAAATTTTTCTCATGATGTTGCCACCACCATTTAAATCAGCATTCCATAGATTACCCTTACTATCCTTATATAAACCACGACTAATTCTCCTACCAGAAAATTTAGGGCTATCATTTTCACCATAAATAGGCAATTCATCTCTATCAAAGAAACTTGCTTTTGATGTGTAACTTTCTTCTATAAAGATTACTTCAATTCCATTCAATAAGCCCTTATATAACAATTGATTAAATAATTTTGTATGAGGGATATTAACGAAATTTTGATTATTTCTTCTGCCGATGTTTATTTCATTTTTCCAACCAATATTGTTACCAATAATGATTTTTGAGATGTCGTTTCTTACTGCCTCGCTGATAATATGAGTTGAAATTTTGTGCATTTCATAATCAATCTTATTATTTCGTTTAAAAGACAATTGCTTTAACCGTTTGGAAGATTTAACATTTGTAGGTAATTCTGACCGTAGTTTTGCATTAGTTTTATTGTAATATTGATTGATACTTTTTATTGGTCTGCCATTGTATAATAACGGTCTGATTCCAATATTATTGTAAATAGAAACAATATTATTTAAACCCGGGTCAATTGAAAAATACCTTGAATTATCTTTCTTGAGTTTTTGCTTTTCTACTTCATAAATTTTGAAACATTTGATTAAATCATTAGCTTCGTCATAAACAAATTTAATCATCTTCAAATTAGATTTAGTTGATTTGATTTTAAGATTGTAAATTCTCTTACATAAAGTATAAGTATAAATGCTTTTATCTTCATCAAAATCAATTTGTTTAGAGATAGTTAGTTTTGGGAAAGTGATTACGTTATAACCATTTTTATCTTTATATTTCGGTATTCTTTTCTTTTTATTTGATTTGTTGTTAAAGAAACCGATGAATTGTCGCCCTACTTGCATCAAAACTTCTCCTGCTAAATGGGATTGAAGTGCATAATAATCGGGATTGTTATTTTTAGTAAAGATAGGTCTTTGCGATTGCCAAGTTCTATATGATTTAGTTTCAAAGTAATATTGTCTAACATCATAGAGGCTAGCATTATAAAGATTTTTGCTCAAATGACATAAGTTTTTAATTAAATCAAATCTTTCATCTGTTGAATAAATCATCTCTTTTTCGGTTAATTCCATATTTTCACCTCCTTTGAATTTATTTTATATGGTATTTAAATACCGTATATTTATATTATTCTAAAATATTTTAATATAAGTATTAAAATGAGAATATGATTAGTTGTGATTTAATGTTACATATAATCCACAAAACATCTAGCTATAATTAACATTTTTAAAAGAGCAGTTACTTGTTGTTAATATTTCTAAAGATGATGTAATCAATTCTTTTGAAGAGCAAGATTTAAAATCAGTTAAATTAGAAGATACTAAGTTAGGAAATGATTTTGTTCCTATTGAAAAAGTTTTTAAAGCTTATAAATCAGATGAACCATTTAAAGAATTAACAAAATTATTTTATAATGACTTAGTTGTTGATTTTACTAGAAAAGCATATTACAAAGGAAATGATTCTTACGATTACTATTTTAAAGTTTTATATGAAAAAGAAAACCATAAAACTTTAGTTATCTATAAAATTGAAAACAATTGGAATAACAACACCTTAACAAGAAAGTTAAAAGCGTCAACAGTTGAATTTAAAGTTCTAAAATAGATATATTTAAAGAAAATATAAAATCAAGGAGATTAAATGAACGAAAAATCAGTAACAAGCTATGAACTTATACTAGAAAATTGCGAAACAATCATCTTATCAGCAACAGATTTAATTGAAGCTAATTTTGCTGGATTAGATAAACACATAGATATTTGGCAATCAGAAAATCAAGTTCTTAGAAAAGAATCTCTGGTAGCTAAAGATGCTTTGCTCATTTTCGATGCAGAAAATCTCAAAGCTAGACGAACTTCTTTCTCTAATGGCGAATACAATGCTTATGAACGGGTAACAAAACATTCAGATATTGTTGCATTGGAAATTTTTTACAGTGACAGTTCAAATGAACTTATTTATGTTCCATTTGATGGCGATTACGAAAATAAATTACAAGAAACTACCCTTGAAGAAGTACAAGGAAAAGAACGATTAGAAATTTACTTCGGTAAAAATGTGCAAGAAATTTCTACAACTGTTTAATATAGAAAGGTTATATAATGACTGAAAAAGTAAAAGAATATAGAATTTTATTTAATGATGAAGATACTCTAACTTTAGACCCTAGTGATTTGATTACTTCTCATTTTTTGGAGGTAAATAAAACTATTACAAACTATACAGCTAAAGGAGAAACTTTCAAAGAAGATTTCATTTGTGCTGAAAAAGCTTTGATAGTTATCAACATTAAAAAACTTATAGGCAAAAAGACTGCTCTTTCAAAGGACGCATACAACAGGTTGACATCATGCTATGATATTGTTGCTTTTGCAATTGATTATGAAAACAGCAATAACAATAAAACTCTAATCTTACCAATTGAGGGTGAGAATGGAATAAATGAAAGTCAATATATAACTTTTGACGAAGAAGAAAATGAAAAAGTTTTAAAAATATACTTTAACTAAAAGAAACCACTCAGACAAAAATCTAAGTGGTTTTTCTGTTTTTTAAAAAGACGAACATTTTAGCCGCTGTTTAGCCGAGAATGTAGCCTAGTTTACGAACATTTATAGCCATAATTTTACAGCATTGTAGCCTGATTTACGAACATTCAAAATTTCATTTAGCAAAGCTTGTTCGTCTTTAAAATGGAGAATCTTCATCTATTTTAGGGAAAATTCTAGGTCTTGTTTCTTGAAGTAACTCTATGAAATCAATTTCATTATTAAATAACTTCTTATAAAAGTCTAAATTTGCTTTTCTAAGTTCTTTTGCTTTTCCCATAATATCTTTTTTAATTTCAATAGATTTATCTGTTACTAATATGGCATTTTTATTAAGTACTTTTCCATTAGTCGCATTTCTTAATAATGAAATTCCTTTAAGAGAAGTTGCTCTTGATAATGCAACATAACCCAAACCTGGAGTCCAACAATTAGTTAAATCTACAGTAATATTATCAAAGCTTTGTCCTTGTGATTTATGAATTGAAATCGCATAAGCAAGCTTAATCGGATATTGTGTACATTCTGCTAATATGATTGACAATTTACTCTTTTTAGTTGCTCTTAATAATTCATCTTCTACTTCTGAATCAATTTGTGCTACTAACCATTTGTTTGTTTTCTTCTTATAAGCTTTTTGCTCATCTTTAGTATAATGACTTAAAACATTCTCTTTAATGCCTTTCTTTAATTCTTCTCTTCTCTTAAGTTGCTCTGGTGTTACTTCTTCTTTTGTGTAGTAAATTTCACTTAGCAAATAATAGAAAGTTTTATCTAAATCAGAATCGAAATATTTAAAGTAAGGTTCATGGTCAATTAGTTCAAAAGTTCCAATCATTCCATTCTTTAGAAGTTTAGCTTCATTTGTTCTAATTAAACGCTCTTTATCATCTAACATATATTTAATATGTGGAGTAGAATACGGCATAGCTGCAGATTCATTAGATGTAATCATAATGGTATCGCCATGTTTAACTCTTAGAACTTCAGGTAATTTTAATTCTCTAAAAGCGTATTTTTCACTATCTTCAGGTGTTCTTGGATTACACCAAGTTTCATGAGTAAATAATTCACCTTTATTTAGTTTGTGATTATCTTCATTGATTTTGTCTACTTGGAAGTTAGTTGAAACTAATAATGCTACACCAGGTTTGTATTTAGTAGTAGAGATTGGAATAGTTCTAATTGTATCTGCCACTTCTTTTGATAATCCATTTCCTAAAGAAATATTATCAAGTAATTCTTTCAATGTTCTATCACTTGTTCTTTGGATTTTATCTAAATAGCAAAGTGAGAAATTAAGTTCTTCCCAAGCTCTAGTGCCGTAGCAAAAATCTGCTAAATCTTGGCCGTATGTTTCAATGTCTTTTTTAGTAGCAACTGGTTGTAATTGAGTAAAGTCGCCAGATACAATAATTTGTAAATATTTAATATTCTTTTTTATGTCTTTAATTCTATCTACAAGAAATTGTAAATCTCTAGCACTAAGCATAGAAACTTCATCTATGATTAAGATTTGACTACTTCTAATCTTGAATAAGCTACCTCTATATAAGCCCGAATCCGTAACACCTGGTAATTTAAGATAATCTTCATAGGTATGTTTATAAATTCCCATACCAGAGAATGATTGAATAGTTTGTCCACCAATATTGATAGCACTTAATCCAGTAGTACTTGTTTTATGGATTTTCACTTTGGGATTAAACGATTCAACTAATTCGCAATATTTTCTAATTACGAAAGATTTACCGGATCCCGCTGGGCCACTAAGGAAAACATTATTGCCCATTAACATTTGGATAATTGCTTCTGTTTGTGAAGTATATTCTGCACCTTCAAGTGCTTCATCAAAATTTGAGTTTTCAAGTAGTATTTCATTCAATAATTCTTTGCTGTTCATTCTTTTAGTAATCCTTTGCTGCTCATCTTTTAGTAGTTCTTTGTTATAGGTTAATCAAATATGAATTTATATAATTTGATTTTTATAGACTCGTTAAATCAGATTTAACTCCTTATAATGGCACACCTACAAGTGCCTCTACACTCTCATTATATAAATCGAGTGCTACTTTTATAATGTTATAAGAATTGGTCTTTTCATCAATTCTTTTGTTTTTCTTATACCTTTATAAGCTTTGTCCGAACATTTTCTCATGATGTTAGCAGCTCCATTTAAATCAGCATTCCATATATTACCTTTACTATCTCTATATAAGCCACGTTCAAATCTTCTACCAGAGAATTTGTGATTATCAGACTCGCCATATTTTGGCAAATAATCCTTATCAAAGAAACTTGCTTTAGATGTGTAACTTTCCTCTGTAAAGACTACTTCAATTCCATTCATTAGACCCTTATATAACAATTGATTAAATAGTTTTGTATGTGGAATTTTAGTGAAATTTTGGTTGTTTCTTCTGCCTATTTTAATTTCATTTTTCCACCCAATGTTATTACCAATAAAGATTTTTGAAATATTGTTTTTAACTGCTTGATTGATAATATGATTTGATATTTTGTGCATTTCATAATCAATCTTGTTGTTTCTTTTAAAAGATAATTGTTTTAATCTTTTGGAAGATTTCACATTAGCAGGTAATTCTGACCTCAATTTAGCATTGGTTTTGTTGTAATATTGATTGATACTTTTGATTGGTCTGCCATTGTATAATAACGGTCTGATTCCAATGTTATTGTATATTGACACAATATTGTTTAAACCTGGGTCAATTGAGAAATATCGGGAATTATCGCTTTTTAGTTCTGGCTGCTTAACTTCATAAATCTTAAAACACTTGATTAAATCATTTGCTTCATCATAAACAAATTTAACCATTTTCACATTTGATTTAGTTGATTGAACTTTTAAATTGTAACTTCTTTTGCACAAAGTGTAAGTATAGAGTTGTTTATTTTCATCAAACTCAATTTGTTTAGAGATTGTCTTATTATTGAAAGTTATAACATTATAACCATGTTTGTCTTTGTATTTAGGGATTCTTTTCTTTTTGTTTGATTTATTGTTAAAGAACCCAATAAATTGTCTACCTATTTGTTTTATTACTTCACTAGCAAGATAAGATTGAAGTGCGTAATAATCAGGATTTTTACTTCTAGTAAAAATAGTGTCTTGTGATTGCCAAGTTCTATATGACTTAGTTTCGAAGTAATATTGTCTAACATCATAAAGACTTGCATTATAAAGATTTTTACTTAAATGGCATAATTCTTTAATTAAGTCAAATCTTTCATCAATTGAATAGATTATCTCTTTTTCAGTTAAGTACATAATTTCACCCCCTTTTTATTAGTTTTTTAATTTATAGTTATATTATTCTTTTTTATTTAATTTTTATGTTGACAAGTAATGAATTATATCATATAATAGAAATATAGAAACGAGGTAAGAAAAATGACAGTAATAAAAGTATTGATTGGTGTTGCTGGTGTAGGAAAATCAACATACATTCAAAAAGTTAAAACAGAAAAATCATTAGTATTATCTTCTGATAAGCTACGCATTGAATTGTTTGGCGATTTGGAAGCCGGTAATGCACCTGAAGCTATTCCAGTTGTTTTTAAAACACTACATGAGCGAATGAAAGAAGCTCTTTTGTCTAAACAATATGATACTATCTTTTATGACGCTACTAACTTAAGTCGTAAACTTCGTAAGGGGTTTTATCAACAATTCAAGAAATATGCAGAAATTGAAGCAGTAGTACTTGTAAAACCACTTGCAACAATTTTAGAGCAAAACTCTCAACGTGTAGGATTTGCAAAAGTACCTGAAAGTGTTATCCGTAGAATGTATGAAAGCTTGCAAGTACCACGTATTGGTGTAGATTGTGATAAAATTGAAGTTATTGGTGACTTTGAAGATTTTGCTGGTGAAATTGCTATGATTAAGGAGATGAAACATGATTCTCCATATCATGCCGAAGATGTTGATACTCATATTCAAATGACTATTGATGGTGCTAAAGCTCAAGCTGAATCAATTCATTATACAAAAGATGAAATTGTTACTTTGGCAGAATTACATGACTTAGGAAAAGGAATTACTAAAAAACCATCTCAATCACGAGGGGTCGCTCATGATTATTTTGTGGAAACTCATGGTTCTCATAGCATGTTCTCTAATCATCAATACGTTGGAGCTATGTATGCTCTTGTTAAATTCAAAGATGATTTAAGTGAATCTAAATTGAAAATTGTTGAAGCAATTTATCAACACATGAAAGCACATGACGGTTTAACTGTTAAAGCAATTAAGACTGATAAGTTAGATGAAGATACAGTTGCTTTGATTGAAGATTTTGCTAAGATTGACTCTGCTAGTCGAATCGTTGATGAAGTGATTTATGAAAAATATATGAGTTTGTTAGGAAAGAAAGGTTGATGAAAAAATGATTACAAAACTTTTGATTAGTTGGTTGAAGAAAAATAAAGTACAATTAAAAACAGAAGCAGCTGGAGACAGATTCTTTAATGCTTTCTGTTTTGAATCAATGTTGGGTATGTGTTGTGCTATTGCAGGGCTTATTCTTGTATCAAGTAAATACACACATATTATGATTTTTGGAATAATCATTTTAATTTATGGTATCTGTTGTACAATTTCCTTTTTTTCCTATTTGTTTAGTTCTAAAAGTTTTTGTGAATGGAAGTGGGAACTCACACCTAAATATTACTCAACTGGAACAGTTCTTAAACGAGATGAAGGTTATTCAATTTCTTTTAAGCCTGGGTCTTGGTATGAAACAATCTGTTTAATTGAAAAGAATGGACTCGTTTACAAATCAGAAAAAATTAGTAACATTGGAATTAGAAACAGTGAAACCATGAGATATACTGAGATTGAGAACTTGTTGAACTTTATTAAAGAAAAACAAACTTTTCCATATACTGAAATTGAAGAAATTGACCTAACTTACAAAGTAGAAAGCCCTTATATTGAAGAAATTCGTGAAGAGCGTGAAGCTTCTGTTATTGTAACATTACCAGATGATTTTGTAGCAGAATTAAAAGCTTTTGTTCATAAAGACGATGATAAAAAAGAACAATCTCAAAATATTGTAAATTGATTTAGAAATTAAGTATCTGCAAAGATACTTTTTTTATTTTTGTAAATCTTTTTGGTTGACAATGAAAGCTTTTGGTTGTATAATGATTGTAGAAATAAAGAAAGAGGAAATTTATTATGAAGCCAATTATGATACCAACTGATGTTCATGTTCCACAACAAAAAATCATCTATGCTGACACACCTTGGAAGCTTGATAAAGAAGTTAATGATTTTATTGAGAATATTACAGAAAAAGGTTTTAAAGTTATCTCTATTTCTGTAAATACAAACCGGCAAGAATATTATCATTATACAACTACAATTGTTTATGGAGTAAAGGTGAAAGCTAATGAATAAATTTACAGTTACAATCCAATCTGCTCATTACGGAACGTGGGATTATTCTGGCCAGCCCGAAGAATATATAATTCAAGATGAAGAAAAGTCAACTATTCAAATTTTGAATTTAATTTTGAGCCATTTAATATTAAACAAATTGAAAATTGGCTCTAATTATGATTACTTTGATGAAAGCATTTTTAAGAAAGCAGAAATCATTAAAGAAATCTACAAACAGATTAAAGCTGAAAATTATTTTGAGATTTCTTATTGGAACCCAGTTAATTGGTCTGAAACAACTATTGGAATCGAAAAGAATTAGAAAGGATGTTTAATGTGAGCAAATATACTGTAACAATTGAAAACTTATTACATGGTAATAATTCTTGTTTGAAGCAAGAAAAAATTCTAATCAAGGAAGAAGAAAAAACAACAAATCAAATTTTAGATTTACTCTTGCGCTATCCAATATTTCTTTCTGAAACAAAAATAAATTCTACTCCAGCATATGTTCATTCTCATACTTACCCAGCTTCTCCAAGTGATGTTAGGAAAACAATTGGTTATTTACTTGATTTTATTGGGTTCAACAATAATATTTTAACAATCGCTTATATGAATGAAATGACTAAAACTGAAACAACTATTACAGTCAAAAAACATTAGAAAGGTTTATCTATGAGAAAATATACTGTAACAATTGAAACTTCATTGCCAAAGAGCAAGACTTACTTAGGTCAGCCAAAATACCTAATCACGAATGAAGAAAAAACGCCAAATCAAATTTTAAATTTAATCTTGAGCTATCCAATATTTCTTTTTGACTTGAAAATAAATTCTGAACCTGCACTAGCTTACACTTATCCTTGGCTACCTATGCCAAGAAAGGTAATTGAAGTTATTTATCACTTTATTAAATTTATTGACTATCACCATAATATTTTAACTATCTCTTATTGGAATAAAATTACTGAAACTGAAACAACTATTGCAATTGAAAGAAATTAGAAAGATTTACTAAAATGAAAAAATATTTGGGGAATAAACTTACTAAAGAAGAAATTATCAATAATCTTGAAAGTTACAAAATGATTTTTGTTGAGTTCAATAACTATGAAAAATTCATTGAATTATTTAAAGCTATTGAACAATTAGGCTATAATTCTGAATGGACTGAAGAGGAAGATATGACTAGCATTATGAATCTGAAAGTTGTTGAAGAAGATTTGAAAAAGCGTTATGAATCATTATGGCTTAATATTCATACTGAAAGAAAAGTTATTGACTTATCAACTTTCTATCATGTACAAAAAGGTGTTTTTAATAATCAAAAAATTGCTTATGGAACAATGTTAGAAAAATCAGAATATATTCACAATGGCTATCTGTACATCTAATGAAAATAAGCAATTCTAAGCTGCTTAACTGCAAAGTCGATACATTTATCGAAATTGCAGTTTTTCAGTTTTAGCGTACAGTTAGTGACGATATAACGACATTCAAAATCAGTCCGAGCAATATTAAAAATTAAGACTTTCGGAGCTTAAAAATATTTTTTATTTTTTGTATTTAATTGTTGACAGTATATAATTTTTGTTGTACAATATATATAAAGAAAGATGAAAAGAGGATAGCAAAAATGGCTAAACCAAAAACTTATGAAATAACAACAGTTGTTACTGAATGGAAAAGAACTCGTATGTACTACTCAAAAGGAACACTTAAAGAGTTGATTGAAGCTACTTGCAACACTTTTGAAGCGGGTCATAAATCTAATCCTAAAATCAATCTTGCTCCTAAGACAATTAAAAGTTTTGCTTCTAATTATGAAAAAGCGTTGTATCAAGAAGGTCATATAGCAAAAGTAACTTATAAAGAGTTTCAGCTTAACACATATTGGAAAAATAGATTAGCAAAAGAAAAACAATTTATACAATAAGACTTAAAATGAAAAGAGGAAAAACAAATGGCAAAAGAAAAAATTTATCAAGTTACTAAAAATATTTACGGTATGGCTCGTACACGTACTTACACATTAGAAGGCACATTAAAAGAATTGATTGAAGCAACTCGTTATACTTTTGAAGTTGGTTACAGCTACAATCGTAAAATCAATCTTTATCCTAAGACAATCAAAAGTTTTATTTCTAACTATGAAAAAGCTTTGGAAGAACAACAAAATTGTCCAGTAGAAGTAACTTATATTGAAATTGCAGCTTAAAATTAAATGAGGTAAAAAATATGCTCAAAAGAAAATTTCGTAGAGAATCTCGAACAGTTTATAAATATTTAATTGAAGAAAATTCACTTGTCAAAGACAGTAAAAGTGCTGAGGAAATTTTAAATACACTTTTTTATTGTCCTGTAACATTCTTGAGAGAAGTGAATCGAAAAGATGGTACAAAAGTTTGTTTATTCTACGTTGATGACTATGAAGATAATATTTTTAATGAAGCAATTCTATTTAAAATTTATATTAGTAGCTCAGGCAATGATTGGAAGTATGATTTCTATAAAAACTTGGAAGCAGTACAAAAAGCAGCTGAAAATTTTGAATAGAAAGGTAAAGTATGACTAAAATTATTTTGAAAAATCCTTACTTTGAGGAAGAAATCAAGGTAAAGGAAAGTTACAAACTTATAACTGATATGTTGGGTTGGTTGGAAGTGGGTAATATACAGTGCCTCCAATTACAGCAGATTGAACCTACTGAAAGTATGATAACAATACACCCAAAACATTTCGCTAAAATTGAATTTTACAAGGAGGAAGATAGATGATACCAAAATTTCGAGTATGGTTACCTGACCCAGAAGTTAGAAAAATGTTGCGAGTAAAAGCTCTTGTTTTTGAAGATGGTAAAACAAGGTGCGTATGCGGTTATTCCTATGACTTTTATCTTGAAGATGAAGATGCTATTCTCATGCAATCAACAGGCTTGCTTGATAAAGATAGCAAAGAAATTTTTGATGGTGATATTCTGGCAGTTAAAACCAAAAATGAAACACTAATAGTAAATGTGTTTTGGGATAATGAACATGCTTTGTTTATGGTTGAATCAAAAGCATACAATAAAAAAGCTGCTTTAGCTGAATTGATTGAAGATAATTCACCTATTACAATCATCGGTAATATTTATGAAAAATAAAACAACAATTTAAAAAGGTGGTGGAAACTACCTTTTTTATTTTTTAAATTTTTTATTAAAAGTTGTTGACAAAACAAAATGTTTATTGTATTATATAACTATAAAGAAACGAAAAGGAAGATAAACAATGAACAATGTAGTACTAAACAATGAAATCAAAACTTTTGCTTGTGTCTTTACTGATGGAACTAAACGAGAAACAGTTGGTACTGATAAATATTTAGCAGATGAATATTTCAAACTAGTTGCTCAATTAGAAAACAAAACAATCAAAACAATTAAGGAGAAATGAAATGGCAGAACAACTTACTCAAAAAGAAATCCAACTAGCAGAATTGCGTGAACGTATTGAAGAAAATGGAGCATTAGAGCAAGGCTTCTCTACAAAATTGCTAAATCATATTGACCCTTGGGTTTTAGCTGAAGCTGTTCGTTATGTTGCAACTGAATGTCCAGTTGATTTGAAAACTGACAACGTTACTATCCAATCTATGATTATTGATAAAGCTATGATTGTTATGAACGATGAAGAATTTGAAGCTGTTGCTCCTTACTTCTTGGGTACTTCAAAGATTTTTGGAGGTGCCTCTAATGAGTAAACTAACTAAAGATGAACAAGAAACACTTGAATGGATTTGCTTAGTAGGAAGTCTTAAAATCAAGGAACTAGAAGAAACCGCAGATAGTGAAAAAATGGTTCTTCTACATAAACATAAAGAAAATATTATGAAGCTTCTAACTAAAAATTGGAATGAATAAGAAAGTAAGAAAAACAGAAATGAAAAAAGAAAAATACAAAACTTTAGAACAATCTTGGTTTGACGAACAGCTCAAAAAGTCTGTATCAAAAGCAATAGAAGATAACGAAAAAATGAATTTCATTTTGAAACACAATGAGAATCTAAATAAGCTCTTAAATTTATAAAAAAGAAAGTAACAAAAAGTTACTTTCTTTTTATTTTATTGTTGACAAATTAAAATCTTTATTGTATTATATAACTATAAAGGAAATATGAAAAGAGGAATTAAAAATGATTATTGATTTAACAAAGAAAATCGCAGAAATGAAAAAAGAAGAAAAAACTAAACACATTGAAACAATCTTATCATTCAAAGATTTTGAAAATATGGACGTTACTGATTTGCGAACTATTGCTAATATTATTGAAGCTTATCAAAAAGAAAAAGCTATCTTGGATAAAGCAGAACTTATCAAAGAGAAATACAGTCTTTACTCAAAAGTTTATTTTAATGACTCAGATGATGAAATTGAATTACTACTAAATGCTATGGAAGTTGATGATGAAGCTCGTTTCATTTATCATTTGCAAAATGAATTTGATGTTATTCTAAAAAGCAAAACTCCTAAAGAGCGACTCGAAACAATTGAAGAAATTAAAGAATTGTTTAAAGAAGCTTTCACTTTGACTGATGAAAACTTCCAACCAGCTATGACTCGAGTACATATTACTGACAATTGGGAAAAGGCTTTACGAGGTATGCAAGCTGAAAAAATTGCTAAGGATTTAAACTATTCATTTTTAGATGGTGAATTAACAGAATTATTTCTGCTTCATAAAACAACTAATAAAAGAGTTGTTAAGAAACGTATCGAAGATTTGCTTACTTATTGTAATTTCCACTACGAATCAGATGCCCTACATAACGGTTATTACGAGCTCGTACTATAAGATGAAGAATTATGAACATTAGAAAGATTTACTCGAGGCAAGATGATACATTTTTGCTTGACGATTTACTAGGTGATTTCTATGATGAATTACAAGCTTATCACAATAACTTATTTATGAATTATGCTGAGGATTTAATCCTTGATGATTCTTCTTATTTTATTCTTGATGAAAGCAATACTATTATCGGGTTCTATTCCTTAACACCGTACAATTCTCATATTTTAAGATACCTATATATAAAACCAGAGTATCGTGGAATGAATTATGGTACTTCTATCATTGAACATTTACTAAAAGAAAATCAAACTTTGAAATTGAATTGCTCTATTAACAATAAAAACGGAATTAGTTTTTATAACAAGTTTAATAATTCAAAAACCGTGAACGATGATGAAGTCACTTATGAATTAAAAATCTAACTAAAAAAAGATAGCATTAAGCTATCTTTTTTAGTATTCTTCATCACGAACTTTCTTAATATCTCCACCCATAACTGGAGCAAAGTATTCCATTTTATCAAGTGTAATTGGTCCAGTATAACTATCCTTATCTTCCCATTTAACAGGTAGTAAATATTCTCCAATTCTAACTTTGTTTCTAACTTTAGTCATTTTAGATTTATCAAAGTTTTCAAATGGAATAGCTCTATGTCCACCGGCTGCTTTAACATAATCACCTGTATAGAGTTTTTCTTTATTTTCTCTTAATCTATAAATAGCATTGCTATCCAATTTACGAGTATTTAGATTAGTTCTGATTTTAAGAGTAGTAACAAATCCATTATTTACTAATTCTTTAGCAACTGTTTGTGGGTCACGAGTCATATCTATTGAAATAGCTCTACCTCTTTTATCTGTACAAACAAATTCAGAACTTCCACTTCTTTGGTAATCTCTTACGAATTGCTCAGTAGCTACGAAATTAGAAACTTTAAGATTGTATTGATTAGTAGAGTTATCATTTCTGAATTTTTCTACTTGTTCTAATATTTCTGGGTGTAGAGTGCTGTAATCTTCATCTCTTAATTCAAAAGCACTATCGTGGCCAATTCCTAAAGTTCTTTCAAAAGTTTGAGCACCACTAGAGTGAGTTTTCTTAATCTCTAGTAATTGTGTTTCTCCATTTTCAACTACAGCTGCATCAAGAAGCTCTGGAGCACCAGTTTGAATAAACATTGAATCAGAGTCGTCACTGTAATAAATAGCACGACAGAATTTTTCTGAGTTATTTTCATTAGCAATGTCATAAGCACTTTCTAAGCTTTGTCTAGCATTACCGATTAACTCTTTCATTTTATTTTCATCTACATTTGGAATAGCTCCATTTTGATTGATTGCATGCCATGAACCATTCTTATCTTGTACTAAAACATTTCTTAATCCTAATGACTCGGCATAGCAAGAGCTCATATAACATTCATAGTCAAATCCTCTTTGTTTTACTCCAGTTATATCTTTTACTCTACTTGGCAGACTATTTTTATTTTTCATTCTCAAGTCAAAGCCGCTTGTGTCTAAAGTTCTGATTGTATTATCAAATCTAAGTCTATCAAAGCAATTATCTGCAAAGAGTTGAGCTGTTTCTGGGTCATCAAAGTGAGGGTTGTAATCTCCATAGCGACAATGTACTTTAGCGTTACATAGTTTAACTTCGCCCCTTGGAGTTATATGATATTTAGCCATTAACTTACTCCTTTTTTAATTTCTATATCACAAGTAAATATTGACTTTATGAGCTTTTTTTGATAAAATGAACTTGATTCGCAGTCGGGTATTTTAAATTGAGCTAGGTTCGGTTTAAATCTACTAGAAAGAGAAAACTTTCTCTTTCTTTTTTATTTTAATATTGACAAAATAAATTCTTTATTGTATTATATAACTATAAGAAAAAGGAGGTGAAATTATGGATTTAACAGAAAAAGAGATTATCTATTCAACTGATGAAAGATTTGATTTGATTAAAAATTTATGCCATTTAAGTAAAAATCTTTATAATGCAAGTCTCTATGATGTTAGACAATATTATTTTGAAACTAAATCATATAGAACTTGGCAATCACAAAGACCTATCTTTACTAAAAATAACAACCCCGACTATTATGCACTCCAATCCCATGTAGCTGGAGAAGTGTTAATGCAAGTAGGTCGTCAATTTATTGGGTTTTTCAACAACAAATCAAACAAAAAGAAAAGAATCCCTAAATATAAAGATAAAAATGGCTATAACGTTGTTACTTTTCCAAAATTAGCTATCTCTAAACAAATTGATTTTGATGAAGATAAACAAATTTATACTTACACTTTATGTAAGAAAAGTTATAATCTTAAAATTCAATCAACTAAACCTAATGTGAAAATGGTTCAATTTGTTTATGATAAAGCTAACAACTTAATCAAATGTTTTAAAACTCATGAAGTTAAACAGCCAAAATTAAAAAAAGATAATTCAAGGTATTTCTCAATAGACCCAGGTTTAAATAATATTGTTTCTATTTACAATAATATTGGAATCAGACCGTTATTATACAATGGCAGACCAATTAAAAGTATCAATCAATATTACAATAAAACCAATGCTAAATTGCAATCAGAATTACCTAATAATGTTAAAAACTCTAAAAGGTTAAAACAATTATCTTTTAAGAGAAATAACAAGATTGATTATGAAATGCACAAAATTTCAACTCACATTATCAATGAAGCAATAAAAAATAACATTTCTAAAATCTTTATTGGTAACAATGTTGGTTGGAAAGAGAGTATTAACATTGGAAGAAGAAATAATCAAAATTTTGTTAATATTCCCCACACTAAATTATTTAATCAATTATTATATAAAGGTTTAATGAATGGAATTGAAGTAATCTTTACAGAAGAAAGTTACACATCAAAAGCAAGTTTCTTTGATAAGGATAAGTTACCTGTTTACGGTGAAAATGATAATCATAAATTTTCTGGCAGAAGAATTAGCCGTGGATTATATAAAGACAGCAAAGACAATATATGGAATGCTGACCTAAATGGAGCTGCCAATATTATGAGAAAATGCTCTGATAAAGCTTATAAAAATATAAGAAAAACAAAAGAATTGATGAAGAGACCAATTCTTATCACATTATAAAAGTAGCACTCAATTTGAATAATGAGAGTGTAGAGGCACTTGCAGGTGTGCCATTATGAGAAGTTAAAACTTGATTTAACGAGTCTATAAAAATCAAATCATATTTATACACATTTGATTAACCTGTATGTTTCGTTGAACAAACACAGTCATAAGACAGTTCAACTTAGTTTGAAGCACTATTTGTTATACAATCAAGATTTAAACTTAGGTAAAACGATTAGAAAGGTTTTTCAATGATTTTCATTTTATTAAATATTTTAATTTTTATTGTTTTAATTTCAGTATGGTTCAATCCTAATGGAAGTTTTACTGATTTCCAATATTTCTGTATTTTGTTTCTTATTTATGGAAGTGTAATTTTCGCAAAAAGTTTACCGTCTGTTTTCTTAATCTTTTTTTGTTCAATATTTAATGGTATATTATGGGTTATTGTTGCACTTTCAGGCCATTTATGCTATGATTCTGATAAAATATCTATCACGATTCATAATGAATCCGATTCTATTTCTAAAGATGATAAAAGACTAATTTTACAGTTCTGTAAATGCGATTTTTCAAAAGTTACTCTTAATCAAAAGTTTGTAGCTAAATACTATGATTTACAAGACAGAAAAAGAAACTTTACAGAATTTATTACTTTTACTTTTCTAAAAGAATATTTCTACTTTAAAAGCATTAAAAGTTTTTATCTTGTCAAAAGAGAACAACATAGAAAGGTTTGTTAATGGTTATAGCACTTAATATATTAGCATTTGTTTTTCTTCTTTTCTTGGTGACATCACCTAACAAAGGTATTACATCTTTTCAATTCATGTTGCCATCAATTGTTATAGTTGTAGATAACATAGTAGAAGCTACTTACAATCCAGCTTATCTAAGCACTGCTTGGTTCCAAATTTTGTTTGGCTGTAATATTCTTCTTTGGCTTTTTATTGGTGTGAGCACTGATTCTCAAGAGTCAGTTTCTTATAAGATAGATAATAAATTTAATTTCATTTCTGAGCCATATATTTTACTTAATTTCCCTTGGGAAAAATATGATTTTTCAAAAGTTACTCTTAATCCAAAATTTGTGGCTAAATATTATCAATTAGAAAAATTAAAATCGAAGACTAAACCAAAATTTTCAAATTTTATTATCAGAACTTTTTTACAAGAATATTTTTATTTTAAGAGTGTTTATAGTTTTTACCTTGTAAAAAGAGAAAAACATAGAAAGGATTGCTAATGTTTTTGTTATTAAATATTCTATGGGTTATATTAGATTGGAGTTTATTTTTAAGCTCTCCTAATAAAGACAATACTAATTTTCAAATCTTGGTTAATGCTATTCTTTTATTAGCTACTCTAAAGACTGTAAATCTTAATTCTGAAATTGTGTTTATATTGGGAATGAGCATATTCATTTTAAATTTATTAGTAAGTTTACCAATGATTGTTATGGCTAATGCTTCTGACAGAGGAATTTCTAAATATAAAGTAAAGAATACTACTAATAACTCTAATTCCATTTCTAAATCAGAAAACATCACACTTATTTTCCCTTGGCGAAGTTATCATTTCAAGAACACAACTCTAAATCCAAAGTTTATAGCTAAATACTACAAATTACAAAACAAAGAAAAAAGAAATTTCTTTGAGTATATTACTTTTACTTTCTTAAAAGAATATTTTTATTTTAAGAGTGTTAAAAGCTATTATATTGTTAAAAGATAGAAAGGATTACTTAAATATAAAATGAAAAAACTTATATTGATTTTGCTGAATATATTAGCATTTTATCTAATGAGTAGTGGCAATGTTCAAGACATAACTTTAGGATTTACTATAATTTTTCTTTGTTATTTATACCTTGTTATAAGCTTCATTCTCGATGGTAATTCTAAAAATTATCAATTAGTAAGTCCCTCTCCAATTTCTGAACCATCATTATCACAAGCAAAATTTAAAGTTGAAAAGATTACTTCTTACAAAGTAGATGAAGAACTACTAACAAAAGAAAAATGGGAGGAAATCAAAATCAAGCTCAATTCATTTGCCATAGAATTTCTAAAGAAGAATTTCCCTGGTGTTGAATGGAATAGTAAAATCCTTTTAGCAGAATATAACAATTATTCAGCAGGTTCTTTTCTTAATATGACTCCAAATCAAAAAATCCTATTTGAAGAAAGAAATGCTACTCAAATCTTAATAAGCGAACCTTTCCTATATGCTATGGTAAAATTTAATGATTTTGGAATAGTTCAACCGATTTTTGAGCATGAACTTGTACATTATGCTCTTTGGTATCAAAACAAAAAATTCAATGATGGTGATTCAGATTTTGAAAAGAAAATTGCTGAATTAAATATTCGTTCAAATAATGCTGGTGTAGTAAATATTTATAGCTTAGGAATAGATAGAAACAAAACTGAAAATGGTATTGAAGATACTCTTAATTTAGTCATTCCACCAATCAAGACAGATAAAGAAAATGAAGAAGCATTAGAACTTTATAAAAAGAAATACCATTCAGAAGAAGCTGCTTAATTTAGCAGTTTTTATTTTTGTATTGACAAGCAAGAAAAATTATTGTACAATAATACTATAATAAAGAAATATGATAAAAAAGAGGTACATTTACAATGAATTTAATTAACAACTTAAAAGTGAAAGGTGTTTGGTTGCCATCAGAATATTTTGAAACAGATAATAAAGACAGGCTGAAAATCATTAACAATACTGAATATATTCTATGTGATTCAACTGCAGTATCTCAATATTCTTTTGAAACAAATAGGATTAAATACGATTCAGACTGGTACAATGATTTTTACCTAGAACTTGAATAAATTTTAATAAAGCAAAGGAGAATAACAATGACAAAAGACCTTAGAAATGAATTAGAAATTGCTCTTACTAACCATAATAAGAAATTTGAACAACTCACTCAACAAGCTGTTAATTGTGAAAATGAAGAAGAAAAGAAATCACTTTTCCAAAAACGCTGGCAATTCATTCATGATTATGCTCAATTTTTGAATGATTTCGTTTGGAATCACAAGGAAAGCTTAACTCCATCAGTTACTATTCTATTTGACCTAGTACCAAATACAGTTTGGAACCGAATGTCTGAAAAATCAGAGCGAATTATTATGCTTATCAATCAACAATATAAGCAGAATGGATTCAAACGCTAAAACTGATTTTGAATGTCGTTATATCGTCACTAATCAATCGCTAAAACAGTTTAAACTGTTTTTCGATAAAACCATCAACTCTATGAAAAAACAGCTTAAAACAGCTTATAGAAAGGGCTCAATATGAAATTTTTTATCTCAATTGTTAATGTAAACCACAATGATTCTTGCGACCATTTTTCTTATGAGGGAGAAGCAAACACTAACGATTACATCTTCAACTTCCTCACTAAACA
>ERZ772956.788-NODE-788-length-22642-cov-32.315403_pt1 | contig 22642 bp, 30 predicted proteins | sample MGYA00580683_ERZ772956 | MGnify/ENA primary metagenome ERZ772956 (study PRJEB29015, sample SAMEA2738077) | human oral metagenome | biome: human oral; feature: human-associated habitat; material: saliva | place: China | collected 2212 ... | reverse complement strand
CCACAATTAAAGCGGCGCCTCAATCTTTTTGTTATATAAAATAATAGGTAGAATGAAAGGATAAGTATATGAAAAATGAGGAGAGAAAAACTGTTGGTAGTTTGGAAGGAAGTAGTTTTAAAGGGTGTATGGGATTTTTAATAGTTTTGTTTATACCGATTGGAACATTGATAGTACTTTGGGGTTTAATCTCAAAACAATGGAGTTTCTTTGACTTAGTTAAGAACTTATTTATGTAGGAGATGTCTATGAGTAAGAAAAAAATTACTGATGAGAAATTGAGGAAGTTAGTTTTTTTAATTCCTGCTCGGTATTTCTATGAAGGAGTTGTGACAAGTGATAAAGCTAGAAATTATCAAGATTATATAGATATTCAATGTCAAACCTATAGAAAGACTAAAAGTCGTAAAGACTGGCAAGAGGTAAAAAGACTTACTAAAGAGTATGATGAGTTTTTAGCAAACGAAGTAGATATTAAGCGAAAGTTGCTGCTGTTTGGGTTGATGAAACGTGTTCAGAAAGAAAGACAAAGTATGTATTTGTTGCTGGTTAAGAAATATCATTTAGAAAGATGGGTTTGAATTGGTTTAATGGAAAAAGATATTTGTAGAAGATGTGGTTGTAAGTGGAATACAGCCTGCGTTGATGAAAAGTATGGTTCTTGCTGGTGGGTAGATAAAAACAGAACGTTATGTAGTCATTGTTTTTATGGATTTAATGATGAATCTTCTCAGACAAAAGTTTATTATAGACCAGGTTATGATTGGATTGAGAGTAATTGGGAGTTTGCTTGTAAAATACTGACAACTTCAAAAAGTCTTTGGGTATATGATATGGAACATGATGTGTTGTGTCTGGTTGGTTTAGGAGGTCATGTTGGAGCTGTTATATTTATTGTAAGGAAATTTTACGGAGTTACTCGCATTTATCGTGAGGAAATTCCTAAATTGCAAGAAATTATTGAGAATAATATGATTCTTTATAATGCAAAGGTTAATGATTCAGAACATTACGCTAGTTGTTTACCTAGAAGGTATAAAAAATGAGGATTTGATTTAATGATAACTTCAAACATATTTTCCAAAAGACTTAAGGAATTACGACTAAAAAAAGGGTTAAAACAACAAGAATTAGCAGAGATATTAGGAATTAGCCAAAAATCATACAGTCATTGGGAAACTCAAAAAACAGAACCTAGCTATGAAAATCTTGTTAAGTTAGCTGATTTATTTGAGGTTTCGTTGGATTGGTTGTTTGGGAGAGAATAGATGAAAGTTAAGAAACGTTCACCAGCTTAGTTGCTGGATAATGAAAAAAATATAGAAAAAATGAGGTATAGAAAATGACGTTAAATGGAAAAGATAAACAAGTTATCGAATTGTCGAATGAACTTGCTAAAAAATTGAAATCAAAAGAATTTGATTTAGCGTGGAAGAATGCTGGTGAATTAAGTTCACTTCTTAAAAATGATGAAGAATTGCAACTACCGTATCAGGTTATCGAGTGTATCAAGCGTGATTTGAATAGTTACTATGATATGAACAAGCAACTTAACAAAGTAACAACTCGTGCCTTTGCGATTGGTTCTAGTTTTGAGCGTTCAGCTTCAATTTAATTGAAATGATAAAGGAAGTCAAGTTTGGCTTCCTTTTTCTTTGTGGAAGGAGAAAAAAATGAGTGTTAAAGTTATTTATGATAGCTATTCTGATGTTTGTAAGAGTTATGCTTTGGGTAAAGGTTTTCTTGAACTACCTGAGAAAATTATTGAGCGTTTAAATGGACATTTTGATGGTGTTGAATTTAAAGAGTTTGGTTCTTGTAATCCAAACAATGTTTATATCAATTCATTTATAGAAATTGATACTGAGGAAGCATTGATTGAACGTGCTAAGATTTTGAATTATGGGGAATATGAGCAGTTAGTCAATGAAGAACGTTTATCAGCTTATGTAGAGGAACATGAAGAAGAAATTGTTAGTCGTCTAAGCGAATCATATACCTATTTAGGTCATGAAGGCGATAGTTGGTATTTTTTGCAATAAAGAATGGTTGATGTTGAAATGGGTTCAAAAGTATTGATTAAGAATCCAAAGAATGGAAGGCAGGCTTGGTTTAGCTTGCCTTTGTATTTTGGAAGATTGTCTCATATTGGTTTGACTGGCTCTTATGATGAAACTATTGAAATTGTTGATTATGAGGGTTCAGGATTTATTGGGTATGGTTTGTTTACTGTTGCTGATTTGGAACAGTTAAATAGACAAGTAGAAGCTTGATTAAGGAAGGAGTAGAGGTTATTTTGTATCGAAATGATAGCGAATATAAGGGTTTTGAATGAAGGCAATTTCGATTATCTTTGTGAGTTAGATATTATGAAGTTCAGCCGAGAACAGATTCTTGAAAGAATGAATGAAAGAGGAATTGATAGAGATAGCTTTTTCATTTGTGGTATTACGGATTGGGAAGTTGATAAAATCATGTCGCTAGACGAAGTTTATTTGCTTAAGAAAGCGGTATTGGAGTTGTATGATGGTGATGAGTTCGTTGTGAAATTTCAATTACAGCGTTATGTACCTGTAACTCAAATTGTGACTACATATTATAGATTTTGTTCTAAAGATGAAGCGCAAACTTTCTTTGAAGTGACAAAAGAATTAGATTATCAATCTGTTGTCAATTATTTCTGTGAGACTGGAAGTTGGGTAATAGCTTTTCAGGGATTTGTAGATCAAGGAGAAATTTTAAATACTCCCCAAGGATTTTATAGAAAGGTTGTTCTTTGACTTTAAAAAAAGGAAGGAAGAATATTGAGAAATTTTGAATTAAAGAAACCACGAAAAGTAAAACAAAAGCAAGTCAAGATGAAGAAGGTAAGTCAAAAAAGATCGAATCAGATTTTTTTATTTGGCTTAGCTTTTTTTGTTTTTCTGTGTGGTTTGACAATGTTTATTTCAATTAAGAGTGCTGTTAAGGTAAATGAAAGATTATCGAATACAGCAGTCGTTGAAACAAAGAAAGAAACTGACCGTAAATTGGAACAGTTTTTAGATGGATATGTAAGTCGATATTTCACTTACAATTCGCAGGCTGGCTCGACTGATGATGATGTTTCAAAATTGAATAACTATTATGGTAGTGTTCCTGATGTGAAGAATCAAGGTCAGTTGAAACAAGAAATGTCAGTAGTTAGTGCAAGAATGCTGACAGCGAAGGACGGTATCGCTGTTTATCGTGTTGTTTATGATACGAAGAAAGATGATAAAAGTCAACGTGTAGGGATTGAATTTTCAATTCCTTACGGTGAGAAAGATGGAAAATACTATGTTGCTGGCTTGCCCTGGTTCTCTCCTGTGAGTGATTTTAAGGCTGATGGGGTGGAAAAGAATAGTATGGTATCTTTGATTGCTAAAGATGATTTAGAAGAAGGAAAGCGCAAGAAATTGATTTCTTTCTTGGAACTATTCTTTAAGAACTATACAACAAGTCAAGCAAACCTAGATTTGATTTCAAAAGATATTAAGTCTATTGGTGGTGCAACATTCAAGAGTTTAGATTACTCATACTTTAAAGAAAAGGATGGTAAGATTCTTGCCTATGTGCAAGTAACATTTGAAGTTGCAGGTACAACTCATAGTGAGAATTTTAGCTTTGAATTACGAGAAGATAAAGATAGCTATTTCGTAGAAAAAATGGATCATACAATTCCATTAGATTATAACAAGAAAGATGATGAAGGAGAATAAAATAAATGGCATTATTTCAATTTTTAGTACAAAAAATCGGACTACCTGTCTTGGCTTACTTTGCGATTACAAAAGGTTTGGAAGCATGGAAGGATCAAAAACTTGGTAAATTGTTTGTGATTGGCTTAGTTGGTGGATTTCTGTACTACTTCATGGAAAGTCCTGAAACAGTTTTGAAAGCCACAGCACCAATTTGGAAGTATTTATCAACGCTCTTTAATTAAGGAGATTAGATGGAAAGAAAAGACAAAAAGTTATATGTCTATACGACAGCATTTAGACAGCCTGTGTGGGTTCATAAATTGAATGATGATTACAGTTTGCCCTTTGCTGTTAAGATGTCAGCGATTGTCTATTGCCTAGTGATTCTAGTCATTGTGTGGTTTTTACTAGGCTTTATTCCTTCCTTGGATTGGGGTTGGCGATTTATGGGTTCTCTATTTGCTGGTTGGCGATTTGGGAATCTACTGGCAGATTACAAGTTAGATGGCAAAACCTTGTTTCGATTCATTTATGAGTATCTGAAATTTTGGAAGGAATACGATAGTCAAAGAAAGGAAATATATATTTGTAAAGGAATTAAACATGAGAAAGTGAGAATAATTAAGCGTGGAATTAACGAATAGTATTTGGTCAATCGCTGATGGTTTGATTCTGCTAAAAGATGGAACGGTCTTGTCCGTATTTGAAGTTGAATCACAAATTGTCAATACGATTGAAGATAATAAGAAAGAAACAAGTAAAGATTTAGTCTATAATTGTTTGGCTAGTCTGCATGAGTACAATGATGTAAGTATTCATAGCTTACATATTGATTTGGAACTGGCAAAGAAGATTTCTTTATTGTCACAAGATATTGAGCAAGGTCAAGGGACAAGCCCTTTAGGAAACTATGTGATTTCTACAATGAAGTCACGTTTGGAAGAAGAAGTAAGCTATCTCTTTGAGTATAAGCATTATCTTGTTGTTCCTTTAAAGTCGGTCAATGTGACCTCTGATTTCAAACTGACGATTGAGCAGACGATTGCAACCTATCGAAAAAATGTGTTGAAGATGGCTGGTTTTGAAGAACTACCAAAAATTGATTGGTGGAAAACATGGCAGAATCAGAAAGATATGGTTCAGACGAAACTTCATGCTTTGAATGTGAAGGAAGTTGTGAAAGCTGACTTGGAATTGTTGAATCGACTTCATTTTCTTGGTGGTCAAACTTATGATAAAGAAAGTGAGTTGATTGCTCTTGAAAACTCTATTGAGAATGTAGATGAAACGATTATTGAAGTAGTGGACGGAAACGCTTTGAAGTTGACTAATGGTCAGGAAACAAGTTACGTGGCTACAATTCCTGTTGTTTCTTATCCTAAAAATGTATCTTATCTTCATTTGCAAGAAGAACTTCAAAATCTTGAATTTCCTGTAGATAGTGTCTATAAAATTCGATTTTCAACTCAAAAAGGTTTTTTCTCTTTGTTTTCAAGGGCAAGAAACAAACGTAAGAATCTTGGGAATACGGTAGAGGAAACAGCAGAAAATGATGATGTTCAAAAGATTGAAGTCTTGGAAAGCCATCAGTTGCTAGAAGATTTTCAAGAGAAACATGATAATAAAGAATTGATGATTACCTATCTTCATACCTTGACGATTACAGCAGACAGTTTAGAAGAACTAAATCTTAAGTTTGATATTCTGTTTGCACGTTTGAAAGAGTTGGAAGTTGAGGTTGTCAAGGCTGTTGCTGATCGAATCTATTTATTTTATAAGAGTAGATTGACAGAAATTCTTGATAACGGAAGAGAATCATTTCTTCAATATGGAAGTCTGCGTGGACTATGTGAGAATCTGATGTTTACTACTAAGAAGGTTGGAACAGAAATTGGTTTTCCTATTGGTCGAGTGGATAACGAGATTTCTTCATGGTATGGGGATTTTCAAAAGGCTCTTGATTCAAGTACCAATGTTGTATTTTCAAATTTGTTACAAGCTAACAAAATTGGAGTTAAAGGGAAGGAAACAAGCAATCCTCATACGGCTATAACTGGTTCTACAGGGAATGGGAAGTCATTCTTGACTAAGTTACTATTTACCTATCATTCGTTATTGAAAACAAAAGTGTTGTATATTGATCCAAAAGCAGAAATGAAAAGACAATATCAAGCTGTTCTTTCAAAATTAGAAGAAGAAGGTAAATTTGAGGAATTGCAGGACTATATTAAGTCAATCAATTTTGTTACTTTGGATATGAAAGATAAGAAGAATCAAGGTGTACTTGATCCATTTTCATTCTTACAAGATGAAGCTGAATTGACTGAGTTAGCAACCGTACTTGTTGGTTCTGTGTTGGATAAAGATACCTATATCAAGGTTCAACCTTATTTGTTAGATTCGATTGACAAAGTGCTTGAACGCAGAAATGCTGGTGAGAAAGTCGGTATGTTACAAGTCTTTGATGAATTGGAGAAAAATTCAAAAGAAGAAGTTGAGACTGCTGGTTATTTCCTTAAACGGATTTCAAGAAATTCCTTGTTGTCACTTTGTTTTTCTGATGGTAGTCAAAATGTTTTGAAGGTTGATAATAAAATTACAATCGTTGAAATTACAGGTTTGGATATGCCAAAAGGAACGGATAAAGATGAAATGACTGAAACCCAATTACGTAGTTTAACAGTTATGTATTCTTTGACCTACTTCTGTGCGATTTTTGGAGAACGTGAGAAAGATAAGGAAACAATGTTATTCCTTGATGAAGCATGGCAGATTATGTCAACTCCTGCTGGAAGGCAAGTAGTTAATCGTATTAAGCGTACTGGACGATCATTCAATAACTTCCTAGTGCTGGTTACTCAGTCTGTAAAAGACTTGAAAACAAGCGAAGATGGAACTGGGTTTGGTACAGTATTTGCATTTCCTGAACATTCTGAAACAGGGGCTATTTTGGAACACTTACGAGTAGAAGATGATGATTTGTCACGTGCTTGGCTTGAAAATCAAACAATGGGTCAATGTATCTATTATGATACCTTTGGTCGTAAGGAACGTATTACAGTAGATGGGACAATTTATCCTGAATTGATGGAGTTGTTTGAAACAGTAGAAACAGAATTGGTTGCAGTTTAAAGGAGGAAATATGAGAAAAAATATTTTACTAGTGTTTATTTGTTCATTCTTCCTTCTTCCTGCATTTGTAAAAGCAGATTCGGTTTCAGATTATCTTCCAAACAATAATTTCAATATTATTGAATTTGATAAGAATACCAATAAACCAAAACTGAAAGAAAGTTCTGAATCTACAAAAGAACTCTTAGATAATGCGAAAAAAGCAAAAGAAAAAGAAGCTGAGATAAAAAAGCAGAATGAAAGTAAAAATAAGCTAACCTATGAGAATTACAAGTCTAAAATGTCTGATCTCACGAGTAAGGCATACTTTGACAAAAAGTTCTTTGGATTTGATTCTAATATCAACTACTTTTTTAATTCGCTAGTTCAAGCTGTATTTTGGGTTGGGAAACTGGTTTTCTATGTGATTGCAGAATTGTATAGCGCTGTTGAATCAATGAGTGATGTTTCTTCAATATTGAATGAAGCTGTAAAAAACTCTAGTAAGGTATTTTCTTCCTTGTTTAGTCAAGAAATAATCTATATGATTGGTGCTAGTATGGCAGTCTATCTATTGTATATATTTGCGACTGGAAAGGGAAGTTTCTTCAAAACATTGATAAAGATGTTGTTGATTTATACTTGCATTGGAGTATATTTCATTCAATTTCCTGTTAATGGTCAAAATAAATATCTGTTGACTCATGTTTACGATGCTTTCAGAACAACGACAATAACTCTGAATGGTGAAATTACAAAAACTTTAACTGGCGAAAGTAAAGATGGAGTAGAAACATACTTTTCAGAAACATTGTTGAAAGGTTATAAGTACATGAATTCGCCTGTGAATGAAGATGGTTCATTTCAGTTAAGTGAAAAAGAGTTTGAAGATTTAGCTAGCTATAAGCAAGGTGACGGAGATCACTTAGTCGGTGAGAAGAAAATCAAAGATATTGCAAAAGATAAAGATCCTGAAAATAAGATGTTGAAGAACGAGTGGGGTTCAAAATTCATGTATGCCTTTGCTTCTGATGTTGATATTATCGTGATGGGAACGATTTATCTATTGCTCGGATTGTCACGATTCTTTTTCTTGATTGTATTTATCTTATTGATTGTATTGTTGCCATTTATTCTTATATTGAGTTTGTTTCCTAAGATGGAACACTTACTGATAGGTTTTAATAAAAAAGCTATTTCAATGCTTGCTTTATCTTCTATTATGCTTTTAGCAACTACATTATTTGCTTTCTTTTATAATACTTTAACTAGCTTTATTTCTAGCGCTGTAAGTGGAGATTTATTAGTTACGGTATTTCTAAAAGGTGTCTTGTTGTTTTTAATGTGGAAATATAGACATTCTCTCCTTTCGGCATTTTCAAGAGTTACGAATAGTCCTGTTGGCAAGATTGGTAGAGAAATCAGCAATTCTCAAACAGTTAATAACCTGAAAGAAAGAATTACACGATCAGGTAAACTTGGTTTGAAGTCAGGTAAAGACGGTTTGAAAGTTGGTGGTCAATTTGCCAAAGGTGGCTTGAAGATGGGTAAAGATAAGTTGAGTGAAAATCTTAAATCTTTACGAAAGAACAGTCCATTGGTAGATACCTTAGCTGATAAAGCTGGGGCGGTTAAAAATCGCTTTACTTCGATAAAGGAACAGAAAAATGCTTCAGTCAATGCTTTGAAAGAAAAAGGAAATAAGGCTTTGTCTAGACTTTATGGAGTACGAGCCAATGCCTTTAAAGAAGGTAGTGACGATAGAAAATTGTTGAATGAAAAGAAAAGAGCAAAAACTGATAATGCTGAAAAATATGCTGGTCAGAAAAATGCTTCTCGTCAAGCAGTTCAGCGTTTGAAGGAAGAACGAGCCAAAAAACGACAAAGGAGTTTTGAGGAAAAACAGGAACATTCTGTGAAACAGAAAATGCAGAACACGAACACTAGCAGTCCGAAGGTAGTTGCTAGAAGAAAGTCTGTTGAATCGGTTTCTGAAACGGATGTAAATGGTTCTAAACAATATACGAGTAAGAAAGAAAAGAGGTTGAAAGCAAAAAGAAGAAAGGTTGATATTTAATGGGTAAAAAAACAGCTAAACGATTAGGTTTATTGGTTGGAAGTCTTTTACCTATTCTTTTGATAGTTCTCTTGTTGATTGCAAGTGTTATTGGGGTTGTTTCTGCTGGTGGTTCGTCAGGTAGTACAACTGGAAAGAGAACACGTTTAACAGCGCAAGAAGTGGCTCAAAAAGCCAATATTTCTGTCGAACGTGCAGAAGATGTCATTAAGATTCTAAACTGGGAACTCTCTAAAGAGAAGTTCACTCTGGAAGGCTCTAGTGGTTCTCTTGCCAATGCAGAAAGAGAAAGTGACTTTGATCCTAAACTAACGAATCCATCAGGTGGAGTTGCTGGCTATTTTCAGTGGTCTGGCTGGGACGGAAATACCATCAATGGTGATCGATGGGCGAACGCAAGCTCTCGAACGTTAGATAGTACAGTTCAGCTTGAATTGATGTCTTATGAGTTGAATCATGGCTATAAGAAAGTCAAAGACTACATGCAAAAGGCAACTGATCCTTTTGAAAGTGCTAAGTATTGGTCAGAACACTATGAAGGTGTTTCATTGTCAGACGGACAGACCAAGCTAGAAAAACTGGAAAAGGATAGCAGAAAGTGGTATGAAGTCTTTAAGGGAACGATTGAATCGGATGGCTTGTCTAGTGGGAATGCAATAGCTGGTAGCTTAGATATTCCTGCTGGTCAAGTTGCTATGGAGATACCTAGTGGCTATTCGATTGACAAGGAAATTACTAAAGAAGGTTATATCACTCAATCCTATCCTTATGGAGAATGTACGTGGTATGTCTTTAATCGTGCTAAGGAATTTGGAATACAGTTTGATCCATACATGGGAAATGGTCAAGATTGGGCGCATAAGTCAGGGTACGAAGTAACGAATACTCCTACGAAACATTCGGCAGTTAGTTTTCAAGGAACGCAAGCTGGTGGTCATCGTCTTTATGGTCATGTGGCTTTCGTCGAAGATGTCAAAGATGATGGGTCAATTCTGATTTCGGAATGTAATTTTGTTAAAAGTGGTCAACAAACAGGTATTACGAATTATCGTGTATTTGGTGCTGATGAAGCGAAGAATTTTTATTATGTAATTGGAAAATAGAAAAGAGGAAGAAATATGAATAAGAAATTTGTAACATTGTTGTCTGTAGCTGTGTTGAGTGCAGTTGCTAGTGGAGTGTATGCTGATGAAGTTAATTTGGGTGGAAATGTTCCATCTTCAACAGATAATACAGGGTTAGTGGTTGCTGAAAATCCTACAGAATCATCTGTTGAGAAACCAGCGTCAAAAGTAAATGAAAATTTGGATTTGGGTGGAAGTGCTGATAAAGCGCAGGAAAAGGATAATACAGGAGTTGTTGTAGAACCTACCATTCCATCAGACAAGCCGAAGGAGGAAAAACCGAAAGAAGATAAACCTTCTGAAAATCTTGGGAAGGATTCTGAGAAACAGCAGGAAAAGGATAATACAGGAGTTGTTGTAGAACCTACCACTCCATCAGACAAACCGAAGGAAGAACAGCCAAAGACTAGTTCTGAATCTAAAAATGAGGATACTCCTGAAATCAAGGAGCAGAAACAAAAGGCAGAAGAAAATGTTGGAGTAAAAGAAAAAGATACTCCGCAGCCATTGAATGTGACCAAAGAAGAAATTCAGGAACAGCCTATTGAAACCAATACAGGTCATAAAGTAGTTTCTACCAATCAAGGGAAGGTAGTCGTTGAAACAAGTGAAGGTGACTATCAAGAGAAAGAACCTTATGAAATTGGCGCTGTGAAACAGCAAGACGGAACAATCGCTTTGAAGGATAAAGAGGGACAATTAAAAGTTCTTCCGAATACTGGAACAGCAAGTACAATCTTTGCGACGATTTGGGGCTTGATTGGATTTATTGCGACTGTTTTGGGGCGACGTAAATTGAATTAGAAGAATAATGATAAGGTAGGGGCAACCCTGCCTTTTTTTGCTGTTTTAAGGAGAAAAAATGGAAAATATTTATTTAGCTTTAGCTTGTTTTACATTTGTTTTGGCTTGTGGTATATCTTTTTTATTAGTATTTGTATATTTTAGGGTTAATTCACTTGAGTTAGAATTAAAAAAGGTATCAAGGAATTTTGATGATTTAGTTAGAGAGAATGTTTGTCTTTTTGGAACAAATAATAAAACATTAGAGGGTTCATCGGAGAATGATAGTATGGAGATAGAACTTTTATCAAGAAAGTGTGATAAGATAGTAAATGTTTTATTTGAATATCATCATTTATTTGTAAAACTTAATGAACGGATACCAAAATAGCGGATACTAGGAAGAAATGGTCAAGAATAAGTCAGAAATGGCTTGTTTTGTTTTTTGTGATATAATAATGTAAAATAGGAGAATAACTATGAGTAATAATAGTGATAAGATAAAACAGTTTTTTTTAAGGACTATTCTTAAAAATCGTAGTGGACTAAGTGAAGCGTATAGAAATAAAGTTAATTCTTTTTCTGATGAAGAATTGAAGGTAGAGTATAGTGAGTTAAAATCTATTTCTGAAAGGAAGGGGACGATAGCTAATTCTTTGATTTTAGTATTGTTTCTTGCTTTTTTGGGGGGCTTGTATAAGGTCTTTGTAGATTTTGCTGATAAAGTTATTAAGGCTTATGGACTAAGTAATGAATCTTACGTTCTGGTAAATGGCTTGTTTATTTTAAGTGTGGTTATATTCGTTATTGTTTTATTTTTTATCGTATTTTATTTGTTTAGAGTTTCTGATAAGAAAAAGAAATTTTATTTTGTCGAAGTTCTTATGAAAGAAAGAGGGTTATTGTAGTAAGATGAGAGAGTACTTGGATACCATTTTTGAAGAAATATTATTAAACTTAATCGCTCAGTTTTTTTATGTTGTAGGCACAATGTACTATTTACATGAATTGGGTACATTTAATGATTCAGTAAAGAATATAACAAATCCGGTTATAGTTATGTTTAAAGACGATGGAAAAGCATGGTGGTTATTAGCATTTGCTTTAATTCTGACTGTTATTGCTGGTCTGTTGTTGTGGTATCATGTTCAGGTATTTTCTAGGGTTAGTGGTTATTCAATGGCTACATTGTTTCTATTTATTCTTATTTTAGTTTTGTTTATAGGCTTAATTATCAAGGATATAAATAATCCTATTTTAAGAATGGCAATAATTGTTATTTTTGGAGGGTCTGCTGTATTTACGGTAGTTACTAGTTGAAATGATAATCAGATACAAGTCAGAAATGGCTTGTTTTTTTTGTTGTTTTATGGATAAAAAAGAACATAAAGAAACCAGGATATGAGTTAAGATTCGGATTTGAGGTCAAAAAGTTTAACCAGGTATCAATATTTTGTTCGGAAATTATATTTTTAGGAGTTTAAAAGAAATGGAATTACAAAAGCAAGTGTTTAATATTGAAGTTCCGATTCCTTCTGATATGGTTTTGATTAGTCGTTCTGAGTATTTAGACTTAATTCAAAAAGAAGAAGTAGGTCAATGGTGGACGATTGACAAGGTAGAGGAATTATTGTCTATTAGTAAGACTAAACTAGTAAATGATATTTTGTTGAATCCATCAATAAAAAAAGAAGTGGATATTGAACAGAATGAAGAAGGATTTGTTCTCTATCCCAAAAGTAAAGGTTCACCATATAGATTTTTAGCAAGAAAGACAAGAGAATATTTTGATAAAAATTATCAAAAAATACTCTTAATGATATAATAGAGTGGTGATGATTGCCATTCAGAAAGGAGTTATTGTGGCAAGTTACAGACAACGTGGAAAAAATAAACTATGGGATTATCGGATTTTTGATAAGCAAGGAAAAGTTGTTGCGACAAATTCAGGTTTTAAGACGAAGCGTGAAGCAATGAATGAAGCGCAAGAGAAAGAGCGTAAGTTGTTTCAATCTAACTATTTAGCAAAATTTGATAGTAAAGCTAGTTTATATGAGTTATGGAAAGATTGGTATGAGTTAGTTATTTTACCGTCAGAAAAAGCAAAATCAACGAAGGACGGCTATTATTTTAGAGGAAAGATGATAGAAAAAATCTTTTCGGATATTCCAGCAGTTCAAATTACTCATAAGGAGTATCAAATTCGATTGAATGAGTATGGAGAAAAGGTTACTAAAGATCATGTCAGCAGATTAAATGCAGATATAAGAACGGTTGTAAAATTCAGTAAACGTAGTGGTTTAGTTATGAATGATTTTACCGATGGAGCAAAGATATTTGGTTTAGCTGGTGGCGATATTGAGGATAAGTACCTTCATAGTATTTCGGACTATAAAGGGTTGTTATCTCATTTACGGTCAAAATTTAATTATCGTGAATCTGTGATGTCTTATTTACTTTATTTTTTATTTAAGACTGGTTTTAGGGTTGGCGAAGGAATGGCAGTTTGTTGGTCAGATATTGATTTTGAAAATAAAACGATAAGAACATATCGGAGATTTTCAGGCGATAGACAAGTATTTACTCCTCCAAAAACAAAGACTTCTGTTAGAGAGATTCCTGTTGATGATAAACTTTTGCAAGTTTTAAAAGACTTTAAGGAAGAACAATCTAAAGTTTTGTTTGATCGTGAAGATTTGAATAAGGAAGATTTGGTTTTCTATGATAGAAGGTATAGAATACCTACGAATGCTGGTCTTAATAAATATCTAAGAGTCTGTTTATCGGAACTTGGAATTGGTAGTCAAGAAATGTCTGCGACTTCAGGAAGGCATACATATGGATCATATTTATTGGCTCAAGGAGTTGATATATGGGTAGTTGCAAAGTTGATGGGTCATAAAGATATTCAGCAACTTATCAAGACTTATGGTCATGTATTGCAAGAGGTGATTGATAAAGAATATGATACAATTAGAGGTTTGATGGTTGAATAAAGAAGAAAAAAGATTGAGAAAATTTTGACCAAAAATTGACCATATATTCTTATAATTGTTGATAAAACAACGTTTGTTAGTGTTATTTCTATCTCTGCAATCGTAATAGTTGCTATTGACAATTCCAAGTGGCATTCGTGCTTCAATTGGGATATAGATTTTTAAGCGATAAGTTCCGTTTTTTGTCTTACTGATAGTCATGATATTCTCCTTGTGTATCGAACCAGAAAATATCATGACCATTATAAAATAAAAATCTTGATTTTTCTAGTTGTTACCGTTTAACCAGCGGTCAATAGAGTCTTTGTGGAATCGAATTGTTTTTCCAATTTTGATGGATGGAAGCCCCTTTTGAATCCATGAATCAAGTGTATTGTTGGAAATTCCCAAATAGTCGCAAGTCTGTTGTTTGTTAAAATAGGGATAACTTAAAGGCTTTTTTTCTAATTGTTGTTTAATTTCTTTTTGAATAAGATTGGATAGTAATAGTTGAATTTGGTGAATTTGCTCATCTGGTAGGATTACTTGCATTTATTACCCTCCTTCTTATCTTGGTTCCTCATTGGATTGCATCGACGTGAATCCAAATACTTAGCAAAAAAGTAGGTGCGCTCAATGATAAGTCCAAGAAGTGGTGTGTGATTAGCTCGTGCATACCAGACGAGTTCTTCAAACTCTGTGAAGTCATTCTGCTCAATAATATCCACAACTTCATGCATGAAATCATCTGAGTTATTTTCTACAAGAAATTTATCGAGATTAAAACCACATCCAACTTCAATATCATCTATATCATATTGAGTTTTCTCCTTACTTTCAGCATGAATGAAGTAGTCGAAAAGTCCTTTGGGTGATTGTACGATTTCTACATGAGCAGGGCCATTCAACTTGTCCTTGATTAGCTCAGAAACTTGTTTATAACTTTTGAGAGAATCAAAGAAGAAAGCCCCGTGTTTGTGATATTTTTTCAGTTCCCCAGTTTGTCGGTTAATATCCTTATCATGCCAAGGGCTCAGGATGAAGGGGATGTGTAGTTCTTCAAGAATTTCAAGATAGTCAGCAGGGGCACTTTCTTTGTAAAAAAGGAATGTCCACTTGCTAGAGCGTTGTTCTTTTGTCATTTTGATATGCCTTTCTGATTACTGATTACAGGATAATTGGGGGTCGTAGTTCCCCCCCAATTATCTTGTATAATGCTAGCAGGGGCTATCTGGCTACTGCTTAACGCAAGCCATAGCCCCTTTTTGTCGTTTTTTACCAACTAACCATAGTTTATTACGAATTCGATTTGGTGCTGAAAAGTAGTAGTCAGGATGCTGACTTGCAACTTCTTCTTTCAGTTGCGGGGTCATGTCACTCAAAATTTTTTGTCCCTGCTGGTCTCTAGGAACTTTGACAAAAATCGTCACATCATCTTTTCGTATGTCTACGACACTCTTATGTGCACACTGATTAAAACTACTATTTATGGGATTGAAGGTAGTTATATTCTGATTGTCAATTGTTGTTATTTTTTCTGATTTCTCACGTTGCGTTAGAAACTGACGAAGTTTCAATGTAAAGTATACGGATTTAAAATAATTGAGTAGACTATCAAATCGAAATCGATTCAGAATTTCAAACATTACAGAAACAAATAGTATAAATAGAAGGATGGACAATGCTGTATAAGAATATTTGCTTCCTAATTCTAAATAGCTATTGAACTGGGAGAGGTCGAAAAAACTGAGAGGATTTAGTTTAAACTGATTTGATAGAAATTCCAGAGACCATCCTATAAATTCTGCTAGAAATGAAACTAGAATCAGATTGATGTTGAGGTTGAATGTCTTCATGAAGTAAGATTTTTTCATCATTAAATAATTCCTTTCTTTGTGTAATATGTTGGGCATAGTAGTGGAAGAACCTGATAAGGATGTTCATTATCAATCACTTGAATCAGACCTGTTCCATGTCCAGTAGGGATAACAATACCTTCTGGGTCGAGGTCGGGAAATAGAAATTGTGTCGTCTTCTTGTTAATGTTGCCAATCTGGATGAGGACATTAAGTTGTTCACGGACTGAAATAGGAATGGTAGTATGGTCGAACCTTTGGCTAACTAATAGTAAATGAAGTTTTGTAGCACGTCCTAGAAGTGCTATAGAAGATGAGAGTGAAAAAAACGATTCTTTAATTGTCTTATTGACTCCTTCGGATAATGCAAGAACTTCATCAATCACAATTGTCATATGAGTGAACTCATGACGTGGATTCTCGTATAGCATTGCTTGACGTTTTTGAATCAGCTCAAGGCATTGACTCAACTTCTCATTGATTTCTGATACAAAGTCGGACTTAGACCGATTTTCAACGGGATGAATCACTGCAATTTGATGTTCACGAGCCCAACGACTAGGTGTGTCAAATTTTGGGTCTACGATAATTAAATCGGATTGGTGTTTGAGCACACTCAGTAAATAGGTGAGAGCATAAGATTTACCCGACCCACTATTTCCACAGATTGCAATGTGATTGACCTTATCAAGATTAAGCGAAAAATTTTCCATAATTGGAATTTGATTTTTGGGCAAACTTGTTGTATATCTATCAAGGTCAGGAATGACCAATCGTTTTGAAATTCCCACCTTCCACGGAAAGAAGAGTCCTCGCTGAACATGGATATCATCCGTTTTTAGAGGAACAAAGTATGTTGTATTTTGCTTCAATAAAGTATAATGTGGGTATAGGGATGCGTTAGCAATCAAGAAAATTTTATTATAGAGTTCATCATCTAAAATATAGGCACAGGGAAGTCGTGGGATGAAGATGAAACCGTTTTCTCGAATGACAATGTTAAAACTGTTTGTATAACTTGTTTCGCCTTGCATCAAGGCTCCAAGAGCCATATTAAGGCTCTGGATCAAGTATGATTGCAAGACGGCATCTGTTTTCGATACCATTATTTAACCTCCTTAATACCATCTGCTTTGAAGTAAACATTATAGTTTACTTCACATGCCATTAGATTTTCAAAGGAAACCAAAGACAGATAGTCTGGTAGGTCAGGTGCTTCTGAAAATTTAACTTGGAAAGGGGGGAGCCCTTTTTGTCCGAACCAAGCCTTGTAAGCAACAATTTCACCGGTTGGCTTTCCATCCTCGAATTTTTGTTGTGGCTCAAGCTCATCACTGAGCAAGTGAATAGGTGCTTGAAGATTCACGTATTGTTCTGCTGTTTGATTTGAGTATCCGCCTTTGCGTTTTTGTGGTTTGATTTTCATATGGTTTTACCTTTCTATATGAAGATTAAAAATTGAAAAGGGACAAGCTCGGTTTCCTGTCATGAGCTGGACAGTTTTTTATTTATTCTTCAAGTTTTTCCCTCAGAAGTTTGAGTGATTTTTCTAGCCTTCTTTTGACTGTTTTGTCACTGAGGTGAACTTCTTCAGCTAATTGAGTAAAATTCTTATCTTCAAAGAAGTAACCATAGATAATGCTTTGTACGATATCGTCAAAATTATCAATTGTCTGATAGACTATTTGGATATCTTCTTGATAAATGAGCATTTCAAGAGGATTGGAGTGTCTGGAATTGTCAGGTAGAAAGTCAAGCATTTCTTTCCTCTTATAGATGAAATTGAGGCTGAGTTTTCCATGATACCTGTCTTTCCTCTCTGCGTTATCAAATGGTAATGATAAAAGATGGACAACTCTTTTCCAGTCGCCACGTTCAATCGCTTCCTTGATTTCTTTTTCTCTTCGGATAGCGACCTTGTCAGGTTTGGGTTGTTTTGAGTTCTGTTTTTTTGTCATAATTCTTTACCTTTCTTTTGGACAAAATAGTGAATGGGCTCTTGCTCGGTTTAGTGTCATGAGCTGGACAGTTGTTCTTATTTATAAGGAGATTTTTTGGGAGTTTTCGGACTAAAAAGTGAAAAAAGTTCAGAAAAAACAAAAAATCCCCCACAGCACTTGTGGGGGAGGGTAGGATAAAGATTTGTAACGGAAATTTAACTTGACAGAATCTTGATTTTGGGATATAATCCCCTTTAGGGAATAAATAATTGAAAATAAATTTTCATGAAATAATTGGTGTTTGAGGTGAAACCTCATTATTCTTATAATTCGTGTACACGAATTGTAAGTTTGAAGTAGGGGAGATTCCCATATTTTAGGAATTTTTGACTAAGCCTCAGGCTTTTTTTTTTATAAATTTTAACTATCTCATATTATGATGTTGTCCTGTTTGTTTTCTTGACAATTGTTGCATTTAAGGGTATTATAGGAGTAATAATATAAACTAGGAGAATATTAATGGAAAACAAGAAAAGTCTTTCATCTGTTACGCTCGGTGCTACTGTCATCATCGCAAGTACAGTTGGGTTAGGGACTACTACGGTATCTGCAGATGAAGTGGTGACTCAACCACAGAAATCTCAAGTTGAAACCTTCAAATCTACTAAAACATCAGAAACTGACGTAGCTAAGGCATCTGAAATTATTGAAAAAGCTAAAAAAGACGTTGATAGTGTTAAAAAAGAACTTGAGTCTTCAACTGCCAAAGAACAGGAAACTCAAAAAGCTGTTGAACAAATAAAAGGTGATATTCAAGTTGCAAAGAATGCTGAAAAAATTATTCCTGAAAAACAAGCTCAACAAAAAGCTAAGGAACAAGAATTACAAACAGCAACAGAGCAAAAGGAAAAAGCGCGTCTTGAACTTGAAAATGCTCAAAACAAATTAACATCAGCAAAAGATTCTGTAGCCAAAGCAACCAAAGCAGTTGACACTAAGACTGAAGAGGTTAAAGCAAAACAGGACGTTGTTGCTAAAACGAATGTTACTGATATAGCAAAAGCTGTAAAAGAACAAGAATCTGTTGTTAAAGAAGACGAAAATACATTAAAAGCGAATAAATCTCAACTGGAACTTGCTGACGTAGATGTTGTAAACAAAGAAAAAACTTTGCGTGATTACAAACCGGAAACACGCACAACATATGTTGACTCATCGCTCAAAGAATATGTTGATAACCACCCAACAAACGTTGCTGACTACAAATACAACAAAGATTTCCGCAATCCAGCAATGGAAAATGTTGCGTTTACTGGTACAAAAGTTGTAACAACTGAAATCACTAAAGCGCAATATGACCAATATCGTCAAACCGGTAAATTTGACTATGTAGTTGATAACCAAAAACTTGCTGAATCATTTGTTAAATTGTTGAATGAATTGCGTGAATTGAACGGTGTTAAAGGTAACATTAAAGCTGATGCTGAATTCATGGCATATGCTGAAGCACGTGCTAATGAAATGTCTAAAAACAATCTCATGAGTCACGGAACAACCATTAATAGTGAACTAGCTGAAATGGAAAATTTGTATGGTACGTTGGGATTGCGTGGTAGTACACGTATTGAAAATGGCAAAACAATTATTTCGATGTATGAACCGACAACACATGACAGTTTCGCTTATAAATTATTAGTTGGTTGGTATTCAGACTTCACAAATGTGACAGGTGCAAATTATGGACACCGTCGCGCATTGTTATCACCTGTTGGTGATAAATTTGGTTTAGCAATTACGACCAAACCAGGTGCGGAAGGTAATAACTTCACCGCTCTTGAAATTCAATCATATGAACCAGAATATGAATATGAAGATGGTGAAAAATATGCAAAAACAACTCCAGAAGTAAGAGAATTTGAGAAAAATTACTATGGATTCAATCAAAAAGACACATTGAACCCAACATTCAATGGTAAAAAGATGAAATTCATTGCGGAACACATATTCTTATTCACTGTGACTGAGATTGTTAATGACCAGACAGCTAATCTACAAGCAGCACTAGACCAAGCTAAAGCTAAACGAAATGCACTTGCAACAAAAAAATCAGAACTTGAGAATAAAGTAGCTTCATCAACAGCAAAACTATCTGATTTAAAATCTAAAGCACAAAACTTAGAAACTGCACTTGCAAATGCTAAAGCTGAACTCGCGACTGCCCAATCAGAGTTGATGGTCCTAAAAGAAGATAAAGACTCAAAAGTTCAACTCTTAAAAAATACACAACGTAATTTTGATGCAACAAACACAAAAGTTGAAAGTGCTTCTGTACGAATTTCTGAAGTTCAAAATCAACTAAACCAAGTAAAAGATGAATTAGCGAAAGTACAAGAGTTTCAATCAAAACTCCCTGAGCTCGAAAAGTCCCTGCTTAAAGCAGAAGCAATTAAGGATAAAGCTATTGAGACTCGTAAGTCAATCCAAGAGAAATTAGTTCAAGCGCAAAACCAACTCACGAAAGTAACAGTTGAGTATAATCGTGTGAAAACTCTTTATGATTTGGAAAAAACATTGAACTTATATCAAGGTGACAAAGGAACTATCGCAGGTATCCCAAATAATTCACCTGAAGTTCCTACCTTGCCAGAGTTTGACATCAATACACTTGCTAAGCCTGAACAACCAACAAATCCAGTTATTAATAATGTATCTGTAAAACCTCTTCCAACAAACAATGATAAACCAACGCGAGTAGACTCCCTTGCAACTTCTGCTAGCAATAGAGAGACTACCAACGAACAAAAAACTTTACCGAATACAGGAAGCTTTTCTCGAGTTGAACGCCAAATGGCACTTGGTGGATACACTGCTCTAGGATTAAGTTTAGGACTTCTTGGATTTGCAATGCGACGCAAACGCAAACACTAAAAAATATAAAATCTATCTAGTCATAAGCTAGGTAGATTTTTACAATATAAAGTTTTTAAGGAAGAAAATATGGAAAATATAAGTTATGAAAACTATTTAAAGTGTAAAGATGCTCTCTCTTTTGAATATTGTCAAAAAATTCATCAAGCAATTTTACTTGAGTTGGGAACTGAACCAGATATTTTAGAAATATGGCATGATTTTCTAAAAGCAAGTATGGATTACGCTCATACTCGCAGTCAGTGGTTATTATGGGAAAGTGCAGAACGTAGAGAAAAAGATGAAGGTCGCACAGCACAACATGAAATAGTTATATATAATTTTAAGCTACTTAGTCGTAACATGGAGCAGTCTAGTGAAGTAGTAAACTACCTAAAAGAAATAGAAAATAATCGAAAACAAATTGGAGATTTCGTATCTTACCTTGCATATATCTATGCAATTAATTCAAGATAAATACAATAAGTTATTTCAAGAATTTCATATAGTGAAAATATACAAAAAAGGAACTTTATCGCAAGATAAAGCTCCTTTTGCTTTTAATTGTCCGAATTAATTTTCTTATTTCAAAAAAGATAGTGGTTCGATTGATTTATATTGCAATGTATTGGAATTTAAAATTTTAAGAAACTCTTAAAATCAAGGTTTCTCACGTCTGTTGACGTGTAGTGAATCCCTGTTTCACTTATGGAAAACCCAATAAGGTAAACTTTTGATATTCTGGTTCGATTTTTGCTTATTTTTAATAAAAATTTACCTTATTTTGATGAAATTGATTGAAATTAGTTGAAATTTTATTTTTTGAAAACTTATAAAAACGTTGATTTTAAAGCACTTTAAAATTAGATGAAATAAGCGGTGCCCCAACCAGGTCTTAAGAAAGCTCGTAAAGCATCACAATTTAGTAAACGTTAAAACTTATTTAAACTTATTGAAAGCATTTCGTATCAAAAATACGGGATGCTTTTTCTGTTCACCCCAAATTTTTGTAACTAGGTGATACTTGAAATTAATACAAATTTGGTTGTTTTTGATAAATCTAAGCAACACTAAATGATGAAGTGAAAGGGGATGAATCTTTGATAGTATTCATTTATTGTGAAATATGATATATTTATTAATTAGATGGATGAATACTTCTAGAGTTAAATATAGCATAATAGGGACAGACTTTTTGGTTTATTTTTGTTTGTAGTCGGATTATGAAAGAATATCCAATATTATGCGATAAGATAGAATGTTACAAAAAAGAAAGGGGATGCAATCCGATGAAGAAAGACAGATTAATTGTATTGACAGATGCTGTTCTAGCAATTATTATGACCATCTTGATTTTAGAGTTAGAAAAACCAACAACACCAAGTCTTGAAGCTTTTTGGGATTTACGGCAAAATTTCTTTGCTTGTTTTCTTTCCTTTTTCTGGTTGGGATCGTTATGGATGGCACTAAACACATTATGGGAAAAGGTTGAGAAAATTTCCTCAGAAATTATTTGGTGGAATTTGTTTCTACTCTTGGAGCGGCAGGAGTTCTCTTTGGAGAATTTCATGCCATCCAAGATACCAGTCTGAATGATGTGGTGGACCGGATCTATATAAATGTCAAGGATTTACCGTTTCAGTCCTTGGGAGCTTTAGCTAATATCCTGTCTGATGTTAAGAAGGGACTGATTCAAGACAGTCATATCTGGTCTTTCTTCCAGTCATTTTTCAAACAATATCAGTTGATAATCAGCTTAAATCAGATCTATCAGTTTGTCTATCTTTCTCTGATGGAGATCATGTCCTATCTTCACTTTGATTATTGGAAAAAACGGCTCGGTCAGGAGCTAGTATGAATAAGGAGAACAAATGAGACGTTTAAAAATGTTATGGCATATTATACAGGTTACGGGTTTTACTCGGTTTGCTCTGAGTTTTGTGACCTTTGTTTTTGGGTCAGGAGGCGTGCTTTTCCTAGTTGAACCTGCTATCACAAATTACGGAGACGGTCTTTGGTATGCTTTTGTGACTTCGACGACTGTCGGCTACGGGGATCTCCTAGCTGTGACCTTGATTGGAAGGATTACCAGTGTCTTCTTGACGATTTATGGGCTCATATTTTTTGGCTGTTTATCAGCTGTTATT
>ERZ772956.778-NODE-778-length-22768-cov-3.873817_pt1 | contig 22768 bp, 21 predicted proteins | sample MGYA00580683_ERZ772956 | MGnify/ENA primary metagenome ERZ772956 (study PRJEB29015, sample SAMEA2738077) | human oral metagenome | biome: human oral; feature: human-associated habitat; material: saliva | place: China | collected 2212 ... | reverse complement strand
CCTGCTTCAGAAAGCGGTTCAATAAAGTTTTCCCAAGTAAAGTGCGGTTGTTTTAAAACTTGTTCAATGGCTTGACGATTTTCTTCGATGAGTTTTTGGATTGCCGGTTGAATATGTTCTGGTTTGATTTGAGAAAACGGCGGTAAACCTTCAATATGAAGTAATGGATTAGACATAAATATTCCTTTTGCTAACTGTTTCTTTAGTAAATTGCGACAAATTCTATAATATCAAGGTTGAAAAATCTAAAAAATTAGTAATAATTGCGTATCACTTTTATTTAGGAATGATGATGAACGACGCGTTATTGTTTTCTGGCTTAATCACGTTTTCGGTTATAGTCGGTTTTGTTGCACTTAAATTTTTTCCAAAAAATCCTTTAATTAAAGCCATTTATATTATACTAGGCAGTATTTCTTTGGTTTTAGGCGTGATTGGTGTTTTTCTACCATTTCTGCCGACCACACCTTTTTTACTACTCACGCTTTATTCGTTTGCGCAAGGTTCTTCTCGTTTAGAACGTTGGTTCTTGGAGACGAAACTTTATCAAAACTACCTAAAATCCTTTAATGAGCGACGTTCATTAACGAAAAAAACAAAAATCTCTATTTTAACCTTTTCAACCACAATGCTTTTAATTGGTTTTTATTTTACTCCAAGTGTTGTGGGACGAACGATCATTGCCATTTTAATTGCGGTAAAATATTGGTTCTTTTTCTTTTGGATTAAAACAGAAGACGTTGAAAATGGATAATTCTTTCCTTACTTGGCTTAAAAGTGCGGTTATTTTCGGTGTCATTTTGGGATTGAGTGGTTGTGATAAATTAAACAGTCCTAAATCTACAAACACAGCAGCAGAAGAGCAACCAACACAAAGTCAGTCTATTGAACAAGAAAATACATCAAAACCGAGTAGAACTCTACTGACTCGGGCGTTTACTCATCCCCCTTCTTTTGAGCCTTGGTTTGTTCGTTATCCAGAACAAGAGGGCTTATTACGTGATTTGTATGAAGGCTTAACGGCTTATGATCAAGAAGGGAAAATTGTGCCGGGTATCGCAGAAAGTTGGCAAACCAAAGACAATAAAACCTGGATCTTTACCTTGCGTGAAGGGCTTCGTTGGTCAAATGGTGATCCTTTAGTTGCCCAAGATGTCATGCTTTCTTGGCAAGCGTTATCCCAATCAAATAGTCCATTAAGATCTTATTTGGCTTATCTCAATCTAAAAAATGCGAAAGGCGTTTTAGATAAAAATAAACCTTTTAAGAGTTTAGGAATTTATGCGGAAAACGACCGCACTTTACGTCTAACCTTAGATAAACCGACGCCGTATTTGCCACAAATGTTGGCTCATAGCAGCTTGTTGCCGCAATATTTACAACCTCATGAAGGCATTGTAACCAACGGGGCGTATCAAGTCAGCGGTCAGCAAGGTGATCTCATTCATCTGGAACAGAATCCGCACTATTGGGCGAAAGAAAAAGTCTTCTTCAAAAATGTGGACTATCAAAAAATCAACTCAAAACAGGAAGTGAGTGCGTTAGATATTGTGTGGCAACCGCAACAATATGTTGAACAGACACAATATTTCCCGAAACTCTGCACTTATTTCTACGCATTTAATTTCAACATGCCACAATTGGCACAAAGCTCGGTGCGTAAAGCTTTGGCGATGCTGACATCTCCTCGTCGTTTACTGCCTGAAAATCCAAGTCGGTTTTATTTAACGGATAATTTTTTACCGCAGTCTATGCAAACGCTAGAAAGTCACTGGGAACAAACTCCGGTGGAGCAATTATTAAGCCAGGGGCAAATTAGTGAAAAAGCGCCGTTAAAACTGACCTTGAGTTACGAACAATCTGAACTGCAGAATCAGTTAGTGCAAGGGATTATTCGTATGTGGTCGCAGTCAGATATGATCCGAATTATTGGTGAAGGTATGTCAAAAACACAGTTATTGGAAAATATAGCCAAAGGCAATTTCCATATAGCCCGTTCCGGTTGGTGTGCCGACTATAACGAGCCATCCGCATTTTTGAGTTTGTTTTATAGCCATAGTCCGGATAATAAAAGCGGTTATCGTAACGAAGAAGTGGATCGTTTGTTTGAGCAAAGCTTAAAGGTAATTCCATCGGCAGAACGCACCGCACTTTATAGTCGAATTGAGCAGATTTTGCAGGAAGAAAATGTGGTGTTGCCACTATATCAGTCCAGGGTTCCCGTTTACCTTAATCCGACTTTAAATGGTTATGACTCAGCCAATCCAACAGAGGTTATTTACAGTAAGGATTTGTTCCGACGGATTGAGTAAAGTGCGGTTGAAAATAGGAACATTTATTTAAGTGTTAAAAGTATGCATGGATAGCTATTTGAGATAACCGCCCTAGAAAAACAAAAAGCACAAACGCAATGAACGTTTGTGCTTTTTTAGAACGAAGTTAATCAATGCATAAAATAAACGCACATTGCCTTGTGTCAAAAAAATAGCTCGGGAGAAACGAGCTATTTTCTATCTGATCTATCAGAGAAGTACGGTCGTTTTTTCGCTTATTTTTTCGGGACTTCTTCTTGGCAATACGGGCATTCCATTAAATGTTGTTCGCCATTATGCACGATAAAATGGCCCATTTTTTTGGCTTTGGTATCTAAATAAGCCGTGTTATAGCGGTTTTCGCCAACATTCAGCGGCACGCGTTCTACCACATTAATACCGGATTGTTTCATGGTGTCGATTTTTTCCGGATTATTGGTTAGCAAGCGAATTTTTTTTACGCCAAGTAAATCAAAAATATCGGCACACACGCTGAAATTTCGTTCATCAGCGGCAAACCCCAAAGCAAGATTGGCTTCAATGGTATCCATTCCTTTATCTTGTAAAGAATAAGCACGGATTTTATTAATCAAACCAATTCCGCGGCCTTCTTCACGATGATAAATTAAGACACCGCGACCTTCTTCTTGAATTTGTTTTAATGCTGTCGCCAGTTGGAACCCACAATCGCATTTTAAGCTGTGAAGCGCATCGCCAGTTAAACATTCAGAATGGATGCGCGCTAACACAGGTTCATCAGCATTAGAAATATCACCCATCACTAAGGCTACATGTTCTTTTTTTGTATCTGGGAATTCAAATCCCACCATTCTGAAAATACCATATTCAGTAGGTAAATTGGCTTGCGCAACTAGCTGAATTTTTGCCATAAAGTGATCCTTATTCGTAGTCATTTCTGTTAGAATGCGCGCGTTATTTTTTATTATCAAGGGGCGAGCATGTTTAAAAGGCTGTCATTATATACGTTATTACTTTGTCTTGTACCATTTTTTATTTGGGGCATTTCCTATCAGTGGCATGGCAATAGCCAATTAACTGAAGCTGATTATTGGCTTTATTTGCTCACTGAAACGGGTAGCGTACCTTATGCGTTGATCACCTGTGTGTTATTTACGCTTTTGTTTGCGTTTTTATTTAAAAATCCAAAACAATGGCTATTAGGCGTAATTGTGATGGGGATTTCAGTTATTGCCACTCAAGCTGCAAAAACGGGGGCAAAAGCATTGTTTGAAGAACCTCGCCCGTTCACCGTTTATCTAGCAGAGCAAACTGATTCAACGCCTGAAAACTTTTATAAAAATGACCGCACTTTGCGTGCAGAAATCGCTAAGAATTTTTATGCGATGGATGCCATCACACCAGCTTGGTTAGTTCATCATTATGAAAATGAAACAGGGTATTCGTTCCCATCAGGGCATACGATTTTTGCAGCAACTTGGCTAATGCTTGCTGTTGGCTTTACCCAATTATTGGGTAACCGTTCTTTTAAAGCAAAATTGCTGGTAGCGGGTATTGCGGTGTGGGGCTTGTTGATGTTGATTAGCCGTGTGCGATTAGGCATGCATTACCCAATAGATTTATTAGTCGCGACATTGCTGGCATGGTTGATTAATAGCATTATTTTTGCCTTTTTGAAGAAAAAGGCGATCTTCGTCATAAAATAATGATTTAAGTGCGGTTAAAATTTTGGCTAATTTTAACCGCACTTCTTTATACTGGAGCAGATTATGTATTATGGTTTAGATATTGGTGGCACGAAAATAGAGCTTGCCGTATTCAATGAAAAATTAGAAAAATTATATTCTGAACGGGTACCAACACCTAAAACCGACTATGAAGAATGGCTTAACACGATTGTGGATTTAGTGAATCGTGCTGATGAAAAGTTTGGTGAAGTGGGCACCGTAGGTTTGGGCGTACCTGGTTTTGTTAATCAACAAACTGGATTAGCCGAAATTACCAATATTCGTGTGGCAGATAATAAACCAATTTTACGCGATTTGTCTGCGCGTTTAGGCCGTGAAGTGCGAGCAGAAAATGACGCAAATTGTTTTGCGTTATCTGAAGCGTGGGACGAAGAAAATCAACAATATCCGACTTTACTTGGCTTAATTATTGGGACTGGTTTTGGTGGTGGCTTTGTCTTAAACGGTAAAGTTCATTCAGGTCAAGTGGGAATGGCGGGAGAGCTCGGTCATTTACAACTAAATTATCATGCCTTGAAATTATTGGGATGGGATAAAGCCCCAATTTATCAATGCGGTTGTGGCAACAAAGCTTGTTTGGATAATTATCTGTCTGGTCGCGGTTTTGAAATGCTTTATAGAGATTTGAAAGGCGAAACATTATCTGCTCGTGAAATTATTGATTTGTTCTATCAAGGCAATGAAAGTGCGGTAGATTTTGTGAATCTTTTTGTTGAATTGGCGGCGATTTCTATTGGCAATATCATTACGGCATTTGATCCGCATATGATTGTGTTAGGTGGTGGATTATCTAATTTTGATTACCTTTATAAGGCTTTACCAAAAGCATTACCGCCTCACTTGATGCGGACAGCAAAAGTCCCACCAATTAAAAAAGCGAAACACGGCGATTCTGGTGGTGTGCGTGGTGCGGCAGCGTTGTTTTTAACCAAATAATTCAACAAGCTAGTGGGGCGTATTCGAATAATACGCCCTTTGTTTTGAAAAATATTTAGAATATTGTGAATTTATTAGATTTTTTCTTGTTTATGTTTCTTTTGTTTAGAGGAATTATTAAAAAATCTCGCATTTTCATTGAAAACCCATACAATCAAATTATTTATCGATTGAGGGATGATTATGGAATTTGAATTTTCAAAAATGTTAGAAGAAGTGCTAACTTGGGTAGTCGCACACCTTGATGGACCTTTATGGGATGCCACAATTATTATTTTGCTTGGAACTGGTCTATTTTTTACCATTACAACAGGATTTGTGCAGTTCCGTTTATTCCCTGCAAGCCTTCGTGAAATGTGGTTTGGTCGTGCAGTGGAGGGAAGTTCATTAACACCTTTCCAAGCGTTTACGACAGGTCTTGCGAGCCGCGTTGGTGTGGGTAACATTGGTGGGGTTGCAACGGCAATCGCCTTAGGCGGCGAAGGTGCAGTGTTTTGGATGTGGGTAACGGCATTTATTGGTATGTCGAGTGCTTTCGCTGAATCTACTCTTGCCCAATTATTTAAAATTCAGGATAAAGATGGCTCATTCCGTGGCGGCCCTGCTTATTATATTGTGCAAGGTTTAAAATCACGTTGTATGGCAGTGGCTTTTGCGCTTGCATTAATTTTTACATTTGGTTTCGCCTTTAATTCGGTGCAGGCGAACTCCATTGTTGAAGCAACGAGCAATGCGTGGAATTGGAAAGGGGAATATGTCGGTATTTCATTAGTAATTTTGACCGCACTTATTATTTTCGGTGGTGTTAAGCGCATTGCGGTTATTTCGAGTAGTCTTGTGCCAATGATGGCACTTTTCTATTTGATTATGGCGGTGATTATTCTTGGCATGCATATTGATATGATTCCTTCCGTGATTCATCGTATTATTCAAAGTGCATTTAGTTTTGACGCTACCGCTGGAGGAATGTTTGGTGCGCTGGTATCAAAAGCAATGATGATGGGAATTAAACGCGGACTATTCTCTAATGAGGCTGGTATGGGGTCTGCGCCTAATGCGGCAGCGGCAGCTCACGTTAAGCATCCTGTTAGTCAAGGCTTAGTACAGATGTTGGGTGTGTTTGTTGATACCATGATTGTTTGTTCTTGTACTGCCGTGATTATTTTGCTTTCAAATAATTATGGTAGCGAAACGCTAAAAAGTATTTCACTTACGCAAAATGCCTTGCAATATCACATAGGTGAATTTGGAGTGCATTTCCTGGCGTTTATCTTATTGTTATTCGCTTATTCTTCCATTATTGGTAACTATGCTTATGCGGAAAGCAATATCCGTTTTATCAAGAATAAACCTTGGTTTGTATTTTTGTTCCGTTTAATGGTGCTATTCTTCGTGTATTTTGGTTCGGTTCGTTCAGGCAATGTGGTGTGGAATTTCGCAGATACGGTAATGGCAGTCATGGCAATCATTAACTTGATCGCAATTTTGATGTTATCGCCAATCGTATGGAAATTGATGAAGGATTATCAACGTCAGCTTAAAGAAGGGAAAACACCAGAGTTTAAGATTGACGATCACCCTGAATTGCGTAAGAAAATATTTGATTCCCGCATTTGGAAATAAGCATGAAATGGCTAGAAAGAAATTTTTAGCCATTTTTAGTTTATTTATATATTGCGTTTTATCATTAATATCGTGATAAATTGAAAATAATCCCCGATAGCTATTGTTCTACGTGGGTAAAAAGGGTATATTCCGACCCAAATTTTTTCTTTTTTACAGAACGGAGTTTATTATGTTTGGTTTATCCCCTGCTCAAATGATTATCTTATTAGTAGTCATTTTATTGGTTTTCGGTACGAAAAAATTAAGAAATGCGGGTTCAGATCTTGGCGCAGCAGTGAAAGGCTTTAAGAAAGCAATGCAAGATGATGAAAAAGCAAAAGATGCAGAATTTAAGTCTATTGACAATAATGCAACATCTGCAAAAACTGAAACCACAAAAGAGAAAGAACAGGCTTAATCCGTGTTTGATATTGGTTTTTCAGAACTTGTTTTGTTAATGGTGGTTGGCCTAGTTGTGCTAGGGCCGAAGCGTTTGCCTGTCGCTATTCGCACAGTGATGGGCTGGGTGAAAACGATTCGTGGTTTAGCTGCCAATGTGCAAAATGAGTTGAAACAAGAACTAAAATTGCAAGAATTACAGGATAGTATCAAAAAAGCTGAATCTTTGAACTTGCAAACCCTTTCACCAGAATTGAGTAAAACGGTGGAAGAATTAAAAGCTCAAGCAGATAAAATGAAAGCAGAGCTAGAGGATAAGGCGGCTCAAGCTGGTACAACAGTGGAAGAGCAAATCAAAGAAATTAAAAGTGCGGCTGAAAATGCAGAAAAGTCTCAAAATGTGGCATTAACTGAGGATTCTACAGAAACTTTACCTGAAGCAGAAAAAACACCTGCAGATTTAACCGCACTTGAAGCCCACGAGCAAGCAGAATTGACCGAGCGTTTATCTGATTATTATCCGCCGGATGAGATTGAAATCGCGCCAGCACCAAAATCTCAATCTTCAAAAACTGAATCATAGCGAGTTTTTATGAGTAATGTGGATGAATCTCAACCTCTAATTACACACCTTGTTGAGCTAAGAAACCGTTTATTACGCTGTGTGATTTGTGTGGTATTGGTTTTTGTCGCATTGGTGTATTTTTCCAACGATATTTATCATTTCGTTGCTGCACCTTTAACGGCTGTTATGCCAAAAGGTGCGACAATGATCGCAACGAATATTCAAACGCCTTTCTTTACGCCAATTAAATTGACAGCGATTGTTGCTGTTTTTATTTCTGTTCCTTATTTGCTTTATCAAATTTGGGCTTTTGTTGCGCCTGCATTGTACCAACATGAAAAACGGATGATTTATCCGTTGCTATTTTCAAGTACGATTTTATTTTATTGTGGCGTATCTTTTGCTTATTACGTTGTATTCCCGTTTGTATTTAGTTTCTTTACTCAAACTGCGCCAGAAGGCGTTGCTATTGCAACAGACATCAGCAGTTATTTAGATTTTGCTTTGGCACTGTTTTTAGCGTTCGGAGTGTGTTTTGAAGTACCGATAGCTATCATTCTACTTTGCTGGACTGGTGTTACCACGGTGAAGGCTCTTTCCGAAAAACGTCCTTATATTATCGTGGGGGCATTTTTTATCGGCATGCTTTTAACCCCTCCTGATGTTTTTTCACAAACTTTACTTGCGGTACCGATGTGCTTGCTCTTTGAGCTTGGCCTATTAGTAGCTCGTTTTTATCAACCAAAAGACGATGAAAGTGCGGTTGAAAACAACGATGAATCAGAAAAAACAGAATAATGAATCGATTAATATATTAAATGGGGGTTTAGCCCCTTTTTTATTGCTCCGATGTCATCCTCGCGTTGTTTTTTCATAAAACAATATCTTTTGTTTATTCATGAATAAATGTGATTTATAGTTTAGTAAAAGTTTCGTATTTTCACCTAAAACATCAAAATTTTATTAGGTTATTATCTTTGTTTTTATTTTCTATTTAATAAATTAGGTAATTTTTTAGATAATTTCTTTCTGTTTTGTTTTTCTTTAAATTTCCTTCATAAAACTTATTGCAACGTTAAATCGATCATTGCATATTGTCATTGCGCGCCTATGAGGCGAACATAATAAAAAACACAATACACACAACATCAACAACAAAGAAGGAAATTCATTATGTCAACAGTTGCTTCCTTAGATGCATTTTTAGCAAAAGTCGCTCAACGTGATGGTCATCAACCTGAGTTTTTACAAGCGGTTAGAGAAGTGTTTACTTCTATTTGGCCTTTTTTAGAAGCTAATCCTAAATATAGTTCAGAGGGATTATTAGAACGTTTAGTCGAACCTGAACGTGCATTTCAATTCCGTGTAGCTTGGACTGATGACAATGGTCAGGTGCAAGTTAACCGTGCATTCCGAGTGCAATTTAATAGTGCAATTGGTCCATTTAAGGGCGGTATGCGATTCCATCCATCAGTGAACTTATCTATTTTAAAATTTTTAGGTTTTGAGCAAATTTTTAAAAATGCTTTAACTACATTGCCTATGGGCGGAGCAAAAGGTGGTTCGGACTTTGATCCGAAAGGGAAATCGGATGCAGAAGTCATGCGTTTTTGCCAAGCATTGATGGCTGAACTGTATCGACATGTCGGGGCGGATACTGATGTGCCTGCGGGTGATATTGGTGTAGGTGGTCGCGAAGTTGGTTATTTAGCTGGCTATATGAAAAAATTATCGAACCAAGCTGCATGCGTCTTTACTGGGCGTGGATTGTCTTTTGGTGGTAGTTTAATTCGTCCAGAAGCAACGGGATATGGGTTAGTTTATTTTGCTCAAGCCATGTTAGCTGAAAAAGGCGATAGTTTTGCGGGTAAAGTCGTATCGGTTTCAGGTTCTGGTAATGTAGCGCAATATGCTATTGAAAAAGCATTATCGCTTGGCGCAAAAGTGGTGACTTGCTCAGACTCATCAGGCTATGTTTATGATGCTGAGGGATTTACTACTGAAAAATTAGCTGCACTTTTAGAAATTAAAAATGTAAAACGTGGTCGCGTGAAAGATTATGCAGAACAATTTGGCTTGCAATATTTTGAAGGCAAACGCCCTTGGGAAGTGAAAGTGGATATTGCGCTTCCTTGTGCAACTCAAAATGAATTAGAACTTTCAGATGCTCAACTTTTAATTAAAAATGGCGTGAGATTGGTCGCTGAAGGTGCCAATATGCCAACTACCATTGAAGCAACAGAAGCGTTACAGGCTGCTGGTGTATTATTTGGACCAGGTAAAGCGGCTAATGCTGGTGGCGTGGCGACTTCTGGTTTAGAAATGGCGCAAAGCTCACAGCGTTTATATTGGACTGCAGAAGAAGTGGATGCAAAATTGCATCGAATCATGTTAGACATTCACGCAAACTGTAAAAAATATGGCACGATTGAAGGACAAGAAAATATCAACTATGTGGTAGGCGCAAACGTAGCAGGTTTTGTCAAAGTCGCTGATGCAATGCTGGCACAAGGTGTTTATTAATCTTTAAAATTTCAAATAGAAAATAACCGCACTTTAAAAAAGAGCGGTTATTTTTTCAGATAAAATCTGAATATAAGAAAGGCGACATTGAGTCGCCTTTGAGATGTTATTTATTTGAATTGTTTTCATCGCACTTATTGATATCACTACATTTACCGTAAAGATATAAACTGTGTGCTTTTAACTTAATACCATACTGTTGGCTAATTTCGCGTTGACGTTGTTCGATGATATTGTCACTGAATTCAAATACTTTTCCGCAATCCTCGCAGATAATATGATCATGATGTTCAGTTGGTGCCAATTCAAATACAGATTTGTTCCCTTCAAAATTGTGACGAATTAGAATATGAGCCTCGTCAAATTGATTTAATACTCTGTAAACGGTCGCTAAGCCAATTTCACTGCCTTGATCAAGTAGGATTTTGTACACATCTTCTGCCGAGAAATGTTCGTTTTTGTGCTCTTGCATTAAGCTAAGAATCGTTAAACGAGGTTCAGTGATTTTTAATCCAGCTTTTTTAAGTAATTTAATGTTTTCTTCAGACATAAAGTTCCCTTCCTTTTATGTGAAAAATTCTAAGCGAGCTCGGCTAAACACATTTCATCGTAAATTTGTTTACACCATTTTTCTACACGTTCTGCCGTGAGTTCAGGTTGGCGATCTTCATCAATACACAACCCAATGAAAGTTCCATCTTCTAATAATGCTTTTGATGCTTCAAAAGTATAACCTTCAGTTGGCCAGTTACCCACAATGATTGCGCCGCGCGGTTCTACGATGTCGCGCACGGTGCCGATAGCATCGCAGAAATAATCAGCATAGTCTTCTTGATCGCCACAGCCGAAAATACCTACGAGTTTATCTGTAAAATCAATTTCTTCTAGCGTTGGGAAAAAATCATCCCAGTCAGCTTGTGCTTCTCCGTAATACCAAGTCGGAATACCGAAAAGTAAGAAATCGTATGCTTCAATATCTTCTTTGCTACTTTTTGCAATATCACGAATATCGATTAAGTCATTACCTAATTGTTTTTGGATCATTTTTGCGATGTTTTCGGTATTGCCTGTGTCACTGCCATAAAATAGACCAACAACTGCCATTTTTCTTTCCTTTTAAAATTTAACGTATTGACTATAAATAGGGGATATACCCTAAATTATGTGGGAGTATACTACAAAAGTATTCTCATTTAAATTAATTAATTCTTATTTACAAATCGCTCTATCGCACGTATAACAAATTCAGGTTTTTCAGCATGTACCCAATGCCCACAACCACTAATAGTAAAAGACGTCGCATGAGGAAATTGTTCTAAAATTTTTTCGCTATTCTCTATTTTTATATAAGAAGAATTTCCGCCTTTGATAAACAGCGTCGGCGTGAGTACATGTACCTTTTCCCAAGCCATAATGTTAGCGTAATTGTTGAAAAGTGCGGTGAGATTAAAGCGAAAATAATCAGGTGAATTGGGTTCAAAAGATTTCAGCATAAATTGCACGACATCCTGATCATCAATTTCCTTTTCTAATAGCGGTTTAGCTTCTTGACGAGTTTGAGGGGTTGCATTTTTTACAGCGAACAAGCCATTAAACACATCTTTATGTCCAAATCCTTCGTAAGGCAGGGGGGATATATCAATTACAATTAATTTTTCGACTAATTCTGGGCAAAGTGAGGTGATTTTCATGGCGGTTTTTCCCCCCATAGAATGACCAATTAATATCACTTTGGATAAATTTAAGTGGCGAATGACTGCAATAACATCTTCAGCCATAAGTTGATAATTCATTTTTTCCGAATGAAAACTATGGCCGTGATTACGCAGATCTATACGTAAAATATTATAATTTTCGCTAAAAGCTCTGGCGATGATGCCAAGGTTATTCATATCCCCGAATAAACCGTGAATAAAAACTAAAGTTGGAGAATTAATCGCTTGTTTTACTTGATGAAATTGATAATTGAGCAATGAATTTGCCATAATTTTTGCGTGAGAATTTGTAAAGAAGTCGTTATAATTAAAAAAATTCTAGCAAACAGAGAGAAAAAAATGAAGATCATTGAAGTTGATGAAGAATTATACCAATACATTGCGAGCCAAACCCGCTCTATTGGGGAAAGTGCTTCGGATATTTTACGCCGTTTGCTTAATTTACCGGCACATGCGAGTGTTTTCGCCGATGACTTAACATTTGCACCAGCTGAAAATAACGAAAAAGCAGAATCAAAAGTAGAAGTACAGACCGAATCTGCTAAGTCAGAAAGTGTCAAACCGACGAAAAAACAGCCGATAACTGCAATTAATCAGATCGTAGAAAAAGTTCAAACGTTGTTGAACTCGACAGAATTTCAAGAAGAAGGCAAAGCTGTTACGCGTTTCTTAGCAATTCTACGCGTGCTTTACCGTACCAATCCTGAGAGTTTTGCGCAAGCTACAGAATCTTTACAAGGCCGTACTCGAGTTTATTTTGCGCGTGATGAGGCGACATTGTTAATGACTGGTAATCATACAAAACCAAAACAAATTCCAGATACGCCTTATTGGGTTATCACGAACACAAACAGTGGTCGTAAAATGCTGATGTTGGAAGGTGCAATGCAATCAATGGATTTGCCTGAAAGTTTAATTGACGAAGTGCGGGCATATTTCACGGTAAATTAATGATGTATCCTTGGCAAGCGTTTGCTCTCCAACCTAAGTTTTCTCATAAAATCGCCTTGCGCACTGCACAGGGCGATATTTTTAATTGGGCGCAAGTAGCCGAGAAAGTGAATCAAACTGTTTCCTTTTTACGAAATAAAGGTGTAAATCCTGAAAGTGCGGTTGCTTTTATTGGAAAAAATACAGAAAACATTTTATTTTTATATCTTGCTACAATCCAACTTGGTGCAAAAATTTTAGGTATTAATCCTGCGTTTCCTCAAGAAAAAATTGAAGAATTGTGTGAGATTCATCACATCGATTTTTGTTTTTATGATGAAGATTTGAGGGATTTTCCAAAAACTGATGTAGTTATACAAAAAGCTGATTTTTTTCGCCCTGCTACAATGACGTTCACGTCTGGCTCAACTGGCTTGCCAAAAGCGGTAGTGCATAATGTTCAAGCGCATTTAGATAATGCGAAGGGCGTATGCGAATTGATGAAGTTCGATAGCGTACATTCTTGGCTACTTTCCTTGCCGTTATATCATGTTTCAGGTCAAGGTATTGTTTGGCGTTGGTTGAGTTGTGGTGCTGAATTGCATTTTCCGAAAACGGATTTTTACGCTTCATTATTGGAGGTGACTCACGTTTCTCTTGTGCCAACGCAATTACAGCGTTTATTAGATTATTTACAGGAAAATCCGAGTATTTCATTTTCTACACGTCATATTTTGCTTGGTGGCGCGCATATTCCGACAGAACTTACACAAAAAATGGTGAAATATGGTGTCGAAACGTATTCTGGCTACGGAATGACGGAAATGGCTTCTACAGTTTTTGCCAAAAAATCTGATGAAAAACAAGGCGTAGGGCAACCGTTATTAGGTCGAGAATATCGTTTGGTGAATGATGAAGTTTGGCTAAAAGGTGCGGGTTTGGCGATGGGATATTGGAAAGATCGACAAATTTTTCCATTAACGAATAGTGACGGCTGGCTTCAGACAAAAGATAAAGGCATTTTGCAAGAGGGCGAACTGGTAATTATCGGACGACTTGATAATATGTTTATTTCAGGCGGTGAAAATATTCAGCCAGAAGAAATAGAGCAAGTGATACTGAAAAATGCTATGGTGAAACAAGTTTTTGTTTTACCCAAAGCCGATCATGAATTTGGCTATCGCCCAGTTGCGATTGTTGCTTTGAATGAACCCTTTAATCAAAGTGCGGTCGAAAAACTCACTGAATTTTTACAAGATAAATTGGCTCGCTTTAAACAGCCGATAGCTTATTATAAATTGCCAGTAGATTTATCTGCTGGCGCAATAAAAATATCACGCAAAGTGCTTGCCGATTGGTTAGCAAAACAAATAAACGAACAATAAAAAATACAGGTAACTTATGAAAACATCACGTTTTTTCACCGCACTTTTAGCTACAGCTTTAATTGGTTGGGCGACGGTGCATCCAACACTGGCTGCAAACAAAAGCAAAATATTATTACCTACGGAGCAAGAACTCACTGCAGATTTAGCTGATGTGCAAAAAATGGCTGATGGTGATGTAAAAACAGCACTTATTAATGAATTGCAAACCTCTTTAGATTTATTGCAACTCATTCAAACTCAACAAAAAAATAATGAAGATTTACATGATGTTTTAGCTCATGCTGATAGTGAAATTAAGAAAAATAATGCAGATTTATTGGCGTTTAAGAAGCAGTTAGAACAATCTAAATCAGTCGATTATCAAGCACAAAATTTAGCCGACTTACAGGCTACATTAAGCAAACTTAATGTTCAACAGCAGGAAACCCAAACTGCATTAAGTAAAGCGAATACTCAATTAGCGGGGCAAAGTTCTGTATCTGAGCGTGCACAAACCAGTCTTACTGAGAATTTGAAACGCACACAAGAAATTAATCAACAATTAGCCGATAGCAATCTTACAAAAACTTTACGTCAAAAAAATCAAATAGAATTGCAGTTGATTGATTTAAAAAACGCTTACAACCAAGATTTATTGAAAAATAGCGATCAGCTGACATTGCTTTATCAAAGCCGTTATGATTTGTTGAATGTTCGTTTGCAACTGCTACAACAACAAATTGTGGCGATCCAAGAAGTGATCAATCAGAAAAACTTGGCGCAAACTCAAAACCAAGTAGAACAAGTTCAGCAACAGCAACAAAATAGTGCAAAAAATGCTTATATTCAGAAAGAATTGGCGCGTAATGCAGAGTTGAGTCAATATTTGTTGCAACAAACTGAAAAGACGAACATCTTGACGCAAGATGATCTAAGAATGCGTAATGTATTTGATAGCCTAACCCAAACTCAACACACTATCGAAGAGCAAATTAGTGCATTACAAGGTACGTTGGTGCTTTCTCGTATTATTCAACAACAAAAACAAAAATTACCGACGAACTTAAATATTCAAGGTTTATCAAAACAAATTGCGGATTTACGGGTACAAATTTTCGATATTACTCAAAAACGTAATGAACTTTACGATTTAGATGCCTATATTGCCAAAGTCGAATCAGATGAAGGTGAGAAATTTACTCACGCTGAAAAAACACAATTAGTTAATTTATTAACTGAACGTCGTAAAATGGCTTCTGACTTAATTAAGTCATTGAATAATCAACTTAATTTAGCCATTTCTTTAGAGCTCACTCAGCAACAAATTACTCAAATCAGTGATCAAATTCAATCAAAATTGGAGCAACAAAGTTTCTGGGTTAAAAGCAATAATCCTATTAATTTAGATTGGTTTGCTCAATTGCCTCGAGCCTTTATGGCGCAAGTTGATGGTATTGTGAAAAAAATTGGTTTACCCACAAATTACAGTAACTTGCCTTACTTACTGATGTACTGCTTGGGCTTGTTTGTCGTGGGTGGCGCTATTTTTAAATTCAAAGATCGCATCAAACAACGACTGTCAAAAATTAACGGCGAAATTAACCGATTAAAATATGATAATCAGTGGAATACACCACAAGCTTTATTGCTTACTGCATTTTTAACGCTTTCAGGAACTTTATGGTTCTTAGCAGTTTGTCAAATGCTTGGCTTCTTCTTTATAAAAAATCCAACTGAGTTTTGGGATTGGTCGTTTAGTATGGCTGGCTATTGGTGGTTCTTCACGTTTTGGCTTTCTTTATTCCGCCCGAATGGGATTTTTGTCCGACACTTTGAATTTTCTCAACAAAGTGCGGTGCGTTTTCAAAGTGTAATTAAACGTATTGTTGTAGCGGTTGTTTTATTACTGAATACATCAGTATTTAGTAATGTGACTGATTATGGATTAGCAAATGATGTGATTGGACAGGTGAATACGATAGTTTCATTGTTGTTCTGCATTATTATCATCGCACCACGTTTCAAAAATGTGCTACGTTCTTACGAAGATGAGAAAAAAAGCCATAATCACATTATTGTCAAAATCGTTCAATTCGGTTTACAGATTATTCCTGTTGGCTTAGTCATATTAGTTGCGTTGGGATACTATTACACTGCGTTGAATTTAATACAGCATTTGATTAATTCTTATATTGCATGGTGTGTGTGGTGGTTAATTCGTCAAGTGATTTATCGTGGTATAACTGTATCTTCTCGTCGCTTGGCTCATCGCCGTTTAGAAGAAAAACGTAATCAGAAACGGGCAAGCATCAATGAAGGCTCAACATCCGATGAGCTTGTTCTTAATGAAAAAGAAGAAGGCTTAGCGCTGAATGAAGTGCGTAGCCAATTATTGCGTTTTGCGGATCTTTTCATTTGGACTGCTTTGTTTGGCATTTTCTACTATGTTTGGTCAGATCTTGTAACAGTGGCAAGTTATTTGCGTGAAGTGACCTTATGGCAGCAAACGACGACTACTGAAGCTGGCACAGTGATGGAAAGTATTACTTTATTTAATCTTCTCGTTGCCTTGGTTATTGTAGGGATTACTTATGTGTTAGTACGCAATATTTCAGGTATTTTAGAAGTACTAATTTTCTCACGGGTTAAACTTTCACAAGGCACGCCTTATACTGTTACTACATTATTAACCTATGTTTTAGTTGCGGTTGGTGGTGCGTGGGCATTTGCTACATTAGGCATTTCGTGGTCTAAATTGCAATGGTTGTTTGCTGCCCTTTCAGTTGGTTTGGGCTTTGGTATGCAAGAAATCTTTGCAAACTTTGTGTCCGGGATTATTTTATTATTTGAACGCCCAATTCGAGTGGGCGATACCGTTACGATAAACGGTGTCACCGGTACAGTGGCAAAAATCCGTATTCGTGCAATTACAATGATTGATCCTGATAGAAAAGAAGTGATTGTGCCGAATAAATCGTTTGTCACAGGGCAAGTGACGAACTGGGCATTATCAAATACCATTACTCGTTTAGTCATCTCTGTGGGGGTTGCTTATAACTCCGATTTAGAATTAGTAAAACGTTTGTTGTTACAAGCTGCTCATGAATTGCCGAGCGTTTTAAAAGAGCCTGAGCCAAGAGCGTTGTTTTTAAATTTTGGTGCAAGCACTTTAGACCATGAGTTACGAGTTTATGTCGGACAGATTTCAGATCGTAATGATACGCTTGATTTATTAAATCGTCGTGTAAATCAATTGTTTAAAGAAAATAATATAGACATTGCTTTCAATCAATTGGATATCTTTATTAAAAATAAAGACACGGGTGAAGAGATTCCATTCATTAATATGGAAAAATTAACTAAAACTAATTAAAGAGAAGTAATATGGCGGGTAACACAATAGGACAACTTTTTCGTGTGACAACCTTTGGGGAGTCACATGGTATTGCATTAGGCTGTATCGTTGATGGGGTACCGCCAAATCTCGAATTATCTGAGAAAGATATTCAGCCAGATTTAGATCGTCGTAAACCTGGGACATCTCGATATACCACGCCGCGTCGTGAGAACGATGAAGTTCAAATTTTATCTGGTGTGTTTGAAGGAAAAACGACAGGCACAAGTATTGGGATGATCATTAAAAATGCTGATCAGCGTTCGCAAGATTATGGTGATATTAAAGATCGTTTCCGCCCAGGACATGCGGATTTTACCTATCAGCAAAAGTATGGAATCCGTGATTACCGTGGTGGTGGACGTTCGTCCGCGCGCGAAACAGCAATGCGAGTTGCAGCGGGAGCGATTGCAAAAAAATATTTACGAGAACATTTTGGTATTGAAGTCCGTGGTTTTTTAAGTCAAATCGGTCATGTGAAAATTGCGCCGCAAACCATCGGGAAAATTGATTGGGAAAAGGTAAATAGCAATCCATTCTTTTGTCCTGATGAAAGTGCGGTAGAAAAATTCGATGAATTGATCCGTGAACTTAAAAAAGAAGGAGATTCTATTGGATCTAAACTTACTGTTATCGCTGAAAATGTTCCAGTAGGATTAGGCGAGCCAGTATTTGACCGTTTAGATGCGGATCTTGCCCATGCATTAATGGGCATTAATGCAGTAAAAGGCGTCGAAATTGGTGATGGTTTTGCTGTGGTTGAGCAACGTGGAAGTGAACATCGTGATGAAATGACCCCCGATGGATTTGAAAGCAATCATGCAGGTGGCATTTTAGGAGGAATTAGTTCTGGTCAACCGATTATCGCCACGATTGCGCTAAAACCGACTTCAAGTATTACGATTCCTGGTCGTTCAATCAATCTTAATGGTGAAGCCGTAGAGGTTGTAACAAAAGGTCGACACGATCCTTGTGTGGGTATTCGTGCTGTACCCATCGCAGAAGCCATGATGGCGATTGTCTTATTAGATCATCTATTACGTTTTAAGGCGCAGTGTAAGTGATCTTAATGTGATATTTAAGGCTAGGTCGCTATCTCCTAGATAAGCTTTGATGTTCCCCCTTTGAGCAATGAATGTTCCTCAAAGGGGAGTTATTTTTTATCGTGGGTATATTTATCGACGATGAAACTATTGATGATAATATTAGAATGAATAAAATTTTATTAAAAACAACCATAATTTTTACCGCACTTTTCTCTCTGAACGTTGTTGCGTCTCCTCTAGATTGGCAAAAAGTGAAGCGCCCAATACCAAGTGACGATGGGAAAGCAAAACCTATTGGTAGTTATACCAATGGGTGTATTATTGGAGCGAAAGCACTACCGCCTAAAGGTGAAGGTTACCAAGTGATTCGTATGAATCGCAATCGTTATTATGGCCACCCAAATATGATTCAGTATCTTGAACGTTTGGGACAACGCGTTAACGCTGCTGGGTTACCAACTATGTTAGTGGGTGATATTGCCATGCCGGGAGGTGGACGATTTTTAACGGGTCATGCTAGCCATCAGATGGGATTAGATGCGGATATTTGGTTAAGAATGGGCGAAATGTCAGATGCCGATGCACTGAATTCTGATGGTAAAGGTTTATTAGTTGTAGATAGAAAGGCACAACGAGTGGATGAACGCGTATGGAATAGCAATCATGCGACGTTAATCAAGTTAGCCGCGCAAGATCCAAATGTGACGCGTATTTTTGTTAATCCTGCGATTAAGGTAAAATTATGCCAAACCGCTGGCAATGATCGTGGTTGGCTACACAAAGTTCGTCCTTGGTATGGACACGATTCTCATTTTCATGTTCGTTTAACTTGCCCCGCAGATGCATCTTATTGTGAAAATCAAGCACCTGTGCCTGCCGGTGATGGTTGTGGAGACGAATTATATTCTTGGTTTGAACCGCCAAAACCAGGCACTTCAGTGAGTAAACCTAAAGTTACACCACCAGAACCGTTTTTGTGCCAACAAATTTTGAACTCACCGAATCGGAGTGAATGGTTAGAATAGCATTAAGGTAAATCAATATGGATATCGGAATTGATCTTTTAGCAATATTGTTTTGCGTTGGTTTTGTCGCATCATTTATCGATGCAATTGCTGGCGGTGGTGGATTAATCACCATTCCAGCGTTGCTCATGACAGGTATGCCACCGGCAATGGCGTTAGGCACTAACAAATTGCAAGCTATGGGCGGCGCATTATCCGCAAGCCTTTATTTCTTGCGAAAAAGAGCGGTTAATTTACGCGATATTTGGTTTATTTTGATTTGGGTTTTCTTAGGTTCTGCCCTAGGTACATTATTAATTCAATCAATTGATGTGGCGATTTTCAAAAAAATGCTTCCTTTTTTGATTTTAGCCATTGGTCTGTATTTTTTATTTACCCCTAAATTAGGTGATGAAGATCGGAAACAACGATTAAGTTATCTGTTATTTGGTCTTTTAGTTAGCCCATTTTTAGGTTTTTATGATGGCTTCTTTGGACCCGGGACTGGCTCAATTATGAGTTTAGCCTGTGTTACTTTGCTAGGATTTAATCTTCCGAAAGCGACAGCACATGCAAAAGTGATGAACTTCACTTCGAATCTTGCTTCTTTTGCGCTTTTCTTATTGGCCGGACAAATTCTTTGGAAAGTGGGTTTCGTGATGATGGCTGGGAGCATTTTAGGCGCAAATTTAGGCGCCAAAATGGTGATGACGAAAGGTAAAACCTTGATTCGACCTATGGTTGTTATCATGTCTTTTATGATGACGGCTAAAATGGTTTACGATCAAGGCTGGTTTCATTTTTAATTCGGAAAGCGCGCAAAAGTGCGGTTAAAATTAATTTCATTTTATTATGTCGGATAATCAACAAAATTTACGTTTGACGGCGAGAGTGGGCTATGAAGCGCACTTTTCATGGTCGTATTTAAAGCCTCAATATTGGGGAATTTGGCTCGGTATTTTCTTTTTATTGTTGTTAGCATTTGTGCCTTTTCGTCTGCGCGATAAATCGGCGGGAAAATTAGGTGTGTGGATTGGGCATAAAGCAAAGAAACAGCGTACGCGCGCACAAACTAACTTGCAATATTGCTTTCCTCATTGGACTGAACAACAACGTGAGCAAGTCATTGATAAAATGTTTGCAGTTGTTGCTCAGGTTATGTTTGGTATTGGTGAGATTGCCATCCGTTCAAAGAAACATTTGCAAAAACGTAGCGAATTTATCGGTCTTGAACATATCGAACAGGCAAAAGCTGAGGGCAAGAATATTATTCTTATGGTGCCACATGGCTGGGCGATTGATGCCTCTGGCATTATTTTGCACACTCAAGGTATGCCAATGACCTCTATGTATAATCCACACCGTAATCCATTGGTGGATTGGCTTTGGACGATTACACGTCAACGTTTCGGCGGAAAAATGCATGCTCGTCAAAATGGTATTAAACCTTTTTTAAATCATGTTCGTAAAGGCGAAATGGGTTATTACTTACCCGATGAAGATTTTGGTGCGGAGCAAAGCGTATTTGTTGATTTCTTTGGAACTTATAAAGCGACATTGCCGGGATTAAATAAAATGGCAAAACTTTCTAAAGCCGTTGTTATTCCAATGTTTCCTCGTTATAACGCTGAGGCAGGCAAATATGAAATGGAAATTCATCCAGCAATGAATTTAAGTGATGATCCTGAACAATCAGCACGAGCAATGAACGAAGAAATAGAATCTTTTGTTACGCCAGCGCCAGAGCAATATGTTTGGATTTTGCAATTATTGCGTACAAGGAAGGACGGCGAAGATCTTTATGATTAAGAATAGGGTTTGAAAGCCATATTCTCAAAAATGGATATTCAACAAGGTAAATAAAAATGGAAGAAAAAATTCGGCTGACGCAATACAGCCATGGTGCAGGTTGAGGCTGTAAAATTTCGCCTAAGGTGTTAGGGACAATTTTACATTCAGAACTGGAAAAATTTTATGATCCAAATTTGCTCGTCGGCAATGAAACTGCTGACGATGCAGCGGTGTATGATCTTGGTAATGGAATTGCAATTATCAGTACCACTGACTTTTTCATGCCGATTGTGGATGACCCTTTTGATTTTGGACGAATTGCCGCGACCAATGCCATCAGTGATATTTTTGCTATGGGCGGTAAGCCGATTATGGGAATCGCTATTTTAGGTTTTCCAACCAATGTATTACCTGCAGAAGTTGCACAAAAAATTGTTGATGGTGGGCGTTTTGCTTGCCATCAAGCTGGGATTGCTTTGGCGGGGGGGCATTCCATTGACTCGCCTGAACCTATTTTTGGTTTAGCCGTGACAGGTGTGATTGACACTGAAAAAGTGAAACGTAATGCTTCTGCAAAATCAGGTTGTAGGCTTTATATGACAAAACCGCTTGGTATCGGTATTTTGACGACGGCGGAGAAAAAAGGAAAACTTAAACCAGAACATCAAGGTTTAGCCACTGCCGCTATGTGCCAAATGAATTCTATTGGCAGTCAATTTTCCCAAGTGGATGGCGTCACTGCAATGACGGATGTCACAGGATTTGGTTTGCTTGGTCATTTAATTGAAATCTGTGAAGGTTCAAATCTAAGTGCGGTAGTTTTTGCGGACAAAATTAAAACCTTGGACGGAGTAAAAGATTATATTGCTCAAGGTTGCGTACCGGGTGGAACAGGGCGTAATTTTGACAGTTATGGACATAAAGTTGGTGTATTGACGGAAGAACAAAAAGCGATTTTGTGTGATCCTCAAACATCAGGTGGTTTATTAGTGGCAGTTGAGCCTAATAGCGTTCAAACGGTAATTGAAATAGCCAAGGATGCGGGCATTGATTTATATGAAGTGGGGGAATTAAAACCTAAATCAGAACTCGATGTCGTCGTTGAAATAGCTTAATAAAAAAGCGTGGAAATTTTAAAATCCACGCTTTTTTTATTTTATAGAAGGATTATTTTCCGATAACTTCTAATCCGCCCATATATGGACGTAACACTTCTGGCACGGTAATTGAACCATCTGCATTTTGATAGTTTTCAAGCACAGCTACTAAAGTACGACCAACAGCCAAGCCAGAACCATTTAAGGTGTGCACTAAGCGCGTTTTTTTATCGCCTTTTGCTTTACAACGTGCTTGCATACGACGTGCTTGGAAATCCCACATATTTGAGCAAGAAGAAATTTCACGATAAGTATTTTGTGCAGGCACCCACACTTCTAAGTCGTAAGTTTTGCAAG
>ERZ772956.773-NODE-773-length-22834-cov-31.281180_pt1 | contig 22834 bp, 25 predicted proteins | sample MGYA00580683_ERZ772956 | MGnify/ENA primary metagenome ERZ772956 (study PRJEB29015, sample SAMEA2738077) | human oral metagenome | biome: human oral; feature: human-associated habitat; material: saliva | place: China | collected 2212 ... | reverse complement strand
GATCTGACAGAGCTGAGTTTATCTGTTCGGCTGTGCTGTCTCCGGTGCTGAATAGATTCTTAGTAGCATTTTCTATATCGTAATATGCCTGCTCTTTTTCTTCCCAAATTTCAAGCATTCTTCGATGATTATTTGCAAGGTGGTCATAATACCCTGCAATTTGATTCTGACTTTCTGCAAATGGGGTAATTACAGCATACGTAACCGCATTTTCTCGGCAACGTTTTGCCCTATCCTCATATGCATGTGTCATATTTCTTGCATATTCCTGTCCTTTAAGAATTTTATCTCCATCTAGAACTTTGTCACCGACACTGCTCATAAGGGTTTTATATTCACTTATGTTGTATTTGATAAGTGACCTGATACTTTGTAGTACTGTCTAGTAGTCCGCAATCTGCTGCTTTAGAGCATCGAAGGCTTTGCCTTCGAGTTCGTTGTTATTGATAAATGCGTCTAGCTTCTGCTCTATAACCATAGTTTTAGAACTAACTTCACTAAGATTATCTATAGCCTCTCTACATTGAGCTTTGATTTCTGCCGGGTCTAAGTAAAAACTTGCACTCACACTATTGCTTCCTTTCGTGGGATACTTGAATTATCTAACATCTAGGGATACTGCAATTATTTTATTGATGCTCTCGTTATTATAGTTTGTCGCTATAGCTCGTTTGTTGTCTTATTCTTCATATTAAAAATAACTAACTTTTACGCGCTTACCCATCTTCTCGAGGGAAGCCGAAAGTTCTTCTATCATGTTCATCTTAACACTGAAATTAAGAGGCATATCAGCCTCTTGATGTGCAGGATTTACAGCTCTTCCTACAAAGAAATTGATGTTTGTAGCCTCTTCAAACAGCGTACGGCTAACAAGAGAAGCTGCATCGTGAGAGACACTCCACTCAGCAAAGCCCTCGTCATTTGCAAGGTAGTCACGAGCATTCTTAACTACATGGTCGATTGTAACGATTCCTTCGGTTACAAGTTCAACGCCCTCGATTTCAGACATCGGAGGTCCACCAAGACTCGGATTAACCCTGTTAGTCTTGATTGGCTTACCTAGGTAGTCAGCTGCGATTGAAGCTGTCGTACCTCCGCAGATTATATGCTTTCCCGCTTTGGAGAAGAAGAGTGACATCATGCGGTCGCAGTCTTCGCGGTTTGCAGGCGGACCGAATAATAGATTGACCTGCGCACGCTTTATAACCCTAATGATACAAGCTGTTGCATCATCGATTGGCTTGCCCTTATACAACTTGTTACACTCTTCGACGAGGATCGTTGCTAGAGTCTTAGCTGGATAGCCCACAGGCGCAATAGTTTCCATAAACGAGGCTATGTCAGCCTCCGTCCATTCTTTATTGTAAGAGAGTTCCGAGTTTGCACCTGGACAACCATCACTCATGGCGATGAACATGTCGTCTTCTTGTAGCTTGATTTCAGAGCGATATATCTTCTTACCGTCGATTACCTGCTCTACCATATCGTATTCAGTTGCAGCAAAACCCCTGATGAGAATTACCCTTGGATTCTCATACTGAATAAGTTCAAGTTCTTCATTATCCTTGATATGCATAATCGTAAAAGTCGAATACGCAACATCATACTCAGAACTTATCGGCAGAGTCGCAGCGATAGTGTGTACGCACTCTTCAAGCGGCATACCTTCTGCCATCATCGTGGAAATAATCTTAGATGTCAAAGTTGAAAGGATGCTCGCCTTTACTCCGCTCCTTAGTCCATCCGCTAGGACCACGATTTTATCACCATTCGATTGCTGTGCAACTGCAACTGTATCGCCGCAAAGCGGCTCCCCGAAGTGATTAATACTCTTGTATCCGATATCTATACTGAGATCGTTCATATTAATCCTCCATCGTATCCTTCAGCTTAGTTAGTGCAATCTTAGTCTCAGCAGTCGTCTCACCGAGTAGCGAGGCAATTTCCTGAACTATTCGCATCTGCTTCTCAACCATCTGATCTGCGATAGCAGTTGTCTGCTGTCTTACCTTGGCTTTCTTGGACCTTTCATTTGCCTCATCTGTCACATCTTCGATCAGACAGAACAGCATATGATAGTTATTATCGTATAGTATACTCTGCTCAACGTACCTATCGTATTCGGCAAGATATGCACACTGGAACGAACTCTTCTTGCTCTGAAGCACATCCATAAAAGGCTTTGGCTCGAGCAGCGTAACTATCTGCGCACCGAGCACGTCCTCCGCTCTCCTGATATTCATTATCTTGCAAGCCGCAGGATTGATTTCCTGAATCTCGAGGCGCTCATTAAGCACAAGGAGTCCATTTGGAGTGTTATCAAAGATAATATCTGAGAAATTCTCTGACTTCTTTGCGAGAATTGGCTGGCACATCTTAATCTCCGCTTTATTTTGATACACGGCAATCGCCTTCTCGCGGCATGTCTCATATCCGCACATACCGCAATTTAGCTCATCCGCAGGCTTGCTCTTCCCCATCTGCAGCATAATTTCTCTAATCTTATGTTCATTAGGCATAACCTTCATGCCTTGCATTATCTCAAAGTTTCTGGTTATCGCTGTCAGTTCTGGCTGCTTCACATCAAAATGCTCATCTCCAGCATAAGCGCTAATAGCCTTATAGTTTCTAACTGGTGTATTGTGATACTTCTCAAACGATGGCCCACCCACGCAGCCACCAGGGCAAGCCCATAACTCAATAAAGCATTTTTCAATCTCACCGTTCTTGATATCTTCGAGTACGTCAATGCATTTATTTGCCCCATCTACCGACAGATAAGCATATCCGTGGTCGTCACCTTTCATGCACCTTGAGATACCACCGCTCGCCGCAAAGAGTCTCTCCTTAGATTCTGTGCACTTATCAACACCCTCACTTATCTCAACCTGCTTATCCTTGAGCAGTTCATCAAATTCTTCGAAAGTAAGAACTGCATCGAAAGTCGATCCTTGACGATTCGCTTCATCTTTGCGAGCGATGCACGGTCCTACAAATACCACCTTCGCATCTTCATGGCGTGACTTTATATCATTACTGTGAATCTGAACATACGACATCGCATCGGAGAGGTACTTGATAAGGTCTGGATAGTGCTTCTGAATCATGAGATTTACAGATGGACAGCACGAGGAGATAACGATACTCTCTCGCTCATTCTCAATTACCGCCTCATATTCACGCTTCACGACCACTCCAAACTTCGCTGCTTCCTCAGCCGCTACAAACCCAAGGGACTGTGCCGCTTCAGAGAACTTCTCAATACCAGTTCCCGCATAGTAAGCAACAAAAGATGGATCCACACTTAGGTACACAGGCGCATCTCCATCCAGAAGCATCTCCACTCTCTCTACGTCGCTAAGAATCTTCTGCGCATCCTGCGGACAGACTACGTAGCACTGACCACAGAGCATGCATTCATCTGCGATTACGTGCGCTAGATTGCCAGAGAACCTAATCGACTGCACGGGGCAGTGCCGGATACATTTATAGCAATTTTTGCAATCGGATTTCTTCAAATAAATAGGATGAGCCATTTCATACCCTCTCTTTTCTTCAAAACATTATCGAGATTAGTCACTATTCCGACTAATCATACGAATCGTTTATATCATACCTATGATTATAATATCCCAATTTGTTCGTTTACAAAAGGCAGTATTTCAGATAAGATTATTTCATCTATATATATTATTGATAATATATATAATTTAGCTTTTAGGGAGATAACAAATGAGTTCTACAAGCTCGATATGGAAACGATTATGCGTAAGACTTTTTAATCGCAAATCCATAATCAATTACATTATTATATCACTTTGCTCAGCAGCAATCCTTCTCGGAGTGATGAATTACACGCCTTCAGTAGATAGGATGCGCACGAAGGCTCTCGATACCATAAGCAAGATGGGTACGGCTGAATATTTTAAGGAAGATGTGAGCACCGTCAATGACATCAAAGCCGAGTATAAGGATAAGCTCAAGCAGCAGATTTTAAAGCATGATTTAAGAAAGACCGTCACTAAGTTTAATAAAGCAGTTTCGAAAGTAAAAACTAAACCTGAATTAATCAAATCTCTGGCTGAGAAGCTTGAGAAGTATCGTAAAGATATATACAGCGACGAGGACAAGGATTCTGCTAAGGAGTTAATTCATAAGTTCAAATTAGGAGCAAAGGAAGATTCTTCCAAGGAAGATCTCAAGGCAAGGTATCTCGATATCGAAGAACAGATACTAAAGTTCAAGACCATAAAACAGCACAAAGAGGAAGAAGCTCGCAAGGTTAAGATTGCTGCGAGATGGACAGTCGCAGGATCTAACGAGTATCCATTTAAGCTAAGTTCAGACGGAAGCTTCATCATGCCAATTGATATGAATGGTTCGCACGGTTATCTCACAGGAAACTGGGAGCTAGACAATACGACTGTAACGGTTCATATTAGTAAAAACACAATCGATGAAAACTACAAGCCTTATGACTGGGTATTCAACTATGATGAGGATGCAGACGCCCTCATTGGAACTGGTCAGTTCGCTGGTTGGAAGTACACGAAGTACTAAGATATGCTCTAAGTTGTGATTCTCATTCCTCGCCACTTGCTTAGGACAAAAATATAAACTACATACGAGAAGGCGGTTGGACCAAAATCCAACCGCCTTTAATTTACTCTATCTCGATATCTAAAGGCTTATCTATCTCCTCGCCAACATACTTGCCGTTCTTACGTCTCTGACGGACACACTCCGAGAGCAGATACTCAATCTGCCCATTAACAGAGCGAAAATCATCCTCTGCCCAGGCCTGGATATCCTGGAACAGCTTGTCAGATATTCTAAGTGGAATTTGTTTCTTGTTTGCCATGAGCTTTGTATATGCCCCTTCTTATTACTAGTCCTTACATAATTTTAATACATTACCGCACAATAATCTGCAATATATGCATTTAAATTCATTTTACCTATGTACTTAATTAGTACAATGATCCAGAGTTAACGATTGGGTGCACGTCATGGCTTCCACATAGCACAACCATTAGGTTAGAAACCATAGCCGCCTTGCGTTCTTCGTCGAGCTCAACTATTTCATCTTCGTTTAGTTTCTCAAGGGCAAGCTTAACCATACCAACTGCACCATCAACTATCATTGCCCTTGCATCAACTACGGCACTAGCCTGCTGTCTCTGTAGCATTACCGCTGCAATTTCTTGTGCATAAGCTAGATATGTGATGCGCGCTTCGATTACTTCGATGCCAGCTTCAGCAACCCTCTTCTGGATATCTTCCTTGATGCGCTCAGCAACTACATCGCTAGATCCGCGTAACGAACCTTCATCGGCCATGCCATCACCAGTGGTATCTATGTTAGGAGCGACATCATATGGGTATAATCTTACCACATTTCTTAGTGCCGAGTCACTCTGTAGAGATAGATATTCTTTGTAATTATCTACATTAAATACCGCCTTCGTCGTATCGGTAACTCTCCACATAACAGCAATTCCGATCTCGATTGGGTTACCAAGTGCATCGTTAATCTTCTGCACAGAGTTGCTGAGTGTCATAATCTTGAGAGATATCCTCTTACCAGAAACAGAGTCGCTATCTGCGTTAGCCGAAGGAGCAGGCCCTTTGCCCTTTATATCACCAGACTGTCCTAGCCTAGTATTAGCTGCAGGGTTTATAGCTGTGCAGAATGGATTTACATAGTAGAATCCTTCACCCTTAAGTGTTCCGTAGTATTCTCCGAACAGTGTTAGCACTAAGGCTTCTTGTGGCTTCAAAGTTTTAAGTCCAGCAAATAGGATAAGACCTACAACTAGATAAAGCACGCATATTCCCATCAGCAAAAATTGTCGCTCATTCCACCCCTAACGAGACCGATAGCAGCTGCTATATAGAGCGACAGCAACAAAATCAACATTGGTATTCCATGCTTCTTGTTAGTTAAAAGCTTCTCTGTCATTATAGCGACCTCCTTATATCTAAATATTAGAATTGCCTACTGCATAAGCTGATGATATCATTTCAATATCAGCTGTCAAGGTGTTTTAGATTATTAAATAAATACATATTTTCTCAATAAAAACGAGATGCACGGATATATCTATGCATCTCATCTTCGTATTTTAGAACTAATTATAATTTTAAAAGTCAGTCGTATCAGCGCATAGATTATCTACTACTATGCTGAATTAACTAAAAACCAAACAGCCCCTTCTTGACATAAGGTTCTGACTCAAGACCCGTAACCTTATATCCCATTTGTCCGAGCTCATACGTAAGCTCGCTTCTAGGAATCTCATCAGGTGACACTATAACGCATTCGCCATTTACATGAGAAGCCTTTATCTTCTTAACATCAAAGTGTTTTCTAATCAAATCTTTTACATGCGTCTCACACATGTTGCACTGCATGCCATCAATTTTGACAGTAGTCTTAATCATGTCACACGCCTCCTTATTCAGTTATTTAGCTAAAGTGATTTACTCTTCTTCGTTATGATGAGTCCCGCAGCCAGAACAACCACTGCAGCCGCTTCCGCAACCACAGCTCGTCACACCAGCCTTACGTTTCTTAATCACATCTCTAATAATAAGGATTGCTATTACAGCAACAGCAGCAATGACAGCTATATCAATTACTTTCATATCTCTACCTCCCTATGAGTTAATACTAGCTCTTCTCTGTGACGTTTGTGAGTTTATTTAAAGAAGCTAATTAGTACCTTCACAGCCCCTATGAATAATATTGCAACCAGAGAGAGCACAACTACATCTACTAAATTCATCCTATACCCTTTCTTGCAATCATAGCTTGAGCAAGTACGGATACTCACTCAAGCTACGCTTACGTCTATTTAATTATTTTACGCCTTCTGAACCGTCGAGCATTTTCTTCTTATTTGGATCTGGTCTAAAGAGCAGATACAGTACGAAGATTGCTATTGCAGCTGCAATCACAGTCCATACACCGAATGCAACCTGACCGATTGCAAGTCCAACTAGCTGATATACAACAAGTGCAAACAGATAAGCTGATAGGTTCTGGAAGATGATTGTGTACCAGAAGTGGTTCTTGCTGTTCATCTCCTTAGCAACTGTCGAAATTGCCGCGAGGCAAGGTGAATCGAACAAGTTGAATAGAAGGAATGAAATCGCAGCTATTGTGCTTGGGAAGAATGCATCGAATGCAGTTCTCATCGACGCACTGTAATTCTCAATTTCACCGAGTCCGGAGAGAACTCCCATTGTCGAAACGATACCTTCCTTCGCAACGAATCCAGAAATCGAACTAGCTACAGCCTGCCATGTTCCAAATCCTAGTGGCTTAAAGATGAATGCAAGTGCTCCACCAATGCTAGCCATCAAGCTCTTGTCAGCATCTACAGCTCCGAATGAACCATTGTCGAATCCATAGCTTGAAAGTGCCCACATTACTACTACGCAGAGGAACAGGATTGTTCCGGCCTTCTTAACGAATGCCCATACTCTCTCCCATACGTGGAGGAGAACACCCTTAATTGAAGGAAGATGGTAGTTAGGAAGCTCCATGATGAATGGTGCTGGATCTCCTGCAAACTCCTTAGACTTCTTAAGAATGATACAAGAACAGATAACCATACCGATTCCGATGAAGTACATCAGAGGTGCTACCCACCACTTATCTCCTAGGATGTAAGCAGAAATTGTAGCGATTACAGGCAGCTTAGCTCCACAAGGAATTGCTGTCGTGGTCATCATCGTCATACGACGATCCTTCTCGTTCTCAATAGTTCTAGTAGCCATGATTCCAGGAACTCCGCATCCCGAAGAGATGAGGAATGGAATGAACGACTTACCAGATAGTCCAAATCTTCTGAAGATTCTATCCATGATGAACGCAACTCTCGCCATATATCCGCAATCCTCGAGGATTGAGAGGCAAAGGAATACGCATGCCATCTGTGGTGTAAATCCGAGTACCGAACCGATACCATTAATGATACCGTCTACTACGAGGGATACCACCCATCCGGATGCACCAAGGCTCGCAAGGCCCTTATGTGCGCCTGGAATAATCCACTCGGCGAACAATTTGTCGTTAACCCAGTCAGTCATTGGAGTACCAATCTTTACAATAGATAACCAGTATACTAGAAACATGATTCCTACGAAGATTGGCAATGCCAAAATTCTGTTAGTAACGATTCTATCTACCTTATCGGAAGTAGTTAACTTCTCGTGGTTAGCTTTCTTGGTCATAGCCTTTGGGGCTACTTTGTTGATATATGCATATCTCTGGTTGATGATGATACTTTCAGCATCGTCATCTAGTTCAGCCTCACAGTCAGCAACATGTTCTTCTATGTGCTTGCTCAGCTCTGCATCAAGTGCTAGCTCTTCAACAACCTTCTCGTCTCTCTCAAATAGCTTAATTGCATACCATCTGAGATTTTCCTTACTTACATTATTCTCGATGGATTCTTCAATGTGAGCGATTGCATGCTCAACTGATCCGTTGAATACGTGTGGAAGTTCTCCAGGCTGATGAGCTTCTGCAACCTCTAGAGCCTTCTTGATCAGCTCCTTTGATCCAGAACCCTTAAGCGCGCTGATAGGAAGAACAGCACATCCTAGTTCTTCACTTAGCTTATCCAAATTGATAGTAGTTCCACTCTTCTCAACGAGGTCCATCATATTAACTGCTATTACAACAGGGATGTTGAGCTCAAGCAGCTGAGTAGTGAGATATAGGTTTCTCTCTAAGTTAGTTCCATCGATGATATTGATAATAGCATCTGGTCTCTCGTTTACGAGATAGTTTCTTGTAACAACTTCTTCTAGTGTGTATGGAGAAAGGGAATAAATTCCAGGAAGGTCCTGAACAATTACATCTTTATGTCCACGGAGTTTTCCGTCTTTCTTCTCAACAGTTACACCTGGCCAGTTACCAACATACTGAGCGGAACCAGTCAAGGCATTAAACAATGTGGTTTTACCACAGTTAGGATTACCCGCGAGGGCGATCTTAAGTGACATGTGAGTACACTCCTTTCACGGTACTTAATATAAATTTAGTTCAATTCAACTAATCGATAGTTAAAAAATATAGAAGATAACAAATGCCGTAATTAACCTTCTATCTCAACGTCTATCAAAGCTGCATCAGCTTTTCTAACAGAAAGCTCATAGCCTCTAACTGTTAGCTCAATCGGATCACCAAGTGGTGCAACTTTTCTCACATAGACATCTGTTCCCTTTGTTAAACCCATGTCCATGATTCTGCGCTTTACTGCTCCAGCACCGTTGATCTTCTTAATAGTAGCTGTCTCGCCAACTCTAACATTATTAAGAGTTTCCATGTTGTTCTCCTCCTTAAAAATAAATTCATTTATTGTTGAAGAATTATTCGTCGATAGCCACGCTATACCATAATTCGTCTTGCCATTGACTCGTTGAGCGCAATCTTCGCTCCATGAACCTGTAAGATAACGTTTCCGTTGAAGGCGCTTATGACTTTCACATCTGCATCCACTACAAATCCTAGTTCTGCTAGGTGCTGTCTAATCGCATCGCTACCGGTTATCTTCTTGACAGTAACAAACTCGCCTTCATTAACAAGTGTGATTGGAATCATCCTGCATCTCCTCCCCAATAATAAAATACGCGGTACTTAGCCGCGCTGTCAGTTAAATTATCCAACATCGTGTTAGTTAATATTAACTTAAATTAGTGTACATTAACTGTGTTATTTTGTCAATAAAATTGGATAGTTTAATTGAATTTATTGCCTATTAAATATATAAAAAATCGGTCATGATTCATTATCATAACCGATTGATTTTTCAATGCATATGCACTTATTTATTAACTGCGCCCCTCTTAGCTTTATCGACTTCTCCTCTAGTAGCTATACCGCCGAAGCCATCGATATTTTGAACGCGTTTCTTGGTGTATAGTTTGACAAGTATCACTATTACAAAAATCACCCATATAGCTATTTTAAGTACCATTTAACCATCTCCTCTGTCCGCAGTCTATACTGTAGATTTCTTCTTAGCTTCTTTGAGATTCTTATACCAAAGCAGCAACTTGACATCAGATATAATCAAGATAATTAACCAAAAAGATCCAGCTCCTGCTCCTGCAGTTAGCGCATTAGCCGCTGTTTCTACAGCTCTATTTGAAGAGCTTCCAGCTCCTGCACCGGCACCGGCTTGTGCACTATTGTCATTCGAGCTGCTTGCACTATCTGAATTGTTATCGGCAATCACACTGCTGGAGGCATTTGCACCGCTATCAGAAGCAGCATTACCCTGTCCTGTTCTTGAGACAAGTGAAGCTCTACCTATAGACCTAACGTTTCCAGATAATCTTCTTGCCGTGCTACGAACAGCACTAATCCCTGTATTATTCGCATTGCTATTAGTACTATTAGCATTATCGGTATTATCAACGTTAGTATTGCCGCCGTTTCCATTACTATTATTATTTCCTATAGTGACAGTGGTGGTTGCTGCATTCCTAAACTCAATATTGTTTGCAATCTCGAGCTTGTAGCTACCAAGCAACGTATCTGGATTTACAATGGTTGAACCATTTACTCTGACAAAGTAGTCTCTACCGTATACAATGTCTGGTATATTCGTTACGTTTCGATCAGTATAAAAAGTCATGCTCTTATTGGCAATGTACTCTAGCGCCTGATCGCTATCCATGCCGCTTATCTCTTCAGGAAGTACTTTAGCATTCCTAACTACGTAATTTATGGTATATGTAACACCGTTTTCAGTTACCTGTATTGTATGAGTATTGGTAGGGGTGTTTACACCGTTTCCATTAACCCCAGCAGGCTGGTCTGGTTTGTCCTGATCATCCGCAAATACGAAGGTACTCATACTACACATCATCACAACTAAACACAGCATACCAATAAGTGTTGCTATCACCGTGCCACTTCGTCGTCTATTCACTTTTTTGTTCAATTTCCTATTACACATCTTTTTAATCTTCTTTTATTTTCTTAATATAGTTTCTACCCGCCGGAAGTACAGTTCCATCGCGTAGTGTCACGTCACGCATCGTTTTCTTGGCAATGTACTCTGAATTTACGAGATATGCTCGATGGATGCGAATAAAATTCTTTCCTTCAAGCTCTTCACTCAGTTTCGCTAACGGTGAATAGAAGCTGAATGTCGAGTCACCGTAGTAAACTGTTGTAAGCCTCTTAAATACTTCAAAATACCTTATCGATGATAGATTGATTACTCTCGTCTCTCCAGCGCAGCGAAGAATTATTACCTCACCGCTTCTCTCTCCCTTTCGAAGCAAGAAATGTCTCAGTACCTCGCTAAATCTCTCGGATGAAGTCTTGCCTTTTATTAGGTATGCAAGCGCCTCATAGTCGTAGCCATTGACCGCATAGTCTATAGTCCCAGTGAAGAAAATAATCTCCCCGCTATAGTTCATGTCACGCAGCTTCTTTGCAACTGTTATTCCATCTAGGCCGGGCATCATGATATCCAAGAAAATGATATCAATATCAATATCTAAATCAGGATACTTAAATAGCAGTTCGTTGCCTGATTCATACTCAAGCACCTTCAAACCTTCTTCAAAGTAGCCCTGATTTTTGAGTAGCTCTTTGTGGCACCACTCACGTTCTTTGGCGTTATCATCACAAATTAATACGTTCATACTAAAGCGTTGTCCCGCACTACATCAGATGACATAGTTATCTGCGGCATCCCCCTTCATCAAATCGGCTATAGTTATTCCATCTAAATATTCGCTAATTAGCTTATCAAGTTCATTCCACATCGGTCTCGTTCTGCATTCGTACGATCTATCGCACTTGCAGTCTGTCTCATCGATACAAGCTACCGGCGCAAGCGTGCCTTCAGTTAGACGCAGTATGTCACCGATACGATATTCAGCTGGGTCTCGATTGAGCTTATAACCCCCGCCCTTACCGTGCTGACCGTCGAGCATCCCCGATTTGGTTAGAACCTGCATAATCTTGGTCATATACTTGAGCGATACATCCTGTCTGTCGGCAATTTCCTTCATAGGTATGTATTTGCCGTTCATGTGTTCAGCAAGGTCAATCATAACTCTTATTGCATATCTGCCTCTTGTTGAAACTAACACAGTTTCCTCCTGCTTTTTAAATTCACTCTATTTTACATTAATTTTAAAAGAAACGCAAAATGCGGGGCAAGAAATTCTCGCCCCTCACATTTGTACTAACTCATCTTGCAATATTGCGATGACTTGTTCATCTATAGTTATTCCTGAAATAACGGTGTGGATAGATATCTATCACCTGTATCAGGTAGTAGAACTACTATATTCTTACCTTCATTCTCTTCCTTCTTCGCTAACTCAATAGCCGCCCACAGAGCTGCTCCTGAGGAAATTCCCACTAGAACACCCTGCTTCTGACCGAGAAGTCTCCCTGTCTCAAAAGATGCTTCATTAGTAACAGGGATAATTTCATCATAAATGTCTGTATTGAGCGTTTCAGGAACAAAACCTGCACCAATCCCCTGAATCTTGTGCGGAGCCGCTTCACCCTTGGCAAGAGTCTGAGATGCCTCTGGCTCAACAGCGACGATCTTAACATCGCCATTCTTTGACTTTAAATATTCTCCAACTCCTGTCACAGTACCACCAGTTCCTACTCCAGCCACGAAGTAGTCAACCTTACCATCGGTATCTTCCCAGATCTCAGGACCAGTAGTATCTCTATGCGCCGCTGGATTAGATGGATTAACGAATTGACCAGGAATGAAGCTGTTCTCTATCTTGCTCGCAAGCTCCTCAGCTTTAGCGATTGCACCCTTCATACCCTTTGCACCCTCAGTGAGCACTAGCTCTGCGCCATAGGCCTTCATTAGCTGCCTTCTCTCTACAGACATTGTCTCAGGCATTACAATAACAGTCTTATATCCTTTTGCGGCAGCAACAGCGGAAAGTCCGATTCCCGTATTGCCAGAAGTAGGTTCGATGATGGTTGCACCGGGCTTTAGTTTGCCACTAGCCTCAGCATCCTCAATCATCCTCTTAGCAATTCTATCCTTAACAGATCCAGCTGGGTTAAGATACTCAAGCTTGGCAAGTATCTTAGCCTTAAGTTCAAATTCATCTTCAATTCTTGTAAGTTCAAGAAGCGGTGTCTTGCCGATTAACTGATCAGCAGATGTATAAATGTTAGCCATGATGTAACCTTCCTTTCAATTCCTCATTATAGGTTTATATCTTTTCTAAATATCAATCTATATCTATCATTAGTCTAAATGCATAAATTATAAAGCGTAAGTCATTTGTCTGCTTTATTAGATACCTGATTAGTAGTTAAGTAGATTATAGCCATCTATATTCGCTTTGTCAACAGTAAATATATGTTTTTTCAAACTTTCAAAAACTCTGAAGACAAATAAAAGCAGCAAACCCATTTGAGTTTACTGCTATCCATAGTTTCAATTTTGATTTATATATACTATAGTTAAACGCTATCCACCTCTCAGTTCTAATGAAACTTCATTAATTCTTTGTTGGTGCAAGCTTAGCAAGTTCAATGATTATCTCAGCAGATAGCTTAGATGCCTTCTTTTCAAATTCATCATACGACTCATTGTTAGTTCCATCTGCCATATCCGAAATTACCCTTAGCACAGCGCACGGAATATCAGCACAACTTGCAACGTATGCAAGAACAGCTCCCTCCATCTCTGCAGCATCACCACCGAAATATTCTCTCAGTTCAGCCTTAACCTCAGGGCTGTTAATGAACTGGTCGCCACTAACAATTCTGCCAACGAGAACCTTACCTGCTTCTTCATGCTCTCCAGCTATCACTTCCGACACATCTGTCAGCAGTCTTATCATGTCGCTATCTGCCTCTACTATCGTCGGCTTTGAGCGATCACCTGTTGCTAGGCATCCCTTTGCGTATCCGATAGGACTAAGATCAAAATCATGCTGGATAAAATCCTTTCCTACAACTATATCCATAGGTCTGAGCTCGGTATTAAGAGCTCCTGCAACTCCGCTATTTATTATATAACTCGGCTTGTATTTATCAATCATCAGCTGTGTGCCTCTCGCAGCATTAACCTTGCCGATTCCGCATCTTACGAGCACCACCTGAGTCTGTTCGAGCACACCTTCATAGAACTTAAATCCATAGATTTCATCGACAGAAACGCCCCTCATCTGATCGAGCAAATCCTGCATCTCGACATCCATCGCACATACGATTCCAAGCTTAGCTCTACCACCGATTACTGCTGCAGCATCACAGAATGCCACTCCTATACTCTTATCCTTCATAGTCATAATCTAGCTTCTCCTCATTCCAATCCTTGAGAACTTCTACCATATCTACTGCCACTGCTCTCGCCGCTTCTAGGTCGTGCTCCTCGCTGTTGCCACACTCACTCTTTGCCGCCCCAGGTATCTCACCTTCGTACTCAGCTATGAATTTAAATGATTCCCTAGCTAAGTCAATCGCCTGCTGTCCAGTAGCTGTATCTCTCATCAGCAGATAGAATCCAGTTCTGCAGCCCATTGGTCCGATATATATCACCTTGTCTGAAATCTCGCTGTTCCTAGCATAGGTTGCAAATAGATGTTCAAAAGTATGTAGCGCCTCGTTTGAAACGTAGTCTCCCATATTAGGTCTCTTCATCCTGATATCGTAAGTAACTACATCTCCATCTATTCTCGAAACGTACATGCCCTTCTGTAGAGTATCGTGATTTACGTTAAAACTCGCAATTCTCTCCATTTTATCCATCGGAGTATCCTCTCTTCATAAAAATAATAAGCGTGCGAGGCACAGCCTCACACGCTTATTTTATCACAATTCTGAAGTTTTCGTCTATAACGCAGACTTATTGTCAAGCACTGCATAACATCTTCTAATTGAAGCTTAACCGAAGTACTTCTTTCCTAGCTTAGCAAATGACTCAGCTGATCTGTGGATAGTTTCGTTTGCGATGCAGAACGAAAGTCTGATGTATCCAGGGCAAGCAAATGCGCTTCCAGGAACTGAGAGAATTCTCTCTTCCTTAGCTGCAGCTACTAGCTCCTTCTCATCTGCAACTGGTGACTTAACCCATAGGTAGAATGCACCCTGAGGGACAATTGCAGAGAAACCTGCCTCTGTTACGATCTTGTATAGATCCTCAGCATTCTTCTTGTAGTACGGGATATCAACCTGTGCATCTAGGCATCTCTCAACAGCTAGCTGAATGATAGATGGAGCATTAGTGTCTCCAGAAATACGGTTTGCTACAGTTGCTGCTGCCATGAACTCCTCAACGTTGTCAGACTTTGGAGATACTGCGAGGTATCCAAGTCTGTCTCCAGGAATCGAAAGTGACTTCGACCATGAGTATGCGATAATAGTGTTGTCATATAGGTCTGGAATGAACACGATTTCCTTATCCACGTATACGAGTTCTCTGTATGGTTCGTCAGAGATTAGGTAAATAGGGTGGCCGAATTCCTTCTCTGCTTCCTTTAGAACCTCTGCAATTTTCTCGAGAGTCTCGCGAGAGTAAATTGCTCCTGTTGGGTTGTTAGGGTTGTTAATGATTACTACCTTAACCTTTGGATCAAGAACCTTCTTGAGTGCCTCAGGATCTGGCTCGAATCCATTTGCTTCGTTTGGAGGAACAACTACTGTCTCTGCATGATAGTTACTAGCCCAGTTTGCATACTCTACGAAGTAAGGTGCAAATACAACCTGCTTATCACCAGGATCGAATATTGTCTTCATGATTACGTTAATCGAAGAACCAGCTCCAACAGTCATGATAATATGCTCTGAAGTGAACTCTGAACCGAATCTCTTGTTGAGATTCTCAGCTACAGCTGTTCTTGTCGACTCAAATCCAGCATTAGGCATATAGCCATGAACTAGGTGTGGGTCCATCTCGTTGTTAACGTAGTTGATAGCCTCTCTATATTCTTTTGGTGGATGCAGTCCAGGGTTTCCAACACTGTAGTCGTAAACGTTCTCTGCTCCGTAAACCTTTGCCATCTTCTTACCCTCTTCGAACATAGCTCTGATAACCGAGCTACCCGCTAGAAAGGGCTCCATACTTTTTGCGATCATAATTACCTCTCCTCTTACCTTTAATGTTTAACGGCTTTAGCCGTATACGAGCTAATTGTAACACACCAGATTATTATTCAATAGATAGAACTTTATAATCTTTATCTTCTACAGCTTTCTGCAGCACATCATCCTGAACATTTTCTGATAGCTCTACTACAGCAGTTCCAGCCTCATGACTAACTTCAGCAGCCTTAACCCCCTCAAGAGCTTCAAGAGTTTTCTTTACTGTAGCCTCGCAGTGTCCGCACATCATACCTTCGATTTTCATATTCTTGGTCATAGTTTTTTCCTCCTTCAAAAGTTCTTTATCTTCATATAAATTTTTGGCCTCGTCAACTCCCGAGTTTTCGTCAGTATTATTGCTTTCAGCAGGTGTTCCGATAAGAGCTCTAAGTTTCTCACTATCAACAATGGCTTTGGAGCTTTTATCTCTGTTTGCAGCATGCAACTTAAACATGTTTAGCCTGAGTGCATTCATGCACACACAGAAGCTCGATATGCTCATCGCTGCTGCTCCCCACATCGGATTCATCGACCATCCTTTCATAAAGTGGGCATATGCCCCAGCTGCAAGCGGAATTAGTAGGATGTTATAAAAAAATGCCCAGAATAAATTCTCATGGATGTTTTTAAGTGTTGCCCTACTTAACCTGATTGCCGCTGACACATCCGAGAGCTTGCTATTCATAAGTACGACATCCGCCGCATCAACTGCTACATCGGCTCCCGCGCCGATAGCAATTCCGACATCTGCACGAGTTAGTGCAGGGGCATCGTTTATTCCATCTCCTACCATCGCAACTTTGCCTAGTTCACCTAGCTCTTTGATAAGTTTCTCCTTACCATCTGGGAGCACTCCTGATGCGACATAGTCAATACCAGCCTCTTCACCGATAGCTTCTGCAGTTCTCTCGTTGTCGCCTGTAATCATCACGACCTTGAGTCCTTGCCTCTTCATCTCAGCGATTGCGCTTCTGCTGTCGTCCTTAACCGTATCTGCTACGGTTATCATTCCTATGAGTTTTTCGCCACCTGCAAATAACAGAGGTGTCTTGCCTTGGCTAGCTAACGACTCCGCCTCTACCTTCGTGCCTTCTGGTACTTCCACCAGACCAGATATATATTTTACGCTTCCTGCAAAGAGCTCACCCTTTGAGCCAGCTCCCGCAAGCCTTGCATGGATGCCTTTTCCCGATATCGCTTCAAAGTCCTCTATCTCAATATCTGCCAGCTGATGCTCATCGCGATTCTCGTTAAAGTAACGAGTTATAGCTAAGGCGAAAGGGTGCTCGCTTCTAGCTTCGAGAGCATTTGCAATGTTGAGTAGCTGTGCCAAAGTCACCCCCTCTACAGGGGTTATATCAGTAACTGTAGGTTCTCCCTTAGTGATAGTTCCCGTCTTGTCGAGAGCGACTACCTGAATTCTCCCCGTCTCCTCGAGAGAGCTAGCAGTCTTGAATAATATTCCATTCTTCGCTCCGAGTCCGCTTCCAACCATGATTGCTACAGGCGTTGCCAGACCAAGTGCACAAGGACAGCTTACGACGAGAACAGCGATTCCCCTAGCTAAAGCATATCCAAATGGCTGTCCTGCAAATATCCAGATTAGCGTCACAATCACCGCGATTATGATCACCACAGGAACAAACACACCCGACACCTTATCAGCAATCTTGGCTATTGGTGCCTTGGTTGCCGCAGCATCACTGACCATCTTGATTATCTGAGATAGCGTAGTATCTTCGCCGACGCGAGTAGCTTTCGCTCTTATAAATCCAGTTCTATTTATCGTAGCTGCCGACACCTCGTCACCAACTTCTTTATCTACTGGAACACTTTCACCAGTGAGAGCTGATTCATCTATCGCTGTACCACCTTCAAGAATCACACCATCCACCGGAATGCTTTCTCCAGGTCTAACGACGAAAGTATCACCAATTTTCACCTCTATAATTGGAACTTCTACCTCTGCTCCATCACGCTCTATAATCGCAGTCTTAGGAGCTAGCTTCATAAGACTCTTTAGCGCATCAGTAGTCCTGCCCTTAGATAGAGCTTCTAAGAGTTTCCCAACAGTAATCAGTGTCACTATCATCGCTGCTGATTCAAAGTACAGGTTGTGCATGCCAGCCATAACAGCTTTGGTATTGCCGTCTGTTACGTTCCTTGTCATCTGCATAAGTATATAGAAACTCCATAGAAACGATGTCATAGAGCCCATAGCGACAAGTGTATCCATATTGGGTGCACCTGAGCGAATACTCTTCCAGCCGCTGACAAAGAACTTCTTGTTAATGAACATTACTATCGCTGCCAGCACCATCTGGATAACTGTAATTCCTATATGATTTCCGTCCAAGAATTTAGGCAGCGGTAGATGTAGCATGGTGTGTCCCATCGAGAAATACATGAGGACGATTAGAAAAGCCAGCGATGATACTAGTCTTCGTTTGAGCACGGGACTTTCTGTGTCCTCAAGAGCTTTTTCCTGAGCCTCAAGATGATTCACAGAAGACTTAGCCTCCTCTACTGCTTCTCTGCTTGCTCCGTATCCCGCATCTTCTACAGCCTTTATTATATCTTCACTCGTTGCACTTCCCTCTACCCCCATAGAGTTGGTGAGCAGGCTTACGGAAACAGATTCTACCCCCGGAACCTTGCTTACCGCCTTCTCCACATGAGCTTGACAAGAGGCACAGCTCATGCCTGTGATATTATATTTATCCATCAAAATTCCCCCTTTACCCTATTTCATCAGCTTCTGCATGACCTTAACGAGCTCGTCTATGACCTCATCGTCACCGTTTCTTATGTCGTTAGCAACACATCCCCTAATGTGACTCGCCATCAGCTCTTTATTGAAGCTATTGAGTGCACTATTTACAGAAGACACCTGAATCAAGATATCAGGACAATAGGCATCCTTCTCTAGCATCCCTTGGATACCCCTGATCTGACCTTCGATCCTCTTAAGCCTATTCATCAGATTCCTGTATTCCATGTGCGACCGCTCACGGCGGCGTTCAGATAACTCTGCCATAGCCCCTCCTAATATGATATAATCCCATCTTCAAAATCATCGTGTGTTCACTTGCAGAGTCTCGATTATTCAGAGTGGGTTGCATTTTCATATCTTTTATTATTACTGTACTATGACTTGAGTATATACCCCCTACCCCTATATGTCAAGGTGCTCTAACTAATATTAAAATGTGTTTATCTTCATATTTATCGAATATGCACTCATACAAAACCCCGATAGCACATCGTGCTATCGGGGCTTTGTAACTATCAAAGAATTATTAGCTTTCCTTCATAATCGCGCAATTCTTTACTCTGCCTCGAAGTACTCTGCCACCATTTCAAGATCCTTGATAATCGGCAGATGCTGTGGACAGATTGCCTCGCACTGACCACAGGCGATACAGTCACTCGCTTTGCCAAAAGTCATCGCCGTTCTCTCATAGTACTCGCGCTGTGGTGTCCACTCGCTATCGCTACTCTCATGCATATCGGTGTTATATAGCGAGAAGTAGCGAGGAATAGGAATGTTTACAGGACATCCCTCAGTGCAGTAAGAACATGCCGTACATGGGATACTTATGGAACTGTTGATTATCTCAACAACCTTATCTATAATCTCGTATTCCTCTGGAGAAAGTGGTTCGAAAACTTTCATATATGAAGTGTTATCGAGCAGCTGCTCCATACTGCTCATGCCGCTTAAAACTACTTTTACATTCTCTAGGCTCGCCACGAAGCGGATCGCCCAAGAAGCGACGGACATATCGGGACGGTGCGCCTTGAGGAGAGCTTCGGCTTCAGGCGGAACATTTGCAAGGATTCCGCCCTTGACCGGCTCCATTACTACAACGTCCATTCCATGCTTCACGGCCGCCTCATAACATAGTCTTGACTCAACTCCTTCGCTGTTCCAATCAAGGTAGTTAATCTGTAGCTGGATGAACTCAAATTCAGGGTGCTCAGTTAGGAACTTGTCCACATGCTCCGCATCCTCGTGTGACGAGAATCCTAGGTGCTTGATGATGCCCGCTTCCTTCTTCCCCTTAAGGTATTCGAAACAGTGAAGCTCCGTAAATTTATCGATGTTCTCGCGTCCAACATCATGGAGCAGGTAGTAATCGAAATAGCCTGCACCAGTCTTCTCAAGCTGCGCCTCAAAGTATGCATCACGCTCCTCTTCCGTATTAAAAAATCCTGCATGCATCTTGGTAGCAAGCGTGTACTCGCTTCTATCATGGCGCTTAACTAGGAATTCTTTTGTCGCTGGCTCGCTTTGCTTGTTGTGGTACATCCATGCCGTGTCAAAGTAAGTAAACCCCTGTTCAATAAATGAATCTGCCATGCGTCCGCTTTCATCAATATCGATGCTTCCTGCATCATCTGGGTTAATCATCGGCAGCCTCATAAGGCCGAAGCCTAGCTTGTATCTAACGTCCATTTTACCCTCCGTACATATTATTAATCTATATACCCTTATTTTTGCTGGAAAAAATCATATAATCTATTAGCTATAAGTATTTTTAGTGCAACCGATTCTTCATGCCTAACACAGTAACACTATCTCCTGTAGTTTCAAAGCTACATCTTGCATATCCCAATTTTCTTGATTTTACAAAAATCAAATTACCAGCAAGTTAGCAACTCTTGAAATTCAAGCTTTTTTTCATGATCATCTTATTTTTATGTTTCAAAAAGCAAGTTAAACTATGCCCAAAACGGAATATACGACTTATATCTTGGGGCTGTATTGGGATCCAGTGGTTTAATTAACTCTGCTTCCACGGCTAAATTAATCAATCTTGATGCACTAGCAGCTGCCGTGCTCGCTAATCCTAGCCTATCTCGCAAAGTGGAATTTGTTGCCTTTTCCTGGTTAACATATTTTAAGCAAGCATGTAAGTAACATGTCCATAATCTAGTTTCTTGTGTCATATTCTTATATGCAATCGGTCCAAAAACAGTTACCTTTGTATTCTCTTCGTATATATCTATTTGTGGGGCAGGTAGTAAATATGTCTCACAATATGTGGCGACTCTATCCCATCCAGTACCTAGTTCTTCACATATTCCGAGCCTTCTCATTAAACTTGCCATAATCTCATTACGTGATCTTGGAGGATTATCAATAATTCTGTTTATGTTTACAAGCGGAGTTCCTGGATTAGTTATTTCTATTCTTGATTTAAAAATTTCTATTGTTGGTCCTGCACCTGTAATCGATAAATCTTGATGTATCAGAGCATTGGCTATTAATTCTCGTATCGCAACGATTGGATAAACTGTTTTTTCCTTTCGTAAAGGAGCTTCGATTTCATCTTTAGCTGGCAATAACCCAGCAATGTATTTTACAAGACCTTCAAATCCTGATGCATATCCTTTTCCACCAGTATCCTGACGCAAGATATTTATTCTCTTATCATCCTCATACTGTATAACTCTAATTCTCTTGCGATCCAGCGCTGGGTATTTATCTAATTTTTTTGCAAATAATAATGCCCCTAAATTAGAAATCGTATATAGACCATTGTCTTGATACAGTATTATTTTGTCTTCGAGTAGATAATGCGCAATTTGATTTCCCTCAGCAGGAACGGCAATACCACTCATATCAAAATATGTAACATAATCCAATTCGTTTAGGACATCTTGCAGTGACATATCTTCCTCAGCAGGTAATTCTTCGAATCTAGAATTATTAATCTTTTGCCAAAGTTTTGCTTCTGACCCTGGATTGTCTTTCAATTTTTTCTTATGCGACCCCACTCTAATATACTCAACATTCTTGAAAAAAACCGTTTTCCCTATAGCTTTATATATTATTAATATTACTACATTCTTATTATCTATTTTAACTTCCTCGAATTCAAAATTAGCATTATCACTCAGCAATCTTCGCAGCCACGGTTCTAAATCCTCATTCCCTTCGCCTTTCTTCGTTCTATAATTAAATTCTGTACCAACTATCTCGTGTGTATCGTTGTCAATTCCCCATAAAACATACGCTTTTGATTTGTCTTCTATAGCAGCAGTGTTACTTAAAGCACTGATATACTCACCTATCATTTGAGGATCACTATTATTCTGCTTGAATTCAACGCAGGGATATTCTGCATCCAGTTTTATTAATTCTTTTACAAGTAAAGTTAAATTTTTCATTACCACCTCTTACAAAAGCAAGTTATTTTCCTCTTTATATAATACTTAATAAGATTGCACTACACTATATATTGTGATTCTCTTGTTTAGAATAATCAAAAAGCAAATTACCAGCAAGTTAAAACATAAGCATTTTGTCAACCATCAGACTTGAGTAATCCTTTTCAGTAAATATGTTGCTTTAACAAGTAAAAATAGCTTTATATACCTCATTGAAATTATTGCTATCAAAATACGAATGGTAATTATTGCCATCTTTGTTATATATCAGACATAGTGGGAGCCACCATTTCGAAAACAATATGGTCTTTTTCCATGCATTAGTTCCCCCTTCTTTTGGATCCGTTAGACGGTATTGTTTTATTATGTAATCATCTTGCCTACAGCCATCTTAGAAAAGTATAAGTCTACATTTTTTCATGTAATTTTTAACAATTGCAAATTTATTACCTCACTAAATCTTACCCCAGTATATCCGCAACTCTTCTCTTAAGTACGGGCACAACCTCTTCCATAAACCACGGATTTTTTGCCTGCCAACGAAAG
>ERZ772956.772-NODE-772-length-22858-cov-10.238390_pt1 | contig 22858 bp, 18 predicted proteins | sample MGYA00580683_ERZ772956 | MGnify/ENA primary metagenome ERZ772956 (study PRJEB29015, sample SAMEA2738077) | human oral metagenome | biome: human oral; feature: human-associated habitat; material: saliva | place: China | collected 2212 ... | reverse complement strand
GCCCCCTTCTGCAAGTACATTATACTTCCTTAGTGCAAATGAAGCCTTATACCTCAAGCCGCTCTTGGGTACTCCTCTTGGTACTCACTGCTCTCACGCCTGCCTGCTCTCGCTGGGAGGGTGAGGTGGTCGAGAGCCAGTACCAGGCTCCACTCGTCCCCGATCCCACCTACACGTTTCAGCGTCAGGGTACGAGCAGTGTAGACCTACTCCTACCTCAGCAAGCCGCCTCTGCCTCTGAGACGCTTTACTCACGATTCCTTCGCACGGCCTATATCCTCAATGGTGCACGTTGGCAGGAGCTCAAGCAGCTCTTTGCCCAAGGGGGGAACAATGAGGTCGCCCTAGAGCCACTCATCGCTTCCTCCGCTCAGCAGAGTAAGTATCGCTCAGTGATCCTGTCGGACTTCACCCAGACCCTAGACGATGTACGCAGGGCCGCTGGCTACGATGGAGACACGTATGCTACCGAGCGGTACAACCGCAGAGCCAGTGCTGGACAAACGGGATTCATCGGCTATAACCAAGGGGACAACGATCGCTTCTTCGTCACTGCCGATGGCTTCGCTCCTTCGGAGGTTTACCGAGGGATGACCTTAGGTGCCGTGTACCTAGACAAGGCTCTTGGGGAATACCTTGACGAGAAGTTCCTCACCGACAAGACGCTTATCCAAGCGCACGAAGCCCCACAGCTGGTCCCAGGGCACAGCTATACGGCGCTGGAGCATACGTGGGATCTGGCCTACGGCTACTACCTACAAGCCCAGAAGCTCCTCCAGTCCAACAGCCTCACGGGACTACGGGGATCGGAGACGAAGCTCTTCAATGCCTTTGCCCTTGGTCGCCTCGCTATCACGGAGTATCGCTACGAGGAGGCTCTGTCGCACCTACGCAGCATCCGTGCGCTACTAGCGCAGGCAGTCGCTGCCCGAGCCCTAGAGGAGCTCGTGGGACGGAACACCCTAGCCAACCTCAACGAACGCCCCGAAGATGCCTTCCGCTTCGTCTCACGTGGTGTCGGCTACCTCTACGCCCTGCAGTTCACTCGTCGCCCCAGTGGTGAGCCCTACCTTTCGCACGAAGAGGTCAAGCGTCTCATCGCTTCCCTCCGAGCAGGCGAAGGGCTGTGGGAGAGCTCGCTCAGGGAGCGCCTAGACCAAGTCGCTCGCAGTATCTCCTCGACCTTTGCCCTTAGCCTTCCCTCCAAGGGCTAAGCTCTCCTACATACCCTAAGATGATTCCTATAACCAGACAATGATACAGATTAGATTCAGATACGCCACCCTGGCACTTGCACTCCTCTTAGGGAGTGTGAGCTTATGGGGGCAGGTGAACCGCAATAGACCTACGACTCGTCCCGAGACGGTAGGAGCAAGTATCTTACCCAATGGAGGCCTCGAGGATCCTGCGGCTACCGCTCTTCCTCCCATGCCTTCCCGCCCAAGTGACTACCCCGAGGAATGTATCCCGAGGACACCCGACGATGTCTTCTATGAGGACGAAGAAGAGAAGGAGGGCGGTATCTATGAGAAAATCATAGAGTACGGCGAAGAGCACGGGATCGAATACTCAGACGAGCAGATCGCCCGCTTCAAAGTCTACGTTGATGCGTACGTGGCCTACCTCAAGGCCCTGCAGGCCTTTGAGAAGGCTCGACCCACTGGCTGGTGGCTCTACCCCTCACACAGCACGACATCCAGCAACCAGTTTGCCCGCACCTTCACCGAGGCGCATGGCGGGAAGGCGGCGATGAGGATCTTGGGCTACTTCAGCGTCGATCACCAGATATACACCTACCCCGATCCTCTTCCCGTCCGACAGAAGGCTAAGTACCTCGTCTCTTACTGGTACCGAGGCAACCTCCCCAAGTCCGACGAAGGAGCCAATCGCCTAGCTGCCAAGCTCGCTGTCGTCCGGATCACGTGGATCCCCAAGGCGGGTAAGGCGCTCAAGCTCGAAGGGAAGGAACTTGCTCCCGCAGGGAAGTCTTGGGTAGACGCTCGGGAGGCGGGGAAGGAGCACGCCAAGGACGGCTTCTTCAATCAGCTCATCGGCATGGACCTTAGAGGGAGCGAGATGAAGACGTGGAGAGAGAAGTACATGGTCGTCGAAGCCCCCGAGAACGCAGAGAAGATGACCTTCGAGCTGGTATTCCCACGCAACGAGAGCGACATCGCTAACTACCTCCTCGAATTTGACGATATCTCCATGACCGTGATCAAGGGTGCCGAAGGAGAGGACGAGCCTCAGAAGCCCAAGCCCAACGTCCTTGCTCCTCCGACGCGACTTCCCCAGCCTTACCTCCAGCGGGAGTGCAACCTCACCTGGACCGCTAGCGAACTGCAGGGCGCTACCTACGAGCTCGAGCTGGTACAGAAGCGAGGGAAGAACGTCCTCAGCACGAAGACGCTCTCCACGGACAAGACCTCCTTCTTCCTCGAAGGGCTCGAGCCAGGCTACACCTACACGGTGCGCCTAAGAGCGCTTGCCGATGGGGAGTACTCCGATTATTCGCTCCCGCTCACCCTCGAGACGCAGGGGCTTGGGGAATTCCCAGGTGGGGAAATCCCCTTCCTCTACTGGATCGCAGAAGATGGCTCTTGTCCGCAGCGTCTGCCTCTGCACTACATGGAGCTACGGAATCCCGAGGCGAAGTGCCTCTATTATATTGACGATGTGCTGACCGAGCCCGAGGGGCGCATCCTTGTCTTCCCCTCCACGGGCGAACATTCGCTCCGTGTCCAGATCGTAGAGGCTCCCGAGCGCACTTGGGAGCTGGAGTACCTCGTCACCGTCAAGTAAAGCCTCCGATGAAAAAGATTCTATTCCTACTTAGCCTCGTGCTCCTCGTCGCCTCTTGTCGCAAGGAGAGCGACCGCCCGATCCTCCCGCTGCGTCTTGGCGAGGAGGATGCCAAGGAGCTACAGCTTACCCAGTCCGAGACACGGATGCTCCTACTAAAGGGCGGCGATGGGAAGTACACCGCCACCATCGAAGATGCCCGCATCGCTTCCTCAAGCATTAGCCGAGACACGCTTCGGGTCTCGGGGCTACTCTACGGTGAGACCTCACTTACACTGCGTTCTCACGACGAAGTTCGTCGGGTGCGGGTGCTGGTCGTCCCTCCTCCCTTTGCTTCGAATGAAGATGCCGTGACGCTCCGTCCGGGCGACGACGTGCAGACGCTTAGTCTCTCGGGGGGAGGCGCACGTGCGAGCCTCAAGGTCGAAGATCCCGAGAAGGCGGCGGACATCGTCTGGCAAGCCGAGACGGGTCTGGTCAAGATCAAGGCCAAGTACGAAGGGGACATCAAGCTGATCGCCACCAGTGAGGACCGCAAGACGACTAAGGAGATCCTCGTCAAGGTCCGCTGTGCCGGATCGGCCGACCGCTTCGGGGTCTACATGACCAATTCCCGCCAACTGAGCCAGCTCTTCCCCTGCAGGATCATGGCTCGGCTCAAGGGGAAGTCGGTACGTTTCAGCGAGAGCGCCATCCCAGTGCTGCGCACGAAGAAGGGCTTGACCCCCGAGTCGCGAGTCAACCGAGTGCTCACGCTCACCCCCGAGATCGTCGCCCCCGTAGTTGGCGAGGCCCGCAAGGTGAAGATCGACTGGCTTGACGCAAGCATCTTCTACAAGGAACATCCGCTCAAGCGTGAGGGAGAATACACCGTCTACGTCGAGGAAGTAAGGGATCGCCAAGTCGTACTCCGAGGGCGAGGCTTCAAGATCGTTGCCCCTTACCGCAAGGACTAGTCCCTTCACATCCAGCCTCACTGCTGGATCTTTCCCCACGAACAAGCTCCTTGTCTAACGCAGATACTGTTAGGCGAGGGGCTTTGTTTTTCTCTACGCCTCAGCTCAAAAGCGGGCGTTCTCCGAGGGGAAGGGGAAGTTTCTTTAGCTCGAAGGGGAAGCTCTTCCCGCAAGGAAAGGAATCGCTCTGCGGAAGAAAATTTGCTTCCTTCCGCAGAGCGAAAAAATTGCGTGCGCACGCAGGGAAATTTCTATGCGCACAAAAATAAATTTTCGTGCGCACGGAAATATTTTTTTGTGCGCATAGAAATTTGGCACCTTGCCCACGGAAGAGAATTTCCTTTCGGAAAGGAGAGAATTTCCTTGGGCAAGCGAAGGCATTGCTTGGGGGAGAGGGAGACGAAGGGAGGCGAAGGGCTTGTACCTTGGCGGGACACCGAGAGGGGCTAGTTCGCCGTTATAGCCTTGGGGCGAGCCCCATGAGTTTTATGTATCTTCGCACATCATGAATACGAATAAAGTCTATCAGATCCTTTGGGCCGACGACGAGATCGACCTGCTCAAGCCTCACATCCTCTTCCTCAAGAACAAGGGCTACGAAGTGACGCCCGTCTTGAGCGGAGCCGATGCCATCGAGGCCGTTCAAAGCCAGACCTTCGACCTGATCTTCCTCGACGAACACATGCCCGGCCTGACGGGCCTCGACACCCTACAGCGAATTAAAGAACTTCGCCCCTTCGTGCCCATCATTATGGTCACCAAGAGCGAAGAAGAAGAGCTGATGAACCAAGCCATCGGCGGGAAGATCACCGATTACCTGATCAAGCCCGTCAATCCCAATCAGCTCCTCTTGGCGCTGAAGAAGAACCTCCACCAGAGCTCCATCATCAACGAAGCCACGATGATGAACTACCGGCAGGAGTTCGCACAGCTCAGCGCTCAGATGAGCGACCGCCTCTCGGTAGAAGAGTGGAAGGAGCTCTATCGCCGTCTGGTGCACTGGGAGCTCGAGCTCGAGGAAGGCGACCCACAGATGAAGGAACTTCTCGAGATGCAGAAGACCGAAGCAGGACGCCTCTTCGCCCGCTTCATCAGCCGCAACTACGAAGGCTGGATCCGCGAACCAGAGACGCGCCCCTTGATGAGCCCCGACCTCTTCAAGACGAAGGTCTTCCCGCTCCTTGACTCGGGCGAGAAGGTGTTCTTCATCCTCATCGACAACTTCCGCTACGACCAATGGGAGAGCGTCAAGGCGATGCTGAGCGAATTCTACACCTTCGACGAAGACCTTTACTTCTCGATCCTGCCGACGGCGACGCAGTACGCCCGCAATGCGATCTTCTCCGGTCTGATGCCCTTGGATATCGCTAAGATGTTCCCCGAGCTGTGGGTAGACGAGGAGAGCGAAGAAGGGAAGAACCTCAACGAGGAACCCATGATCCAGACGCTCCTGCAGCGCTACCGCAAGAACTATACCTTCTCCTACAGTAAGGTCTACGAAGCACGCTTCGGCGAACGCCTTCTGTCGAACCTCAATAGCCTCAAGCAATATCCGCTCAACGTCATCGTCCTCAACTTCGTCGACATGCTCTCCCATGCCCGCACCGAGAGCAAGATGATCCGTGAGCTGGCCAATACCGAGGCCGCTTACCGCTCGCTGACGAAGAGCTGGTTCCGCCACTCGACGACGTACAACCTCTTCAAGCACATCGCCGAGATGGGCTACCGCGTCATCCTCACCACCGACCACGGTACCATCCGCGTGAAGAACCCCGTGAAGATCGTCGGCGACAAGAATACCAATACCAACCTGCGCTATAAGGTCGGCAAGACCCTTTCGTACAACCCCAAGGAAGTCTACGAGGCGCTCGTGCCGGCGAAGATCGGCCTCCCCCAGTCCAATCTCTCCGACCACTACGTCTTCAGCTACAGCGATGACTTCTTCGCCTACCCGAATAACTACAACTACTACGTGCAGTACTATCGGGACACCTTCCAGCACGGAGGCATCTCCCTCGAAGAGATGCTCATCCCCTTGATCTCTATGCAACCCAAGCATAGATAGACTACTTAAACCCCCTTCACTGAATGATCAGAAACATCGTATTAGACCTAGGGGGCGTCCTCTTCACGCTCGACCGTGAAGAGGCGCTCCGTCGCTTCTCTGCCCTCGGGGTACCTGACGTCGAGAAGATGCTTGACCCCTACCTACAGAGCGGTTACTTCCTCCAGGTGGAAGACGGGCGAATGACCGAGCCCCAGTTCCGTGCAGCCCTAAGCGAACTCTCGGGGCGGGAGCTCAGCTACGACGAGATCGCGCATGCCTACTTCGGCTTCCTGAGCAAGGTCGATGCCTACAAGTTCGACTTCATCGAAGAGGAACTGAAGGACTACCGCATCTTCATCCTCTCCAATACCAATCCCTATGTCATGGATTTCTGCGAATCGGATCGCTTCCTGCCTAGCGGTAGGACGCTCTCATCCTTCTGCGTGAAGAAGTTCGCCTCCTGCGAGATGGGGATGGTCAAGCCCGATCGTCGCTTCTTCGAGACGATGCTTCGTGAGGGGGATATGCGCCCCGAAGAGACGCTCTTCCTCGACGATGGCCCCGCCAACGTAGCGATGGCTCGTGAGCTCGGGATACACGCCTACCAGCTTCAGAATGGCGAGGACTGGAGAGACAAGGTACGCCAGCTCCTCCGAGAGCTGAACTAGCACAGATAAGTTTGGCTATCTTTGTACCACGTAAAGCGAGAGCAACTAATCATTTATATACATCATCAACGAATCATGAAGAGAATTGTACTGATCCGTCACGGCGAAAGCGTATGGAATAAGGAGAACCGCTTCACAGGCTGGACCAACGTCGACCTCTCCGAAAAGGGGATCGAAGAAGCAAAGAAGGCAGGAGCCATCCTCAAGGAGAACGGCTTCCGTTTCACGCAGGCTTACACCTCCTACCTCAAGCGTGCCGTCAAGACCCTCAACCAAATCCTCGACGTCATGGATCTCGACTGGATCCCTGTAGAGAAGAGCTGGAGACTCAATGAGAAGCACTACGGCATGCTCCAGGGCCTCAACAAGGCTGAGACGGCAGAGAAGTACGGCGATGCGCAGGTCAAGATCTGGCGCCGCAGCTACGACGTGCCCCCTACGCCCCTCGAAGCTACAGACGAGCGTGCTCCTCAGGCTGACCCTCGCTACGCAGGTGTCGTCCCCGCTTACCTCCCTCTGACGGAAGCACTCTGCCACACGGTAGCTCGTACGCTCCCCTACTGGGAGGATAAGATCTTCCCTTCGCTCATGCAGCACGACGACGTCCTCGTCGCTGCCCATGGTAATAGCCTCCGTGGTATCATCAAGGTCCTCAAGGGGATCTCTGATGAAGACATCGTAGAGCTCAATCTTCCTACCGCAGTACCTTACGTATTCGAGTTCGACGATGAGCTTCGTCTCGTCAAGGACTACTTCCTCGGTGACCCCGAAGAGATCAAGAAGCTCATGGAAGCGGTCGCTAATCAGGGCAAGAAGGCTTAAGGCACTTCTCCCGCCTAGGTACTAACGAGGGGCCTTGGACTACGCTGGTAGTCTGAGGCCCCTCTTATATTCGGTGCTTCCACGAAGGAGCTTCTTACAAATTACGTAACTTAGTGACACTATTCACTCTACACCTCCGACACTATGGCTAAGATACTGGTAGCCTTCGATACCCGAGACGAAGGCTTTGAGAAGCTCGACAGCGAGCATGAGATCATTCGTCCTCCGAAGGGCAGGGACTTCACCCTCGAGGAGCTTCAGGGACTCCTTCCCGAGGCCGAGGTCCTCTGCACTGTCTTTGACCGCCCCGCCCGAGCCGAGCTCCTCGAGCACGGCACTCGCCTCAGGCTCATCGCCAACTTCGGCGTAGGCTTCAACAATATAGACATCGACTACGCCCGCTCCCACGGGATCACCGTCACCAATACCCCTCAGGCAGTCATCATCCCGACAGCCGAGCTTACCCTAGCACTGATGCTCGACTGCGCTCGTAGGGTGAGCGAACTAGACCGCCTCGTCCGACGCCATCCCGGACAGAGCACCGCCATAGGCCGCTCTGGATACCTCGGGGTACATCTCTCGGGGAAGACTCTGGGGCTCATCGGCTACGGGCGTATCGCTACCGCTGTTGCCTCCCGTGCTCGTGCCTTCGGGATGAAGGTCCTCTACCATAAGCGCACCCCTCTCAGCCCCGAGGAAGAGACAGGGCAAGGCATTAGCTATGCACCTCTGGAGGAGCTCCTTCGCCTCTCCGACTTCATCTCTATACATACCCCGTACAGCCCAGAGACACATCATTTCATTGGCCCGAAGCAATTCGCTCTGATGAAGCCTTCGGCGATCTTCATCAACACCGCCCGAGGCTCTGTCGTCGACGAGGATGCCCTCATCTCGGCGCTACAGTCCCACGCCATCGCCTACGCTGGGCTCGACGTCTTCGAAGACAAGGACATCCCCCGCCTGCCCCTCTGTCAGCTGGAGAACGTCTGCATGACTCCCCACACCGGGACACAAACGGCAGATGCTCGGAGGGCTATGAATGAAGAGATGCTTGAGAACGTCGCTCGCTTCCTCGCAGGGCGCTCGGATCTTGACCGGGTCGTCTAGTCTCGCTCCCCGACCCTCTTCCCCTCATCCTAGCCCCTACGATCCCTGATGAATCAACTTCGCTTCACCCTGCTCTCCATCCTGCTTCTAATTGTCGTAGGATGCAAGGGCTCTTCCCCCCAATCTATGGAGATCCTTCACCCCGATGATTCGACTACACTGATTAAGCTCCAGAGGCACCAGTACTACCTCCTGGCACCTATCGAGGAAAACCAGAGAGAGGCAACAGTAGTGCTTCTCGGGGAGCAAAACGAAGAGGTCGAGATGGACCTCCGTCTTGCCGTCGACAGCGTAGACTACTTCGTCCCCATCCCTATCCCTCGGGGCAAGGATCCCTACACCATCAAGGTCGTAGGTCTCTCGCCCAAGGCCATCACCTGGGAGAAGCTCCAGCTCGCTGATAGCTTTGATACGTCCAAGAAAGACTATTACCGCCCGAGCTACCACCACAGCCCCGCCTATGGCTGGATGAACGACCCCAATGGGATGATCTACAAGGATGGCGTCTATCACCTCTACTATCAGTACAATCCCTATGGGTCGAGATGGGGGAATATGCACTGGGGGCACAGTCGCTCCCGAGACCTCATTCACTGGGAGCACCTCCCTCCGGCGCTAGCGAGGGATACGATGGGGCACATCTTCTCCGGCAGTGCCATCCTCGATAGGGAGGGAAGGGCAGGCTTTGGGAAGAATGCGATCCTCGCCTACTACACAGCGCACAAGATCCGTGAGGGGAAGCAGTGGCAGGCCCAATGTCTGGCGTACAGCACGGACGACGGGCTAAGCTATACCAAGTACAAGGGCAACCCCATCCTCACACCCTCGGACGGGATCTCGGACTTCCGGGACCCCAAGGTCTTCTGGTACGAGCCTAACGGTAGGTGGTATATGATCGTCTCGGCAGACAAGGAGATGCGCTTCTTCCGCTCCGAAGACCTTAAGCGCTGGGAGTACGTCAGCGCTTTCGGCGAAGGCTACGGAGCACGCCCGAATCAGTTCGAGTGCCCCGACTTCTTCGAGCTTCCACTCGAGGGTAGTGGGGAGAAGAAATGGGTGATGCTCGTCAACATCAACCCAGGGTGCCCCTTCGGAGGTAGTGCTACGGAGTATTTCGTGGGCACGTTCGACGGCAAGACCTTCGTCCCTGATACCGAGCCTGAGGTAGCCCACTGGCTGGACTTCGGGAAGGATCACTACGCCTTCGTCACCTTCCACGGCACGGGGAGTCGGACGCTAGGGCTAGCATGGATCAGCAACTGGCAGTACGCCCATCTTACGCCCTTCAAGCAGAGCCGAGGGGCAAACAGCCTGCCCCGAGAGCTCTTCCTCTTCCGTCAGGAGGGAAGGACCTATGTCGGTGCCCGCCCAGCTAAGGAAGTCGAAGCGCTGAGGAAGGAAGAGCGTAGGCTTGCCCTTCCCCCTACTCTTCATACCGACCTAACGCTATCCGATGCCCTCCGTGACCTCGATGATAGCTTCGAACTGGAGGTAGAACTTACCCCTTCGCCCAAGGCCTCACGGGTAGGCTTCGTCCTGTCTAACGAGCTGGGGGACGAACTACCGATCTACCTCGATCTAGAGAAGGGACGCATCGTCATGGACCGTACTCGGAGCGGGCTCGTAGACTTTGGCCTACATGCCACGCCCCACGAGCGAGAGCGTGCCGACTGGCGTACGGGCGAGGGGATCAACTACCAGAATGACTTTGCCTTGGCCACCTGGGCACCCCTCGGCATCTGCCGTGGTGGTAGGTACCAGCTTCGCCTCTTCATCGACCGCAGTGTAGCGGAGCTCTTCGTCGACGGCGGACGTATCGCCATGACGAACTTAGTCTTCCCACGTAAGCCCTACAACCAGTTACGGCTCTTCTCCGACGGTGCTACGAGTACGATCCACTCAGCACGGCTCTACCGACTAGGGCTATAGTTTTTGTACTTTTGCACCACCAATAAGAGCCAATAGAAGATCATTATGGATCATGAACCCATTATATTAGGTATCGAGAGTTCCTGCGACGATACCTCCGCTGCGGTACTCTCAGGGCATACCCTCAGGAGCAACGTCATAGCCTCCCAGGCTGTGCACACGGCTTACGGGGGGGTCGTACCCGAGCTAGCGTCCCGAGCGCACGAGCAGAACATCATCCCCGTCGTCAGCGAAGCTATCCGCCGAGCAGGCATTAGCCCATCGGACCTCGACGCCATCGCCTTCACCCGAGGACCAGGGCTACTAGGGTCCCTGCTCGTGGGGACGAACTTTGCCAAGGGGCTTGCTCTCTCCCTCGGGATCCCGATGGTGGAGGTCAACCACCTGCACGCCCACGTCCTAGCCCACTTCATCGAAGAAGAGGGCGAGGAGCACGAGAGCCCAGAGTTCCCCTTCCTCTGTCTCCTGGTCTCCGGAGGCAATTCGCAGATCATCCTCGTTCGCTCAGCCTCCGACATGGAGATCATCGGTCAGACGATCGACGATGCAGCGGGAGAGGCCTTCGACAAGTGTGCTAAAGTCATGGGACTTGGCTATCCTGGCGGGCCGGTGGTGAACCGCCTAGCCAACGAGGGCGACCCTAAGGCCTTCGCCTTCAGCAAGCCTAATGTCCCCGGCTACGACTACAGCTTCAGTGGACTGAAGACCTCCTTCCTCTACACCCTCAGAGACGAGCTTGCCAAGAACCCCAACTTCATAGAAGAGCGGAAGGCTGACCTCTGTGCCTCCCTCCAGGCTACCGTCATTGATATCCTGATGAAGAAGCTACGTCTGGCAGCCAAGGACCTAGGTATCCGTCAGGTCGCCGTCGCTGGTGGTGTCTCGGCCAATACAGGGCTACGTGATGCCTTCCACGACCATGCTCGTCGGTATGGATGGAAGGTCTTCATCCCGAAGTTCGCCTATACGACCGACAACGCCGCTATGGTAGCGATGAACGGCTACTACAGTTACCTCGAAGGTCTACGTACGAGTCTCGATGCCGTACCCTTCGCACGAGTCACGATGTAGGCCCAGTATGCCCGCTACCGTCTCCTCACGCCTTGCCCAGCTCCTCACTCAGCGCTCCCTCCATATAGCGACCGCTGAGAGCTGTACCCTAGGAGGTGTCTGCTCCGCCCTAGGAGCGATACCGGGCACATCCTCCTACCTCCAAGGGGGGATCGTCGCCTACCAAACGGGGCTCAAGACCGAGCTCCTAGGGGTCTCAGCAGAGCTGATCCAGGCCCACCATGTCGTCAGCCCCGAGGTCGCCGAAGCCCTAGCTCTAGGGGCGACGGAGCGCCTCGATGCCGAGGTCGGCATCGGCACGACAGGGCTTGCTGGCCCTGGGGGAGACGAACCGCTTCATCCCGTGGGTCAGGTGTGCATCGCCTCCGTCTACCGTAGCCGTGACGGGCTACATACCCGCTCCAAGACCCTCCAGCTACAGGGGAGCCGTGAGGAGAATATCCAGCAAGCCATCCACGAAGCCCTACAGCTCACCCTCGAGCTCCTCGAAGCTCACCCCTGAAGACCAACCCCTCTAAACTCACCTCGTCATGCGACAGCCCCTCCCCACACCGAGCAAGCGTCGCCGCTCCGCTCGGCTAGGCTTCACGCTCCTCCTTCCCCTCTTTATCTCCCTCGGCCTCTTCGCTGGAGAGCCCCTCACTGATCCAGTAGAGACCCTCTACTATACGGGCCTTCGCTACCGAGTAGGAGAAGCTCCTGGCTGGGGGAAGGGACTGCCCGTGCTCACCTCGATCCGCCCCTACAGCCCCGCTGCTCTCGGCGGGCTTCAGGCAGGGGACGTACTCCTCGAAGTCGACGGAGTCGCTACCTCTGGTCTCTCCTCGGACGAGGTAGACGAACTCCTTCGGAGTCCCGAGCGCCAGCATCTCCTCACCCTCCTTCGTATCGGGGCGGGACGCTTGATCCACCTCCTCCATCCCAGTAGCAAGCCGAGCACGGCACTGAGCGAACGGGAGCTGGCTTACGCCTTCGGAGGCTACAGTCCCGAAGACCAAGAGTCGACCGAGCGGGTACTACCCTTCACCTTCTCTTCGAATGCTACCTTCGACTGGTCACAGGCGAAGACCTTTGCCTTTGCTCCCTCCTCCTCGGGGGACAAGAGCCTCGACGACGCACTCTACGGGCGAATAGCTCAGCTCCTGGAGGACCGAGGGCTAAGGCAGCAGTCGAGCAGTCCTGACCTGGTCATCCAGAGCCTCTACACCCTCGACAGGAGCGCTGGTCTTCACTTCCAGCTCCAGGTAGCACGCTCGGGGGCTCCCGACGACATCCTCTGGAAGGCGGAGAGTATGGAGCTGGCCCCCACAGCCTCGACGATGGAGAGCTATGCACGGGAGGTCCTCCCACTCGTCCTGTATGCCTTCCCCTACATCCCTACAGCGGAGCGCCCCGTCTATCGCAAGGACACACGTCGCTACCTCTACACAGGCATTCTCTACGACAAGCACGACCTCAGCCGTATCACTGACGTCGAGGACGCCTCCCCCGCCTTCGTAGCAGGTCTACGCTCGGGCGACCGCATCCTCCGTATCGGGGGCAAGGCACTTACCCCCACCTCTCTGGAGGCGCTCTCCGAGAAGTACCGAGACTTCCTCTCTGACACCTATAAGCATCGCATCCAGCTCCGAGACGGCTCGGGAAGCCATGCTTGGGCTCAGGGCAGCTACGGCAGTATCAGGAAGGCTCTGGAGCGGGAGAAGTATGCAGCAGTCTTCAGTTACCTCTTCGCCTTCCGTCCCTACGTCGATGACGCCAAGACGACGGAGCTAAGCTTCGAAGTAGAGCGGGACGGCGAGCGCTACACGCTCAGCATCCAGCCTCTCCTCAGAGACGAATCCACCCTTATCCCCCAATGATCCTACCATGGACACCCAGCCCCTATCGACCTATCAACTAGGGCGAGTACAGTCGCTCCCCATCCTTCGTCTCGTCTCTATCGGTGCCTACCTAGACGGGGGGATCCAAGACATTCTCCTCCCGCTACGCTACCTCCCCGCAGGTAGTCAGGTGGGGGACGAGATCTCGGTCTTCGTCTATCAGGACAATGAGGGAAGGCTCATCGCTACGACGCTCACCCCGCTGGCCCAAGTAGGGGAAGTGGCCTACCTGCGCTGTAGCTCTGTGACCGAAGCAGGCGCCTTCCTCGAATGGGGGATACACAAGGACCTCTTCGTCCCCTTCCGTGAGCAAGCCTCCAAGATGCTAGAGGGCTACAGCTACGTCGTCTACCTCTACGTCGATGCCCTCAGCGGGAAGATCGTCGGCTCAGCACGACTCTCCAAGCACCTGAGCAATACGCCCGCCGACTATGCTCCAGGCTCACGCGTCTCCTGTCTGGTCACTGAGCAGCACGAGCTCGGCTACCGCTGTGTCATCGAGGATCGCCACTGGGGACTCCTCTACAGCGACACTGCGCCACGCATGCTCCAGCGTGGTGAGCGGCTCGAGGCCTACGTGATCCGCCTGAGGGAGGACAATAAGGTGGACCTCTCCTTCACCCCCGTGGGCTACCAGAAGGTAGACAGCGAGCAGGCACGCCTGCTAGCTCTCATCGACCAGCATGGCGGGCGTCTTCCCCTCGGGGACAAGAGCCCGGCAGAGGAAGTCATGCGCCTCACAGGTATGAGCAAGAAGACCTTTAAGATGGTCCTCGGCGCCCTCTACAAGGCGGGGCTCGTCACCCTCGCTCCGACAGAAGTGCGGAAGCGCTAGCCCCGAGGGGCGAGCTCTTTTTGCCTCGCTCCTAGTACCAGTAGCGCCTCCCCCGAGGCACTACTAGTACCACCCGAGAGGCGCTACTGGTGCCTCTCAGCGCTCAGCACGAGCGCCTCTCCACCCCACACACAAGCGCCTCGCTCCTTCGCTCGAGCCGAACGGAGGGACCCGGCCTCGGCCTCCGCTGGAGGCTCACCCTTTTGATTCACCTCTAATCCCACACGATGCATAGATCTCTACGCCTCCTCTCCCTCCTCCTCTCCCTGACGGCTCTCATCGAGACAGCCCTAGCTAAGCCCGTCGACCGAGCTACCGCCTCCCAGCTGGCTCGTGAAGTGCTCGGTACGGGCCCATCCTCAGCACGAAGTCTGGAGCATCTCCAGCTCACCGAGCGCCCCACCTACTATATCTATCAGGTAGGCGGAGGCGGGGGCTTTGCCCTCATTGCCAAGGACGACACGGCAGGCGCCCTCATCGGCTACAGCCACCGAGGCACCTTTGATCTGGAGCGCATGCCCCAGTCGCTGAGAGAGCTTTTCTCTACGCTTGACAAGCCCCTCTCAGAGAGACGCTTGGGGCAGGAGGCACGAGCCTTCGACTACCCTCCGAAGCATGGGCGAGCCATCCAGCCCCTACTCAGCTCCAACTGGGGCCAAGGGCATCCCTACAGCCTCTATACACCGACCTATACCGACAGCGACGGAGACCAGCAGCACATGTACGCTGGGTGTGTCGCCGTGGCGATGGCACAGGTGATGTACTTCCACAAGTGGCCTAACGAGGGGACGGGATCAAGGACGCATAGCCAGCTCGGCTATCGGGACTTCTCCGCCAGCCACTATCGCTGGAGCGACATGAGCCCCTCGTATGGAGACAGGGAGCGCTATATCGGTTCGGGTAATAGTCGCCGTGTTCGTCCTGACGACGACCCCATATTTACCTCCGTGGCACAGCTCATGGCCGACCTCGGGGTATCGGTCGGGATGGGCTACACCGAGTACGCTAGCAGTACCTCGTCGGAGATGGCAGCAGCAGCCTTCCAGACCTACTTCAAGTACGACGCTACCAGTGCCCTCTCGGCCTCGACGCTAGGGATCACGACCATCGAGCGCCTCATCAGAGAGGAGCTCGAAGCCGGTTTCCCCGTCTACGTCAGTGGACTGAGCAGAAGTGGGGGGAAGATCTCGGGCCACGCTTGGGTCATCGATGGGATGGACGCTCGAGGGCTATTCCACATGAACTTCGGGTGGGACGGGAGCAGTGATAGCTTCTTCTCTCTTCGTCACATCGCACCAGGACAGGCAGGGAATGAATTCGGCGGGCGTAAGGTCAACTTCTCCCAAGGCATACAGATCATCCTTGCCCACCCCAAGCACCCCGGTACCGCCCCGCTCTCCGACGAGGCTAAGCGCCTAGGAGCGGGCGGACTCTCTAGTCACTACTCCGCCCTGCTACGCCTACACGGCTCGGGAGGCTTCAAGCGTACCCGCACCCCGTCGATAGATGTAGAGTTCGGAGGCTTCATCAATAAGGGGCTCCCCTTCACAGGGGACTATGGCTACGGGCTCTACGACGCTCAGGAGCGCCTCATCCGTATCTACCCCTCGAAATACCACAGCCAAGGGGGATTCACTAAGGCTAAGCTCTACGGCTCCATGGTCGATGGTCAGTACATCAGTGATGACATGGCCGAGCAAGACCGTCTAGACATCTCAGGCCTCCCCGCTGGTATCTATGCCCTGCGTCCGCTGAGCTCACGCCTCGGGGAGGATGGGAGCTGGGGCCCTTGGCAGGAGATCCTCTATGCCCCCACCCTAGGCCTTCGCCTCACGGAGAGCGAGATCGAGGTAATCGAAGAAGATGGCTTCAATAGAGGCTTCCAGATCATGGAGTCGCTACGTCAGCCGAAGCTCTGTGCCGGCGACGAGATGCGCCTACCGATCCTACTGAAGCATCTGGGTGCTACCAGCCGAGACACCCAGCTAGCCCTTCGCCTCTATGATGAGGCGGGCCAGCTCGTCGAAGGCTTCAGAGAGCCTAGCCCGGTGAAACTAGAGTTCACCGCCATGGAGACGCATCTCGTCCACCTCCCACTCTCGCTCCCAGAGACCCTCAGAGCAGGACGCTACCGCCTCGCCCTCGAGGTCAAGGACGGGGAGGGAAGCACGACCTATCCCACCCAGCTCTACCAGCTCCGTGAGGAGAACTTCCTCACCGTGTCTGCACCCTTTGCAGAGCGTCTACAAGCCTTCGACGCCCGTATCCTCGACAGAAGAGGGCAGGAAGTGACGAACTACCCAGTAGACCTGACGCAAGGGGCGAACCCTCGCCTCGAGGTGAGCGTCAAGACGCCTCCCTCCAAGCCCATAGGCAAGGAGCTAGGTACCCTTCGCCTCTACCTCGAAGATCCTACCACAGGGCATCGCACCCTCATCGGGACAGAGGCGCTCAAGACCGAGTCCCCCTTCTACGTCCTGACCACAAGGGTCAAGAGTGAAGCACTTACCCAAGAGCTCCTCGGCGGACTCTCCACGGGGAAGGCCTACCGAGTCGTAGCAGAGGTGACCTTCGCTGGAGAGGTCTACGACGCTTGGGCGCCCGATGAGAAGGCGATCTACCTGACCTTCGTCACAGGACGGAAGGAAGAGGCTGCCCCCACCCCCGAGATCCATCCTGCCCGCCCCACGACAGAGGTAGAGCCCACTCCCGATCCCGCACCGAAGCCCCAGCCTGATCCCGAGCCTAAGCCGGAGCCAGCACCCGAGCCTCAGCCCACCCCTGAGCCTCAGCCCGTGCCCGACCCTCAGCCTACTCCTCCCCCGACACCTAAGCCACTCCCTGAGCCTGAGCCCCAGCCTAAGGAAGAGGAGGCGCACCCAGCCCTCCGCTACTTCCCCACCGAGAGCCGTGTCGAGGTCAGCGGTAAGGAGCTCCTCCGCCTAGAGGTCTTCGACCTGATGGGTCGCCGGTGCATCCACCAGCCTCTCAGCGGTGTCTCTCGGGCAAGCCTATCCCTAGCGCCCCTTCCACAGGGCATCTACCTCGTGCGTGTCCTCGACGGGGGGAGCTACACGACGCACCGCCTAGCTCGCTGATCACGATGACCCAAGGAGTCCACACTCAGACTAGGCTAGCCTCTCCCTCCTCCCCACTAGGGACTGAGGGCGAGGCTCGCTTCTTCGCCCCGATCATCCCCTATCCTTCCCTCCTAGCATATGCAGCAACCCTTCCGTCCTAGCGACCAAGTCAGGGCTACCCTACGAGCGATGAACGAAGCATCGGCTCTGGGGAAGCCCTTCTTCTTCGTCCTCGACTTCGAGCTTCAGGAGGCGCTCTTCTTCCCTGACCCGATCCGCCAGCACGACGAGTCGATCTTCTTCGATTTTCCCTCAGCCAGGACACCCGAGCCCCCAGGGAGGAAGCTCCCCATCTTCCTCACTCCTCGCCCTGAGCCACTGGAGCGGTATCAAGAGCGCTTCCGCATCATCCACGACGGGCTCATGCGGGGGGATAGCTTCCTGACGAACCTCACCCTTCGTACGCCCATCGAGACCGAAGCCAGCCTAGAGGACATCTACTGCTCCTCTAGCGCCACCTATCGGGTACTCCTACCCCATCGCTTCGTCTGCTTCTCTCCCGAGCGCTTCGTGACCCTTAGGGGCTCCGAACTGACGACACACCCAATGAAGGGGACGATCGACGCTCGCCTGCCCGACGCAGCCGGGCGCCTGAGGGGGGACTACAAGGAGGGCTGTGAGCACCACACCATTGTCGATCTGATGCGCAACGACCTTAGTCGGGTCTCAGCAGAAGTGCATGTTCGGCGCTTCAAGTACTTGACGGAGCTCCACACCTCCTCAGGCCCCCTCTTACAGATGAGCTCGGAGATCGTAGGGCAGATCGACCGAAGCCAGGGCCTTGCCTTAGGGGATCTTCTGCTGGAGCTCCTACCTGCGGGATCGATCAGTGGCGCCCCTAAGTGCCGTACCGTCGAGCTCATCCAAGAGGCCGAGGGAGTGCCACGAGGCTTCTACACGGGCATCTGTGGCTACTTCGACGGCGAAGCTCTAGACTCGGCCGTCCTCATACGCTTCATCGAAGAGATGCCCACGGGTGAACTCTTTTACCGCTCTGGGGGTGGAGTCACCATCAACAGCCTATGCCAAGACGAGTATCACGAATGCTTACAGAAGATCTACATCCCACAGAGTTAGCTGAGGCACCCCTCTTCATCGAGACCCTGATGCTTCGCTCTGGGGAGCTCGTCCGAACGGAGCTTCACCGAGAGCGGATGCGCTACACCCTTGAGAGCGAGCTAACTCGTCGGGGGGAGGGAGTACGTTCACCTCTCCTCTCCCAGCTCTGCTCCTCAGCCCCACTTCCCGAGGTAGATTGCTTCCTCGCTCAAGAGTGCCTTGAACCGGAGAAGACCTATCGCCTCACCCTCGGCTACGGGCTCAGCGGGATCGTCTCCCTACGCCTCATCCCCTATGAGCGACGGGTAATCCGAGCCCTACGCCCCACGCTCCTTCCTCCGAACTTTGACTACAGCCTCAAGTGGGCGGACAGGAGCTTCTTCGACCAAGTCAAGGCGTCTTTGCCTCGGGATGAAGAGCCCCTCTTCCTCCGCCCCGACGGAACGATCACCGACACCTCCTATACCAATGTGGTCGTGGAGCTATCGGAAGGTCTCTTCACCCCCGCCCGTCCTCTCCTAAGGGGGACACAGCGAAGCTACCTCCTTCGCCTAGGCCAGATCCGAGAGGATGACGCCCTGACCCTCGAGAAGATCCAGAGTGCTCGGCGCCTCCTGCTGATCAATGCGCTCCTCCCCCTCAACGAGGCGATCGAGCTCCCTCCAGAAGCCCTTATTCCCAGCGCCCCTCAGAGGGGGTAAAAAGGGATCTACGGTAGATCGCCTTGACGACCTACCGTAGGTCGCATCGACGACCCACAGTAGGTTTTTTCGACGACCTACCGTAGGTCGTCAGAGCACCCTCTCCAGCCCGCTTAAATAAAGGGTTTGCGGAGGGCGCTTTTGAGCTTCGCTCGGGAGGAAAATTTTCAGCTGAAGATTGCCCTCTGTTGGAGGTGGGCTAGGCCCTTGTAATGTATGGTGGTGAAGTTGGGTGACCTCCTTTGGCTTGGCCCTCTAAGCGCGGGAGGAAGGGGAGGCGACGGGGCGGGCGGAGCGTAGAGTGGGACATCAATCTTTTTGTACCTTTGTACCTAGTGTGTCTGGCTCTCGCCGAGCGCTTTGCCTGAGATCCTTGCACTCCGTCCTCCCGAGGGCTTTATACATATATAGAGAATACGACAAGACAGATATTGATGGGAAAGAACAACCTGATCTTTGGGATGCATCCGCTCATAGAAGCCCTCGAGGCTGGACGTGAGATCGACAAGATCCTACTCAAGCGTGGCCTCCGTAGTGGCGAGGTGAGCCGTATCATGGCCCTTGCCGAGGAGCGAATGATCCCGATACAGTTCGTCCCCGAGGAGCGTCTGATGCGCCTGACACGCAAGCAGCACCAGGGCGTCATCGCCTTCATCAGCGAGATCGAATATACTTCACTCGAGCAGCTCATCCCGCTCCTTTATGAGCAGGGACGCTCACCCTTCTTCGTCCTGCTGGATGGTCTGACCGACGTGCGCAACTTCGGTGCTATAGCTCGTACGGCAGAGTGCGCTGGGGTCGACGCCCTCATCATCCCTGAGCGGGGGAGTGTCTCCGTGACGGCTGATGCAGTGAAGACCTCGGCAGGTGCTCTGCATCGTATCCCTGTCTGCCGTGTCTCCTCGATCGGAGCAGCTGTCACCATCCTACAGGAGAATGGTGTGCACATCGTCGCTGCTTCGGAGAAGGCTACCGACGTCTATACCCAGAGTACGCTCTCGCTCCCGCTTGGCCTTGTGCTCGGAGCGGAAGACCACGGCGTCTCTACGGAAGTCCTTCGCCGAGCAGACCAGATCGTACGCATCCCTCAGGCGGGTGCTATCGGTTCGCTCAATGTCTCTGTCGCTGGCGGTATCCTCATCTACGAGGTGGTCCGTCAGGAGAGCCTCCTCGAGCACTAACCACCTACTACTACCCCAAGCATCATACTCCACTAAATACATACTACCACTATGCTCACGAAGATATACCCCGATGCCCCTGACTACAGGCAGCTGTCCCTCCTGGTGGACGAACTGCGGGATGGGGCGGTCTTCATCTACCCCACATCCTCGGGCTACGCCTACTGCTGTGACGCCCTGCACCAGAGAGCGATCGAAGAGATCTGTCGCCTCAAGCAGATCGATCCTAAGAAGAAGGCGCTCTCCATCGCCTGCGCTTCACTTAGCCAGGTCTCCGAGTACTGCAAGATGAATGACCGTGCCTTCCGCTTCATTAAGGAGCATGAGGCGAACTACACCTTCATCCTACCAGCCTCTGGCTCGCTCCCAAAGGTCTTCAAGCACCGACACGAAGTGGGGGTTCGTCTTGCACAGCATCCTCTGGGGCAACTACTCACCGAGCATCTAGGACACCCGATCATCACCTCGTCGCTCCCCAGCGAAGGTATCACAGAGGTCGAGTACCTGACCAACCCAGAGCTTATCGACGAGCGATTCGGTCACGCTGTCGCTCGTATCCTTGACGTAGGAGAGCTACCTCTAGCACCATCCACCATCGTAGACTGTACGGATGAGCCGTTTGAGATCGTCCGCCTAGGTCATGGTCGCTTAGACGCCGAGGAGCCCCTCCTAGCCGAGCGCTAAGCCTACCTTATCGTAGTCACTACACCTTATGTATACAGAAGAGAACGGAGATAGCCACGAGGAAACGGCTATCAGCTATTATACCGACGAAGGTCTCACCGCACCACGACTCCGAGAGAAGATCCTAGAGAAGTGGATCGAGGATACCGCCTCCCGCTACCACAAGCGCATAGGCGAGCTATGCTACCAGTTCTGCAGCGATGAGCGCATCCTAGAGACCAACCAGGCATTCCTCGACCACGATTACTACACGGACATCATCACCTTTGATGACAGCGAGGGTGAGGTGATCTCAGGAGATATGCTTATCAGCCTCGACACCGTACGGAGCAATGCAGAGATGCTAGATGTCCCCTTCGAGCAGGAGCTACACCGCGTGATCATCCATGGCGTCCTTCACCTCTGCGGGCTCAAGGACAAATCTCCAGAAGATGAGACGCAGATGCGTGCTGCAGAGGATTTAGCACTAGCCCACCTGACGGAGCTTATCGGGTCGGGGAAGAGTCTACTCAACTAACCCTATCGCCCGCTCTGTCAGGAGAGCCAAGGGACGTCACTAGCTCAGCTAAAAAGGCTTCAGCTAGTATATTCCACGGAAAAGACGTTACTTTGTGCTACTATTGACTATATGACTGCTAAGTGAATTTAATCATTGACCAAGGCAACTCGGTCTGCAAAGTAGCCATCGCGCAAGGTGAGAAGCTCGTAGCTCACTACTCCTTCTCACAGATCTCCCTCCGTGATGCAGAGGAGTTATTAGCACACCATCCCCAGCTCACCGCAGCGATATATAGCTCGGTGATCCAGGTGGACGACTCTCTCATCCGTCTGCTCACTGACCACCTCGACACCGTATGTACTGTGGATGAGGGGATCGCTGTACCCCTAGAGGTACGCTATGACAGGTCTCGTCTCGGGAGTGATCGGTTAGCCGCAGTCTTAGGAGCCTATGGACTATCCCCCCAGGGGACGAGCATCCTAGTCATCGATCTAGGTACGGCGATCACCTTTGAGGAAATTAGTTCGGAAGGGGTCTACCTTGGAGGAAATATCTCCCCTGGGATCTATACCCGTCTCAAGGCTCTCAATCACTTCACGTCTCGTCTACCACTACTTCACGACTTGGAGCCGACATCCCACGAGGTAGGCACCTCGACTGCTGAGGCTATATCAATCGGGGTGCACCGAGGCGTTATATATGAGTTACTCGGCTACATCGACAGCATACGATCCCGAGATCCACTCGCTCAGGTATTCGTCACAGGAGGAGATGCTCACCTGATCCAAGAGGAGCTACCTACAGACGTCCGCATCGAGCCTGACCTCGTCCTCTATGGACTCAATAAGATACTCGAGTACAACAAATGATACATCGAAAGAAGATCCTTCATCGCACTAGCTCCTTAGCTCTAGGACTTGTCGCTCTACTCAGCGTAGATGCCACGCTCTCGGCACAAGGAAATGCCGAGCGTAGCCCTTATAGTCGCTTCGGATACGGGAGTGCTACTGGCCGACAGACCTCTACGACACGTGCCCTCGGAGGCCTTACTTCGGGACTTCGTGATGGGCTAGTCGTCAATCCAGCGAACCCAGCCTCTTATACTGCCGTGGACTCTATGACCTTCATCATGGATCTAGCGGTATCACTCCGAGGATCTTATCTCTCCGAGGGAGGGAATAAGGATAGTCGCATCCTAGGCAACCTAGACTACGCTACGATCCTCTTCCCCGTGAGTCATCACCTAGCCATCAGTGCAGGGATCACGCCTTTCTCCACCGTAGGCTATCGCTTCGGTAATATCGCCAAACTAGAGGGAGAGAACCAGCAGGGCACCTACCAGCGTGCCTACAGTGGCCAAGGGAGCTTTAATGACCTCTATCTAGGGATAGGGGCACGCCTGGGAAATGTCTCCCTAGGGGTCAACGGCTCTTACCTCTTTGGCTACACGACTCACCAGCGTCAGGTGACCTTGGGA
>ERZ772956.767-NODE-767-length-22953-cov-6.241724_pt1 | contig 22953 bp, 17 predicted proteins | sample MGYA00580683_ERZ772956 | MGnify/ENA primary metagenome ERZ772956 (study PRJEB29015, sample SAMEA2738077) | human oral metagenome | biome: human oral; feature: human-associated habitat; material: saliva | place: China | collected 2212 ... | reverse complement strand
ATCACATTAACAGCTCTAGTAGCAGCAATGGGATACACAATATCAAGAAAAGTAAAGGATGAATATATCAATCAATAATTTATAAAAACAAAAGACCAGCAATCGCTGGTCTTTTGTTTATATCATACTTAAAAATTCATCGGCAGAAATATCCGATTTGGTATCCCCAAGAGGGATACTATTTTCATCAAGTTTTAGATTATGTAAAATTGTATACTTAGATGAAGAATTTTCTAGTACGATATTCTTAATATGTAACCTCTGCTCTTTATCTAACTGATGTGGAAGATAAACCACATAATCACGCGTTTTTGAACCATAACGCGCAATGTTGAGAAAGAGCACATTGCCCATATCGGAAACATAATATGCAAGTAAACCTATGCTGTTCATTTTGCACAGTTTCCTGTATGCTAAATCACTCCGAAAAGGTTCAGCATTTTTAAAAAACTCCACAATCGTAGAAAGGTGATTATTCATCATTCTCTCTAAAATTGTAGATGGATTAGCTTCTCCAATATCAAAGCGCTTTCCTAAAGTTTCTTGGCCGGCAACGAGATACTGACTCCCCATTAAAAGAGTAATTAAGTTGTTACCCATGATGTCCTCCTAACATCAAAACAAAATCAAGTAATCACATAAGATTCTTAATTCAACAATAAGTTACATAATAATTATAACATAAAGATCAAAAATGAGCAATCAATATAAAAGAAAAGACAAAGATTATTGAATGTGCTAAAATGAATTAAATAGAAGATGTAAGAGGTATATAAATGCAGAATTGGATACAATATTATGATAAGACAAAAAAGGAATATCCAAGAAACAATGTGAAGTTTTTGATTGATAGTCTAAATTTAAAGTCTACTAATGCAATAGATTTAGGATGTGGTCAAGGAAACGATACAGTATATTTAATAAATAATAATTTTAAAGTACTTGGAATAGATAAAGAAAATGTTGAAGAAATAATAAGAGAAAGACTATCACAAGATAAGCAAAAATATTTTCAATTTAAAAAACAAAAATTAGAAGATTTAAAAATTCCAAATACCGATTTAATAATAGCTAATTTTAGTTTATCATTTTGTAAAAAAGAATATTTCAAATTAATGTGGAAGAATATTATAGAATCAATAAATATAAATGGATATTTTGTAGGAACAATATTTGGAATCAATGATTCATGGAATAAAAAATATAGAGACATGAGTTTTTTTGACAAAGAAGATGTTAAAAGATTATTTAATAAATTTAAAATCATACGATTTGAAGAAATAGAAAATGATAAACCAACAGCATTAGGAGAAGAAAAACATTGGCATTTTTATAGTATAATAGCTCAAAAGGAGTACAACAATGAATAAAGGCGAAATTTTAAAAATATCAGAAAATTATGTTAAAGACAATTTTATCAAAGAAAGTACAGGACATGATTGGTGGCATATCAAAAGAGTTCATGACTTAGCAATGAAAATTAATGAAACAGAGCATCAAAATGAATTTGTAATCAAAATGATTGCATTATTCCATGATGTATTTGATGAAAAATTTTCAGAAGGCAATGTGATAGAAAATTTAATAGGATTAATGAAAAAATTAAATATTTACAATGACATTGAACAAGACGAATTAGAAAACATATTAAATTCAATTAACAACTTAGGATATAAAGGTGGATTTAATACCGTAGAAATTTCAGAAGAAGGAAAAATAGTACAAGACGCAGACAGAATAGATAGTATAGGAGCTATTGGAATTGCAAGATGTTTTGCATTTGGTGGAAAAAAAGGTAATACAATATACAATCCAGATATGGGAATTATCGAAGTAAACACTTATGAAGAATATAGAAACAAAGAAAGACATTCAATAAACCATTTTTATGAAAAATTATTAAAAATAAAGGACACAATAAACACAGAAACAGCAAAGATGATAGCGATTGAAAGAACAAAATACATGGAAGAATTCTTAGAAGAATTTTATAAAGAATGGGAAGGTCAAGCATAATAAGACTTAAGGGGAAGTTTAAGAATGGATTCATACAAGACATTAAAATTTGTTTTAAAGCCTATATTTAAAATATTATATAGACCAACAATAATAAATAAAGAAAAAATTCCAACAAAAAAAGCATTTATATTCGCAGGAAATCATAAAAACGCTCTAGACCCAGCATTAGTAGCTCTATCAACAAAAAGAACAGTAAGATTTTTAGCAAAGAAAGAACTATTAGAAGGAAAAACAAAACTATTTTTCAAAGCAATTAAAGCGATACCAGTTGATAGAAAGCATACGAGCGTAAGTGCAGTCGATGCAGCAATAAAAATATTAAAAGACGATGGAGTAATAAGTTTATTTCCAGAAGGAACACGCAATAAAACAAATAAAATTTTATTACCATTTAAATTTGGAGCAGTATCAATGGCACAAAAAACAAAATCACCAATAGTACCATTTGCAATAACTGGAGATTACAAACTATTTAGAAAAGGAATAAAAATAGAGTTTGGAGAACCAATCGATATAAGCAAAATGGAATTACAAGAAGCAAACGAATATTTAATGCAAAAAGTTGAAGAATTAATAAAAAAGAACATAAATGGAGTAAAACAATGAGACATGTTTTTATAGTAAATAAATTTTCACTAAATAAAAAATTAGATACAATATCTGAAAGAATAAAAGAAGTTTGCAAAGAATTGAAAATAGATTATGTTATAGAAACTATAACAAAAGACAACTTAATGAAAGACGCTTTAAAAAAATATTTAAATAGCAAAAATATAATCATCGCAGTACGGAGGAGATGGAACCGTAAACAGAATTTTAAACAACATAATGGGCAGTGAAAACTACTTAGGAGTTATACCAGTTGGCACCGGAAACGATTTTTATAAATCAATTTTAAAACAAAATACCGAAATGTACGAAAAAATAGATGTCGCTCAAATAAATGATAAATATTTTATAAATATTGCATGTTTTGGAATTGATGCAGACGTTGGAAATAATACTAAAATAATAAAAAACAAATTAATTCCAATCAAACAAAGATATAATGCAAGTCTTATATATACCTTTTTTAAATACAAAAACAAAGAAGCAGAATTCACCAGCAAAGAAGAAAAACAGCAAGGAAAATTTACAACAATAGTCATAGCAAATGGAATGTACTATGGTGGAGGATTTCAAATTGCACCAAACAGTAAATATAACGATGGATTATTGGACATTTATTATGCTAAAGACATGAAAAAATATAAATTACCAGTCCTTATCATAAAAATAAAAAAAGGCACACATGAACAATCAAAAAGCATAAACAAATTTCAAACAACAGAAATAACCATAAAGTTAAAAGAACAAACCGTATGCAACATAGATGGAGACGAAATTACAGACACAAATTTTAAAATTAAATTACTTCCACAAGCAATAACTTTATATAATAATCAGGAATTAATAAAAAAAGTTTTAGGATAAAATAATAAATTAGTCAAGTTAATTGCACCTGAATGTAGAAAAAAGTGGAAATTAGAGATAAAATTGAATTATAAATAATTGAAAGTGAGGAATTGTTATGAATAAAATATTATCATTTATTATAAATGAAAAAAATGAATTTTTGTTGCTTTTAGGAAGCGATAAAGATCCACAATTTAAAAGATCTTTTTGGTATGTTGTTACTGGAGGATGTGAAGATGAAGATTCATCCTTAAAAGAAACTGTAAAAAGAGAAATAAAAGAAGAAACCAACTTAGATGTATTAGAATCTACATATTTAAATTGGATATTTAAATATAAATCCTTAGGAAATGATTGTATAGAATATGTTTTTATTTCTAGAGTTAATGATACTGATATTATTTTGAATGAAGAAAGCATAGACTATAAATGGTGTACATTAGACGAATTTGTTAATTTAATTCAATGGTATGGAGATAAAGTTTTACTAAATAAAGTATTAGAAGAAGCCATAAACAATAAAATTTATTTTAAAAATGAAAAAATAGAAAAAATTAATTAAGTATGTTTAAGTATGTTTAATTATATTTAAAATTTATGATTATCGATATATATATTCTAAAATGGTATAAAAATAGAGTGAATAAGTATTTATAAACTTATCCACTACAAAACTTAACAAAGAATCAATAAAAAAGTACTATTTCTAAATTGCTTAGAAAATAGTACTTTGTTCTTGTTTGGCTATTATTGAATTCTATTGAATTTTATTAAAACAGCCATTTGATGGTCGAGGCGACAGGGATCGAACCTGCGACCTCATGGTCCCAAACCACGCGCGCTACCAACTGCGCTACGCCTCGAAGTTAGTTTAAAAATGGTGAGCCAGGAGGGATTCGAACCCCCGACCTACGGCTTAGAAGGCCGTTGCTCTATCCTGCTGAGCTACTGACCCATTTGACTAACAATATAAGTATACTCACTTATGTGAAAAAAGTCAACTATTTTACTAAAATATTATAAAAAAATAGATTTGACAATAAGATACCATAATGGTAAATTTATAAAGAATACATAAATTGGAGGAAATTTATTTAATGCAAGATACAAATGATAAAATGAATGAATTGATGGATGCATTTAATAAAAAGTTAAAAACTAGAAGAATATTATTAATGTCTAAATATACAGATATCACAGAAGCACCAATCAGCGTACAGGATGAAATATATACAATACAGACATTATTAAATATATTAGAAGTATCAGAATCGGATTATACAACGGAAAAAGTAAAATCTTCAAATGAAATAGAAATAAATGTTACATTAAGAGAAGAATATGAAAATAATCTGAAAAAATTTGATATTTTTAAAGAAATGAACTCATCAGACGTTTCAGAAAAAGATGAAAGCGAATATATCAAAAAAGAACAAGAAAAAATCAATAAAATACCAGTAAATCAATACACAATAAGAAAACAATTAATAGAAGAAAAATATCCAAACATCGAAAATGCACCACAAAGTATAATTGATGAATATAAAAATCTAGAAATTTTAATAAAGATGATTAATGAATCTAATAATGATGGGATTGAAAAAGAAGAAGCAGAAGATCAAACTAAAATTGATGTAAAAAATATAAAAATTTATAATTCAATATTGAAAATCAATAAAACATTACAAATTATAAATTCAAGACATTTACAACCACCAAAAAAAGTGATTGATGAAGCAATTGATAAAAAAATAGATGAACAAATAAATTCAATTCCAAATGATAGAGAAGAATTAAAAAGAAAAATCAGAGAAAATGAATTAAGGATAGATGCAATAACAAAATCATCAAAAATGATTTCGGATATAGATCAAACAATAAATATAAATACTGAAATTAAAAATTCAGTAAATCAAGAAACTAAAGAGCAATCAGCTTCAAGACTATTAGAATCTCTGAAAGCAAAGATTGAAGAACAATTAAAAACAAAAACAGAACAAAATATTACAATACTAAATCCAGAAATAAAAGTAGAACAAAACATTAACATATCAGAACCACAAATTAAAGTTGAAAATACGCCAGCTCCAATAGTTGAAGAAATAAAAATCGAACTAACAGAGGAGCAAATAATTGATATCATTGATACAGAACATGATGAAACAAATATAATAGAACAAATATACCAAGCACATTTCAAAACAGAAATCAAACCTGACAAAGATGGTATAATTGTAGCAAAATCAGTACCTGTTGAGAAAAAAGAAACTAAAGTAGAGGAAAAGAAACCACAAACACCTGAAAAAGTAGTAATGGCAGTACAAACTTTAATAAAAGGACAAGAAAAAACTTTAATTTCTCCAGAATACATTAATGAGACACAAAAAGCAGAAATATTTAAAAAAGTGGACAAAGATATTAAAGAAGAAAAAGTCTCAGTAAATCCAGTAAAGACAATAACAAAAAAAGATTTAGAAGCAATATACGGACAAAGAAAAAATGAACCAGGATTTTATGAAGCAATTGATATAGTTAATGAAGCACTAGAAAAAGATAAAAAATAAAACAAAAGAGGGTTAATATGAAATTAGCTTATAGACAAGCATGTAGTGAAGTAATTGAAGTACTAAAACATACAGACTATTCAATAATAAACAATATTCCAATTACATTTATTAAATTTTTAAAAGTAAATTCAGATATGTATTATAAATCAAATATTGATTTTACCTCAGAAGATTGGGCAAGCCAAATAAAGCCAGAAACCGGGTATTTATTATCAATAATGTACAGGGATTATGCAATAAATATGAGAGAAAGAGCCATATTGATGGGTTTGGAAGAAATAAACAAACAAGACATCATGGACAGAAAAGCTCAATTTGCAAAAAAAGAAGAAGAAAGCAAAACACAAAAATTTACTTCAAATGAAACATTATCAAAAAGAGAACCAATGGACCTAGCACTAATAGACAAAGTTCCATGGTACAAAAAATTATATAAAAGAATATTCAAATTATTCAAAAGCAAAGAAGATAGACATGCATTTTAATAAAAATCCGGGAGATTCCCGGATTTTTTAAAATTCAAGTATTGACTTTTTAATAAAAAAAGATTAAAATTAAAAACATAAATGCGGATGTGGCGGAATTGGTATACGCGCTGGTCTTAGGAACCAGTGCCAACGGCGTGGGGGTTCGAGTCCCTTCATCCGCACCAAAAAAGTATCCGTTCTAACTATTTAGAACGGATGATATGAAAATCAATCAGTAATGGTTGATTTTTTTTTATGCAAAAAAGTCATTCAATGTTTAAAGAAAATGAAAGTAATTAAAGAAGATTTGTAATTTGAGAGAAACTGAAAGAAAAGCCCCCAATTTAAGTATATTGATAATAAATAATAAAAATGGTATAAAATTATCGTAAAGGAGGCAATTTTATATGAGTATAATAAATTCTTATGATACAAGTGAGGAGATAGTTAAAGCAGGAATTCTTACTAAGGGACAAAGAAGATTACCTAAAATAGCAATTGTATGTTTTAAAAAAGAATTAATTGATTATATAAAAGATGAAGATGATTACATGGAATATAGTGATTTGAATGTACTAGGGGATTCCATTAAGTTGTATAAAACTCAAAGAAATGGTAAAGACATTTTAATATATAGAACATTATTAGGTGGCTCAGCTACCGTTGGTATGATGGAAGAATTACATGCACGTGGTGTTGATAAATTTATTGTGTTTGGTTCATGTGGAGAATTAACTTCTGATTTAAAAAATGGAGCTTTCGTAATACCAAATGAAGCATATAGAGATGAAGGTACAAGTTATCACTACTTACCAGAATCAGATTTTGTAAAAATAAAGTCATATGAAAAATTGGTAAACATATTTGAAGAAGAAAAGATTGATTATGAAATAACAAAAGTATGGACTACAGATGCTTTGTATAAAGAAACCGTTAACAAAGTTGAAAATAGATTGAAACAAGGATGTAAGGTAGTTGATATGGAGTGTGCATCCATAATGGCATTAGCTGAAAACAGAAAATTTGAAGCATATCAGTTTTTATATAAAGATGATACCTTGGCAAATAATGAATGGAAAATTAAATCATTACAACAGAACAGATTTGAAATATTAGAAGTCTGTTTAAATATTGCTTTAAAAATTGCAGATAAAATATGAGTGTGATTTTAATAAAATATATAAGTGAATAAGTATAAAACGAATTAATCCAAGGTTTAAAATAAAAGAGGGTGATTGAAATATCTCATATGCTAAAGCACATAAAGTAATCATAAAAATATTACTTTTCTAGTTTTCGATTATTATAATAAATTACATAATAGACAAATCTTAAGATTTATGTTACAATATATATGTATCATGTTGTATATGTTCCAAAATAATTTATTGAGGAGGATAACAAAATGGGAAAAACAGCAAAAATTATTAAGGCATTTGCTATGATGGCAACACTGATGTTCTGTGCATGGTCAACTGTGCGGATTGTAAAAGCTGTACAGTTTAATATGAACTGCACTCAGTACATCAAGAGAGCGGCAGATGCTAACACCGTCGAACTCGCAAAGGAAGAACTTGCAAAAGCAATTTCTTATGCAGAGAGAAACAACTTGACAGAAGGTGTTGTGTCGATATTTCTCCAGCAGCCTAAAAATGATATAGGATACTGGTACAAAAATCTGACAGATGCATATACCGAACTTGAAAATCTATCTGAAGATGCAACTTCTCTTGAAAAAACAAATCTTCTTATGAAGTTAAGAGAATCATTAACGGATGAAAAACAGTCCGGTGTTTACGTCACAATGCCATACGGAATAAGTATTTACCCTAAGAATGTTTTCTATTTTTGGTGGGGATTACTATCGTCTATTTGTTGTTTAGGTTCCTTGATTCTGTTATTTGTCTCTTGGTGGTTTAATTGGGACTAAAAGGAGACAGAATTGTCTATTACCCCCTGTGAAAGCAGGGGGATTTTTTATAGTATCTTATTGAATTTTGTTTAAATAAAGCTTTAATAAAGAAAAAATTGATTTTTATAGAAATTTTCAATAGAGCCAGTAAGCTGCAAATATATAAGTTGTTGGCACCACAAAAGAGTTCTTCGGAACTCTTTTTTTGCAATCATTACTAAAAATAAATCATTGTAAATAAAAAATCATTATGAGATAATATGAGCATAGGAGAACAAAAGATGTTATTAGAGAGTTTTATAGCAATGTATGGAATTTCTTTTTTTGCGACAAAAGCAATATATACAAAATTAGACAAGTCAAAAGAAATTCGTGAAGAAGCTTTAAATCAAGGTTTATATCACATAACTAGTGAGGAAAATTGTGATAAGATATTAAAAAGTGGACATATAAAGCCAAGTAATATAATTTCATCATTAGGCAGAAGGAAAACATTTTTCTTTGCAGGAACACCGAATTTTGATGCTCTATCTCAAAATGTAAGTATAACTCAATACGAATTTAATGCAATAAAAGTTAAACCAACAGAAGAGCAGCTAAAACAGTATAAAGTAAGAAAATATAGAGATAATGCAGTAATATATGACGGGCAATGCAATTTAGATGATAAGCAAGTAGAAAAAGTAAAATTGGTTTTAGATATTGATAAAAATGGAAAAGTTTTTTCTAGAGAAAAAGGAAAAGACGAAGATTATCATCCAAGCAAAGAACTTTTAGAAAAAATAAATTTATCTAAAACAGGAAGATTTAAAAATTCAATAATTCAAGTAGGAAAATATTTGGGGTCAATTGCAACAGGTATGTTAGAAATGGGAAAAGATGCAATCAATAATGTTTTTCCAAGAAAAGCAGAACCAAAATTATTAGCAGAAAAAAATCATGAAATAGAAAAAAGCGAAAAAGAAAAATATTTAGATTCATTAAGAATGCCAGAAGAAGTCATCAGAGCAAGCGAAAGAGCTGGGATAGAATACGCAAAAACAAAAGAAGAAAAAGAAAAAAATAATGACAAAGACCAATTAAGAGAAGTTGACTTGTTGGGAGATGTATATGAAAAAAATTAGTAAAATATTAATATTAGGAGGGCCGGGTTCTGGAAAGACTACATTGGCAAACAAATTAAAAAAATTATTCGAATTGCCAATTATAAACCTAGATAATATAAATTATAAAAAAGACTGGATTTCAAGGGATAAAAAAGAAAGAGATAATATCATTCAAAGAAAAATAAATGAAGATGAATGGATTATGGAAGGTGTATATAAATCAACCCTAAAGCAAAGGGCAGATGTTGCTGATTTAATTATATTTTTAGAACATCCTACATATTATTTGATATTTCGAATAATAAAAAGATACATATGTAATTTTGGAAAAGAAAAGAAAGAGTTAGATGGATGTAAAGAGAGATTAAGCTGGAATTTTATAAAATATACATTGCTTTTTAATTCAAAGAAAAAAAGTATATATGAAATACTTAATAAAGTTGAAAATATAGATAACAAATTAATTATATTCAAAAATGTTAGAATTTATTAAAGAAAAGAACAAATCAAAAAGAAATTAATAGAAATTGGAGAGGAAGTTAAAAAAGTCGAATACAAAAAATATACACGTATGACTGTTATAGCCCAATTCTAATGTATAAATTAACGATTGGTGATTATAAAATAACTAATTCCAATTTCTAGAAGTTCAAGAAGAATCTGGAGAGAGTGGACTTAGGTCCGATATTCAGATATAATAATTAATTCAGAAAAAGCGATGCTAATGCATCGTTTTTTTTTGATAACAATCAACAATAAAAAAGAGCACTCTATTCAGAGTGCTGTATGAAAAAAATTATAAAATCTTTGGAACTTCGCGCTCAAAGTCATCTAATTCCTCTATCAATCGTGGAAAAACATAACTGAACTTTGCTTTCTTCCTAAGTTCTTTCCTGTTGGATATATCTCTAAATCCTAGGAAATTTGCTAGGATTACCAATTCTACAATTTCTAGCTCCGGCATCATGTGATTTATTTTATCATAACATGATATGTGCAGAACTTTTTTTGTACTAATTGATACAAACTGATCAACTGCAGAAGCTTTGGAAATGAAAATATCTGAAGAACCAGACATTCCACTTTTCTCGAATATTTTGTGGTATTCGAGAAATTTATCCTCATCTTTCTCGTACATTTGCTTTATGCATCTACGAACATCTCTGTCATAGAGCAAAGCATAAAACAAATCGTTATAATTTGGGTCACAGCCTTTTATTACATTGATTTTTATCTTTTTCTCGTAGGTATCTAGCTTGAACCCCACAATCGAGTGGTGATTTTTAGATGTAGAAGCCCATGGTGCTTCTGCATTAAATTTCAGACACTTCCGAATCATTCCTCCACGAAAGATTCCATTGTGAGCTTTTTTAATTAAACTATCTACTTTTTTCATAAAAAGTCCTTTCTTGCGCAATCGCACTTTAAAAAATAAAATAAAATTAAATAATAACTACAATAAAATTATATCAATAATAAAATATTAATTCTATAATATAAAAAATAAATATAAATTTAACACAATTATTTTGAATCGGAGGAAATAAATTATGAATTATCAAGAATTAGAAATCAAGATATTAAACATCGATAAAGAACAAATCAAAAAGAAATTATTACAAATAGGAGCAGAGTTTAAAAAAAGTCGAATACAAAAAATATACACGTATGACTGTTATAGCCCAATTCTAATGTATAAATTAGCGATTGGCGATTATAAAATAACTAATTCAAAAAATTCTTTACAAAAACTAATAAACATTATTTCTTACATCAAGCCAACATTTACTCAAGAAGAAAAAATATTTTTTAAAGAATTACTTGGAAATGAAGAAATAGATAAATATATAGAAACTAATATAAATAACATTGATATTTCAAAACTAGAAGATGAAAATCTACTTAAGATCATTGAAGATACAGGAAATAGATTTTTCAAATGGATTAGATTAAGGCAAGATGGTGAAAAAGTAGAAATAACAATAAAATACATATACAGCAATAAAGCAAATTATCAAATAGATGATGTCAAAGAGATAGAAATTAACACAGACAATTTTGAAGTAGCAAATAAACTCATTGAAGAAATGGGATATTATAGAAAAAAACTAGCAGAGAAGAAAAGAGACAGTTATTCATATAGAGGCATGGATATAGAAATAGATGAATGGCCACTTTTAGAACCATATATCGAAATAGAAGGACCAAGTGCTGAAGAAATATATGAACTAGCAAAATTGCTAGGTTATTCAAAAGAGCAAACAAGAGTAATGAATACAGAAGATGTATATCTTGAAAAAGGCATAGACTTATCAAAATATGAAGAAATGACATTTAATATACAAAAATAAAAAAGCGATGCAAATGCATCGCCTTTTTAAATGGAGCCAATAGGCAGAATCAAACTGCCGACCTACGGGTTACGAATCCGTTGCTCTATCGACTGAGCTATATTGGCAAAACTAAAATAATTATATAACAAAAAATAAAAACAATCCACAAATTGTTCTAAAAATGTGGATTGTTTTAAAAAATATAGTAAAATATAAAAATTAATTATTGAAAAAAGCTAAATAGCCTCTATAAGCAGTATAAATATCATATTTACTAGTCAATTCATAAGGTGAATGCATTGATAAAACTGGAACGCCACAATCAATAACATCAACACCACGATTAGCTAAAATATAAGCAATAGTACCGCCACCACCAACATCAACTTTACCAAGTTCAGTAATTTGGAACTTAATGTTGTTGTTATTAAATAAAGTTCTAATTTCAGAAACGAACTCAGCATTAGCATCAGAAGCATTGTATTTTCCACCAGAACCAGTATATTTATTTAAACTCATACCATGTCCCATAAAACCACCATTATCCATATCAGAAACATCAGAATAAAGAGGATCAACACCCGCATCAACGTCAGCAGAAAGCATCTTTGAGTTACAGAAAACCTTATCAAGTAAGTTAGGACGATTAATACCTAACTTATTCAAAAGTTCAGCAACAAAAGTAGCAAAAACATTTGATTCCATACCAGTATTACCCATACTACCAATTTCTTCTTTATCAGAAAATAAGCAAATTGCTGTTTTCTTAGGATTATTAACATTTAGAATAGCTCTTAAAGAAGTATAAACACAAACTTTATCATCCTGTCCATAACCAGCAACCATAGATTCATCAAAACCAGCAGTTCTAGCTTTGAAAGCAGGAACGATTTCAAGTTCACTGCTAATAAAATCTTCTTCAGTAATACCATATTTTTTATTTAAAATTCTTAAAATATTTAATTTTACTGCATCTTTTTCTTCTTCACCATTATCTTTAACGGCAGGAATATTTCCAATAGCTAAATCCAGTTTTTCCCCAGGAATAGCTTCAGAAAGTTTTTTAGAAGCTTGATCCTTAGCAAGGTGAGGAAGCAAATCAGTGATAACAAAAACAGGATCAGAATCATCTTCACCAATTTTAACTGTAATTTTCTCACCAGACTTAGTAAATATAACTCCGTGAATAGCAAGAGGAATTGTAGTCCATTGATATTTCTTAATACCACCATAATAATGAGTGTTTAAGAAAGCCATATTACCAGCTTGATATAAAGGGTTAGGCTTCAAATCAAGTCTAGGAGAATCAGCATGAGCACCAATAATATTGATACCATTTTCCATAGAATCCTCACCAATAACAGCTAAAAATAAGTTTTTACCTCTATTAACAAAATAAACTTTATCACCGACTTTAAGTTCAGTTTTTGAAGAAATGTCAACAAAACCATTTTCTTGAGCGATTTTTAGGGAAGTATCAACAATCTCCCTCTCTGTTTTTGAATGATTCAAAAAATACATATATTCATCAGCAAACTTAAAAATATTGCTTTTATCATCATCAGAAATATTAATCCAACCAGATTTATTTTCATATAATAAATTATCCATAATATCATCCTTTCTTTTGTGCGATTTAATAAAGTTATATCATAAGAAAGTCAAAAAATAAAGATTTGCTTTATTAATTAATTTTTTGTATAATTATGACGATAAAAAGAGAGGAAATTTGCATGAGTAAGAAAAATCAGAAGAGAAAGGTGAAAATAGAAAAACTTAACGAAGAAGATGCAAAAGTTTTTGAAAAAGCAGAGAAAATAGTAAAAATGTATAATAAAAAGAGAAACACTGCAATACTAGCAGCAATAACAATACTAGCTGTTTTAGCAGCAATTGTAATCGTATTTTCTACAATATTCGCAATAATGAATTTCAATAACACAAATATTATAAAAGGTGTATCAATTTTAGGCGAAGATGTATCAAATTTATCAAAAGCTGAAGCAATAAATAAGATAAATCAAAAAATATCTGAAAGAATTACAACAGATATAGTATTAAAACATAATGAAGAAACGTATAGTTTCTTACCAGAACAAGTAGAACTAAAATTCAATGTAGAAGAAGCAGTTGAAAAAGCCCATGAATTAGGAAGAAATGGTGATATATTTACAAACAACTTTACTATATTAACAACAGATAGAAATAAACAAGATTTCAATGTAAACGTAACAATAAATCAAGACAAGTTACAAGAATTAATGAACGAAATAAATGAAAAATTTGCAGACGGAATAAAGCAACCAACTTACAGCGTAGACGGAAATACATTAACAATAACAGCTGGAACAACCGGAGCAATTGCAGACGTTAGTAAATTAGCCAATTTAATAGTAGAAAAAGAAAAAGCAAATGAATTTTCTACAGATTCAATTGAAATACCAACAACACAAAAAGAGCCAGATGCAATCGACATAGACAAAGTACACAATGAAATCTATAAAAGCCCAGTAGATGCAACATTTACCAAAAATCCATACAAAATAACATCATCTGAAACAGGATTAGATTTTGCAATAAGCGTCGATGAAGCAAAAGAAATGCTAAAAGAAAACAAATCAGAATATAAGATAAAATTAAAAACTCTATATCCATCAGTAACAACTGATTCAATAACAGCAGAAGCATTTCCAGACTTAATAGCATCATTCAGTACAAGTTTTGCATCAAGTAATGCCAATAGAGCAACAAATGTAATATTAGCAACAGCCAGATTTAATGGAAAAGTAATAATGCCAGGTGAAAAATTATCATTCAACTCAACCGTTGGTAAAAGAACACCTGCCAGAGGATATAAAGAAGCAGCAGTATATGTAAATGGTGAAACAGGAACAGATTATGGCGGAGGAATATGCCAAGTATCAAGTACACTATACAATGCAACATTAAGAGCAAATTTAGGAATTAGTGACAGAAGTAATCACATGTTCACAGTTGGATATGTACCAATCGGAACAGATGCAACAGTATCATGGGGAGCACCGGATTTTGTATTTAAGAACACAAGAAACTATCCAATCAAAATCGTAGCAACATCAGCAGGCAGAGTCGTAAATTTCAAAATTTATGGACTAAGAGAAGATGCTGATTATGATATTGAAATAAAATCAACAAAAACTGGAACAATTCCATTTAAAACAACATACACAACAGATCCAACATTACCAAAAGGAACAGAAAAAGTAATACAAAAAGGATCAAATGGGTCAACTTCAATAACTTATAAAATCTATAAGAAAAACGGCGCAACCGTTAAAACAGAAGTGTTATCACGCGACAGTTACAATCCACACAATCAAATAATTGCACGCGGAACAAAATAAAAAATATTAAAATAAAACCAAAAACCAGGAAAATTATAACAATTTTCCTGGTTTTTAAAATGAATTCTTTCCACGATATATAAGAAATAAAGAAGATAATGAAAATAATATGACAGAAATATGAATTCAAAATAAAATATAAAACTAAGAAAAAATAAAAATAAATCCACCATCTTTTACATGTAACAAATAAATAAACAAATTGTAACAAAAAAAGCTAAAACATATGTCCGATTAAGGAAAATTTAACTTATTAAAAACACCCATATTGTCAAAACAACACAGATATTAGAAGATATATGCAACAAACAAAAACAGATTAAGGAGATATCTATGTTAAAGGGAAGCAATAAACTAAAAAAAGTTATTTTAGCAATATTAAGCATAGTTGCAATCTTAGGAATCGCAACAACAGCAAACAAAATAGCAAACAATCAAAAAGCTAAAATAATGCCAGCATCAACACATGTAACTGGCCAATATGACCTAGTACAACCAGGTGATGAAAATTTACCAGAGACACCAAATGTGCAATTCGATGCATATTTTTTAAATGACTCTGTCAAAACCAGAGGAGTACTTTTGGGGCCGATAAAAGGACCTGTTTTAACAAGCATACCAACAAAAGAATTATATATGGAAATAAAAGTACTAAGTGAAGGATATTTAAAAAATGGAAGAATAGAATTTGCAACAACAAATAGTAAATTCGTCGCTAATTTAGTACCAGATAATATAATAAATGGCCAATATATTGGAAATGTAAATTCGATATCATTAAAGAAGATAGATAATGGAACAATAAGAGTAGTTAGAGGAGAAGTACACCCTAATGTAGAAAATAAAGATTATTTATATAGAACAGACAATAGAGTTAAATTAACTGGAATTTATGTAGATAATCAAGGAAGAGAAACACCTATATCAAAAACTGTAAATTATGCAGTAGAAAATCTTTATGGAGAATTAACGGCTGTAGATGTTAGTGAAAACTACTATACAAATCCTCAATTCTATTATACAGCTGGTGGAATTCCAAAATTAAATTTTTCAATAAGATATAATACATTTTTATATAGTAAACTAGGTGAGGATACAAAGTTATTCGGACAGTTAAGCAACACATTAAAAACTAATGAATACAAAATAAAAGATGTACCAAAATTTAACAACTATCAAGCTGAAAGTATAAATGCTTCATACCTTAGTAGATATGGTACGGTAGTAGAAATAGCGTCTGAATTTGATAAAGAAAAAAATACATTTTCAATAATTAATAATGATATTAATTTAATGAGCAAAACGATAACAATAAACATAATTTATCCAAAGGAATCAGGGGCAACAGCAGCTACAGAAACATTAACAATAAATGGAGAATTCCAAGAAACATGGCATAATTCAAATTCTACAGAAACAAAATCCAATTTATTAAAAGATATAAAATATGCAACAATACGAGGATCAAGAGCATCAAATGAACCATATAGACATTATTATATAGCTGTTATCAATGCTCCAAACGGTGAAAACGTATATTCGAGATATGAAGGTGCAAAAAATTTACCAAGATATCAGGAATATAAAGTTAGATGGTTACCATATGAAGAAAATTCAACATCAACACTTGTAGAACTAACCGAAGCACAAGGACAAAAAGGGGACAGGTTAGACTCAAAGGAAGCAGGAAAAAATGGAGTAGATTTAAGCAATTATGTGGAATATACTGGAATATCTTTTACCTACAATTTAGATAGATTACAGGAAAATTCTTTAATAGAAGTTTATGATGATGACACGGGTGAATTAATAAATACATTTAATAAGGATAATATTATCCAATATAATAATGATAATAAATATGAATATAGTAGAGGAATAAAGAATATAAAGGTTGTTATAAAAAATATTCCGATAGATAAAGCTCACAATATTAATATTACCCACTATAAGCGAATTGATGATGAAAGATTAGCGAAAGATACTGAAATAAATAAAATACCAAATCGTGCAGATATTTGGTCGTCAATGAACCAAAAAACAGAAAAAAATAGTAGTATGTGGAAGACTCATCACACGACATATATTTCTAGAGATGAACCAACAGTAACATTTAGTATTCCATTAAATCGTAGTAAAAGCATAGAACAAGCAGAATATTATGGTGAAGATACTTCTACAATAGAAAATTCAGTGGGATATTCTATGAAGGTTAATTTTTCGAATGTAGGAAAAGAAGTTAGAATACAAGATAAATTTGGCTTTTTAATGGAAGACAATATCGAAGTAGATAAAAATAAACAGGGGTTAGATTTTATAAAATATAAAGGAATATATTTTTTTGGGGGACAGTATTTACATCAATATCAGAAAAATATGATACCAGATAATATATATGTAAAGGTATATAACCAAGCAACTGGTGAACTTATAAAAACATTTAATAAAGAAGAAATGATGGAATATAGTACAAAAGCATATTTTTATGATACTAAATTCAATAGAATAATGATTGATACAAATTATAACATGGATATAATCAATATTTTAGATATTGATCAAAAAGAATTAGTGAAGTATTTTGAAAAAAATGATTATTTAAATAACAAAAAATTCCTAATAAATAATCCACAATATTCTAGAATTGTTGAAAGTGGATTAGAATATAAAGATTTCAAGCAAGCCACAGTAAGCAGTAAAATGTATAATGTAAAAGTAGGAGCAACGGCTGAAGTGTCAGCACCAATAAGCACATATAATACAAGAAACATGGTTACGCAAAAAATAAATTTATCATCTCATTTAAATACTGAAGCTACGATAAATAGAATAGATAAAGGCTGGAAAAAAGGTATCATTTTAATAGAATATCCAAAAGATATAAAAGAAGTCGAGGTTTACTCAGCAGGTTCAAGTAATAAAGATGTAATAAAAGTATTAGGACATGAAAAATTTGAAAAAAATGGTATTAAATATTTAAAAATATTTATCGATGCTACAAGAGTGCATGAAGGAGGAACAATAAATCTTTTAACGAATTTAGTAGCAGACCCTTTTTCAACAGAAAACAATGTTACAGCTAAAGTATACTATTATAATAATATTCATTTTGAATATGAAAAAAGTACAAATGATATAGAAGATATCAATAATAATAATGATACAAGTGAAAAAATAGGTATTACCGAAATGCCAATTAAAATAATTGGACCAGATACACTAATTGTTAGACAACAATTAACAGATTTTAATACAAAAGGAGATGTAGTAAATTCACCACTAGTAGGAACAATAGAAAGTAATGGTACTGGAAAGGCTAGAGTTAATATTATTTTAGCTAACAGATGGGCACCATCAGTTTCAAACATAAAAGTTTTTGGAAGAATACCATATAAGGGGAATAAAACACCAGTTACTAACCAAGATTTAAATTCTACATTTACCGCCGGTTTAAGTGGACCAATAATGTTACCAGACGAATTTAAAAATAAAGCAAGAGTATATTATTCTGAAGAAGATAAAGAAAGTACAATAGATATAAATGATACATCCTATAATTGGAAAGAATACGCAGAAGGTAATCCTAACAATATAAATTGGAATAATGTAAAGCATTTTTATATTGATTTAGTTGATATTAAATTTGAGGCTAAAGAAACTAAAGTTATTAAATATGATGTAAATATTCCTATAAATGCACCAGTGAACGTACAATCATATGCAACAGTAGCAGCTACTTTTAATTTAAATACATTGAAAGATGGAGATATAGTATCAAAATCAGAAGCAGATAAAGTTGGGGTACAACTAGTAAAGAAATATGATTTAACTATAAATTCATTAATAAAAGGAAATAAAAATCCAATAGAAAATACAATATATAAAATTGAAAACAAGAAAACTGGAAGTCAAAAAACGTCAATAACAATAATGACATCAAATGAAGGCATTGGAAAAACTCAAAATTTAACTGTAAATGAAGAATATAGATTAACAGAAGAAAGTATAAATCCAGACTATACAACAGAGAAAACAGCAGTGGATTTTAAAGTAATTAATCAATCAGATGGAACTTTAGCGTTAGAAATTCAAAAGTCTGGAAATATCGTTGATACTAAGATTATACAGCCTACTGAAACATCAGCTGGTAATGCAGTAATAAATATGGAATATTTGCAGAAATATTCATTAACATTAAATAAGCTGGATAAAGAAACAAATGAACCAATAAAAGATGTTAAATATATACTAAAAGAAACAAATAAAGCTAACTCTAGAGAAATTGAAGGTAGAACTAATGAACAAGGAGAAGTGGTATTTGCCAATTTAAATCCAGGTGTCAATTATACATTAAAAGAGGAAACTCCATTTCAATATTACACAACTCCAGATATAACTTATGAAGTAAGAGAAAACAATGGTATTTATTCAATAGAAACAACTTCAGGAACAGTGGATTCAAAGAGCATTGTTCAAAAAAATCAAGGTCAAAATGATGCAAGAATTACTTTGGTTAGTGAGAAAATAAAAACATATTCAATAAAAATAAATAAGTATAAAAAAGGTGAAGAACAAAAATTATCTAAAGCTTATTTTTATATAACTGGAGATGGAATTAAATATTCAAAAATTATAGAGACAAATAATGAAGGTGTTGCAACATTAGATGGTTTATATCAATATATTGAAGGAAAAGAATATTCTTCTGAATATACAATTAAAGAATTATCTCCGCCAGAAGGCTATAAGAAATCAGAAGGAACATTAAAATTTAAAGTAAAAAGAAATGATTTAGGACAACTAGAATTAATTGTATTAGAAGATACTTTAACTAGAAAGAAGACTACAGCGACTGAACAAAGTAATGGAATTTCAATAGAAAATAATATTGTGAATATTGATATTGAAAACGAGATATTATCTAAAGTTGAAAAGAAAGCATTGTTTAAATTAGTAAAAAAAGATGGCAAAACTAACGAAAATTTATCTAATACAAAATTTGCAATTTATAGAGTTGAAAATGATGGAAGTGATACAATTGCATTAGACATATCAGGAAATAAAATTGGAGAATTAGAAAGACATCAAAATATACCGAATGGAGAAGGCTATGTTGTAAAAACTAACGAACAAGGTGAAATTTTGTTAGAATTGCCTAAAGGAAAATATAAATTTATTGAAATTGAAGCACCAGATTATAAATATGATTTACCTAGTTCAGAAGCTGAGAGAACACATTATTTTACAGTTAAAGGCAATAAGAAAACTTATAAATTAGTTGAAAACGAAAATATTAAAAAGGTTCTAAAAGAAAGTTATGGGCCAGGAGAAGGAGAGATTGATTCAACATATGTAAATGGTAAAACAATACATTATAAGCTAGATAAAGAAGGTGAAAAATATCATTTAAGATTCTTTGATAATAAATTTAATGTAACAAAAGACATTGAATTAAATTATGTTGGAAATGATTTTTTAGTATATTCTATAGGAAATAATGGGATTATATATATTATCTCGGGACAAAAAATTATAAAATTCAGTGATGATGGAACTTGTATAGGTGAATATTTGCTAAACCATAATGGAATGGAAAATAGAACTTATGGGTTATTAAGAAAATCAACATTGTTTGGAAATAGAATTTTTGACAATAATAAAGTTATAGTAAATAGATGGTCATTTAGTGGAATTTATAATATTGACACAGGTGAAATATTAAGGACTCCAGTTGGAAATAACAAATGGAGAATGGAATTTCAAATAGAAAAACCTAGTTATAAAGATGGATTTATTAGATTAGATATACATAGAAAATTATCAGAAAATAGTATGGGGGTAATAAATATATATGATAATAATATGAATTTAATAAAAGAATTCCCTGTTAAGTTAGGACAATATGAAAGTAATATAGGGCCTAATAGAAGAAATAATTTTGAAGAATTTCATGAAGATGCCGAAGGAAATATCTATATAAATAGTTATATAGATAATAGCATGGAAGATCAGATAGAAGTGTTTAATAGAGAAGGTAATTTACAAAAAACAATTCAAAAACCACTTGAATATTTTAAAGTATTACCAGATGGAAAAATATATTTTTACGGATTTGATGGAACAAAAAATAAAGTTATTTTAACTGATAACAATGGAAATAAATTAGCTGAAAAAGAACTAGAAGGTAATAATGTAAAACTTGATACATTAAAAATTAACGCCGATGGTTCAATAGAATATTCAGATAATAATCAGAATTTAATAACCCATAAAATAGACCTTATCGAAGAAGCCTCTACAGAAGAACAACAATCAGAATTAGTAGTAACAAACAATTGGAAAAAATTCAAAATAACAACATCAGCAGGAGAACATGGAAGTATTTCAGGAGCAGGCGAAACACCATATGAAGAAGTAGAAATCTATTCAAATGCAACAAAAGAAATAACAATAACACCTGAAGAAGGTTATAGAATTAAAAAAGTAACTATTAATGGAGCAACAGTTCCAATCACTTTAAACAGTGATAACAAAACAATGACAATAACAAAATTTGAAAATATGACAGAAAATAAAGACATCAAAGCAGAATTTTCAAATCAAGGTGTAACAATAAGAACAAACCATTATATAAAAGACACAACAACACCAGTATCACAAAGTGAAGTTCAAACTGTAGACATGGGAGAAAACTATACAACAGCTCCTAAAACACTAGCAAAATATGAGCTAGAAAAAAATGAAAGAGGCGAATATGTAATACCAACTAACGCTTCAGGAACAGTACCAGTAGTAACTAATCCAGCAGATAAAAGAGATATTGAAGTAACATATTATTACACAAAGAAAAAAGCAAAAGTAATAACAAAATATCTTTTAGACAAAGGTGATGGAAATACAGAAGAAATCAAAACACAAAATGAACAAACACTAGAAATAGATACACAATACACAACATCTTCAGAAGTAGGAAATCCAAAGTATGAATTAATAAGAGTTGATGGAAATTCAACAGGAACAATTGAAAATACAGATGATATAACTGTTACATATATTTACAGAGTAAAAAGAGCAAAAGTAATTGTAAAATATTTAGATGTAACAGAATCAGAAACAGGAACACCACTACCAAGTAATGACGGAGCAACAGTAGAAGATGTTGAGATAAATGGACAAGTTGATGATGCATATAGAACAACAGAAGCAAACAATGTTCAAGCAAATTACAGTTTAGTTGAAACACCAAGAAATGTATCAGGAACAATGACAATAGCACCAACAACTGTAGTTTATAAATATAGAAAAGTAGCGCCAACAATCAATAATATAAATGTAACAAAAGTTGGACCAAATAAAATAGCTTCAAAAACACAATTAAACACATACAACATAACATTCAATGTAAATTTATCAAATTACATTGGATCAGGAAGTGTAAAATTAACAGATAAGTTACCATATGGAATACACCATGAAGCAAGTGATGAATTAGCATCAGGATTAGCATTAGATGGTGGTGTTTATAATGATGCAACTAAAGAAATAGTATGGAATATTCCAATTTCTGATATAAGTTCATATAAACAATCTGTTGAAAGAAATGAAAATAACACAACAATTACTCAAGATGGAACAAGTGTTAATGTAACAATAAATAAAACAATATCAATTAGATATAAAGATTTACCAAATTACAATCAAGGTGAAGAAC
>ERZ772956.755-NODE-755-length-23222-cov-7.635473_pt1 | contig 23222 bp, 23 predicted proteins | sample MGYA00580683_ERZ772956 | MGnify/ENA primary metagenome ERZ772956 (study PRJEB29015, sample SAMEA2738077) | human oral metagenome | biome: human oral; feature: human-associated habitat; material: saliva | place: China | collected 2212 ... | reverse complement strand
CTGAAACTCAACCATCTATTAAAGGTGCTACTGTTACAGGTTCTGGTAAACCAGCAACAATGGAAACAGGATTAGTCGTAAACGTTCCAGACTTCATCGAAGCTGGCGAGTACTTAGAAGTAAACACTTCAGAAGGTACATACGTACGTCGTGCAACTAAATAATGAATAAAGAACAGAAACAGTTTGCGAATGCAAACTGTTTTTTTGATACGCTTGAGTTTCCATTTCAACCATCCTATGTTACACTAGCAAAAAGTGAACAAGAGGTGATAGAGATGAAAATTGCAGTAATGGGAGGAACTCCTGTTGATTCAAGATTAGGAAAGGAATTATTAGAAAAGCATGGCTTTGTAGATATTTTGCCAGTGCCTATTTCGAATAATCCGATTGAACAAACAACTTTTCAATCTTCATCAAGTGAATATCGAATGGCTTTTATGAGAGAAAAGGTTGAAGAACTACTAGCGGAATATGATGCCATTTTTGTTTATTGTAATTCTCTTAGCTCAGTAGTAGATTTTGATCAATTGTCGCAGGAGTATCATATGCCAATGATTACGCCAATGCAAATGTATCGTCAATTAGGAATGGATTATCAACAAGTGGCTGTAATGGCAGCAAACTCTCATGGATTAATGGGAGTAGAAAATAATTTATACAAAGCAAACCCTAGTTTACAAGTAATAGGAATTACGTTACTTGAATTAGTCAAATCCATTGAAGCCAATCTCTCACCTAAAGACATTGTGATAAAGTTTGACTTTAGCAGTTTATTTTCATTTTTTAATGGAAGCAATGTAGAAGCAGTTATTTTAGGATGTACTCATTTTCCATACATCAAAGAAGAATTAGAAAGTTTGACCAAACTCCCAATTATTGACGTAGGAGAATATATGGTCAGAACATTGAAAGAGAAATTAGTATAAAAGTTAAATAGAAAATATAGTTCAGTCTATATATTTTAAGGCTATGTAAAGGAGAAATCCCGATACATAGCCTTTTTTATTATATAAAAAATATTTTAAAAATCAGACTAAAGTCCGAGTGTTTTATTATTGACTTACTTTGACCAATATGATAAATTATACATGTGGTTAGCACTCGTCTTAGTCAAGTGCTAAAGAGAGGTGACCAAAATGTTAACCGATAGACAATTGCTAATCTTACAATCGATTATTCAACTATATACGGAAACATTAGAACCAGTTGGATCAAAGAAGTTGATGCAGCAAACGGGTTTAGCAGTTAGCTCTGCAACCATTCGAAATGAAATGATGAAACTAGAAGAGATGGGATATCTTGAAAAGAACCATTCCTCTTCAGGACGAGTTCCATCGAATCAAGGGTATCGCTACTATTTAGATAATATTTTACCCGTTCAGAACAGTCCAGTTTCATTAAGTATTCGAAATCAAATTCGTGAAACTTTCCAACAATCGACCATGGAAATTCAAAATGTCTTTAAAGTTTCGGCAGATATTTTGTCGACACTGACGAATTACACAACAATTTCCATTGGACCCGAAGTAAGGAGTGCTACATTATCCGGATTTCGACTCGTTCGACTAGGGCTAAACCAAGTGATGGCGATTTTAGTCATGAGCAATGGTTTAGTTGAAAATAAAGTTTACTCGATTCCAAGTGCGATTGATGATTCCGACTTAGATAAAGTCGTTCGAATCATTAATGAGGAATTGATTGGCTTGCCACTAGAAACAGTTCTACAACGATTGAAGTCTGATTTACCAGCTTTAATGAATCGATATATGAATTCTCAAATTCAAATTGTTAAAGTGATTCAAGATATGATGAACCAATTTGAACAAGATAGACTCCATGTTGCAGGAAGAAGATATTTATTAAACTACTTCGACTCACATGCCAATGTCCATCATTTAAAAGAAATTTATCGATTAATGGATGACCAATCGAAGATGCACGAATTAGTGATGCCTTCTAACCGAGATATCCAAATTCGTTTAGGCTCTGAGATGAACGATCCATTATTAGGAGAATTTAGTATTATTACAGCAGGCTATGAAACTCCAAAACACGATAGAGGAATCATTGCTTTATTAGGCCCTAAAAATATGCCGTATTCGAATGTCCTTTCGATTGTCAAAGGATTACAAGAAGAGCTCACAACAACGATGGAGCAATATTATAGAAATTTATAAAAGGAGATGGAAGCTTGGAAACAAATGAAGAAAAAGACGTTCAACAAACTCAAGAAGTAGAAGAAGAGAAATCTCCTGAAACTGAAGAGTTTGAAGAAACTGTCGAAGAAACCGAAGAAGTTGAACCTTCTGTTGAAGAAAAATTACAACAAGAAGTTTCTCAATTAAATGACCAAGTATATCGCTTATCTGCAGAAATTGCGAATATTCAAAAAAGAAATGCAAAAGAAAGACAAGATGCAGCGAAGTATCGTAGTCAATCTCTAGCACAAAACTTATTGAATGTCATTGATAATCTAGAAAGAGCGATTGCCTCACCTAGTGAATCAGAAGAAGCGAAAAATCTTAAAAAAGGGATTGAAATGGTATATGAAGGTTTCTTATATGCCTTAAAAGAAGAAGGTATTGAAGAAATTGAAGCATTAAATCAACCATTCGATCCAAATAAACATCACGCTGTTCAAGCAATTTCAGCTGAAGAAGGACAAGAAAGTGATGTTGTTGTTCAAGTATTTCAAAAAGGCTATATGTTGAAAGACCGTGTATTAAGACCAGCAATGGTTATCGTCTCTCAATAAGCTAACTAAAAAATTTAAAATTATAGGAGTGTATGAATTATGAGTAAAATTATTGGTATTGACTTAGGAACTACAAACTCAGCAGTTGCTGTATTAGAAGGAAATGAATCTAAAATTATTCCAAATCCAGAAGGAAACCGTACAACACCATCAGTTGTAGCGTTCAAAAATGGTGAAATTCAAGTAGGGGAAGTTGCAAAACGTCAAGCTGTAACAAACTTAAACACTATTTCATCTATTAAACGTCATATGGGTGATGCATCATATAAAGTTGAAATCGAAGGTAAACAATATACACCACAAGAAATTTCAGCAATGATCTTACAATACTTAAAAGGCTATGCTGAAGAATATTTAGGAGAAAAAGTTGAAAAAGCAGTTATTACTGTACCAGCTTACTTCAACGATGCTCAACGTCAAGCAACTAAAGATGCAGGACGTATCGCAGGTTTAGAAGTAGAACGTATTGTGAACGAACCAACTGCAGCAGCTTTAGCATACGGTTTAGATAAAGTAGACCACGAAGAAAAAATCTTAGTATTCGACTTAGGTGGTGGTACATTCGACGTATCTATCTTAGAATTAGGAGATGGCGTATTCGACGTATTATCAACAGCAGGAGACAACCACTTAGGTGGAGATGACTTCGATAATAAAATTATTGAATTCTTAGTGGCTGAATTTAAACGTGATAACGGAATTGATTTATCACAAGATAAAATGGCAATGCAACGTTTGAAAGATGCTGCTGAAAAAGCTAAAAAAGATTTATCAGGTGTAACTTCAACACAAATTAGCTTACCATTCATCACTGCTGGTGAAGCTGGACCATTACACTTAGAAGTAACATTAACTCGTGCTAAATTTGACCAATTAACATTAGATTTAGTAGAACGTACAAAAGAACCAGTTCGTCGTGCATTAAGTGATGCAGGATTATCAGCAAGTGAAATCGACCAAGTTATCTTAGTTGGTGGATCAACACGTATTCCAGCAGTTGTAGAAGCTGTTCGTAAAGAAACTGGTAAAGAACCAAACAAATCAGTAAACCCTGACGAAGTAGTAGCAATGGGTGCTGCAATCCAAGGTGGAGTTATATCAGGTGATGTGAAAGATATCGTATTACTAGACGTTACTCCATTATCATTAGGGATTGAAACAATGGGTGGTGTATTTACGAAATTAATCGATCGTAATACAACAATTCCAACAAGTAAATCACAAGTGTTCTCAACAGCTGCAGATAACCAACCAGCAGTAGATGTTCACGTATTACAAGGGGAACGTCCAATGGCAGCAGACAACAAAACTTTAGGTCGCTTCCAATTAACAGATATCCCACCTGCACCTCGTAATGTGCCACAAATCGAAGTAACATTCGATATCGATAAAAACGGTATTGTAAATGTTCGTGCAAAAGACTTAGGTACTGGTAAAGAACAAACAATTACAATTAAATCTTCATCAGGTTTAACAGACGAAGAAATTGAACGTATGGTAAAAGATGCTGAAGCGAATGCTGAAGCAGATAAAAAACGTAAAGAAGAAGTAGATTTACGTAATGAAGTAGATCAATTAATCTTCACTGTAGATAAAACATTGAATGAAATAGAAGGTAAAGTAGATGCTGAAGAAGTTAAGAAAGCTGAAACAGCTCGTGATGAATTAAAAGCTGCTGTAGAAGCAAATGACTTAGAAGCAATGAAAGCTAAACGTGACGCTTTAAATGAAGTTGTTCAAAACTTATCTGTAAAATTATATGAACAAGCAGCAGCAGCTAGCCAAGCAGCTCAAGGGGCAGCAGGAGCTGAACAAGCAAGCTCTCAACCACAAGATGGCGTAGTAGATGCTGACTTCGAAGAAGTACAAGACTAATATAGAGCAAGTAAGAGTGGGAGAACTTCTTCCACTCGCTCTTTTGTAGAATGATATGATAAGGAGGGATAATGGTGGCAAAACGTGATTTATATGAAGTACTCGGAGTCTCCAAAGATGCCTCCGATACAGATATTAAACGAGCTTATCGTAAATTATCCAAACAATACCATCCAGATATTAATAAAGAAGCTGGAGCGGAAGAAAAATTTAAAGAAATAGCAGAAGCTTATGAAATTTTAAGTGATAGTCAAAAACGTGCTGCGTATGATCAATATGGGCATGCTTCATACGATCCAAACTCAGGATTTTCTGGTGGCGGTTTTGGTGGCTTTGAAGGCTTTGGTGGTTTCGGAGGTCAAGGATTCTCTGGAAGTTATACAGGTGGATTCGAAGATATTTTCGATACATTCTTTGGTGGCGGCGGTGGTCGTCGTGGAAATCGTGCCAATATGCCACGTCAAGGGGCAGATTTACAATATGTCATGGACTTAACATTTGAAGAAGCGATTTTTGGTAAAGAAGAAGTGATTCATTACCATCGTAATGCAGAATGTGAAACTTGTCATGGTACTGGTGCAAAACCTGGTACAGATCCTGTGACATGTTCTAAATGTCATGGTTCAGGTGTGATCAATGTTGAAAGAGCAACACCATTTGGTAGAATGATGTCTCAAACAACGTGTGATGTCTGTGGTGGTACTGGACAAGAAATCAAAGAAAAATGTGAGACATGTCATGGTCACAAACATGTAGAAGAAACGCATAAAGTGAAAGTAAAAGTCCCAGCCGGTGTAGAAAATGGAAACCAAATGCCATTACGTGGACAAGGGGAAGCTGGAGAAAATGGCGGCCCTTATGGTGACTTATATGTGATTTTCCGTGTTGGTAAGAGCGATACGTTTGAACGTGAAGGGGCAGATATTTTCTATGAACTTCCAATCAACTTTGCTCAAGCTGCATTAGGAGATGAAGTGGATGTTCCGACTGTTCACGGTAAAGTGAAATTAAAAGTTCCTGCGGGAACTCAATCTGGTACGGTTCTTCGTTTAAGAGGAAAAGGTGCTCCTAGACTTCGTGGTAATGGAATGGGTGATCAGCATGTAACGGTACGTGTTGTAACACCTAAGCATTTAACGGATAAACAGCGTGAAGCGATGCAGATTTTCGCTAAAGAAGCGGGTACTCATGTTGAAAGTGAGGGCAATTTCTTCGATAAAGTGAAGGATGCGTTTAAGGACAGTTTTAAATAATATAATAGATTTTTGAATGACTTCCTGATTATAGTAGTATTAGGACGGCAGCAGCCTCGCAAAAATGCGAGTCTCATGCCTAAACTTTGAGCCTAAGGTCTCAAAGTTTCCTGTAAGATAAGCCAAATGGGCTTATCTTACTCATACTACTATAGGAAGTCTTCTTGTTTTACGTGACCAAATGAGAGTGCGTATATGATGTGAATGACTTCCTAATTATAGTAGTAAAGGACGGCAGTAGCCTCGCTAATGCGAGTCTCTTGCCTAAAAATCGAGCCTTGGTCTCGATTTTCCCTAGTAACAGTAGCCAAAGTGGCTACTGTTACGCTTACTACTATAGGAAGTCTTCTTTTTTTGTTCGTTTTATGATTTTTTTCACAAATATATTGTATTTTCCCAATAAATCCATATAATTGTAATTAGAAGTAGGATAGCGTTTTCAAACGTTGTTTTAGAATTACAAAGCTAGAGGATGATTAGGGGGAATTTATAATGAAATGGTGTAAAAATGTAAAATATTGTTTATTAGCATTACTGATCTGTTCAGTTGCTCTGTTATCAGGTTGTTTCAATAGTCATTCAGAAGTGAAAAAATATGCTATAAATCCTGAAGTAGAACTAAAAGTTGATTCTGAAAATGATGAGAGCGATGAATTATTACTTGAACGTGATGGAGAAATAGATAAAGCTTATTTAGAAAGAGCTAAGCAAGTATTTTTAGTAGACTATCCAAAAGACGAAAAGGAACAATTAGTTGGTAAGACGATAACAATACGTGAACCATATTCTCTTTATAAGTCAGAGGATATGGGGAGTAGAAAAAATTTTGAATTTACGGTTTATGTAGAGGATGAACCTTATGCTTATATTGGTTTGAGTAAATACGATGATAATGATGATAAGTTTGCTACATCATTTACGCAAGCGAAATATTTTCCGAAGAGATTTCCGATGAAACATGGGTGTTATCGTTTTACATCAAGTAAAGAAGGATTGCGTATTGAATCTGTGAAGTATGATTCAACAAAAGAATATGGAAATTTAAATAAGGTAGTTTATACTTTTGATCCAACAGAATTATAAGATATTTTTGAATGACTTCCTTGTATAGTAGTATTAGGACGGCAGCAGCCCTGCGGTCTCATGCCTTAGCATACTACTATAGGGAGTCTTTTTTTTGTATAAATTTTATTTTTTATTGTTTTTTCTGAAATTATTCTGAAGAGGGTATTCTACAATGCAGTTATAAAGAGTATGAGGAGTGATTTTATGGAAAAAAATATTGAAATTAAGAATTTGTGTAAAGTACATGGAAAGATTAACATATTAGACGATATAAATTTTGTAGCAAAGGAAGGGAGAGTGACTGCTTTCTTAGGTCCAAATGGAGCAGGTAAAAGCTCTACCTTAAGAATAGTATTAGGACTAGATCAAGCAACTTCGGGTAGTGCAACAATTGCAGGAATAAACTATAAAGATATCCGTAATCCTTTATTTATCGTAGGAGCAACTTTCGATGGACTAGGATCACCAAGCGACCGAACTGTTTATCAACATTTAAGAATTGTAGCAGCCTCTAATGGAATCAAAAAAAGTAGAATTGGTGAAGTATTAGAAGTAACGGATATTTCCCATAAAAAGAATGAATCAATTGGACATTTATCTCTTGGTGAGACACAAAGAGTTAGTCTTGCAACTGCATTACTTGGAAATCCACAGTTTCTGATATTGGATGAACCGACAAATGGATTAGATCCTAGCGGTATTCGTTGGCTAAGAAATTTTTTAAAGGAACAATCTGAAAAAGGGAAGACTATTTTATTATCTTCACATATTTTGACAGAAGTAGAAGCAGTTACGGATGATGTTGTGTTCATTCATAAAGGAAAAATTATTGCGAATGATGAATTAAAGAAAATCATGAAGGATGCTACAAGTTTAGAAGAAGTCTTTTTCAACCTTATTCAAGAAGGAGGAAAAGAAGATGAAGTTATTTTATAGTGAATTATTAAAGATTTGTTATTCAAAACTTTTCAAAATTGTTTTCCTAATCATTTTTATCGTACAACCATTTTTTGCTTATCTCGGAATAAAAGCCGTTTTAGAGCTTGGTTTACAGGCAACTCCCGAGAATACGCCTATATTGGCAGAAGCGATTCCTCCTATTGAATATTTAGGATTTGATACAGTTATGCTAGGATTGATGCCAATGATTATTTTGGGTGCTGTTTATGGTGGAAGTGAGTTTAAACATCATCAATTACGAACTACTTTATTAGCTAATAGTAATAAGAAGAGTTTATTTTTTTTAAAATTTATGACATTAACACTTTTATCAGTTATCCTTTCATTTCTATCGATTATAGTTACCATTGAAGTGGCTCATTTTACATTAGGAAATTTAGGACTAAGTGTTTTATTAAGTTTTAAAGTTTGGTACTTTATTTTATTGGCAACACTAGCATGGATAAGTCTCACGATTTTATCTTACTTTATAGCTTTTCTATTTCGAACAGCTATTGCTAGCTTATTATTTTTAATTCCTCAAATTTATAATGTTGGGGAGTTTCTCTCTACTCATTTTGAATGGGGGAAGGTTCTTCCGGTTGTTTTAGGAAATAGCTTCATTGCATCATCGGAAACTAGATTTTCCCCTCATCCATTTTGGACGGTGACTGTATTATTCCTTTGGGTGTTCATTTTTGGTCTAATTGCTTATTGTCAGTTTGAAAAAGGTGATGTAGGAGGGAAATTTTAATGCTACGAAATCAGATAAAAAGTGAATTTTTGAAAATGATGTATCATAAAGGATTAGTGCTAACGTTAGTATTTTCTATTTTATTTTTATTAGCAATGTTATTGACGTTAAATCCATCTGCTCTAATCATTAATGGAAATTTCATAGTGACACAGTTTTTGCAAAGTATCTATTTAGCGCAAACGATTTTTGCAGTTTTTTCTGCGGTATTTTGGGGAAGAGAGTTTCTTAAAAGTTCGTTAAGGACAAGTTTATTATCGACTCCTAGTCGTTTGAAATTCTTTTGTATTAAGGTAACTGTAACTGTATTATCAATTTTATGCTGTTTTTGTATAGCCGTTGGAATTGGGATTGGATTAGTATCGTTTTATTTTAAATTTCAATTAAGTCCAGAATTTCTAAGTACACTATTGCTAAAACTTATTCCACCTATAATTGCTACGATTCAAATTAGTATGATTACATTCTGCTTAACGATATTTATGGAATCGATGGTCGCTTCTTTAACAATTGTATTATCTATGTTATTAGGACTAGGGCAATTATTATTACAATATTCATCTAGGATGAATGTACTCCCTGGATTAGCGACTATGAATAGTTTTTCAATCAAAGCAATTTCTATTTATCCAAGTATTTTAGAAGGACTTTTGATTCAAACATTATGGATGATAGTTTTTATTGGATTAGCCTATTACCATTTGCATCTAAAAAGTGTAAAATGAAAGCAAGATAGGAGTGTTGGGGTATGTCATATAAAATTCTAGTCATTGATGATGACGAAACTATTTTAAGGTTAATCAAAAATATATTACAGTTAAATGATTATGAGGTTATTACTAGAAATGGTATTGAGGAAGTAAATATCTGTGACTTTGTTAACTTCGATTTAATATTATTAGATATTATGATGCCACTAGATGGAATAACGATTTGTAATGAAATTAGAGAACAGATTAAAGTGCCTATTCTCTTTATTACAGCTAAAGATATGGAGGAAGATTTAGTGAATGGATTATTAGCAGGAGCAGATGACTATATTACTAAACCATTCTCAGTAAAAGAATTTTTAGCAAGGATTAAAATGCATCTTAGACGTGAAGAGAGAACTAGACAAAATGTAAAACGATTAGAATTTGGTTCGATTTTAATTGATACGAATTTAAAAACGGTTTTTGTTGAGGAAAATGAAATCAAATTAACTAACCGTGAATTTATGATTATTCAGTTGTTAGCTAGTCAAACCTCAAGAATATTTACCATTGAAGAAATTTATACTGTTGTCTATCCTAATAGTTCTAATACTCAATTTCGTTCCATATCTGAATATATGTATCAAATACGTTCAAAATTTAAACCCTACCACTTAAATCCGATTGAAACAATGAGAGGAGGCGGTTATAAATGGAAAATAAAATAAGCTTTAAACAACTTGTTCAAAAGACATGTTTTAGCATTATAATAGAGTTTGTGCTTGCTATTTTAGTATTATACCTACTTCCATTATTGTCGATTTCTATTAAGATTGCTGGTGAAGAAACAGCTCATCCTGTATTGTTGAATATTTTTTCTTGGATATATATCTGTATCGCTTTATTAGTGATCGTTAGTTTTAATATACGGCAATTACTATTGAAAATTCATAAAGAGATGAATATTGTATACCATCAATCCATGTGGTTAGAACCTAATAATTTAACAGAATCCTTAACGATTACAGAATTTATCGAAACGAATCAAAAAATTAATCAAATGCAACAACAAATTGAAGGAATGTTTGAAAAGGAACGTCAACAAAAGGAAGCATTAGTGTTTAAAGTATCAGCAGCTTCCCATGATTTAAAAACACCATTAACAGTTATTCAAGGAAATTCTGAACTATTAGCTCATTCAGCAATTGAAGAAAAATATCTTCCTTATCTTCAAGATATTAATATAGCAAGCAATCGTATGATTGAATATATTAATCGATTACTATTGTATTCGAAAACTTTTTATGAGAATGAAAATGAATGGAAAGAGTATTCCTTACAAGATGTGATTGAATCCATTGATCAAGAAATCCATTATCTGCTAAAAGATAAAAGTATTGTTACATTCCAATATGATGAACAAGTAGATAAAAACACTATAGTATATCTACATTTGAATTATGTATTAAGAGCAGTGATGAATATGATGCAAAATGCACTGGAGTATTGCAAAGCTGATAAAAAAGCAATAAAGGTTAATGTACAATACGCTTATCAGCAGTTAGTGATTAGTGTTTGGAATAATGGTTCGCATTTAACTGATGAAACATTACAAAATGCAGATTCATTATTTTACCGAAACGATAAAAATCGAAATATGAATGATACACATTTTGGGATAGGACTAGCATTTGTTAAAAGGGTGTCAGAATTACATCATGGAATATTAGAAATAAAAAATGAAGATGATGGAGTGAAAGTTACAATTAGTGTTTATACAGGAAAAAATAAAAAATAGTGCCAAAAATTTTATTCATCGTGTAGTTTTTCAAGCAAAATATTCTTCCAAACAACAGAGATATCTTGAGGGTATCTCTTTTTTTATATCGTTAAAATATGGTATACTACTAATAGTATGTTTACAGAATGGAGTGATAAAACGATGGATATGTCCAAAGTCATTGAACAAATGGTTGAATCGAAAGATGTCAAAAGAATTAGGGAATTATTCAACCAGAATTATCCAATCGATATTGCTCTAGGATTGGAAGAAGTAACCGATGAAGTTCTTAAAAACTTCATGTATACCATTTCCAATACACGACTAGCTTCCATTTTGGAAGTTAGTGACCCTGAACTTCAAATTCGAATGTTAGAAAAATTACCGTTCCGACGTGTAGGATTATTATTCCAACAAATGTCTAATGACGATGTCGTGGATATTTTAGGAAATCTGCCAATTGGAATTCGTAAAAAATATTTGAATATGATGAAGGGTACTTCTCAAGATGAAATTCAAACGATGTTAAAATATCCTCAAGATTCTGCCGGAGGGATTATGACGACAGAATTCATTTCCGTGAAGGAACATTTAACCGTTGAAGAAACTTTAACAAAGTTAAGAGAAATTTCACCAAATACAGAAGTCATTCATACAATTTTTGTCACAACTTTCCAAAATCAATTAATTGGTTGGATTGATATTCGTGACTTATTTACAAATGAATTAGATGTCAGTTTACATGATTTAATGCATACAAATATTATTTCTGTTGTACCTGAAGAGGACCAAGAGGAAGTTGCTCGTCTATCTTCAAAATATGACTTATCAGTTGTACCCGTAGTTAGTACAAAAGGCGTTTTAATTGGGATTATTACAATTGATGATATCGTCCACGTTCTTCAAGAAGAGCATCATGAAGATATGCTTTTAATTAGCGGGGTTGAAGGGTCAGAAAGAATTGGTGGTCCATTTATGGAATCCATTAAGAAACGGACACCTTGGTTATTAATTAATTTAATTACAGCCTTTATGGCTTCAGCAGTTGTAGGTATGTTCCAATCAACGATTGAACAAGTAGTTGTTCTTGCGGTTGCTATGCCGATTATTACGGGGATGGGAGGAAATTCAGCTTCTCAAACTCTAGCTCTAGCAATTCAAGAAATTGCATTAGGACAATTATCATTAGAAAAAGATAAAAAATATGTTTGGAATGAAATTGTTTTGGGCTGTATGAATGGACTTATTACTGGAGTTGTAGCTGCGCTTGCACTATATATTCCTTATCAAAACTTTTACTTATCGATTATTGTAGTTTTAGCGATGGCAATGAATTTAATGGTAGGAGCAATTTTTGGGTTCTTTGTTCCTTTAGTATTAAAAGCTATGAAATTAGACCCAGCCATTTCATCAACCATCTTTGTAACAACGGCAACAGACGTTCTAGGATTCTTCTTTTTCCTAGGAATTGCACAAGTCTTTTTACCGTTACTAATTTAGATATGAAGGAGATTATGAATGAATTTAGAAGAAATGAGAAAACGACAAGAGCGCATCAGAAACTTCTCGATTATTGCGCATATTGACCATGGAAAGTCAACTTTAGCAGACCGTATTTTACAAGCGACAGATACCGTTGCTGATCGTGAAATGCAAGATCAATTGTTAGACTCTATGGACTTAGAACGTGAACGTGGAATTACGATTAAATTAAATGCGGTGGAATTAACGTATGATGCCAATGATGGAACAGAGTACATTTTTCACTTAATTGACACTCCAGGGCACGTGGACTTTACGTATGAAGTGAGCCGAAGCTTGGCAGCCTGTGAAGGAGCAATTCTTGTAGTAGATGCTGCTCAAGGGATTGAAGCTCAAACATTAGCGAATGTGTATTTAGCAATTGATAATGACTTAGAAATTGTTCCCGTTATTAATAAAATTGACTTACCTGCTGCAGACCCTGAACGTGTACGTACGGAAATTGAAGATGTGATTGGAATTGACGCAAGTGAAGCCGTTCTTGCTAGTGCTAAAGTGGGAATCGGAATTCCAGAAATTTTAGAACAAATTGTTCATAAGATTCCAGCACCTACTGGAGACCTAGAAGCGCCTTTACAAGCTTTGATTTTCGACTCAGTATATGATGCTTATCGTGGAGTAGTCTTAAATGTTCGTATTCAAAACGGGATTGTTAGACCTGGAGATAAGATTCAATTAATGAGTAATGGGAAAACTTTTGATGTTGTGGATGTTGGTATTTTCTCTCCAAAACCAATTAGTCGTGATTACTTAATGGTTGGGGATGTAGGGTATATTACAGCTTCTATTAAAACAATCCAAGATACTCGTGTAGGGGATACTGTTACATTAGCCAACAATCCAGCAAGCGAACCTTTATCCGGTTATCGTAAAATGAATCCAATGGTATACTGTGGTTTGTATCCAATTGATTCTTCTAAATATAATGATTTACGTGATGCATTAGAAAAATTACAATTAAATGATGCTGCGTTACAATTCGAAGCAGAAACTTCTCAAGCATTAGGATTTGGTTTCCGTTGTGGATTTTTAGGATTGCTTCATATGGATGTTATTCAAGAACGTTTAGAACGTGAATTTGATTTAGATTTAATTACAACAGCTCCATCGGTAATTTACCATGTTCAAAAGACAGATGGAACAGAAGTAGTAGTTTCTAACCCTGCTGAAATGCCAGACCAATCAAGTGTTCAATCGATTCAAGAACCTTATGTAAAAGCATCTATTATGGTACCGAATGAATATGTTGGAAGTGTAATGGATATTTGCCAACGTAAACGTGGAACTTTTGTCACAATGGATTACTTAGATGAATATCGTGTTAATGTGATTTACGAAATGCCTTTATCTGAAATTATTTTTGATTTCTTTGATTCATTGAAATCAAGTACAAAAGGATATGCATCATTAGATTATGATTTAATCGGCTATCGTGAAAGTAAACTAGTGAAGATGGATATTATGTTAAATGGTGAAGTAGTCGATGCCTTAAGTATTATCGTTCATAAAGATTTTGCTTATAATCGTGGTAAAGCCATTACGGAAAAATTAAGAACATTAATTCCTCGTCAACAATTTGAAGTGCCAATTCAAGCAGCAATTGGAAACAAAATTTTATCTCGTACAAATATTAAAGCATTACGTAAAAACGTATTAGCGAAATGTTATGGTGGGGACGTTTCTCGTAAACGTAAGTTATTAGAGAAACAAAAAGAAGGTAAGAAACGTATGAAACAAGTGGGATCTGTTGAAGTACCACAAGAAGCATTCATGTCAGTACTTAACCTTAACGAAGAAGAGAAATAGTATTTTAAAATGACTTTTTACTGTAGTAAAGGACGCAAGCAGCCAGCAAGCTGTCTCATTGCTAAAACTTGAGCCTAAGGTCTCAAGTTTTCCTGTAATATAAGCCTGAAAGGCTTATATTACTAATACTACAGTAAAAAGTCATTTTTGTGATTATCTATTTAAAAATATTTTTAAATAATTCTTGCATTTTAGTTACAGGAGGAGTATTATCTATTTAAAGAAAATTTTAAATAGAAAGAGATGAGTATATGTCAGTTAATGATATTTTGTCAGCATTATCGGATGAAAACCGTCGTAAGATTTTAGAAATTTTACGACAGGGGCGAACGAATACTGGGGACTTAGCACAGAGCTTACAAATCACACCGCAAGCATTGTCGTATCATTTAAAGAAGTTAAAACAGGCGGATTTAATTTATGAAACAAAGGAAAAAAACTTCATATATTATGAATTAAATTTAACCGTTTTAGAAGAGGCAATTGTTTGGATGAATTCAATTATTGGAGGAAATTAATATGTTAGTAGAACAAAGAAAAATTTATTTATTAGATGTCATTTTAACTTTTTTACCGATTTTACTTGCTTTATGCGTCGTTTGGTATGCACCTGAAACCATTGCATCTCGTTTTGATTTAGAAGGAAATGTTGTTGCAACAGCTTCTCGTTGGACGATTTTAATATTACCAATTTTCATTTTATTTTTATCTGGCTTAATCAAATGGATTGATTGTAAAGGATTGGTCGGAAGTCAAAATAAGGAAATTAGCCGTTATATTTTTAGAGTTACTTTACTATTGTTTAATGCTATTGCTATTTTCCAATTTGTCTTAATTTTAACGGGGTATAGTATGGTATCCCAAATGGGACGTTTGATGGCATTTCTAATTGGACTATTTATGATATTCGTTGGAAATGTTAGTCCTAAAATTAAAGAAACGAATAAGCACTTTGGATTTCGTGTGCCTTGGATTATGAATAATGATGAAGCATTTCGTAAAACACAACGATTCTTCGGATTTGCGAGTACGATTTCTGGTGTAATCTTTATTTTAATTTCGTTATTTGTGGTGAATCAATTAGCAATGATTCTTGTAAGTATTGTTCTAGTGCTAACGATTGGGATTACTGCAGTGTATTCATATAAAATTAGTAAATAAATGATGAATGACTTTTCTCCGTTCTAGTTATAGGTATTATTCTTCAATACTACGGAGAAAAGTCTTTTTTCTTATTGAAATAAGTAGTATACTATCTGTGAAAACGATAACATTCTGAGAGTAGGAGATAATGATGAGAAAAGAGCAAAAGATATTATTGGGAATCTCCATTTTAGTAGGTGTCATCTGTATTGAATTAAGTATGTATGTTATTCCTTTTATTGAAGAAGTTAAGGATTTTGAATTACCTATATTTGTTGTAGGTGTTATTCTTTGCATTATATCCATTATTTTCGGAATTAGATATCAAAAAAGTTAAGGGGGTAGAATGATTGTGTCACGTTCATTTATTTAACAGTAATTGGGGGAATCTTTATGTTAGGAAAATATAGAGTAGTTAGTATTGTATTGTTAAGTATTTGTTTAGCTTCTTGTGATCAGCAAAAAAATACACAAGAATCGACGGTTCAAGAAAGTGTACAACAGTGGAACAAAATAAATCCACTAATTTTCAACTAGGAAAGGGAAGTAATCAGTTTAATACTGTTTCATTTAATGAAACGTTTAAGGACAAGAGTGTAGTCGCTCAATATGCTGAGAAGTATCCAGACTTTATTCCGCAAGTATTGTCAGAGGATGGAAAATTATACGGAAGTGTGGATCATGTTGGAATTTTAGAAATTGATTTAAAAACAAATCAGCATCAGTTAGTTCATGAAAAGAGTGATGCAACAATTTCGCATCAATGGGTTCGAGCAGTCGACAAAAATTGGGTATTTTTTGAAGAATTTACAGACTCAAAAGAAACTGCTAATTTCTATTTATTGAATCGAACAACAGGTGAAATTACAACTGTTAAAATGGATGAAAAGATGCCAATGATTCATCACATTACAGCATTCTTTACTGAAGATGAGCAGTTAGTATTTAATATTGTGAAGGATAGTAAAGAAGATACATCTTTAAATACGCTTCATCAATTGGATCCAACAACGATGAAAGAGCAAGTCATTGATCAAAACACATTTTCACCGGTTCTTTTCGATGGAAATCTCTATTATATTCGCTATGATGCAATGGATAACCATTCAGAAGTTGTTCAATTTGATAGGAAGAGTGGAGAGAAGCAAGTGACATTGACACATCAAAGTGCAACAGAGCATTTGAATCAATTATTGACTGATAAACACGAATTATATGTTTCACTAGCAACAGATTTAAAGAGTGGAACTATTTATCATGTTAATCAAGCTGAGAAGAAATATGATTGGGTCTATGGATATGCAAGCACAGGATTTATTCAACAAAATCACCTTGGATTCATGAGTTATTCAGCAACTGAAACTGAATCAGAACGCTACAAAACACCTTATCGTTTAATTGACTTACAGCATCATAATGAATATGACTATGATGGAAGCATGGTATTTCTATCTGAAAAAGGAATGGCATGGATAGCATTCAAGAAAGATACAAAAGAAATTCCAAAAGGAGAAACATTCCGAAACGAAAACTCAGAAATTCATTATGTTGAATTTGAATGAAAATGAAAAGTAATATTATAACAATAAGCTCCTAGGATGAACTAGGGGCTTAAAAATATCTTAGTAAGTTCCTTTACGGGAAGCCTCTAAAATAAGGTTTTCATTATCAATTGCATATACTAATTCTAGCATATTATTCACCAATTACTTCGTTAAATAATTGGTATATCTTTGGCTGAATTTTGCCGTTCATAATCTCTCTAGCTTCTTGAATCGCTAATTCAGTTTGATAATTATAACGTGGTTGTTAAATTTAAAAAGAAACTTCACCTTCCATTTTTGAAGTTTTTAAAAAATATTAATAGCATCAGTTACCGTTATTGCAAAGCTAGAAAATAATTCTTCAGCTTGAGCTTTAGTAGACGGTTCAATTTTTAAATTTATATTCGTAAATTTTTTAGTCTACGGTAGGTCTTTTTTGTTTGAACTTTTTTGAGATTAGGGTATAATAAAAGCAGAAAAGGAGTCTAGCACCAACTAGACTCCAATGTAGAACCGTTAAAAAGACGGTGGCTTAAGTTAAAGTTTTTTAATAACTCGTCCTACTCGCCAAAAGTGGGGACGGGTTATTTTTTGTTTTGGTCTTTAAAGATTTTATAGCACAAACCTATCAGTGCGATTACAAATGTACCGAACAAAAATAAAGTTTGTACAACTTCAAAGGCTGTCAACTCAAGGCCCCTCCTTTCTATCAGATTTTAAGAATATGCCCATAGGCATCACCTACTTTCTGAAAAAGAGTAGCCACCGTCTTCACTTTTCTACAATTCTCATTATAGATTAAAAATGATTATTTTTCGACTGATAGAATGACTTACTACAGTTTTTATCTATAGTAGGTCTTTTTTGTTTATGGGAGTTCATTTTGAATAAAATTCTTTGTCTATAGATTTAGGAATGGTGACAATGAATTAATTTTGTACATTTTTAAATTCCCGAATGTGTGAATTATTATAGTAGCATTTATATTATTAGTATCAACTCTTGACTTTTATTCTTAATAATAATATATTTCAAGTACAAAAAGGTAGTGTTGCTATGAGTAAAAAAGAATTATTAATTGTGAAAATAAGGAGATAAGTAGTTATGAATATCGTACTTTGTATATACGGTTTAATGTTATGTATGTTAGCATTTTTTGCTTATAAAAATGAGTTAGGTATATCTATTACTTCAATTATACTAGTTGTATTTTTAACATTATTTGCAGGGATTCATCTGTTTTATACACATATCATTATTAAAGTAGTAATTTCCTGTTTGCTGTTATTGATTTCGTTCATGTTTTTTGTGGATAGAAGGAAGAGTCTTAAGCAACTACATTTGTCGCATCATATTATTAGATTACTGCTTCATTTAGTTTTAATATTTAATTTATGGATAGTTTAGATTTAAATATTGGTAGTAATTGGAAAGAAATTCGAAAAGAATTATTCTCACAAGAAGAAATTCATAAAAGTGATGAAAGAGTTGCAAGTATTAGTAAAATAATTGAAAAATACACCATGCATCTTCGACAAAAAGGAAAAAAGTAAGAAATCATACAGGCATCTACTGAGAAGTAGGTGTCTTTTTTCATCATTCATTGAAATCGAACTTCGACTATGTTAACGTTAAGGTATTAACAACAGTTAAAGGATAATGACATGAAAAAGAAAACAACAAGCATCATAGAAGAACAATTAGAACGACTAAACCGTTCCCCATTATTTGCTATCTCCTTAAGTGGGAAGGAATTATCTCATTCTAATTTTTGGGCATGGTTATTAGAACAAGAAGTCGAAGGAAAACATCCATATATTGAAGTGTTTATCCCTAATTTTTATCAAAATGAATGTACCTTCATCTCAGTCGAACGAGAAAAGAAACATGTGGATTTAACGATTACTTATAAAAACAAAGCCGATGAAACAGAAGTACTGATTATTGAAAACAAAATCAAGTCCATTCCAACAAAAGAACAATTAATGAGATATGAAGAAGAATTAGGAAAACAAGACTTAACAATCACAGGAATTCTAACAGGATTATACGCTTCATTAGATATCCGAGAGCTAGGAAAATGGTCATTTTTAAGTTACCAAGAAATTGCTAAACGAATCATGAATATCCAAGAACTATATGTAACAATGGAATTTGCAGACTATATCAAACAATATGCTGAAGATATCGAAGTACTCTATGACTTATTCCAAAGCAAAATGGAGCAAAATAAAGGCAAATACATCATTGGAGACAAAGACTTAGAAAAAATCCGCTATTCTGATATCTATGTTAAACTAAAAGGGTCAGAATTCATGGAAGAAATTAATAAACGACTCAATTTTGAAGCTTACAAAGATTGGGCGAAACCAGTCTGTGGACTCAGCTTCAACCATAAGAAACCAACCCTCAGTATCGTATTCTCTCAAAGAATCGATGGAGATCCAACAAAAGAAATTGGTATGATTGGCGTACAAATTGAAGGAGACCAATTCAGAATTTATGGAGGAGCTTCCCAAGAAGGCAATTATCATGAGAAAACAGTGATTGAAAAACTATACGATTGCGATTACTTCAAGAGAAATTTTGCAGAAGAAATTACCAAACAAAATCGTACTTCTAAAATGAGAAACAACTATTGTAAGTATGGGAATGCTGCAGCTAAATATTGCCATTGTTACCAATATTGGAAAATAGAGGATTTTAGCTATGATGCCATTATTGATGAATTGATGAAACAATTGAAAATAGCAGAAGAGAAGATTAAGAACGGCTTGACGTTTTTGGAGTAGGAAGACGGCGTGAGCCGTTTTTTTACGTAATAAAACAAAAACTCCAATCATACAAGGAAACTGAGATATAAGTATTTGTGTAACTTATTGTATGTAGATTTATTGTATGAAATAGTGGTATGCTGACAAAAAGGAGGATAGCTATGGATATATATAAAATATTTGCAAATAATGTAAAGAAAAATCGATTGAAACAATCATTATCACAAGAAGAACTAGCATTTAAAGCTGGTTTGCATCGTACTTATATTAGTGATATAGAGCGAGAAAAACGAAGTATTTCTCTAGGCAATATTCAGAAAATTTCTATGGCTCTTGAAATTGAACCATATAAATTATTTTTAAAGGAGGATGCTGAGAATGATTAGCACTTTAGAAGATTTTAAAAGAAAAATGGATGAAATAAGCATCGATGGATGGATTAAAACACATAGAAGCGGTCCTACAGGAATAGGTAAAACATTGGAAGATTTATTAGGAATCACCGAAAACAATGCAGCAGAGCCTGATTTCGGGGTATACGAATTAAAAGCAGCTAGAGATACAGATTCGAGTATGTTAACACTTTTTACAAAAACTCCAAAACCACCAAGAATCAATAATTATTTGCTAAATACATATGGTTATACAAGTGATAATTATGATAATGAAAAAAAGGTTTTACATGCTACTTTGTCAGCAAATACACAATCCAGAATAGCTGATACGGGTCAAACTTTAGGCATTAAGTGTTTAGATGAAAAGATTAGTCTAATTGGAAATAGTATAATTGAGGAGGCTTATTGGGAAAGAGAGCAATTAAGGAATGCATTTTATAAAAAATATAAGCATACATTGGTATATGTAAAGGCAAAATCAAGAAATATAGGGAAAAATGAAGAATTCCTTTTTTATGAAGCATATGAACTATCTGATTTTGATTATGAAGGGCTTATGAACTTATTAGAAAAAGGAGTAGTAAAAATAGATATTCGTATAGGTCAGTACCCAGATGGTAGGGCTCATGATCATGGTACAGGATTTAGGATACATCCTCAATATTTTGATGAATTATTTATGAAAAAAGAAAAAATTTGGTCTAGATAAAATTAAAAAGGTAAGCATCACGATCGGTTATTTAGTCAGATTAAAGATGCTTACCAATTATTTTTTAGAGAGAGTATAATCTACACTTTTCGTAGAACTACGATGAATTCATTTGTCATTGTAGTGACAGTTTTTCCTTTTTCGTTAGTTGGTGAATTGAGTGATGGCATAACCTTATTATGGATATTCCTTGTAAATGTTGTTACATGGTGTAGATTGTGTTCTTTTGCAAGCTCAACTAATATTTCATCAGTTTTCAAATATACTCCTTTAACAGTCCTATTTCCAACTACCCAAAATTGATAGGTATTTATTTTGGATTTTTGTGAGCATTTACTTAGACAAGAATTTAGGTCGTTATAAAAGCTATATACATCACCGCTTCTTTTTATATCGAGTGCTGATATTTTCTGTAGTGCGTCTCCTAAGGTTGGACTATATAAATTGAATTCAAATCCATTATTAAAATTCTTACCACCTAATAATTCTTTATCAATTTTATTAATATCAATATCTAAGGAATTTTCATCTAGCCCAACCCATTGTAATGATAGTTTGCTAAACTCCCCATAGGCAACAGTTGTTCTACTATCGCCATATGGAGGTGATGTTATGATTAAATCTATTGAATTATTTGGTATGGTTGTGAGAAATCTAGCATCATCAAGAGTTGTTTTAACAATAGAATTATTGTTATTTGCTATTTTATAAAAATCATCCATTCTAGATATATTTTTATCTACTATTTCAAAGAATAAATTTAAAACATTTGGATTAAAAGAAGGTAATTTCTTCTTATCGATTCTATACATTTTAAATTCGCCATTTCTTTTATTAGAAACTAAACGTATAGTTTCACTTAAAGAAATCATAAAAAAATCTTTTATTTTTAAATCAGGTATTGTTTCCAACACGTTTTTTATAATTTGGATATGTAAAACTACATTAGGCTTAAACCAATACCCTAAGTTTTTGAAATCAGGAAGTGTTGTTACAATTTCTATAGAAAATCCTTGTTGAATCATAAAATCTTTTAAAAATTCTTTTGCGTTGTCGCCCCATCCATGTTTATCGTATATATTAATATTGTTTTCGATTATATAATTTTCTAATGAAAAGATAATATTAGAATTCTCGCTAATTAATTCTTCAATTCTTTCTTTCATTAAATTATGCCATTTTAAAAGCTCAGATTTATTTAAAGCATTTGTTTTTACTTTTGTGAGAATTATAGAAAGTGGATTTAAGTCAGTTGCATATACAGTTGGTATATTGGCAATCATACCTTCTACGGGAACTGTTCCTGATCCAGAAAATGGGTCAAAAAGAGAATTTATTGTATAAATATCTTTCATCTTTTTAATTATATTTCTACTTATAGGATAGATCATTGTTGCTGGATAGGAATGAAAACCATGAGTTAATTCACGTGTATCTTCTGATTTGAAATCCCAAAAATTAGAAGGTAAATTTTCAATCCAATTTATTATCTTTTTATCATTATCAGTTTCTATTTTTTTCAATTGAACTTTTTCTCCAGTATTAGATTTATTATTTGATTTATTTTCGATTTTTAACTCGACTGTACAAATAGTGTCGTTATGCCACCCTCCATGAGGAACAAGAAGGATTTTTGTTTTTTTAAAACCGTATGACATTCCTATACCGCCACTATTCCATCCAAATGTTATAACTTTTCCGCCAATCTTTAATATACGAGATATTTCCTTTTTGTGATTAGACCAAAAGGATGCTTTTGTTGTGTCCCAAGTAACGTTATAACCTACATCATTATAGCATTCACTAACTTGCCTAGGTGAATAGGGTGGATCGTACAGTATTCCATCAACAGAATTATCATTAAATAATTTTAAAAAATCTAGTGCGTCAAGATGGTAATCTGTATCAAACTCTTGATTTAGGTCATTTGTGATTGTTGCAAATTTATTATTATTTGCAAAAGGGTCTATCCACAAACCGTCAGTTAGTTCTTCAGATATAAGTTCTTTTATTGGTTTAATACTAAATGTATTTTTGTTTGGCATTGCCCATTTGCGTATTAAAACTGGTTCTTCTGGAAAATTAATATGGTTAACTTTTTCTTTATCGCTTTTTACTCTTGCGTCATCTGGCTTTTTTGCATCTGTTGGAATAGCCCAACTCCATCCGAATTTAATTGCACCGTCTATTCTAT